>Ga0136632_10000381_pt1 | contig 12841 bp, 12 predicted proteins | sample AntDrymUQ6112106_2_FD_104670 | JGI IMG/M metagenome (GOLD analysis project Ga0136632, IMG submission 104670) | Polar desert sand microbial communities from Dry Valleys, Antarctica - metaG UQ611 (21.06) | ecosystem: Environmental > Terrestrial > Soil > Desert | place: Antarctica: Dry Valley...
CCGAGCCGGCGCTCGTAGCGGGCGAACGCGACCCCGAGCGCCCAGCGCACGCCGAGCACCACCGCGAGGCCGACGGCACCGGTGATCACGGCCTCGAGGCCACGGCTGCTCACCCCGGATAGTTCGTCAGTTGTCCTCGGCTGCCTGCCGTGATCGCCGCCGAAGGCGGCGATCACTAGTCCTCGCCGCCAGAGGCGGCGAGGACGACCACCTCACATCGTGGCCTCGACTTCGGGCGGGCGCTCGAGCAGGAACGCGTCGTGCAGGCCGCGCACGGCTTCCGGGATCCGATCGCGGGCGATCATGCAGGAGATCTTGATCGGCGAGGTCGAGATCATCTCGAGGTTGATCCCGAGCTCTGCGAGCGTCCGGAACATCGTCGCGGCGACGCCTGGGTGGGAGCGCATGCCTGCCCCGATCAGGGAGACCTTGCCGAGCTCCCGGTTGACCTCGACGTCGAAGGCCCCGAGTTCCTCCTGCAGGTTCGTGATCGCGTCGCGGGTCGAGCCGGCGTCCTCTGCCGGCACCGAGAACGACATCTCGGCGCGGCCGTGGACGACGTTCTGGATGATCGTGTCGACGTTCACCTGCGCGGACGCGACGCCCTCGAAGATCCGGGCCGCGACGCCGGGCCTGTCGGGGATGCCCGTCAGCGTGAAGACGACGTCCGTCTCCGAGTGGGTCACCGCCGAGATGATTGCCTTCTCCATTCCTGTCTCCTGCACCCAGGTTCCCTCCTCGTCGGTGAACGTCGAGCGCGCGTGAATGCGCACAGCATGGTTACGGGCGAGCTCGACCGACCGCAGGGCGAGCACCTTCGCGCCCGACGACGCCATCTCGAGCATCTCGTCATACGAGATCGACGGGATCTTGCGCGCTCCGGGCACGAGCCGCGGATCGGCCGTGAAGACACCGGCGACGTCGGAGTGGATCTCGCATGCGGCCCCGAGGGTCGCGGCGAGCGCGACGGCGGTGAGGTCCCCCGCGCCGCGACCGAGCGTCGTGATCTCCATCGTGTCGCGCGAGAACCCCTGGAAGCCCGCGACGAGCACGATCTTCCCCTGGGCGAGCGACGCGCGGATCCGGTCGCCGCGAATCTCGCGGATCTTGGCGCGGGTGTGCGTCGAATCAGTGAGGATGCCGGCCTGCGAGCCGGTGTACGAGACAGCCTCCTCGCCGAGGTCGCCGATCGCCATCGCGACGAGCGCACAGGCGATCCGCTCCCCCGTCGAAAGGAGCATGTCCAGCTCGCGGGGATTGGGGCTCGGGGAGACGTCGCTCGCGAGGGCCAGCAGCGAGTCGGTCGTCTTCCCCATCGCGGATACCGTGCCCACCACGTTCAGGCCCCGTCGCCGCGCCTCGACGAAGCGGCGGGCGACGAGTCGGATCTTCTCGGGGTCGGCGACAGACGAGCCGCCGAACTTCATCACGACCGTGTCGAACGCCGCCGTCACGGCACCAGGCCTTCGCGTCGATAGGCCTCGAGCCCGGGCGGAACGGGGATGCCGGAGCGGAGCGCCGGATCGGGAACCGGAGAGAGAGCCCGCACGACGAGCGGGAGGTGGCCCGCCCAGACCTCGAGCTCGGCGTCGGGGGTGTTGCCGTCGTCGGGGCCACCCTCGCGGATCTTGGCCGATGCCTCGTCGAGCGGCAGGTGGAGGACCGAGGTGGCCTTCAGCTCCTTCGTTGTGGGGCGACGTGCCTCGGCCCAGCGTCCGGGGAGAAGCTTTTCCGTGAACGCCTCGAGCGCGCGGAGCTTCTCGTCGGCGTCCTCGACGAGCGTTGCGCTGCCCAGAACGACGACGGATCGGTAGTTCATGGAGTGCTCGAAGACCGACCGCGCGAGCACGATCCCGTCGAGAAGCGTGACGGTCAGGCACGCGGGTATGCCGTGGCCGACCGCCCGCAGCGTGCGGCTCGCCGCCGAGCCGTGCACGTAGACGGCGTCGCCGATGCGAGCGTGGAGCGTTGGGATTACGTATGGCTGGTCGTCGGAGACGAACCCGAGGTGCGCCACGAGCGCCGCGTCGAGGACGGTGTCGATCGCCTCGCGGTCGTAGCGCGCCCGCTCGTGGACACGACGGATCAGGGTTCGGGCGGAAGGCGCGGGATGACCGCGGCGCGTCATCGACCAAGCGTACGGATAGCCGTAGCCGGAGAGCCCCGCCTGCGCAGGCATAGTGGCGTGAGCAACGCTCGTGGTGATGCACCACGAGGGTTGCTCGACTCGCTTCGACTCCGAGGAGGAACATGAGACGTATGATCACAACGGCGGGAGCGCTTGCAACGGCGTCGCTCGTTCTCGCGCTCCCGGCGCTCGGGGCCACGCAGGCAACGGGCGTGACCGTCACCGCCGGAAAGCCCGCGGAGTTCAGATTCACGCTGTCGAAGAGATCCGTCGTGAAGGGCGCCGTCACGTTCACCGTGACGAACAAGGGCAAGCTCTCGCACGACTTCAAGATCGCCGGGAAGAAGACGGTGACACTGAAGCCGGGCAAGAAGGCCACGCTCAAGGTGACGCTCAAGGCCGGCAAGGCCCCGTACCTCTGCACGCTGCCGGGTCACGCGGCCGGTGGCATGAAGGGCACGCTGACCGTCAAGTAGGGACGCGCCTGCGGGTGGGCGTCGGTCGACGCCCACCCGCACGAGCCTCCGCTCGACGCGGCGAAGCGCCGCCCGTCGACGTGCCGCCGCCGATTCGTCGCGGTCAGGCGAGCCCTCCCGGTATCCGCGCTTTATGGACGTGACGACAGCTCCGGCGCGCGCCGCAACGCTCCCTCGTCTGCAGCGGCGGCAACATCACGCTCGAGCAGCTCTCAGGGCTGCTCGAGCGACGCTGACCTAACAGGTCCATCACAGGCCCTCCGTACCCTGCCGCGATGCGCCGCGCTCCCCACTCGGTCGTGCTTCTGGGGGTATGCCTCGCCGCCGCGATTGCCGCACCGGCTGCGTCTGCCGCCGTCGGAGCGAGCTCGAAGGCCGTGCACGCCGCTGCGGCTCCCGTCCCGTCCGTGGAGCCACGAGCGACCGCCGAGCTGCTCGAGCGGCTGCAGGACCGGCAGACCTTTCGCACGTACCGTGTGTCCGAGGACTGTCGGCCGCTGCGCGCCGTCTTCTACGCCGCCTCGGACTGGCTGCGACTTGCCACTCGGCTCGCGGCGCACTTCTCACCGTGCGCGCAGTACTACATCTCGATTCCGCCCGTCGTCGGACAGAAGACGCGCGCGCGGCCGGGGCAGGCCTGGCGGATCCGCACGCTCGGGCCGCAGTTCCACGCGCTCGCCGAGGTCCACCTGGCGACCTGGCAGAAGTGGGTCGGGGAGACGAGCAAGTCGTGGTACGACGCCGGGGTCGAGGCGCGTCGCCTCATGGCCGTGGCCGGCTTCGACGTCGAGGCGGGCGACACCTGGGCCGTCAACGAGCTCACCTCCGCCGTCCGGCGCGGGGAAGCGACGCGACGCGCCGAGATCCGCGAGTTCCTCCGCGGCCTCTACGACGCGGGCGGTGAGGGGCCGAAGGCGAAGGGCGTCGTCTTCATCGTCGGGATCGGTCAGCGTGTCAGCGAGGTGGGGACGTACAAGGCCCGGATGCAGGAGTGGCTGCAGGACGCGGCGTTCTGGGTCGACATGAACGCCTACGTGAGCGACTGGTCGCAGGAGGTGTACGGCGACGTCCGCGGCTATGCCGCACCCGGGGCTCCGGCGACAACCCGTCGCGACGCGCTCGTCGACTACCTCTGGCACTCGGATCTCCTCGCGAGCGCCGGCTCGACTGCGTCCGGCACCGCGAAAGCGTTCTTCGCTGCGAGCTCGAGCCCGCTCGCGAACGCCGCGTGGCAGTGGAGCTCGGGGTTCGGCTGGACGGATGTCAGTACCGAGCTCATGCAGCAGTACGTGTCGGCCCAGGTCTACGCCCTGCGACACCAGAGCGTCCGCACCGGGCAGGCCGCGGACCACTGGGGCTTCGCCTGGGCTCCGCGCAACACGGCGCAGCAGGCGTTCGAGGTGTTCCAGGCCGACGCCGGCGTCGTGCTCGACCGGATGGCCGCGGCGATCCGCGACTCGCAGTCCGTCGTCCCGGAGGACCCGGGCGTGAACGCCTGCGCGGACGGCCGCTGGTGCGTCGGCGATCTCGAGGGCGCGTCGGTCGTCACGCGTTGGCGCGCCTTCCGGACGTGGTCGCCCACGACCCTCGGGTTCGCCTCGCCGCCGCAGACGGTCGGCGCGGGCGTCGTCTCGGCGCCCATCGGTCTCCAGGCGCAGGTGGCGCGGGTCGCGGCCCGCCCGGTGGCGCCCGTCGTCGCGACGATCACCTCCTCCTCGCCGACCGGCGCCTTTGGGACGACCCCCACCGGCCCGTTCGCGCCGAGCGTAACCGTCGTGCTCCCGGCGGGCACGTTCGCGACCGCTCAGCTCTACTACCAGGACAGGACCGCCGGCACCGCGACGCTCAGCGCGAGCGCTGCGGGAGTCGTGACCGGCACGCAACCGTTCACCGTGTCAGGCGCCCCGCCGCTCGAGCTTCGGGTCGAGCCACCGGCGGCGTCGGTCGTCGCGGGCGGGTCGGTGACGCTCCGCGCGGTCGGGATCGACCAGTTCCGCAACGCTACGCCCGCGGCCGTCGCGTGGACGATCGAGCCGCAGTCGCGTGGCACGGTCTCGCCGGCAGCGGGCGCCGAGGCGAGCTTCGTCGCCTCGAGCGTGCCCGGTACGGGGATCGTGACCGCGACCATCACGACGCCGACCGGGACCCTCACCGCGCAGGCGTCGATCACGGTGCGTCCGCCGCCCGCGGCCCGCGTCTCGGCGATCCGGTACGGCGTTGCGCGCGGCCGCCTCCTCGTCTTCACCACGGTCGTCGACACGCGCGGCGCGCGCGTGCGGAACGCCTCCGTCACGGTCGTCCTCTCGCGGAACGGAAAGGTGGTCACCCGCGCGAGCGGCCGCACCACCGAGGGTCGTATGACGTTCTCGCGGCCGCTTGCACGAGGCGCCTACCGCGCACGCGTGACGCGGGTCGCGGCACCCGGGTTCTCGTGGAGCGGGTCGACGCCTGCCAACGGGTTCCGCGCCCGCCCACGCTGAGGATGCGCTGAGCGCCGACCAACGGTACCCTGCGCCTCCTCACGCAATCGAGAGGGGAGAGACGTGAAGCGAGTTCTCCTGGCGCTGCTGCTGCTGTCTCTTGTGACGGCCTCGGCGGCCTACGCCACCAAGCCCGGCTCGGGCTCGAGCACCGGCGATGCGCGCGTCTTCATGCCGAACCCGGTACAGGATCTCGGCAACCAGTCACTCACCGACGAGAAGGACGCCGACTACGCCGCCCTGCAACCCGCGTACAGGTCTGTGCGACTCACGAACCTCGACGGCTCCGGGTACCTGCGCGGCGACTGGGCGGTGATCGTGAGCGAGACGGGCGCCCCGGCCTACTCGCCGACGAACGCCTTCTCGTACAACCGCCACGACGACGAGTTCGAGCAGGTGATGGCGTACTACTGGATCACCGAGGCGCAGCGCTACATCCAGTCGCTGGGCTTCGGGAGCCGACTCCGCGCCGTCAACAAGGAGCCGCAACGCCTCCGGATCAACCAGTGGGGGCTGGACAACTCCTTCGCGACCGACAAGAAGGACGAGATCCGGCTTGGCAAGGGCGGTGTGGACGACGCCGAGGACGGCGAGGTGATCCTCCACGAGTACGGGCATGCGATCCATTTCTCGCAGGACTTCCAGTTCTCGACCGGCGAGGCGGGCGCGATCAGTGAGGGGTTCGGGGACTACTGGGCCGTGACGGTGACCCAGGTCGTCCGCGCGCAGCTCGGCTATCCGCCGTCCTCCGATCCCGCGTGCGTGGCGGACTGGGACGCGGTCTCGTACACCACGACCGTCCCCCATTGCCTGCGCCGCATCGATCTCGACCTGCGGTATCCGCAGGATCTCGCGGGCCAGGTCCATCGCGACGGGCGCATCTGGTCGCGGGCGCTCTGGGACGTCCGCGCGACGCTCGGGCACGTGCATGCCGACACGGCGATCCTCGAGGGGCAGTTCGGGTTCGACGGTGGCACGATGCCCGCGCTCGCGCAGGACATCGTCGCGGCGGCCGAGAAGCTCTATGGCCGCGGCGAGGCCGGCCAGGTCAGAGCGGCGTTCCAGGCGCGCGGCATTCTCCCGTGAGGCACGGCGGGCGCGGCGGCGGGGAGTCGCCGCGCCCGCCACTTCACTTGTGGAAGAATTGAGCCTTGTTCGAGCTCGAGGAGGATGGAATGACGCTCAAGATCGGTGACACGGCACCGGATTTCGAGGCGGAGACGACCGAGGGAACGATCCGCTTCCACGACTGGATCGGCGACTCGTGGGCGGTGCTCTTCTCGCACCCGCGGAACTTCACACCGGTCTGCACGACCGAGCTCGGCTACATGGCGAGCATCAAGCCGGAGTTCGACCGGCGGAACGTCAAGATCATCGGGCTCTCCGTCGACCCTGTCGGCAACCACGAGAAGTGGTCGTCCGACATCGAGGAGACCCAGGGCACCGCGCCCAACTATCCGATCATCGGCGACAAGGATTTCGCGGTCTCGAAGCTCTACGGGATGCTGCCTGCCGAGGTCGAGGGCGACCCCACCACCCGCACGCCCGCCGACAACCAGACCGTGCGCAACGTCTTCGTCGTCGGCCCCGACAAGAAGGTCAAGCTGATCCTCGTCTACCCGATGACGACCGGGCGGAACTTCGACGAGGTGCTGCGCGTGATCGACTCGCTGCAGCTCACGGCGGAGCACCGCGTCGCAACCCCGGTCAACTGGCAGCAGGGCGACGACGTGATCATCGCGGGCTCGGTTTCCGACGACGAGGCGCGCGAGCTCTACCCGGACGGCTGGGAGTCCCCGCGGCCCTACATCCGCATCGTCCCGCAGCCGCGCTGAGAACGGGTCCCCGGGGTCTGTCCCCGGAGGGGACTGACCCTTGTGCGACCGACGGTGTCTTGGGTCGGTGCTCGCGTGTCGCGCGGGGGACAGGCCCCCTGCGGGGCCAGTCCCCAAGGTTGGGTTTACCGCACCTTCGGCCGCGCACCTGTCACCTAGGATCTGCGCATGGCGGAGGCCGCGAGCGGGACGATCCTCGCGCGTAGCGAGCTCGAGCAGACCCTCGAGCTCCACCGCAGCGAGCTGACCGGCTACTGCTACCGCATGCTCGGCTCGATCTTCGAGGCCGAGGACGCCGTCCAGGAGACGATGCTCCGGGCCTGGAAGGGCCTCAAGCGGTTCGAGGGGCGCTCGGCGCTCCGGTCGTGGCTCTATCGCATCGCGACGAACGTCTGCCTCGACATGATCTCGGGTCGCGAGCGCCGTGCACGGCCGATGGATCTCGGTCCGGCCCGCGAGCCGATCGAGGCCAACCTCCAGACGCTCCCCGAGATCACCTGGATCGAGCCCGCTCCCGACACGCTCGTCGTGCAGGAGGGCGGTGACCCGGCCGAGGTCGCGGTGGCGCGGGAGACGATCCGCCTCGCCTTCGTCGCGGCGCTCCAGCGCCTGCCCGCGAAGCAGCGTGCCACGCTCCTCCTCTGCGACGTGCTGCGCTGGCAGGCGAGCGAGGTCGCCGAGCTGCTCGAGACGAGCGTCGCGTCGGTCAACAGTGCGCTCCAGCGCGCACGTGCGACGCTCGAGGCGAGTGAGCTCGGCACCGAGTCCTCGAGCGAGCTCGACGCCACGCAGAAGGAGCTCCTCGCCCGGTACGTCGAGGCGTTCGAGCGCTACGACATGGAGGCGCTCACGTCCCTGATCCACGAGGACGCGACGCAGTCGATGCCGCCGTACGACCTCTGGCTGCGCGGCCGGGAGGACATCTTCGCGTGGTGGCTCGGCCCGGGCTCCGCCTGCCGCGGCTCGCGTGTGCTTCCGACCGCCGCTGCGAACGGCTCGCCGGCGTTCGGGCAGTACAAGCCGAGCGCCACCGGAAGCGGCTTCGACGCGTGGGCGCTGCAGGTGCTCGAGCTCGAGGACGACCGGATCGTCGAGCTGACGTTCTTCCTCGACGCGCAGAAGGTCTTCCCGCTCTTCGGCCTGCCATTGCGGCTCGAGTCGTAACCGCTACTCCGGCAGCACGTCAGCGAGGCCCATGAAGCCGACGAGCGCCCGGAGCTCGGGTGAGGCGTTGACGAGCCGCACCTGACACCCGAAGCGCCTCGCGGCGAGCTGCAGGCGCGCCAGCGCGTCGACCGTGACGGCGTTCGGGGCCACCGTCGCGACGTCGCACTCGGCGATCCCGGCCCGGGCCGCCTCGAGGAGCGCTCCGACGCGGGCGCAGAGACCCGGTAGGTCCTCCCGGTCGATGGGACCGTGCACGGTGAAGACGAGCGCTCGCTCGGCCGGGGCCATGCGGAGGAGACTCCAGGCGTTGCCGAAAGTCATCGGTGCCGACGCGCGCCAGGTCCCCGAGACGCCGATCCCGCGCGTGAGCCGGCCGTCGTGGCCGCCGTGCGTGAAGATGGCCGAGTGCACCGCCCCCGCCGACTGCCGACGACAGGCGCCGGATGACGGCGCCGATCCACTACGCGCGGAGCGGTGAGGTCAACATCGCGTACCAGGTGACGGGCGAGGGTCCCTTCGATCTCGTGTTGGTGCCAGGCTTCTTCTCGCATCTCGACATCGACGAGGAGCACGAGGGCAACGCGCTGCTGCTTGACCGCCTTGCCTCGTTCTCCCGGCTGATCCGCTTCGACAAGCGCGGCACCGGGCTCTCCGACCGCAACGTTGGACTACCCGACTTCGAGACGCGCATGGACGACGTGCGGGCGGTGCTCGACGCGGCCGGCAGCAGGACGGCAGCCCTCTTCGGGTACTCGGAGGGCGGCCCGATGTGCGTGCTCTTCGCGGCGACCTATCCCGAGCGCAGCCGCGCGCTCGTTCTCTACGGGACGTACGCGAAGCGCTGCAACCCGGACGAGGACTACCCGTGGGCGCCGACCTGGGAAGAGCGGGTTCGTGCCGCCGAGGAACTCGAGGCGACGTGGGGTACCAACACCGACCTCGCGACGATGGCGCCGAACGCCGACCCGGCGCTCGTCACCTGGATCACTCGACGGGCACGGGCGTCGGTCAGCCCGGCAGGGGCGCGAGATCTGATCCTCATGAACTCGCAGGCCGACGTCCGCGAGGCGCTCGCCACCGTCCAGTGCCCGGCGCTCGTGCTCCACCGCGACGGTGACCTGGACGCCTCCGTCGACGAGGGCAGGTACATCGCTGCGCACATCCCCGGCGCGCGCTTCGTCGAGTTGACGGGCGACGACCACGTCCCGTTCATCGATCCCGAGCAGATCGTCGACGAGATCGAGGAGTTCCTCACCGGCGCGCGCCGGCCGGCGCCGTCGCACCGCGTCCTCGCGACGATCCTCTTCACCGACCTCGTCGGCTCGACCGAGCACGCGACGACGCTCGGCGACAGCGCCTGGACGACACTCCTCGAGAGGCACAACGAGGCCGTCCGACGCGCGCTCTCGAGCTTTGCGGGCGAGGAGATCGACACGGCCGGCGACGGCTTCCTCGCGCTCTTCGACGGCCCCGCGCGCGCGATCCGGTGCGCGTCGGCGATCCGCCGAGCCCTCGCAGGACTCGGTCTCGACGTGCGGGCAGGAGTGCACACCGGCGAGGTCGAGCGGCGGCCCGGCGACAAGCCGCGTGGAATCGCGGTGCATCTCGCGGCCCGCGTGATGGGACTGGCCGCGGCCGGAGAGATCCTCGTCACGGAGACGACCCGCGACCTCGTGGCGGGGTCGGGTCTCGAGTTCGACGAGCGGGGGACACACGTGCTGAAAGGGGTGGAGGGGAGACGGCGTCTCGCCGCCGTCCGCTGAGCTAGCGTGGCACGAGCTCGCGGAGCCACGCAGCGACCGCATCGCACAACGCGGCGCGAGCGGTGCGGAGGCTGTGGTCGCCGGGCACCGAGACGACAGATCGCATGGACGAGGCGGGCGGCAGACCGAACGGGTCGCGCGCGCCCTGCACCACGAGCACCGGCACTCTGACGGCCTCCAGCTCGTGCAGGCGGCTGGGCCGCTCTTGCCCGCCTCGCCGCGGCGGACGGAGCGGAAAGGCGAGGCAGAGGACGCCGGCCGCTCCGGTCGCGTCCGACGTGCGACACGCGACCCGCGCACCGGACGAGCGACCGCCGACGAGCAGCGGTAGCCCGCCGAAGATCCTGGCGTGAAGCTGTCCGACGACTGCGACCCAGGCCGTATCGAGCTGATGGGCGGGGGCGGGGGAGCGACGGCCCGCGACACGGTACGGCTGCTCGACGTGAGCCACGGACACCCCGAGCCCGAGCGCGGTCTCGGCGGTGGTCACGAGGTCGGGCGCGGTGACGCCGCCGCCCGCGCCGTGACCGAGGACGAGCGCGCCGACCGGCGCGGCCGCGAGCTGGAGGTGCGCGTGCGCGAGGCCGTGCGGCGTCTCCAGCTCGACGATCGAGACGTCGCGCTCAGTTCGAGAAGACGTGTTGCTCGGCATGCGCGATCACCTCGGCGCGGGTCGGCGGCGTGCGCAGGATCTCGAGCATCTGCTCGGTCGCCGGATAGCCGCTCGCATCGTAGGCCGTGGCGGCGTCGTCGACCGAGTACGACGTGCGGCGTAGGTCGACGTCCGGGCCGAGGACCGCCCAGTAGGCGCCGGGCGACGGCTCGTACGCCATCCCGACGCTGCCCGCGTTGAGCGAGCGGAGACCGGCGACCCTTCGGTCGAACTGGACGTGCGTGTGCGCCGTCACGACCACCCGCTCGGCGAGCGCCGGCCACTCGCGCACCCGTGTCTCTGGTGTTTCGGGCGTGACGAGCTCGATGTCGCTGCGTGGAGAACCGTGACAGAACCGCACCGGTCCGAGCCCGTCGATCTCGATCACGATTTGCTCCTCGAAGGTCCGCACGAGCGCGAGATCCGCCTCGGTGTGCCGGTCACGCAACCAGCGCGTCCTCTCGGTCGGCTCGTCCGTCTGGTCGAGCAGCACGCGCTCCGCGTTCCCGCGGACGAACCTCGTCGGGACGTCGAGTCCGCGGACGAGCGAGAGCGTCTCGCGGGGCAGCGGCCCCCAGGTGAGGTCGCCGCCAAGGACGACGAGATCGGGCTCTTTGCTGCGCAGCTCGGCGAGTACCGCCTCGAGCGCGACGGCGTTGCCGTGGACGTCCGAGAGCACTGCGACGCGTTGCATGACGACAGCTTGCCACCGGACGTCGGAGGTGTGGCCCTGTATGCGGCATGGTCTCGCTGCTCGCGCGGGGGTCAGTCCCCTATGGGGACAGACCCCGAAGACAGACCCAGGAGAACCTGCGAGGCGAGCCGCTTCGTGAACGCTGCGTCGAGCGGCGCTCCGCTCAGGAGCAGGCGGTAGAAGACCGCCCCGTGCAGGGCGTCGACGGCGAGGTCGAGGTCGGCGTCCGCACGGATCTCGCCTCGAGTGCGCCCCCGCTCGAGCGCGGCGAGCATCGCCTGCCGTCGCGCCGGCACCACGTCGCGCTGGAAGCGCTCTGCGAGCTCGGCGTCGTCCTTCAGGTCGCTGACGAGCCCCGCCAGCACCCGCCCGCCGATCGGCTGGGCGAGAACCGCCACGAGCCAGTCCAGGAGCGCCCGGACGTCCGCGCGCGTCGAGGTCCGGGTACGGGGGAGCACGACCTCGTCCGACCCGGCCAGGTACGCCTCGAGCACGAGGGCAGCGCGCGATGGCCACCAGCGATAGATCGTCTGCTTGCCGACACCCGCGCGCGCGGCAACACCCTCGATCGTGAGCGCCCGGTAGCCCTGCTCGCCGAGGAGCTCCTGGGTCGCCGTCACGATCGCGCGGTGCGAACGCTCGCTCCGCCGCCGCGCCGGAGCGCCGTCGTCGCCGGTATCCGGTAGCTCGCGCATCGTCGTTGGATCATAGTAACGATACGAGACGTCTCGTCTCGTGATAGACTCGCAGCAGGACAGACGACCAGGGGAGGTGGAGCGTGAACGCCATCCGGAAGCTCGGAGCCGCGAGTATCGGGCACGGCGGTCCTGTGCTTCTCCTGCTCCTCTGCGCCGCGCCCGTTCTCCTCTGGCTCGGAACCGTCCCGCTCGACAACCGCTTCACGGGCTCGTATGCGAGCCTCACGAGCGTCGCCGTCCTGTGCGCCTACGCCGGCACGACGGCGTTCGCGCTGAACCTCGTCGTCGGCGCCCGCCTGCGTCTCGTCGAGAGTCTCTTCGGCGGGCTCGATCGGATGTACCGCGCGCACCGGAGAACCGGGGAGGCCGCCTTCGCGCTGCTCCTCGGGCATGTCGTGCTCGTGCTCGCGAGTCGCGCGACGCTCTCCACCGAGACCGCACTCGACCTGCTCGGACCGGGAGCGGGGTGGACGGTGTTCGCCGGCGTGCTCGCGTTCGCGGCCATGACCGTCTCGCTCGTCCTGACGCTCTTCGCGCGGCTGGGCCAGGAGGTGTTCGTTTACGTCCAGCGCTCCTTGGGCGTCGTCTTCCTCCTCGCGACCTACCACGCGCTGACGACCCAGGGGACGACCCACGACTCCGATCTGCTGACGGCGTACCTGACGACGGTCGCGACCGCCGGCATCGCTGCATTCGCCTATCGCTCGGTGCTCGGCAGCGTCCTCGTCCGCCGGCGCCGCTACCGGGTTTGCGACGTCAACCGCCTCGACGAGCAGGTGACGGAGATCGTCATGGAGCCCGTCGGCCGGCGCCTCGAGCACCGGCCCGGCCAGTTCCTCTTCGTCAGCTTCCCGTCGCTCGACTTGCGTGCGCTCGAGCTCTCGCTCCGTCGTCAGGTGCTCGCGATCCGGGCAGGCGCGGTGCGGGGGCAATTCCATCCTTTCTCGA
>Ga0136632_10000382_pt1 | contig 12838 bp, 11 predicted proteins | sample AntDrymUQ6112106_2_FD_104670 | JGI IMG/M metagenome (GOLD analysis project Ga0136632, IMG submission 104670) | Polar desert sand microbial communities from Dry Valleys, Antarctica - metaG UQ611 (21.06) | ecosystem: Environmental > Terrestrial > Soil > Desert | place: Antarctica: Dry Valley...
CCGGCGCGCCCGCGGGCGCGCCGGGCGATGACACACGCTTGACCGCGATCGAGGCGCGCCTCGAGGAGATGGCGCGCGACCTGGCGGCGCTGCGAGCGGCGGTCGCGCCCGGCAGCGAGCCCCCCTCGCGGGCCCAGGAACGCCTGACCGTCAACGAATAGAGGCTGTCGGTGGCCAAGCCAGCCAGAGGTCGCTCGGCGAGCCGCTCGGCCAAGGAGCTGCCCGACGCGGTGCGTGAGACCGGCGACGCCGTCCGCGACGCCGTCGAGCGAACCGTCCAGGCCACGGTCGGCTCGGCCCAGTCCGGGGCCGAGGCGGCGCAAGGCGTGGTCGACGAGTTCGTGCGCGGCGCCGAGTCGAGCCTGCGCAACGCGCTGCCCGCGACCCAGGAGGACATTCGCGAGTTGAGCTCGGAGCTGCGCAAGGTCGTCCGCAGGCTCGACGCGATCGAAGCGCGTCTGCCGGCCGCCAAGCGCAAGCGGAGCTAGCTGCGCCGATGGCGGGCCGTCGGGTCCTGGTCACAGGGATCGGCAGCCATCTCGGCTGCGAGCTCGCCGCGCGGCTCGAGGCGGATCCCGCGTACGAGTACGTCGCGGGCCTCGATACGCGCCCGCCGCCGCGCGCGCTCGAGCGCACCGACTTCATCGAGGCCGACATCCGCAGCCCGGTGATCTCAAAGCTGATCCCGGCGACCGAGGTCGACACGGTCGTCCACAACCAGATCGTGCGCCGTCCTGGCGCCGCCGGGCTCTCGCCTCAGCAGGCGCACGACGTCAACGTGGTCGGGTCGCTGCAGCTGCTCTCCGCCTGCGAGCGGACCGAGACGGTGCGCACGATCGTGATCCGTGGCTCGGCCGGGATCTACGGCGCCGAGCCGGCCGCGCCGCAGTTCTTCACCGAGGAGATGACGAAGCTCTATGCGCCGCGCACGCGCTTTCAGCGCGACGTCGCCGAGATCGAGAACTACTTCGAGACCTATTCGCGCCGGCGCCCACAGGTCACCTGCATGATGCTGCGCTATCAGCCCTCGATCGGCCCTTCGGTCGATTCCCAGATCACCCGCTACCTGTCGCTGCCCGTGCTGCCGACCTACCTCGGCTTCGACCCCCGGCTCCAGTTCATCCACGAGCGCGACGGCCTCGACGCGCTCGTGGCATCGGTGCGCAACCCCGTGCGCGGCGCCGTCAACGTGGCCGCGCCCGGCACGATCGGCCTGACCAGGATCGTGCGCCTGAGCGGCAAGCTCACGCTGCCGCTGCTGCCCAGTGCCTTCGCACCCGTCGTCGGCACCGCGAGCCGCGCCGGGCTCGCGAGCCTCTCGCCGGACTTCGAGCGCCTGCTGCGCTACGGCCGCGGCGTCGACGTCACGCGCCTGACCGAGGAGGTCGGCTTCGAGCCGGCATTCACTGCGCGAGCGGCGGTCGAGGACTACGTCGAGACGCTCGCCGGTCGGCGCGTCGTCCCCTCGCCGCGTCACGCGGTCACGGGTTCGGGGTCGCCGCGATGAGGCCCTACCGGGCCAACATCAAGCGAGATTTGGCCCTTAAGGAGATCACTCGATGACCGACGCCCGCACCCGCACTTCGGCTCCGCCACGGGCAGAGGGCCAAGCGCCACCGGCAACGTCCCCGCCGCCGCCGACCGACGCGCCCCAGCGCTCGGCGGCGGCGGGCCCGCTCGCGGCCGCGACGGCTTTCCTGCGCGCCGCGCGCGAAGGCCTCGAAAGCGGCGTCGGCCTCGCCGACGCGCTCGCGCGCGGAAGCACCGCGGCCGGCACCTCGCCGGGGCAGGAGGCCCGCTCGCTGCGCCGTCTCGCGGGCAACTACGACGAGGACGACTGGGGCTTCGACGAGGAGTACGTGGCGGCCGTGCGCCCGCTGTTCGACTTCATGTACGACGGCTGGTGGCGAGTCGAGACCACCGGCGTCGAGAACGTGCCGGCGCGCGGTCGCGCGCTGATGGTCGCCAACCACGCCGGCATCCTGCCCTGGGACGCGACGATGATCGCGGCGGCGCTGCTGCGCGAGCACCCCGAGCCGCGCCACGCCCGCTTCCTCGTCCTCAACTGGGCCTTCCAGTTGCCGTGGGTGTCGGCGTTCATGCGCAAGGTCGGTGGCGTCGCGGCCTCGCCCTACAACGCCGAGCGCCTGCTGCGCGAAGACCACCTCGTGGCCGTCTTCCCCGAGGGAGTGAAGGGCGCCGGCAAGGACTTCGCCGACCGCTACCGCCTCCAGCGCTTCGGCCGCGGCGGCTTCGTCGAGGTCGCGCTGCGGACCGGCGCGCCGATCATCCCGGTCGCCGTCGTCGGCAGCGAGGAGACCTATCCCAAGCTCGGCGATGCCAAGCCGCTCGCGCGCCTCACGGGCGCGCCCTACTTCCCGGTCACGCCGACCTTCCCGCTGCTCGGCCCGCTCGGCGTCGTGCCGCTGCCGTCGAAGTGGCGGATCGAGTTCTGCGACCCGATCGACATCTCCCAACACGGCCCCGACGCCGTCGACGACCGCTCACTCGTCTTCGAGATCACCGAGCACGTTCGCGAGACGATCCAGCAACGCGTCTACGCCAACCTCGTCACCCGCGGCTCCGCCTTCTTCTAGCTACCAGTGCACGCCCTTCATCAAATAGGCCATCGCCACAGCCTCCGTCGACATCTCCTGATCCTTGCCTTCCTTGTCCTCCGCCTTCGCAGGCTTGCCGTCGGCTGCGCCCTTCTTCTTGCCCTTGGCCGCCTTCGAGTCCGGGAACAGGTTGTAGGCGGTGTGGAGCACCTGGTCGGTCGTCTTGGGCGAGATCGCATACAGGACCTCGCCGAAGGTGCCGAGCCGCGTCGCCTTGCGCTTGGGCCTGTCGATCAGCGCGTCGCAGAGCATCACCGCCGCCTCGTCGGGCGTGAGCGTCGGGAACGCGTCGTAGATGCCCGTCGGGGCGATCATCGGCGTCTTCACGAGCGGCATGTAGACGGTCGTGAAGCTGACCTTGTCGGCGACGACCTCCGGCGCCACGCAGCGTGAGAACGCGTCGAGCGCCGACTTCGACGCGACGTAGGCCGAGAAGCGCGGCGTGTTCGTCTGCACTCCGATCGACGACACGTTCACGATGTGGCCGCCCTTGCGCTCGCGCATTCCGGGCAGGAACGCGAGGATCAGCTTGAGCGCGCCGAAGTAGTTCAACCCCATCGTCCGCTCGTAATCGTGGAAGCGGTCATACGAGCGCTCGACCGAGCGGCGGATCGAGCGCCCGGCGTTGTTGACGAGGATGTCGACGCCCCCGTGCTCGTCGAGGACCTCCTTCGCAAGCCGGTCGATGTCGTCGAGATCGGACAGGTCGGCCGGGTGGACGTGCGCCGTACCCCCGAGCTCGGCGACCTCGCTCGCGACCTCTTCGAGCTTCTCGCGCGTGCGCGACACGAGCAACACCGTCCCGCCGGCCTCGCCGATCTTCCGACACAGCTCGCGGCCGATCCCGCTCGAAGCGCCGGTGACAACGATCTTCTTGCCGGCGATCGTCTTCGACAGGCTGCGCTCGCGGAAGAGGTCGGGGTCGAGATTGCGCTCCCAGTAGTCCCACAGCTTCGGCGCGTAACTCGAGAGCGGCGGGACCGCGATGCCGGTCCCGCTCAGGGCGCGCTTTGTGTCGCGCGCGTCGAAGGTGCAGCGGAAGTCGCGCACCTCGAGCGCGGACGGCGGGATGCCGAGATCGCGCAGCGTCTGGTTGCGGATCGACTTGACCGTCGGCAGCGCCTTGAGTCCTGCCTGGACGGGCTTCGGCACGACGTTCGTGAGGTTGGCGTCGACCCGCATCGCGAACTGCGGCGCGTGCGCCGCCTTCGCGAACTCGTTCAGCGCCCCGCCTACCGACATCGCCTCGGGATCGACGAGGTGGAAGGTGTTGCCCGGCAGGTCGGCGTCGGGCAGGTGGGCGATGTGGTCCATCGCCTTGGCGACGAAGTCGACCGGGACGATGTTCGTCTGCCCGCCCTCGGGGCCGGCGAGCGGGAACCATTCCGGCAGCGCGTGGCGAAGCTTCTGGAGCAGCTTGAAGAAGTAGTAGGGCCCGTCGATCTTGTCCATCTCGCCGGTCTCGGAATGGCCGACGACGATCGCGGGACGGAAGACCAGCAGCTTCGCGTTCACCAGCTCGCGCACGAGCCGCTCGGACTCGTACTTCGTCGCGTGGTAGTGGTGGGGCAGCTTCTGGTCCTCGTCGAACATGTCCTCCTGGAAGACGCCCTTGTAGCTGCCGGCGACTGCGATCGAGCTGGTGTGATGGAAGCGCCCGACCTCGCGCGCGTTGGCGAACTCGATCACGTGCTGGGTGCCCTCGACGTTGGCCCGCTTCGAGCTCTCCTCATCGGCCTCCACGTCGTAGACGGCCGCGAGGTGGAAGAGGTGGCCGATCTTCTCGTCGAAGCTCTCGACGCCGAGGCCCGGCTTCGAGAGGTCGCCGGGAACGGGCACGATGCGATCGCCCGCGTCGAGGCGCTGGACGAGCGCGTCGACCTTGCCGCGCGAGCCCTCGCGGACGAGGACGTAGATCGTCCCCTCGCGCTTCAGCAGCTCCTCGACGAGGTGGCGCCCGACGAAGCCCGTGGCACCGGTGACGAAGTAGTTCAAGTCTCTCTCCCTGGCTCGAAATCGCGAACTTCGGGCGAGTCTATCCCGCTGCGTGTAGCTTGCCTGAGATGACGGCCGAGGGCACGTTCACGCTGAAGCAGGCCGCGGAGCGCGTGGGGGTCACGCCCTCGACGCTGACGCGCTGGGCGAAGACGGGCGTGATCCCCGAGGCGAAGGCGACGGCGAACGGCTGGACGCCCGCGGCGGTCGCCCACGCGCGCATCGTCGCGCGCCTGCGCGAGCGCGGCCACTCGCTCGACACGATCCGCAAGGCGAGCGCCGAGGGCAAGCTCGCATACGGCTTCATCGAGGACCTCTTCCCGGTGCCGAAGACCCCGCGCTCGCTCGACGACGTCGCCGAGCAGACGGGGCTCGAGACCCCCCTGATCGAGCGCATCTGGGTCAGCTGCGGTCTGCCGACGAGCGAGCTCGAGCAGCTCACCGACGAGGACGTGCAGGCGCTCCAGTACATCGCGTCGGTGCTGGCGGCCGGCTTCCCGCTGGTCGCGTTCCTCCAGCTCGCGCGCGTCTACGGCCAGACCGTCAGTCAGATCGCCGACGCCGAGACGCGCGTTTTCCACATCTATGTCCACGAGCCGCTGATGCGCGAGGGCGTGCCGGGCCTCCAGATGGCCGAGGAGATGGAGCACCTCGCCCGCGATCTGCTGCCGCTCGCATCGCCGATCATGGACTACCTGCATCAGCGCTTCCTGCAGCACTTCGTCGAGCAGGATCTGGTCGGCCACATGGAGCTCGAGCTCGAGCAAGACCTCGACCTCGGCAGGCTGAAGGTCGCGATCGCGTTCTGCGACCTCGCCGGCTATACGCGCTTCACCGAGGAGGAGGGCGAGGAGGAAGCGTTGTCCTATGTCGAGCTGTTCGTGGACGCCGTCACCGACACGCTCCCCGACGACGCGCGCCTGATCAAGACGATCGGCGACGAGGTGATGGTCGTCGGTACCGACGCGGCGGCGCTGACCGACTGGGCGGTCGGGTTCGGCGCACTGTTCGGCGAGGAGCGCCCGCCGGTGCGGATCGGCGTCCACTACGGGGTGGCGCTCTACCGCGACGGCGACTACTACGGTCGCGACGTCAACGTCGCCGCGCGGATCGTCGCGCGATCGCGCGGCGGCGAGGTGCTGATCACCGACACGGTCGCGGAGACGATCGCGCAGCCGGGGCACCTGGTGCTCGAGGACCTCGGCGAGGTCAAGCTGAAGGGGTTCGACGAGCCGCGGCGCCTGATACGCGCGAAACGCCGCGAGCCCGACGGCTGAGCCGATGAACCGCGGGCCGGCCGAGTCCGCGCTCGAGCTGGCGCGCGCCAGCGGGCTCGTCACCGAGGGTGAGCCGATGATCGTGCTGCTCTCCGGAGGCGCTGACTCGGTCTGCCTGCTCGACGTGACGCTCGAGCTGGGCGCGCGGACGTTCGCGCTGCACGTCAATCACGGGTTGCGCGAGCAGGCCGAAGACGACGAGCGCTTCTGCGAGCGGCTGTGCGAGCGGCTGGGAGTCGACCTGCACGTCGAGCGCGCGCGTCCGGCTGCGGCCGACGGGCCCGGCAACGTGCAGGCGCAGGCACGCGAGCTCCGGTACGCGCACGCCGAGCGGCTCGCGCGCGAGCGCGGCTGCGACTACGCGACGGCGCACACCCTCTCGGACCAGGCCGAGACCGTGCTCTACCGGCTGGCGACCTCGCCTGGCAGCCGTGGGCTGCACGCGATGAGCGAGCGGCGCGGCCGCCTCGTCCGCCCGTTGCTGGCAGCGCCGCGCGAGCAGACGCGGGCGTGGTGCGAGGCGCGCGGGCTCGACTGGCGCGAGGACGCCGCGAACACCGACCCCCGTTACGCGCGCGTGCGCGTGCGAAAGCAGGCGCTGCCGATCCTGCGCGAGCTCAACCCCGGCGTCGAGCGCACGCTCGCCGAGACGGCGGCCCAGCTGCGCGAGGAGGCGGAGTTGCTGGATCGCGCGGTCGACGACGCCCTCGGGCGCCTCGGCGGCGCGGGCGCGACGCTGAGCGAGCTGGCCGCCGAGCCGCCCGCGCTGCAGCGGTTGGTGTTGCGCCGGCTCGCGGAGGCCGCGGCCGGTCGCCCGCACGCGCTCGCCCGAGCGGAGGTCGGACGGATCATGCGCCTCGGCGAGCGAGGTGGCAGCGCCGCGCTGGACCTCGGCGGCGGCCTGCGAGCGGTCGTCGAGTACGGAGTCGTGCGCTTCAGCGCCGACCTGGATCCCGCGCCGCCGGAGCCGGTGCGGCTGTTCGTCCCGGGCAGCGCCCGCTTCGGCGCGTGGGAGGTCGAGGCGCGCCGAGACGAGGGCGACGTCCTGCTCGCGGCGGACGAGCTCGGTGCCGAGGTCATCGTTCGCGCCTGGCGCGAGGGGGACCGGATGCGCCCGGCCGGGCTCGGCGGCGTAAAGACTCTGCAGGACCTTTTCACCGATCGCAAGGTCCCGCGCGCGCTGCGCCGCACGCTCCCGGTGGTCGAGGCCGGCGGTGAGATCGCCTGGGTCGCGGGCGTGGCCGTCGGGGAGCGCTTCGCGGCCGACTCCGGCGAGGATCCCGAGGCGTTGATCGGGCTTTCAGCGCGCCAACCGGCCGCGAGCGGCCGCACGTAGACTCGCGCGCGTGGACGAAGCCGAGATCGGGGAGATCCTCGTTCAGCAGGACGAGCTCGCGCACCGCGTCAGCGCGCTGGCCGCCGAGATCTCGAGCGACTACGCCGGGCGCAAGCTGCTGCTCGTCGGCGTCCTGAAGGGCGCGTTCTTCTTCCTCTCCGACCTGATGCGCCAGCTCGAGGTCGATTGCGAGGTCGACTTCATGGCCGTTGCGTCGTATGGGTCGTCGACGGATTCCTCCGGCGTCGTGCGCATCCTCAAGGACCTCGACGCCTCGATCGAGGGACGCGACGTCCTGATCGTCGAGGACATCGTCGACTCGGGCCTGACGCTCTCGTACCTGCTGCGCACGCTCAACGCGCGCGACCCCGCCTCGCTCGAGGTCTGCGCGCTGTTGACGAAGCCCGAGCGGCGTAAGGTGGATCTACCGATCGGCTACGTCGGCTTCGAGATCCCGAATCGCTTCGCGATCGGCTACGGGCTCGACCTCGACGAGCGCTTTCGCAACCTGCCGTACGTCGCCGCGCTCGTCGAGGACCGGGCTGATTAGAGCCGGATAGCAGCGAATCCTTCGCTGGTAGGCTGTTTTCTCTCTGCAACCGGTCTTCGGACGCCCTCGCGCCTGCTTCAAGGGTTGCGGCCGGGCGGCCGACAAGGAGTTTCGATCCCCCGACGTGAGCAGGTTCTTCAAGAGCGCCGCCTTTCCGATCCTCATCGTCGTGGTGCTGGCCTTCTTCGCCCAGAAGCTGATCAGCCCCGGTGAGAAGGAGAAGGTGCCCGCCTACTCTGGCCCGGGCGACACGTTCCTGAGCCAGGTACAGCGCGGCAACGTCAAGTCGGTGACGATCAACACGAAGGACAACACAATCGACGTCACGCGAACGAGCGGATCGCCGAAGAAGTACGAGTCCGCCTACCCGGACAACACCGAGCAGAGCCTCGTCAACACGCTGCGGGAGAAGAACATCCCGATCGAGGTCAAGGGCAAGGGCGGGGGCGGCTGGCTGACCGTGCTGACCTACGTGCTGCCGTTCGTGATCTTCCTGCTGTTCTGGCTCTTCATCATCAACCAGATGCAGGGCGGCGGCTCGAAGGTGATGAGCTTCGGCAAGTCGCGCGCCAAGCGGATGTCGGTCGACTCTCCGAAGATCACCTTCCGCGACGTCGCCGGGGTCGACGAGGCGGTCGAGGAGCTCCAGGAGATCAAGGAGTTCCTGGAGAACCCGAAGAAGTTCCAGGCGCTCGGTGCGCGCATCCCCAAGGGCGTCCTGCTCTACGGCCCGCCGGGCACGGGCAAGACGCTGCTCGCCCGCGCGGTCGCCGGCGAGGCGGGCGTGCCGTTCTTCTCGATCTCGGGCTCGGACTTCGTCGAGATGTTCGTCGGCGTCGGCGCCTCGCGCGTGCGCGACCTGTTCGAGCAGGCGAAGCAGAACTCTCCGTGCATCATCTTCATGGATGAGATCGACGCCGTCGGGCGCCATCGCGGGGCCGGCATGGGCGGCGGCCACGACGAGCGCGAGCAGACGCTCAACCAGCTGCTTGTCGAGATGGACGGCTTCGAGATGAAGGACAACATCATCCTGATCGCCGCCACCAACCGGCCCGACATCCTCGATCCGGCGCTGCTGCGCCCGGGCCGCTTCGACCGCCAGATCGTCGTCGACCGCCCCGACCGCAAGGGGCGCGCGAAGATCCTCGAGGTCCACACGCGCGGCAAGCCGCTCGCGAAGCACATCGACCTCGACAACCTCGCCGCGCAGACGCCGGGCTTCACCGGCGCCGACCTCTCGAACCTCGTCAACGAGGCTGCGCTGCTGGCCGCGCGTACCGGCCACCGCGAGATCGACCACCAGCATCTCGAGGAGGGGATCATGCGCGTGATCGCCGGCCCCGAGAAGAAGACGCGCGTCATGAGCGAGAAGGAGCGCCGCGTCACCGCCTTCCACGAGATGGGCCACGCGATCGTCGCCCACTTCCTCGAGAACACCGACCCGGTCCACAAGATCTCCGTGATCTCGCGCGGCCAAGCGCTGGGCTACACGATCTCGCTGCCGACCGAGGACAAGTTCCTGACCACGCGCGCGGAGCTCTCGGACACGATGGCGATGACGCTCGGCGGCCGCGCTGCCGAGGAGCTCGTGTTCGGCGAGGTCACGACCGGCGCCTCGAACGACCTCGAGAAGGTCACGGCGACGGCCAAGCAGATGGTGATGCGCTTCGGAATGTCCGAGAAGCTCGGCCCGCGCGTGTTCGGCCACGACCAGAGCCAGCCCTTCCTCGGCCGCGAGTTCTCCGCCGAGCCCGACTACTCGGACGACGTCGCGCGCGAAATCGACGACGAGATCCGTCGCATCGTCGAGGAGGCCCACCAGATCGCCCGCGACGTGCTGCAGGCGCACCGCGAGGAGCTCGATCACACCTCCGGCATCCTGCTGACCCGTGAGACGATCGAGCGCGACGAGTTCCTCGGGCTGCTCGAGGGCAAGTCCGAGGAGGAGGTCTTCGGACCCGACGAGCCGGTCCTGCCGCCGGCCCCGCCGATGCCCGAGGCGCCCGAGCGCAAGCCGGAGCGGGAGGGCCCGCGGCCATTGCCGCGGCCGGGCCTGGCCGGTGGCACCGCCGAAGCGCGCGGGCTGGAATCGCCCGAGAAGCCTGAGCTGAGCTAGGCGGTTTGTTCCCCACCGGCCGGGCACCGCTGCCGAGCGGGCCGATCGTGATGGGGATCGTCAACGTCACGCCGGACTCGTTCTCCGACGGTGGTGAGTTCCTCGAGGCTGACGCCGCCGTCGCGCACGGGGAGCGGCTCGCGGGCGAGGGCGCGAGCGTCCTCGACATCGGCGGGGAGTCGACGCGGCCGGGCGCGGAGCCCGTGCCCGCGGACGAGGAGCTGAGGCGTGTCATACCCGTGATCGAGCGGCTCGCCGTCGCCGAGCGCGGCGCGTGGCTGTCGGTCGACACCACCAAGCTCGATGTCGCGCGCGCGGCGCTCGACGCCGGCGCGCGGATCGTCAACGACGTGTCGGCGTTCCGCTTCGCTGCCGACCTGGCGGGGCTCGTCGCCGAGCGCGAGGCGCACTGCGTGCTGATGCACATGCTCGGCGAGCCGCGCACGATGCAGGCCGACCCGCGCTACGACGACGTCGTCGACGACGTAAAAGCGTTCCTCTCCGAGCGGCTCGCGTTCGCCGTCGCCGAGGGTGTGTCGGAGGATCGCGTCTGGCTCGACCCCGTCATCGGCTTTGGCAAGACGGTCACGCACAATCTCGAGCTGCTGCGCCGCCTCGACGAGATCGCTGCGATCGGGCCGCCGGTCGTGATCGGCACGTCGCGCAAGAGCTTCATCGGCAAGCTCGTGGGCGGGGCCGATTCGGGGCGCCTGCCGGGGACGATCGCGTCGAACGTGCTCGCGCTCGAGCGCGGGGCGCGGATCTTCCGCGTCCACGACGTCGCCGCGGTTTTGCAGGCGCTCAAGCTGACCGCTGCTACGTTGGCCGGCGATGGCTGACGAACGCCCGCCCGCCACCGCGACGGTCGAGATCGCCGGGCTCTCGGTCTACGCACGCATCGGCGTGACCGAGGCCGAGCGCGAGGTCGGTCAGCGGCTCGTCTTCGACATCGCGCTCGAGCTGCCGGACTGCGAGGCCACGCTCAGCGACCGCGTCGAGGACACGGTCGACTACGCCGAGGTCTGCGAGCGCGTCACGGTGCTGGCGGGCGCGAGCTCGTGCGCCACGCTGGAGCGGCTCGCCACCGAGATCGCAGACGACCTGTTCGAGCGGTACGGCCCGGCGGCAGCCGTCAGCGTTCGTGCCGCCAAGCCAGAGCCCCCGATCTCGCTTTCGGTGGACGAGGTCGCGGTGGAGGTCCAGCGAACGCGCTGAGGTCGCGTCTCACGGGCAGTTCAGACGGTTACAGGTCTCCTCGAGGAGCGGGTCGATCAGCGTGTCGAGCGGGCGACCGCCGGGACCGAGCCCGTCCGTCACCTGGTCGGTCACGCCCTCGACGACACCACGGCCGGGCGCCGGGCCCGGGGTGACCGGTGTCGGCACGCTGCCGCCACCGCCCTGCTCGCCGGGTGACCCCGGACTCGGTGCTTGGTCCGGCGCCCCCGCGTCCGGCGTCCCGGACGGCGTGCGCTCGCCGGTCGGCGAGTCGCCGCCCTGGCTCGGATCTACTCCCGCGCCGCCGCCCGCCTCTGACGGACCTGCCGCGCTGCCGGCATCGCCTGGGAGCAGAGCGGCGGCATCGGGGCTGGCGGCCACCGAGCCCGAGTCGAGCGCATCCAGGCCCGAGGGTGCGGGCCCCGAGCTGAGCTGGCCGAGCGACCCCAGGCCTCCGATGCCCCCGGCGGTCGCGGCAACCAGCGCCGCGACCACGAGCAGCGCGAGCGGGACGGCGAGCGCGGCGCCCGCGGCGCCCGCTGCCCGTCGCTTCCAGCTGCGGATCAGTCCCATCTGAGAGATGGTAGACCGCGAGACCGGCTACCTTCGCCGGTATGCAGCGGCTCACGATCGGTCGCACGCTGCGCCTGGCGCTCGTCGGCATCGCCCTTGCACTGGCGACGATCGCCGCGCTCGGGATCGGCAGCCTGTTCGAGTCGCGCCAGCGCTATGAGGACCGCGTCGAGGAGACCTATGCGCTCGAGGCCGCGGGCGCACGCCTCGAGGCAGCCGGCATCGTCGAGGAGGCCACGCTGCTCGGGAGCGCCCAGGACGCGCCGGCGGCACGTGAGCGCGCGGCCGCGAACTTCGACGCCGAGGCGGCGAGAGCGAGCGCCCTGGCTGACGACGACGCTCGCAGCGAGGTCCTCGTCCGGCGGCGGATCGCCGCGCAACGCCAACTACGCGACGCGGTCGAGACGAGGCCAGGCAGCCGGCGCGGACGGGATCGGCTCGCGGAGTCGGTTCTCGCGGCACGCGGGCTCAGCACCGAGCTCTCGGCGCGTCAAGCCAAGCGGCGCGCCGAGGCGCGCGAGCAGGCGCGCTCGGACACGCGCCGCGCGGTGATCGTCAGCGCGCTCGCCGGCGCGCTCGCGCTCGGAGCGTCGATCACGCTCGTGGTAGCCCTCCTGTCAGCGATCCGCAGCCCGCTCGAGGAGCTCGTGGAAGCGACCGCTTCGCTCGCGGCCGGCGACCTCTCGAGGCGAGTCAACCCGTCCGGGCCGCGCGAGCTGCGCGGCCTCGGCGAGGCGTTCAACACGATGGCCGGGGAGCTCGACCATGCGCGCGAGCGCGTCGAGCAGGAACGCAGGCGGCTCGAGATTACCGTCGAGAGCCTCGGCGACGCGCTGCTGGTCTGCGGCGAGACGGGCAGGGTTGACGCCGTCAACCCGCGCGCGCGCGAGCTGGTGCCCGAGCTCGTCCCCGGCGCTGACGCGACGGGTGCGGACAGCCCCCTGCCTGCGATCGGAGAGGCGCTCGCGGGCGAGGTAGTCGTCGAGCGCGCCGGCCGTTCGCTCGCCGTCACCGCCGCCGAGCTGGAGGATGGCGCCGGCTTCGTCTGGACCGTTCGCGACATCTCGGAGCGGACCCGCCTCGAGCGCCTGAAGACGGAGTTCGTCGCGACCGCTTCGCACGAGCTGCGCAGTCCGCTGACGTCGATCAAGGGCTTCG
>Ga0136632_10000383_pt1 | contig 12834 bp, 8 predicted proteins | sample AntDrymUQ6112106_2_FD_104670 | JGI IMG/M metagenome (GOLD analysis project Ga0136632, IMG submission 104670) | Polar desert sand microbial communities from Dry Valleys, Antarctica - metaG UQ611 (21.06) | ecosystem: Environmental > Terrestrial > Soil > Desert | place: Antarctica: Dry Valley...
AGTGATTGCTGCACCATGCTGTCGAGCGCGATCTTCCCGAGAAAGAAACCGAAGCCGAGAAAAAAAGTGAGCAGCGCCAAAGAGGCTTGAAGCTCCAGGCCCCCGAGAAGCGCAACTGCGAGTCCCGCAACCGCCGATGCCGCGAGAACCAGATGCCCCGTCGTACGCACGCGGGCCCGAGCGCGCGCCGCAACAACGAAACCAAGCGCCGCGCCGGCCGCGCCGGAGCCGCCGGTAAGCAGAAGCACGGTGAGGTCCTTGCTCACCAGCTCGCGTGCAACGAATCCGATGCCCACCAACGAGAAGCTCCACAGGCATCGCAGCCAGAAGTAAGTTATGATCGAGGCGCCGGCCTTGGGCGTGCGCGCGACCTCGGCGACACCCTCCACAATGCTGCTAATCACGCGCGCCGCAGCGCGGGCCAAGGGGTCGTTCGCCCGTGCCTCGCCGGCTCTCTTGATGGCTGTGCCCGCCATGGCCCCGAGGCCGTACACCACCGCTCCCACGATGATCACCGGCTCTACGGCAAGGAACTTGGTGGCGATGAACCCGGCCCCGCCACCGCCTAGTTGGAACAACGCTCCGCCGAGCTGCGACACCGCATTCGCCTCGATGAGAGACGAGTCGTCGACCGTCAAGGGCAGGGCTGCAGCTTTGGTGGCCAAGACGACGCGCGTCGAGGTGAGGGTCAAGAGAAAGGCGCAAAAGAGGCCGAAGTCTCCGACCGCGCCGGTCCCGACGAGACCGATCAACAGGATTACAACTGCGCGCAAACCGTTAGCAAAGAACAAGAGCCGGCGACGGTCCCAGCGGTCGATCACGACGCCCAAGAAAGGGCTCAAAATGCTGTAGGGGACGAAGATGTAGAGCGCGATGCGAAGCAGCTCGTCGGGCGATTTTGCTCCCTCGAGGTCGAAGCCTTCCTGGCCCCCGAAGACGATGAGCTTGGCGAGCGCCGCCTGCACGATCCCATCCCCGGCCTGAGCGAGAAACTGGGTGGCCATGAGCAGCCGGAAGTCCCGCCTTTTCGAAAGCAGCTCGACGCCTCGACCGATCATTCCCACAGGCGCTGCTACCGCCCGCCCGGCTCGACGATGAGGTCGCCTTCGGGATAGTCGCTCTCCCCAAACGAGGAGATGTCCTCCGGCGACAAAGATTGCAGATACTCCGTGGAGAAGGCCCCCGCAAAGAGCTCATCGTCGACCCGCGCCGCAGGAATGCGGTCTGCGCCCGGAGCGTCGTCCGGCACGTTGTCGCCGATGGTGTAAGTCCCGAGATAGCGCGCAACGTCCTCCAGCGCAATGCCTTCCTCTTGGACCCTGTCCATGTCCATGAAAAAGTCGACCGTCGTGACTTTCTCGACCACGCCCACGCCGAAGCGCTCCTCGACGTCGCGGCTCAACTCCTGCGCGTCGACGCGCCACCCGCCGAAGTGCTCGGGCAGCGGTTCCTGACCATGATCCGCGCTGATTGCGAGCACGTAATTTCCCTTGCCTGCGAGCCGGTCGAGCTCCTTTTTGAAGCGGGCGATCTGATGATCGACCTCGGCGACGACATCGCCGATCTCGGGCGCGAGCATGTTCCACCGGTGACCCGCGTAATCGGGCATCTTGGTCTCGACCCAGAAGAAGTCGGTCACCGAATCTGCCCCGATCTTCTCCTTGCGCATCATCTCCACCACCGCGTCTCCGTTGAAGCGCACGAACGCGGACGTGCCGGGCCGAACCGTATTCACTTGCAGCTCTTCGAGCGTCTCGCCGAACCACGTACCATCATGGACGCCGTCGCGCCCGTCGAGCTTCTCCTCATAGGACTCGAGCAGCTCGATGTCGGTCGTTTCAAGGTAGGAGGGAAGCTCAAAGAACTCCTCGTTGATGTGCCACGCGTTGTCCTCCTCTTCCCACAGAACCGCGACATCGTGGTCGCCGCCGGGGCGCGCCGCGCCATGCCCGATCATGCCGAGGTGCCAGCCCTCGTAAGCCAGAGTCGCAACCACCGCCTCATTGCCGCTCGCCTCGTCCCACAGCTCCGAGACCGTGGGCTTCTCGAGATAGATCGGATTCGCGTTCAACTCCCATGCGTCGGTGGGCCCCTTGGGTCCCCGCAGCTGGTTGCCTGGAATCCCATGATCGATCGGGTAAAAGCCGGTGCCGAAGGTGGCATGAATCGCCCCCGTGATCGACGGCGCCGAGCCGGTCGTGGCGTTCGTGTAGGAGGTTCCTCGCTCGATCAGACTGCGCATGTGGGGCCACGACTCCGAGTGCTCCTGCAAGACGTTCCACCCGCCGCCGTCCATGACGACGGTGAAAACCACTTTCGGGCTGTCGTCCTTCGGCGCGATGTCCTCCAAGGGTTCGCCGGCTGCGGCGAAATCGTCCATGCCCACGAGCCGCGCATAGGTGGGCGCCACATCGGCGGCGTCGGCATCGGTGGAAACGGCTAGGCCTTCGGGCACCCACGGGGGCCCGTAGAAAATCAGTGGGATACGAGCCGTGTAGGCCCAGGGGTTCGGGTGCGACGAGTTGAGCGGCGGAGCGCCGGTTCCCAGCGCGGTGAGATCCAAGTCATTGGTGAGGAAGGTGTGCGGCTTGGGGACCATCATGATTTCGCCGGATCGACCCGGCACATGACCGAGGTAGAGGTGGCTCATGATCTGGGTCCCGATGGCCCCGGCCATCTCGGTCTCGGTCGGAGCGCCCGCCGGAAGGCCGCGGGCCGGGCTCAAGGCGTAAACCGCGAGCGCGGCAACCAGCGCAGCCGCGCCGGCTACGATCAGGACGCGCGTAGGCACGTCTAAAGTCTCCTCTCCGAGCGCCCCATGCCCCAACGGGGCCCTTCTGAGGGCAGGAGACTAATACAGGCAAGGATTCGCGGGCTCGCACCCGGTCCTCACCCGTTCTATGCCGGAAAACGTTCGTTTTTCGAACGCTGATCCGCTCAGATCGAATTTTTTTGGGGCTTTGACCCCGGGGGCGGCGTAATGGGACACTGGGGGCATGGCACTCAGGATCTTCGGCGCATTCGTCGCGCTCTTGCTCGCTACCTTCGCGGTGGTTCGCTACCGGAAAGGTCAGCTGCGCAGGGGCGAGCTGGTGGCCGCCTTCCTCGTCGTCTCGGGCCTGAGCGTCGCGGCCCTGGCCCCCAGTGTCCTCGACCCCTTCCTCACGCCTCTGGGCTTCAGACCGGGCCAGGAGCGGCGGATAGTCGGGCTACTCGTGATCTCGAATCTTTTCACGATGGCCCTGTTGTTCCGGGGCTTCTCACGGGAGGACCAGCTCTCGGACGAGGTCGGCGATCTCGTCGACTACATGGCGCTTCGCCGCCTCACCGACGAGGGCCTAGCCCCCTTCGACGGGGCCTGCGCCGTCGTCATGCCCGCCTATAACGAGGCCGGCAATCTCCCGACCGTGCTGGCCGAGATGCCCCGCAAGGTGTGCGGCTTGCCGGTCATCCCCATCGTCGTCGCCGACGGATGCACCGACGAGACCGAAGCTACGGCTCAGGGGTTGGGGGCCGTGGTGATCCGCAGGGACCTGAGGCGAGGATCCGGCGCCGCGGTGCGGCTTGGCTATCAAGCGGCCCTGCGAAACGGGGCCCGGATCGTGGTGACCATCGACGCCGACGGCCAGCACGACCCCACCGAGATGGAACGACTCGTCGAGCCCCTTCTCACAGGGCGGGCCGACATGGTCCAGGGTTCGCGCGTGCTCGGGACCTTCGAGGTGGAGTCACGCGTCCGCAGGCACGGGGTGAGGCTCTACTCCAAGCTCTTGACGGCCCTCAGCCGCACCTCGATAAGCGATCCTTCGAACGGCTACCGAGCGGTCACCTCCGACGGGCTCTTGCGCATGGATCTCCGCCAAGACCAGTTCTATGTCTCGGAGATGATCCTCGAAGCGGCCCGAAAGGGCCTCGCGGTCGTCGAAGTACCGATCACTCTGAGGCGCCGGGCCTCGGGCACAACGAAAAAGCCGACGACGCTGCGCTATGCGTGGGGCTTCACCAAGGCGATCGCCCGCACCTGGCTCAGGCAGCCGCCGGGAGCGAGGCGGTCGGGGCAGGTCCCTCGCTGGGTATCGAATGCCGGCCCGGACATCCACCTGGGCGACGACGCCCCGAGCGAACGCGAGACCATCGGCGGCTGAGGCTCGCCGGCCGAGCAGCGAGCCGCTTTGGAAAACCCTTTAGTCAGCCCGAGGGCGCCGGCGGCTCGGCCGCCACGTAGTAGTCCTCATCCTCTTCGTCCCATTCGAGATCGATCACGCCCTTAGCGGCCGCCGCCTTTACGAACTGGAGAAAGCCTCCGTAGCCAAAGTCCTTCTCGCTGAAGCCGGGCTGGCGCTTCCGCAGCTGATTCTTGAGGCCAGAAAGGGGAGGCGAGCCGTCGCGGGCCTCGAGCTCGGCCACCACATCGTGCAGCACGTCGAAGGCCCGTCCCTCGCCGCCCCCATCGGACGGAAAGTCGATCATGGGGTCGCCGTCCGCGCTCCCGCTTCGAAGCTCTATCACTCCCTGCTTCTCGAGATGGCGCATCAGCTCGCCCCATGCCCTGAAACCGAAGTCCCCCTCGGAGAATGTCGGGTCCTTGCGCAAGATCGCTCGCTTTATCATCGACGACAGCACCGACCCGTCCTGGCTCCGCTGCATTCCCGACAGGGTGCCCGTCACGAGCCGTGAGATTTCCGAGAGGTCTGTCGCGGGCTCTTCATCGTCGGACGTGCTGCGCGACCTCTTCCTCGGCGCCGACCTGGCCGTCCCCGGTCCGGCCAAACGCTCGTAGAACAGGAACTCGTCGCATGCGCCGGGAAGCAGCTCGGAAGTCGAGCCCTCGACGCCGACGCCGATCACCCGCCGGTTGAGCTCCCGGAGCTTTGATACGAGCGGAGTGAAGTCAGAGTCACCTGATGCGATGACGAATGTCGTGATGAAGTCCCGCTGGAAGGCGAGCTCCAAGGCGTCGACCGCCAGCTTGATGTCGGCCGCGTTCTTGCGCACCATCCCCGCGCGCTGCGGCACTTCCAGCATCTCGATTCGTTGGCTGAGCAGGTTGCCCCGATACTCGGAGAAGAGGTTCCAATCCGCGTACGCGCGGCGCGCCACAACCCGCCCCCGCTCCGAGAGGGCATCCATGATCACCGACATCTCAAGCTTCTCGCCGCGGTCGCGCGCGCCGATGGCGAGGTTCTCGAAATCGATGAACAACGCTATTCGTTCTTCGTCACCCGCCATGCGTCTCTCCTGACTTTGAACTCTGTTCGATGGGGACCTCTTCAACGTACGGGGGCCGGGCAACCGCCTTGACCGCTATGCGACCGAGCGCAAGCTCGATCACCGCTTCGCCGGCCAGGGCGCGCCTCCACCCCGTCAGTAAACGCCGTTTCGAGTGATCCGAGGGGTCTTTCAGCTCCCCGGTGATCACGTCGATCAGAACGGCTTCCATCTCGGCCCGGGTGGTCACAAGCTCGCTGGCGATACCCGCACGCTCACAGCGCGCACGCACCACCGCGTCGCTCAGTCCCACCAGCATGCGCGCTCGGGCCTGGACCGGACGCGCCACTCCCTGCCCGGCGTCGATGGTAGGAGCATTGCGGCCTCGCTCGATAGCCGCCAGCAGCGGCCGTTGGGAGCGTTCCGCTTCAGAAGAGCTGATCCCCCGTATGGCTTTCAAAGCCGTAAGCGTGCGGGGGCCGCGCCGGGCTACCTCCACCAAGGTCGGATCCTTGATGATCCAGCCGCGCGGCACGTCGCGCTTGATGGCCGTTTCCTCACGCCAGCGCGCGAGCTCCTTCAGAAGCGGAAGGCGGCCGGCCGGAAGGCTTCCCCGGCCCCCTATCTTTCGCCAGACCTCGTCCAAATCGACCACATAGGAGGAGCCGTCGGAAAGCGCGGACATCTCTTCCAACGCCCAGTCAAGGCGGCCCAGCTCGGTCAGCTGTCTCTTCAGCTCGTCGGCCGCAGCGAGCAAGTACGCGACGTCGTCGGCCGCGTAACGCATCTGAGCGCCCGTGAGCGGGCGGCGGCACCAATCGCTGTAGGACTCGCCCTTCACCAGAGCCTTGCCCAGCACCGCCTCCACCAAGCGCCCGTACGGAAGCGAGGCGCCGTAGCCTGCAAACCCGGCCGCAACTTGGACGTCAAAGACTCCGGCCGGCACGATGTCGAAGCGTTCGCTGAGGATCTCGAGGTCCTGCCTGCCCGCGTGCACGACGATCTCAACACTCGGGTCCGCCACGAGCGCGGCGACCGGCGATAGGTCCAGCTCCAGCAGTGGATCGATCAGCCAGGAGCCGTCCGTTCCCGCCAGCTGCAGAAGACAAAGCCGGGCCCGGTAGGTGCGCTCTCTGAGGAACTCAGTGTCCAGGGCTGCCCGCGCGCTCGCGCGCATGCCGTCGGCCACCGACCTGAGCTCGTCATTTGACGCGATGACGGTATACGGCTCCACCGCGCCTTCCCTAGCCTTCCGGGAGCCCGAGCTCGCGCGCTATCAGCATGCGCATGATCTCCGACGTTCCTTCGCCTATCTCGAGAATCTTTGCATCGCGATAGTGACGGCAGACGGCGAACTCCTCGATGTATCCGTACCCACCGTGAATCTGAACTGCATCGCGAGCGACTTCGACGGCGATCTCGGATGCATACAGCTTGGCCATCGCGGCTTCCTTGCGATATGAGCGCCCTCGCTCTTTGAGCCATGCCGCTCGGTAGAAGCTCTGTCGCGCGAGATCCGTCTTCAGCGCCATATCGGCAATTTTGAACTGCAATGCCTGAAAAGATCCGATGGAGCGGCCGAACGCCGAGCGCTCGTGGACATAGGAAAGGCTCTCGTCGACGCACCCTTGCGCCAGTCCAACCGCAAGCGCAGCAATTGCGATCCGGCCGTCGTCGAGTATGCGCAAGAAGTTCTTGAATCCCTCTCCGCGCGCGCCGAGCAGGTTCTCTTCCGGAACGCGGCAATCATTGAACGCGAGCTCATGTGTATCCGAATGATGCCAGCCCATCTTCTGGTACGACTTGCCGATCTCAAAACCGGGCGTGCCGTTCGGGATGATGATTGCCGAGATCTCCTTGCGACCATCACGCTCTCCGGTGATCGCCGTGACGGTTACGAAAGACGTGATGGGCGTCCCGGAATTCGTGATGAAGGCCTTGGATCCGTTGACGACCCAGCGCCCATCATCGCCCAGCCGTGCGGTGGTGCGCGTTGCGCCGGCATCCGAACCTCCATCGGGTTCGGTCAAGCCAAAGCCGGCCAGCGCGGCGCCGGCCGCCAGAGACGGCAGCCACTTTGCCTTCTGACCCTCGGTCCCGAAGCGAAGGATGGGCATGGCGCCCAAGCCCACGGCGGCCTCGAGAGTGATGGCCAGCGAGGAGTCGACGCGCGCTATCTCTTCGATCGCCAGGCACAGCGTCAACAGCTCCGCCCCCGATCCCCCGTACTCCTCAGGAAAGACGAGGCCGAATAGACCTAACTCGGCCATCTGCGCGACCGCGTCCATCGGAAGCTCACCGTCTCTATCCCACGACTCGGCGTGCGGCCTGATCGCGTCGTCCACAAACGACCGCATCATCTTCTGGAACTCCTGCTGCTCGCTGGAGAGATCAAGATCCATCGAAACTAGTGCCTCACTAGTTGAAGAGCTTCGCCAGCTTGGCCTTGGCGGGGAGGTGACCATGCACCCTGAGCTTGCGGGTCACTAGCGCCCAGCGCGCAGGGCTGCGGCCGAGCGCGACTTTGGCCCAGTCGCCCGACGCGATCTCGAGGCACAACGCGGGCGTGCCCGCGCGGCCCGGCTTGGCTTCGACGCGACCATTGGTGACGATCACATGCCAAGGCTCGGCGTCCGTGAAGTCCCATTCGATGGGCCCCCCAAGCGAAGCCGCTACGGCAACGTCGAGCGCCCTGGCCGTCCCGTCGAAAAGAATCTCGAACGCCTCCAAGGACAACCGCGGCTCCCTCCGATCGTCTCCGATCACTCCCGCCCTTACGAGCACCAAGAGTCGCTTCGCTCGCTCTTCATACGAGAGTGAACGGTCGTCGAGCGATAGCAACATCAGCTCCCGGGGGGCGATTCCGACCCTCTCCAGCTTTGATTCCAAGGACTTGAGTCCGAATGCGTACACGTCTGCAAGAGTGAAATCGAATCCTTCCGAGTAAGAAGAATCGAGCCCAGGGGGCACGAACACGCCTACCATCCAGGGCAAAGTTCGATTGCACATCGCAATGACGGCATCCCTGCAATCCTTCGAGGTGGAGACCATGTCGCGCAGCAAACGCATCCCAAAGGCAACGTGACGCGCCTCGTCCAGGGCGACGTGAGACAGACCCCTCGTCAAACCGGGCAGCAGACCTTGCTTCTCCACGTAACGTTGGATGAAGTGCTGGCCGGGGATGGCAAGCACGCCCTCGATGATCACATGGCAGAGCGATACCGCCTGGGCGAGCACCGGACGATCGCCCGGTTTCTTTCGCAAGGCTTCGGCAACCCTGTCCAGCTCGCCGAAGATCTGGCGAAAGCCCCACGTGAGATGCCGTTCGGCGGCGCGCAGCGTCGAGGCCGTGTCGTTGCCCTGTCCCGCAACCTCTCTCAGGAAGCGCTCGAAGAAGATTCGGCTTCGAGCCTCATCGGATATCTGAGTTGCAAGAAATGAGCGTTCGGCGTGCCCGGGAACCGCCAGGAGAACTGCCGTGAGCGCCCGCTCGATGCGTTCGATGCCGGTGAGAAACATGGCGTAGTTCCACAACGCGGCCCTGCGTTGCCGGGCATCGAAGTGACTGTGCCACTGCTGTGCGTCCACCGAAAAGTCGATGTCCGTCGCGTTCCAGCGACTTTCCTCCCACAGCCGGTAGAGCCGGGCATAGGAGTCGTCTGCGTCCTTCGTACTCGTATCGATCAGTCGCTACCCTCCGCCTAAGCTCCCACTGCACGTTTCCATGCCCAGTGTCGCCTATGCGGGGGAGCCGCGCGGCCCTCGGCCCGGTGGTGGGGCGCTCTCACGAGGCTGGGCGGTCCCTTCTCACCAGCGACCATTGCTGATCGCCGTACTCGCCCGCCACGGAGCTGGGCCTGCCGCCATCAATGAAGCTCGAGACGACGACATCAGCTTCGATCTTTCCGCCGGCTTGGGCTTGCTCCCAGCGAGCTGCGAGGTCCGAAAAGCGGATTCGCAAGTCGTTGGCGGGCAAACGAGGATCGTCGTAGGCGGCGAGGCGAGCACCGGACAGTTGCCACAGTAAGAACGCAAGGCGATCCGCTTCTCCGCCTTCTACGCGCAAGACATCGTCCGGATCGAGACCGGCTGCCGCGCGACGGGCGAACGAACCCTCGGCCAGGTCGGGCCGGTCGTACGTGAACCCGTGCTCGTTGGAGGCGAGGAACTCGGTCATGGTGAGCGATGCAAAGAGGGGGGACACAAGGCCCACTCCAAGCGCCAGCGAGGTAACGACGAGCGCAAGGGCCCTCGATCGTTTCCGGACGAACTCGTAAATGACGACCGCTCCCGTTCCGGCGAGGGCGGCTGCCAGCATGTGAGCGGCCGGCCACACGCGGCCCTCATGAAGAAGCGTCGCGTTCCCCGCAAGGTCCCAACCCAAAGCGGTACGGATCTTGGTCAGCGCGAGATAGAGCGCGGTAGCGCCGGCGAAGGCGACGAGCCCGGGAAGGTGACCCCTGCGCATGATCAGCACAAGTCCCGCGGCGGCCAGGGGAAGGAGCACGCCCCAGGATGACAGCGCGGTAGGCAGTGGCCACTCGGCCCCGAGCTCGGGAGTGATGTCGACGAAGCCCCCAAATCTCATGTAATCGTCAATCACCGGACCCGCCCACAAGGCGAACATGGGCAGCGCGGAAGCCGCGGTCAGGAGGACGAAACGGGCGCGCATTCCTTTGGCAACCGTCGCTGCGACGGCGAGGGTCCACAGGGTGCCGGCGATCAGCATAGGAACGCTCACGATTCCGGTAAGGCCGAGCACAGCTCCGCCGGCGAGCAACGCACGCGCGTCCGGGCGCGCGGCTGCGCGCAGCAAGAGCACGCCCGTGGCGGCGAGCAGCACGACGCCCATCTCGCGCGGCAGAGCTGGAGGAAAAAGCTCATAGATCGAGTTCGGAGATGCGACCACCAGATCGGCCCCGTAGCGCGCCAGCGTAGGGCTCGCCACGAAGTCCGGTTCGCCAGCCGACAGCCATCCCCACCCGCCGATCAACGAGGCCCCGGCCGCCCCGGCCCATCCGGCCGTGGGGCGCATGCGGCGTGCCAGGCAGGCGGCTCCGAGTGGGATCGCAAATACGATCACCATGTGCAGGGCATCGTGCGCAACGAGCGGCTCCGATCCGGGAACGACGCGCGTCGTTGTGGCCATCAGCGCGTGCCACCCCCACGGATAGGCGTTCTGCGAGTAGCCGGGGGCAGGCCCGGTAGGCACCGGTTGCCCGCCTAGTAGCTGCTCGGTCCATCCGAGATGCCAAGGAGTGTCGCCGGTGCGCGCTCCCGATCCCCCGCGCAGCACCGGCCAGATGAACAGCGCACTCAGCAACAGCGCTGCAGCGAGCACCTTCATCCACGGAACGCCGCTCGGCCACCGCCTCGATGCGGCGCCGTAGATGAGGATGCCGCCCGACACCAGCGGGACGATCGCGCTTGTGCCGAACACCGCGCCACCTAGAACGATGTTGGCGAACATTAGGACGAGGCAGAAAGCGCACAGCCCGACGACGGCTGCCAGAGCTCGTTCGGGAAGGTCTCGATTGCGCCCGCCGGCCTCTCGCTTTCGTCCGCGCACCCAGTCAAGCAGCATGTCTCCGCATACCCAGCCGACGCCGACGATCGCTACGAAAGATGCGAGTGTTCGCACGAACATCTCAGCGGTCACGAAAGCGTGACCAGGATCTGGCCCTCAGCCACGGTCTGCCCTGCGGCGGCGTTGATCTCGGCCACCGTTCCCGCATGGGTAGCGCGCACGACCGTCTCCATCTTCATCGCCTCGAGCACCATGAGTGCATCGCCGGCGGCGACCTCATTCCCTAAATCCACCATCACCTTGAGCACGGTGGCGTGCATCGGCGTCCGTACGGCTCCGTCTGACGCGCTTCCCGTGTCCTTGCTCGAGGTCGAACGCGCCATAGCAGGATTCCAGAGCCGCGCCTCATGGTTTCCAATGACCAGCACGCGGTCGGTTTCGTTCTCGTCGGCCGCCGGCGCTCCCTCCAACGAGGAAAGAATGCCGTCCCCTTCGACGGTGACGGTCGTGTGCGTTCCCGCGATGAAAGCCTCATCTTCGAGCAACAAGCGGTGGGCGGGGATGGTGGTCGACAGTCCCACTATCTCGAACTCCGATAGGGCGCGCAGCATCCTTCGTCGGGCTTGCTCCCTGGTCTCGCCGGTGGTGATCAGCTTGGAGATCAACGAGTCGTAAACAGCAGGGACCTCGTCGCCAGAGCCGTAGCCGGAATCGACGCGCACGCCCGGGCCCGAGGGTTCCACCATGCGGTCAAGCCTTCCGGGCGTGGGGATGAAGCCGCGCCCGGGATCCTCGGCATTGATTCGACACTCGATGGCATGTCCGCGAGGGCGCACATCCTCCTGCGTAAACCCCAGGTCGTCTCCGGCGGCTATGCGCAGCTGGCAAGCCACGAGGTCGATTCCGAGAACCTCTTCGGTGACCGTGTGCTCTACCTGCAGACGCGCGTTGATCTCGAGAAAGAAAAAACGTCCCTCATCGTCTACCAGCATCTCGACCGTCCCGGCATTGGAGTAACCACACGCACGGCCCAGAGCCACGGCGGCCTGCCCCATGGGTTCGGCGAGATGCTCGAATCGGACCGGCGGAGTCTCTTCGATGAGCTTTTGATGGCGGCGCTGCAACGAGCAGTCTCGTATGCCCAGCCACAGAATCTCATCGCTCTGGACACCGAGAATCTGCACCTCGAGGTGTTTAGGAGCTTGGAGATAGCGTTCCACGTACACATCATCGGAGCCGAAATAGGCGCGCGCTTCTCTTCGAACCGCTACTAACGATTCATCGATCTCGCCCGGCCCGTGGACGATCTTGAGACCCCGTCCACCTCCTCCTCCGGCAGCCTTGATTGCCACCGGATAGCCCTGCACTGCGCCAAAGGCGCGCACTCCGCCTGCATCGACTGGGTCGGTCGTTCCGGGAACGATCTCGACCCCGGCATCGACCGCCAGGCGCCGGGCTCGGACCTTGTCGCCGGCCGCCTCGATGGCATCCGGTGGCGGACCGATCCAGGTGAGCCCGGCGTCGTTCACCGCCCGTGCGAAGCGATGATCTTCAGCCAGAAAACCGTACCCGGGATGCACCGCTTCAACGCCCGTTGCACTTGCCGCGTCGAGCAGAGCGGCGACATTCAGATACGTGTCGGATGGAACTTCGCCGGGTAATCGAACTGCGGTCGTGGACGCCCGCACATGGCGCGCTCCTTCGTCTGCATCTGAGTAAACGGCGACCGCACCGACGTCTAGGTCACGGCATGTGCGGGCAATGCGCACGGCGATCTCTCCGCGATTGGCGATCAGCACTTTCGAAAACATCGTCAGCCGGCTGATGCGACGGGGCCGGCCTTCAAGACCTTCGCGGGGAGCTCGCCCGCCACCAGCCCCTGGGCGATACGGGCCGCCTCGAGGAGCACCTGAAGATCGACTCCGGTCTCCACCCCCATGTCGTGCACCATGTGAACGAGATCCTCGGTCGCGATGTTCCCGGTGGCTCCCTCGGCGAACGGGCTGCCGCCCATGCCTCCGATGGACGAGTCAAAGTAGCCGATGCCGAGATGCATCGCCGCCAGCACGTTGGCGAGCCCGGCGCCGCGGGTATCGTGA
>Ga0136632_10000384_pt1 | contig 12802 bp, 13 predicted proteins | sample AntDrymUQ6112106_2_FD_104670 | JGI IMG/M metagenome (GOLD analysis project Ga0136632, IMG submission 104670) | Polar desert sand microbial communities from Dry Valleys, Antarctica - metaG UQ611 (21.06) | ecosystem: Environmental > Terrestrial > Soil > Desert | place: Antarctica: Dry Valley...
CCAGAACGGGACATCGTGAGCGCCGGGGCCGTCCCGGACTCTATTTCGGGTCGGTCTCGATCTCCGTGTCCTTGCCGGCGCCGCCCTGCAGGTCGTCCTTGTCGGCTCCGCCGACCAGGCGGTCGCGGCCGGGGCCTCCACGCAGCTTGTCGCGGCCCGGGCCGCCGCCGAGGACGTCCGCGCCGGCCTCGCCGAACAGGGCGTCGTCTCCGTTGCCTCCGGCGAGGAGGTCGCCCGCGGTGCCGCCGACCAGGCGGTCGTCGCCGGCCTCGCCGACGAGCGAGTCGCGGCCGTCGGCTCCATCGAGGTCGTCCGAGCCCGCCCCGCCGTTCAAGACATCGCGGGCGGGGCCGCCCCTGGCGCGGTCGTCGCCGGCTTCGCCGAAGAAGAGGTTGAAGGCCACGGGGGAGGGGATGTAGCGGTCGTTCCCGGGCCCGCCGATCGCGGCGGTTCCTGTCCCGACGCCGAACCCGGGGAACCTCGCCTCGCCGAAGGCCGAGGAGATCCCCGAGAAGTCGATCACGTCGCTGCCCCCGCCCGTCGTCGCGTCGACCTCGAAGATCGTTGAACAGGCGATCCCGCCGCCGTCGGGGTTGGCGCCGTTGACCTTCGCGTTCCCCGTCGAGTCACAGGTGACCCGGGCGCGATCCTTGCCGTCAGAGCCCTGGACCTGGAGGACGCGGCCGGTGACTGCGCTCGTGACCTTGGCGTCGGCCGGGGCGACGGGCGCTACGGAGGCGGCGGCCGCGGCGACTGCGCCAATCGCGCAGGCGACCGCACGGTGTCGGTGTGCTTTCCTCATCGGGACAGTCAACACGCCGCGGCCCTGCAAGTAGCTATCGCCACTTACTCGCCGGCGATGAGCGCGTGCCAGACGGGGAGGACGGGCTTGGCGTAGTAGGGAAGCGCGTTTTCGCGGATCGCCACGACCTCGTCCGAGCTCCAGTAGGTGTCGAAGTCGGCCTTGTCCTCCCACAGCGAGGACTGGCGGAAGAGCTGCGGGTCCTCGATCGACCGCGAGATCGACCAGCCCTTGGCGCCGAACGCCATCGCGCGCGAGGCGGCCGGCTCCCAGATCTCGTACCAGCGGTCGGCCCGGAAGGGGGTGACGTGCCAGTCGATGTAGCAGAGGTGCTGCATTCAGGCTCCGACCTCTGCGCGGATCGCCCCGGGGCCGTCCTCTTCCTTGCCCTCGTCCTCGTCGGCGGCGCCGACCAGGATCGCGATCTTGCCGAGGTGCTTGTTCTCGTGGAGCAGCTGGTGGGCGTCTGCGACGCCGTCGAAGCCCATCACCTTCCAGAGGACCGGCTGGATCTTGCCCTCGGCCATCAGCTGGTTCGCGCGCATGCACTCGTAGGCGTTCGCGAAGTGCGAGCCGATGATCTGCTTCTGCTTCATCCACAGGTAGCGCACGTCGAAGTCGAGCGTGTAGCCCGAGGTGGCGCCGCAGATCACGACCTTGCCGAACGGTTTCACGCAAAAAACCGAAGTAGGGAACGTTGCTTGCCCGACGTGTTCGAAGACGATGTCGGGCGCGTCGCCGAGGATTCCCTTGACCTGCTTGGCGAACCCGCGGCTTTCCTTGAACCGCGCCTTCTCCTCATCCGGGGTCTCGCCGCCTTTGCGCATCATCCCCGCGAAGTCGTTGCGGTCGATGAAGTCGACGGCTCCGAGGCGCTTCACGAGCTCGCCCTTCTCGGGCGAGCTGACGACGCCGACGGCGTTGGCCCCGGCGGCCTTGCAGAGCTGGACGGCGAAGACGCCGAGGCCGCCCGCCGCGCCCCAGATCAGGACGTTGTGGCCGGCCTGCAGCGAGCACTGGTCCATCAGCATCCTGTAGGCCGTGAAGTAGGTGAGCCCGTAGGCGCTCGACTCGGCCCAGCTCAGGTTCTTGGGCTTCGGCAGGAGCTGCTGGGCCTGGACCTTGGTGAACTGGGCGAAGGAGCCCCAGGTGGTCTCGTATCCCCAGATCTCCTGGCTCGGAGCGGCCATCGGGTCGAGGCCGTGGACCTCGACGTCCTCATAGGAGGCCTGGTTGCAGTGGATCACGACCTCGTCGCCGGGCTTCCACTTGGTGACGCCCTCGCCGACCTTCCACACCACGCCGGAGGCGTCGGAGCCGGGGATGTGGTGGCCGAACTCGGGGTGGTCGCCGTAACCGAAGACGCTGACCGGCTTGCCGAGCGACGCCCACACGTTGTTGAAGTTGACGCCCGCGGCCATCACCCGCACGATCACCTCGAAGGCGCCGGGCTGGGGCACGTCGATCTCCTCGACCTGCATCGCGTCCACTGGCTCGCCCTCGCGGTCCTCGCGGATCACCCAGGCGGCCATTTTCTCGGGGAGCGTTCCCGGCTCCACGTCAAGCTTCGTCACGTCAGCGGTGTCTACGGCCAAGGTTTGTTCCCTCCAGGGTTCCGGGTTCGCTCGGGGCGGTACGGCCGGGGCATCGTATTGAACCCGGGGCGGCGAATCGCCGTCAGGAAGCGTCCGGGGCCGCGACTACCTTCGTGAGCCCTATGGAAGCCTCCGAAAAGCCACAGCTGCCGCTCGAGATCGACCCCTCCGACGGGTCCGTGCGCCTGGTCGGCGACCGGGTCGTCGTCGAGCACCTGGAGATCGCCGACGAGGGGACGGCGCGGATCTTGCGGGAGCGCTTCAGGGAGGGCGAGGATCCGGCCAGCACGATTCGCCGCGCGATCGAGATCGGGTCCCGGGTCCTCGATCGTGAGGACACCGCTGTCGAGGTCGATTACATCAAGCGGCAGTTCGAGCAGGTGACGAACGCGCATCGCGAATCGATCGAGGCGAAGAACCAGGAAGCCGTCCAGAGGATCGACGAGAGCCTCCGGTCCGTCATCGGAGACGGCCAGAGCGCAGGCGCGCTGAGGCATGCCCTCGACGCGCACAACGACGGGCTCGCGGAGCAGCTCGCCGAGAACTTCGGGGAGGGCCGCGACTCAGCCGTCCCGTCCCAGATCAAGAAGATGCTCGAGCAGCGCGACGAGGAGTTCATGCGCCGTCTTTCCGCCGAGGGCGAGAAGAACCCGCTCTCTCCCGTGCTCACGGCGATCAAGAGCTGGACCCGCGAGCGCAAGGAGGACCAGGACGAGAGGGACGGGAAGCTGGAGACGAAGCTCGACGAGCTTCTGGCCAAGGCCGCCGAGCTCTCCGGGATCAATCGCGGCACCGAGATGCTCACCGAGGCCGAGGAGGCCGGCACCCGCAAGGGCCGCAGCTTCGAGGACCGCGTGCACTCGGCCATCGAGCGCATCGCGCAGGCGCGCGGGGACTGCGCCCACGCCGTGGGCGACGTCGTCGGAGCCGCGGGCTCCAAGAAGGGCGATTCACTGGTGGAGATCGGCGCCGCCGAAGGCTCCTCGCTGGGAAGGATCGTCTTCGAGGTGAAGGACAGCAGGCTCACCAAGCCCAAGGCGTGGGCCGAGATGGACGGCGCCCTCGAGGCCCGCAGCGCCGACTACGCGATCCTCGTGGTCGCCGGCGAGGAGGCGGTTCCCTCGGGCGAGGTGGACGAGATGCACGAGTACCAAGGGAACAAGCTCGTGGTGGCCGTCGATCCGGACGAGCCCGACGGGAGGGCGCTCGAGCTCGCCTACCGGTACGCGAGCCTGAGGGTCCGCTCCTCGCGCGAGTCAGCGAGCGAGGTCGACTCGACCGCGGTGCTGAACGCCGCAGCCGAGGCCCGCGACGCGATCGCCGGGTTCAAGGCCGTCAAGACCGCGATGACCCAGGCGACCAACAGCGTCGAGCGCGCCAAGACCGGAGTCGAGAGCATCGAGCGAGCGCTGCTGGACCGCCTCGAGAGGATCGAGGGCGCGGTCGAGGAAGCGCTGGCGGACGACCCTTAGGCCGAAGGCCCTTAAGGGAGCAGGAGGTTGTCCTGGGCGCTCTCGCGCTCGGCGGTCACCTCGAACTCGAACGGTGTGGACGCGTTCCCCTCTGCCACGCCTTCGTAGTCGCCGGTGACTACCTCGGTCTTGAGGGTGGTGGTGGCGCCCGGGGGGACCTCGTTGCTCTCGTCGGCGGTGGGCCCGTCGATCGAGAAGCTGGTGGGTTCGTCGGTGAAGTTGACGATCGTGAAGGTGGCGATCCCCGCTCCGAACGTCTTGGGCGAGAGGATCACCTCGTCCTCGTTGAGCTCGACGCTGACGTCGAACGGCAGGGGCGGCCTGGACTCGTTCTCGAAGTCGTCGCGCCCGCACGCACCCAGCGTCACCGCCGCCACAGCGACCGCGACCGCAACAAGCCCTCTGGCCCTCCTCCTAGCCATCCGCTGAGACCCTAAACCAAAGCCGCGACGTTCGCGCTCGTGAGGCGTCGCTAGCCATCGGCGAACGGAAGCTCGAGGACCTCTGCCTCGCCGCCTCCGGCGAGCTTCACCTTGTCGCCCGGCTCCGCCTCGCGGCGCAGGACCGCCAGGGCGATCGGCCCGAGCCTGGGAGACACGGCGACGGTGGCGATCGCGCCCAGCTCGCGATCGTCGTTTGCGACGGCCTCGCCGGGCTCGGCGCCGGCCGAGACCTTCAGCCCGCGCAGGACCCGGTTCGGCCTGCCGCGGTAGTGCAGGCGCGCCACGGGCTCCTGGCCGATGTAGCAGCCCTTCTCGAAGTTGACGGCGCGTTCGACGATGCCGGCCTCGGCGGGCATCGTCTCGGGCCCCATCTCGCGGCCGAAGCGGGGGCGGCCGGTCTCCACACGCGCGAGCTCGGCGGCCTCGGCGCTCACCGCTTCGGCGCCGGCATCGAGCAGCGCTGCGCGGACGGCGGCGGCGTCTGTGGGCGAGGTGAGGAGATCGATCCCGAGGTCTGTCGCGACGGCGAGGCAGCTCGCCCCGCCGATCTCCACGCGGGTGTGCTCGTGCTCGTCACCCAGGACCGCGGCGCCCGCGAGCTCGCGCGAGCGGGGGCCGAGCAGGGACACCAGCGCGTGTTCGGCCGAGCGGTCGGCAACCTCGACCTCGCGGCCGATCTTGTACATCGAGAGGTGCTTCAGAAGTACCGCCCCGGGCCCGGCCTCGGACTCGATCCAGAACTCGCCGTCGCCCAGCCGGAGCATCCGCATGTCGGCCTGGATGTGGCCCTTGCGGTCGAGCAGCGCTGCGTAGCGCCCGTCGCCCGCCGCGAGCTTTTCGCTCTCGTTCGTCACCTGGCCCTGGAGAAACTCGGCGGCGTCGGGGCCTTCCACAGCGACAAGCGCTCGCTCGGCGCGCTCGAGCACCCCGGCCTCCTCGCGCAGCGCCCGATACTGGGCGTCGAGCTCGACATCGAGGGGGGCTGTCTCGGTCATGTGCCCAGTCTAGGCGCACTTGCAGAAGTTAGATAGGCCTAACTTCAGAGTTAGGTTGTGCTACGAATGATGGAGCTGATGGAGAAGATCAACCGCCGCAAGCTGCTGATCGGGGGCGCCGCCGGGGCGGCGCTACCCGTGGTCCACGGGCTCATCCCGCACTCGGGGGTCCACCAGGGCCTCGATGGCGCCAGCGCTGCCGAGCAGCACGGCGGCGCGGCGATCCACGGCGGCGCTTCTGCGGTTCACGGCGGCGGCAACGGCGGGCCGACCTTCAAGCAGGGCGAGGTCGTCGACCACCAAGCGAACGGGTTCAACCCCACCGAGGTGCTGCGCGACTTCGACTACGGCAAGACCACGCGGCTGGCGAGCGGCCGCGTCCTGCGCGAGTGGACGCTGATCGCCGGGGACAAGGAGATCGAGGTTGCCCCCGGGGTCAAGTACCCGGCCTGGACGTACAACGGCCGCGTCCCGGGGCCGACCCTTCGCGCCAACGAAGGTGAGCTGCTGCGGATCCGCTTCGTCAACGGCTCCGAGCACCCGCACACGATCCACTTCCACGGGCTCCATCCCTCCGAGATGGACGGCGTGCCCGGCCTCGGCGCCGGCCTGATCGAGACCGGCGGCGAGACGACATACGAGTTCAACGCCGAGCCGTTCGGGCTCCACCTGTACCACTGCCACGCGGGCCCGCTCGCGGAGCACATCGCCCGGGGCCTGTACGGCGCGTTCATCATCGACCCGAAGGAAGGGCGTCCCGAGGCCGACGAGATGATGATGATGATGAACGGCTTCAACACGAACTTCGATGCCGAGGGCAACCAGATCTACGCGGTCAACACCGTCGCCTTCCACTACGTCAACGAGCCGGTCGCGGTCGAACGCGACAAGCCGGTCCGGATCTACCTCGTGAACATCCTCGAGTACGACCCGATCAACTCGTTCCACGTCCACGGGAACTTCTTCAACCACTTCCCGACGGGGACGTCGCTGACCCCGATCGAGTTCACCGACACGATCATCCAGGGGCAGGCGCAGCGCGCCGTGCTCGAGATGTGCTTCCCCTACGCGGGCGACTTCATGTTCCACGCCCACAAGAGCGAGTTCGCCGAGCTGGGCTGGATGGGCTTCTTCCGCGTCGGCGGGGGCTCCGCGGCGCAGGCCGCGGCACCAGCCGCCTTCTGCTCCCTCCCCGACGGGAATCAGGTGAACGGCTGATGGAGGCTTCCACCCAGGCGCCGCCGCGGCCCCCGTCACCTGCGAGCCCGCCGTCGCCCTCGGGCCGGATGGCGACCGTGCCCGCCTGGGTGCTCGCGGTGGTCCCCCTGGCCCTGATCGGGATCGCCATCGCGGCGTTCGCCCTGCTCGGGGGCCCCGGCCTCGGCGAGCGCAGGGGCCCGCCGGTCGAGGAGCTCGCAGTCGAGCGGACCGTGCTCCGGCCCGGTGAGATCGAGCTGACCCTCAGGAACACCGGGCCCGACCCCGTCTCGGTCGCCCAGGTGGCCGTGGCCGACTCGTTCGTCACCTTCAGCGAGGAGCCCGACTCCGAGGTAGGCAGGCTCGAGACCCAGACGGTGACCCTCGACTACCCGTGGCAGGAGGGGTCCCCGTACGCCATCTTCATCCTGACCTCGACCGGGGCGACCATCGACCACGAGATCGGCGTCGCCGTCGAGACGCCCCAGACGGGGGCGAGCTTCTACGGCCTGATGACCGTCCTCGGCACCTACGTCGGGGTCATCCCGGTCCTGCTGGGGATGCTCTTCATGCCGCTCCTCCGCCGCGTCAGCCGGTCGTGGCTGACCGTCTTCATGGCCTTCACCATCGGGCTGCTCGGGTTCCTCGCGATCGACGGCTACCTGGAGGGCTCGGAGATCGGGGCGGCCACCGGCGGCGCCTTCGGCGGGGTCGAGCTGCTCTTCCTGGGCGCGGCACTGGCGTTCCTGGCCCTGACGGGCATCGACCGGAAGCTGAAGGCCGGCGTGGCCAAGGGCAAGAGCGAAGGGGCGGCGGGGTTCCGTCTGTCCCTGATGATCGCCATCGGCATCGGGCTGCACAACATGGGGGAGGGCCTCGCGATCGGGTCCGCCTACGCGCTCGGCGAGCTCGCGCTCGGGGCGTTCCTGGTGATCGGATTCGCACTCCACAACACGACCGAGGGCATCGCGATCGTCGCCCCGCTGGCCAAGGACCGCGAGACGCCGCCGTTTCGGCTCGTGGCGCTCGGCCTGATCGCAGGCGCCCCCGCGATCTTGGGAGCGATCATCGGCGCGTCGGTCTACAACCAGGAGCTGGCGACCTTCCTGCTGGGCATCGGCGTCGGAGCGATCATCCAGGTGATCGTGCAGCTCTCGCCGGCGATCCGCGACGACCAGGGGCGCGCGCTCAACCCGCTGAGCGTCGCCGGCATCGTCGCCGGAATCGCCCTCATGTACCTGACCGGCCTCCTCGTGACCATCTGATGCCGGCCGCGCCCGCCCACAACGCCCATCCGGCGCGCCGGAACGCCGAGGGGGCCGAGAACTACGCCAAGGCGCTGTACCAGCTGCAGACCCGCCTGGGCCCCGGGGAGTTCGTCGGCACCGGTGCGGTCGCGGAGCAGCTAGGGGTGACCCCGGCGTCGGCCTCGGCGATGCTGAAGCGCCTGGCCGACGAGGGCTTGGTGGACAACAGGCCCTACCGCGGCGCCCGCCTGACCGAGGACGGCGAGCAGCTGGCGCTGGAGATGATCCGCCACCACCGGCTGATCGAGCTCTTCCTGGCCGAGGTCCTCGATATGCCGTGGGACCGGGTCCACGCTGAGGCCGAGGTTCTGGAGCACCACATCTCCGAGGAGCTCGAGGAGTTGATCGCGACGAAGCTCGGCGAGCCCGCCCGCGATCCCCACGGCGACCCGATCCCGAGCCGGGAGCTGGACATGGCGGCCGACGAGACCGTGCCGCTGGCAGAGCTGGACATCGGCTCACAGGGAACCTTCGAGCGCATCTCCGACAGCGACCCGGAGATGCTCCGGTATCTGGACGCGCGGGGGATCAGGCCGGGTGTCGAGCTGCGGGTGATCGGACACGAGCCATTTGAGGGGCCGGTCACCGTGTTGGCCGAAGGCGACGAGCATGCCCTCGGCAGCGCGCTCGTGCGGAGCATGTACGTGGCGCCGGTTGCGACCGGCTAGGGCCCCTGGGGGCTATTTGTGGTTCTGGGTGATCTACCCTTGCTGGCCGAATGGACAGGTTCCCTCTCGCCACCGGGTTCACCGAGATCGTCGAGTCCCTCCCCGACGATTGGACCGACCTCGAGCTTGACCTGCGGATCGCAGACGAGTCCCGCTACGTCGACGCGGCGGTGATGCTCGCCCAGATCAACGCCCAGCCCTACTCCCGCGCGGACTGGCATTGGCGGATCAACGTAGCCCATACCTTCGGGCACGCCGCCGCAGCGCCGACCGTGCGGGGCATCCTCTCCAAGCTGGACCGGGAGGGCATCGACGGGCAGCTGCGGGTGAGGAACGCCCGCGAGGGTCGCGCCGAGGTCGTCCAGATGTGGGGGCGGCCCGACAGCGTTCGCCGCGAGTTCCGCCAGCGGCGCAGCCTCTAGGAGGCCCGCAGGTGGCCCGCGTCATCGTCGTCGTCTCCGACCTGATGCTCGCGAGCAGGGTCACGACGTCGCTCGGCGGGGCGGGCCACGAGGTGGAGCAGGTCCCCTCGATGCCCACCGAGCTCGACGGCACGGACCTGATCGTGGCGGACCTCGACGCGGTCGATCCCGAGGCGCTGGCAGGGGCCGGCGTGCCGGCGATCGGCTTCTACCAGCACACCGACACCGACACGAAGGCTCGCGCCGACGCCGCCGGGATCGCGATGGCGGTCCCTCGCTCGCGGATGGCGCGCGAGCTCCCAGACCTGGTGGTGGAAGTTCTTGCGCGCTAGGTCCTCGGTCTCTAGACGACTAGACCCCAGCGCAGGCCGGCAGCAGGTCGGCGCGGAAGCCGCCGAGCACGTCCTGCGGGCCGGCCTCCGAGCGGGGCAGGACCCCCTCGGCCTCCGCCCAGCGCAGCCACGCCCGCACGGCGCTCGGGTCCAGAGCTGCGGTCGCGCTGCGGTCGCCTTCGGGTGAGAACGCATCGGCGGCGACCAGCTCGGCCAGCTGCGCGCGCTGCGACTCGGCGTCCGCCTCTGGCACCTGCGCGACCAGATCTTCGATCGCGGCCGAGGGGTCTTCCTCGATCTCGCCGTAGCCTGACTCCAGGCCCTCCAGCAGCCCGCACAGGATCGAATCCGGCTGCGGCGCTCCGGCGTCAAGCTCCGACCCCGAAGCCGTCAGGACGAGCTCGGGGTAGCGGGGAGCGCCGAGCTCGTCGACCCGGAACTCGCGGGTCGGGATGCCCCGCTGGCGAAGCTGGACGCCCTCGGCGTTCCAGAAGGCGGTCGCGGCGTCGACGCTGCCCGAGGCGAGTAGCGCGGCGGCCTGGAAGCCGATCGTCTGGGTCTCGACGTCGGCGGTGGAGAGGCCGCCGTTTGCGAGGACCGTCTGAAGCACGGCGTCGTCGGAGGGGACGCCCGTGACCCCGACGGTGGCGCCCGCAAGGTCGGCCGGCTCGGCGAAGCGTGATCGGTCGGCCGCGATCACCGCCGCCAGCGGGCGCTGGACGATCGCGGCCACGGCCACCACGTCGAGGCCGCGCCTGCGGGCGATACCGAGGTCGTTGACGTCGAGGATCGCGAAGTCCGCACGGCCCGCCTCGAGGAGCTTTGCGCCGTCCGCGGTACCCGTCGGCTCCACGATGTCGAGGTCCAGCCCCTCGTCGGCGAACAGGCCGCGCTCCTGGGCGGCGTAGAGGCCGGAATGGACGGCGTTCGGCTGGAAGTCCAGCACTAGGGTCGCGCCGGTGGATGGCGCGCCCGGTTCAGCGCCGTCCTCGCCGCAACCCATCCATACGAGGGCGGTGAGGATGGCCGCCAGCAGCGCGATTGCGACCTTCATCTCGTGTCGAGGCTAGCTTGGTTAGACTGGCGCCGCTTCGCAGCAGGGCCACAAACGACCCAGGAGGAGGGCCTTTCAACGTGCAAGACCGAGGTCTAGCCGCATATATCGGAGAGTTGATCGGGACTCTGTTCCTGACGTTCTTCGTCAGCACCATCGTCATTCTTTACGTCGCATCCGGCCAGAACGCCACCTTCGGCTCGGATTTCGCAGTCGTCGGCCTCACACACGCGTTCGTGCTGTTCGTGTTGATCGCCAGCGTCGGCATCGCCAGCGGCGGGCATTTCAACCCGGTCGTCACCAGCGCGTTCATGATCCTTCGCCGGATCGATCCGATCGACGGGCTCGTCTACATCCTGGCCCAGCTCTCGGGGGGCGTGCTCGGCGCGTTGCTCGCCAAGGGGCTGCTCGAGGACGAGGGGCGGGCGTCGAACTACGGAACCCCCGCCATCAGCGACCTGCTCGGAAGCAACCTGCAGGGAGCGATCGTCGAGGGCTTGGGAGCCTTCGTCCTCGTGCTCTGCGTGCTCGCCGTGGCGCTCAACCCGAGCGCGCGCCAGCACTTGGCACCGCTCTCGATCGGCGCGGCGCTGGGCTTCCTGGTGATGAGCCTGGGTCCGCTGACCGGCGGCTCGTTCAATCCGGCGCGCTGGTTCGGCCCCGCTCTGGTCGGCTCCGAGCTGACCGATTCGTGGGTCTACATCATCGGCCCGCTGGTCGGGTCGACCCTGGCCGCATTCACATACAAGTTCGTGATCGAGCCCGCAAGCGGTCTGGCGCAAGGACTGGCCGACGAGGTCGCCCCGCGCGGCCCCGCTCCGCCCGCCGGCGAGTCCCCACCGCTCCGCCAGGAGCACGGGGGCCCCGGTGACGGCGGCGGCCTGGGCGGGACGACGCCCAAGGCGCCACCCCCGTCGGGAGGCAGCGGTGGCCCGCCACCGTCCAACCCGCCCGGCGGAATCCTGGGCGGCTAGACCCAGCCCGATCCACAGCTGTGCGAAGCGCCCGTTTCCGGCGGGCGCTTCGCGTTTCAGCGTTTGGGCCGGAGGTCGGCTTCTCTGAGCCGCTAGCTTCACCCGGGTGCGCCGGGTCACCTTTTCGCGCAACTACACGCTGTCGCTGTCGCGGACGTGCCAGTGCTACTGCAAGTACTGCTCGTTCGCCACGCGCCAGGCGCACATCCACGACCCCGACGAGGTCGAACGCAGGCTCGACGAGGCGGTGCGGCGCAACTCGAAGGAGCTGCTGGTCCTGACGGGCGAGATGCCCGAGGTCAACCCCGTCGTCGCCGAGCGCCTCGCGAGCTGGGGCCACGAGGACTTCACCTCGTACGCCGCGTGGGCCTGCGAGCGGGCGCTCGAGCGGGGGATGTTGCCCCACACGAACATCGGCGTCCTCGGCCGCGAGGACCTGGCGCGGCTGCGAGAGGTCACCGCCTCGCAGGGCCTGATGGTCGAGTCGGTCTCCGAGCGTTTGATGGAGACCGTCCACGCGGGCTCGCCGACGAAGCACCCCGCGGTGCGGCTCGAGATGCTCGAGCTGGCCGGCGAGCTGAAGATCCCGTTCACCACGGGCATCCTCGTCGGCATCGGCGAGACGGAGGAGGAGCGGGTCGCCTCGCTGGAAGCGATCGCGGCCGTCAACGAGCGCCACGGTCACATCCAGGAGGTGATCCTCCAAAACTACGTGCCACACCCGCGCTACTACGGGGAGGAGGTCGCCGACATCGCGGACGCGGCAGCTCGCCAGCGGTGGACGGCTTCGCCATCAACCGGCATCTCCTCGGCTTCGCCTGCGGGGATACCGGGTCGCGACGCCGACCGGGGGGATGCTGAGGCTCCGCAGTGGTCCTCCCCGGTGACCATCGACGACATGAAGCGCCTGATCGAAGAAACCCTGCGCCTGATGCCTGAGGTGGGCGTCCAAGTCCCGCCGAACCTCGCGGACTGGTGGGGCGAGCTGGTCGAGGCGGGCGCGACCGACCTCGGCGGCCTGTCGGCGAACGGCGACCACATCTCTCCGGAGCACCCCTTCCCGTCTCCGAAACAGGTGCGGGAGGACCTTCGTCCGCGCGGCTTCGCCCTGACCGAGCGCCTCTGCGTCTATCCCCAATACCTCGACCCGGACTGGATGGAGCAGGGGGTCCTCGACGTCGTGAAGCTCAAGTACTGGAGCTTCATCCCCCGCCGCGGGTCCGGCCGCCGGGAGACCCCGGCCGATCCCGTCGCCGCCCCGGTGGCGATCGAGAAGGGGCGCCGCGGAGAGGAGCTCAGCGAGCGCGAGCTCGCCGCCCTGTTCGCCGAGACGAGGCCCGAGGTGATCGAGGAGATGCGCTCGGCGGCCGACGAGCTGCGCGCGGAGCTGGCCGGCGACGTGACGACGTTCGTCGTCAACCGGAACATCAACTTCACGAACGTCTGCGTCGTCGGCTGCGGGTTCTGCGGCTTCGGGCAGGGCAAGCGCTCACCCGATGCATACACGGTGACCGAGGAGGACTTCGAGGCACGGATCGCCG
>Ga0136632_10000386_pt1 | contig 12766 bp, 7 predicted proteins | sample AntDrymUQ6112106_2_FD_104670 | JGI IMG/M metagenome (GOLD analysis project Ga0136632, IMG submission 104670) | Polar desert sand microbial communities from Dry Valleys, Antarctica - metaG UQ611 (21.06) | ecosystem: Environmental > Terrestrial > Soil > Desert | place: Antarctica: Dry Valley...
CGTCTCGTTCGTGCCTACGAGCCGCAGCGGATCTACCTCTTCGGCTCGGCGGCGCGCGGCGATGTGGACGAGGACAGCGACTACGACCTGATGGTGGTTGTTCCGGACTCGGCCCCGGCGGAGCGCCGGCGAAGCCGTCTCGCCTACGAGGCGCTCCGCGGTACTGGAACCGCGGCCGACGTCCTCGTCTGGAGCGAGAGCTACTTCGACAGCCGCGCGCATCTCGCCGCGTCACTGCCGGGGACGATCTTGCGGGAGGGGAGGTTGCTCTATGCCGCCTGATCCGGTTCGGGCGCAGGAGGCGCAGCGTGGCTCGCGCGGGCTCGAGCCGACCTGCGCGCGGCTGAGGCCGATCTCGCGGCCGACCCGCCTCTCGCGGAGGACGCCGCCTGGGGCACCCAACTACAAGATCCCCATCCTCCCTCGGGTAGATCAGAACCTTGACCGTCACTGGTTCCATAGTCCGGCGACCCGGACCTCAGGCGCCCCGAGACGATCAGGCGGGCTGCGCGTGCCGCACCCGGGATGTGCCGCCCTGCACTGATGAGAGGTAGGTCGAAGCTATGACGATGGCGCACGGGCAGGTCGGGGACGCTGACGGGTTCGCGAAATTCTTCTGTGGCGCGACCGGTTTGCGGCCGTACGAGTGGCAGATCAAGGTCGCGACCGAGGGTCTGGACGGGATCCTCTCCGTTCCTACCGGGCTCGGCAAGACCGAAGGCGTCGCGCTCGCGTGGGATTGGAGGCTCGCGACTGGCGCAGATGAGCCGCGCCATCTCGTCTACTGCCTGCCGATGCGAACACTCGTCCGGCAGACCGTTGATCGTCTCACGAAATGTTTCCAGGCGCTGAAGGAAAAGCGCTCGCTTCACATCCGCGTCTACCAGCTGATGGGCGGAGCGATCGACGAGGACTGGGCACGGTGGGTCGAGAGGCCCTGGGTGCTCGTGGGGACGCAGGATCAGCTCCTCTCCCGCGCGCTGAACCGCGGCTACGCGATGAACCGCTTCGAGTGGCCGGTGCACTTCGGCTTGCTCAACAACGACTGCCGCTGGGTCATCGACGAGACGCAGCTCATGGGCCCAGGGCTCTGGACGACCGCGCAGCTCGACTGGATGCGCCAGAAGCGCTTTCCGTGCCTGAAGCCGTGTCGCACGACCTGGATGAGCGCGACGGTCGGCTCCGGCTTCCTCGAGACCACCGACCGCAAGCGGGACGGACTCGCCGGCGCATCCCCGATCGATCTGCGGCTCGACAGCGATCCGCATCCGGAGATGAAGGTGCGGCGCGGCGCCATGCGGACCGTGGACTGGCTCCCGAACAGAGGCGACATCGTCTCCGAAGCGACGCAGAACCATCAGGCGGGAACGCTGTCGCTCGTTGTTTGCAATACGGTCGACAAGGCACGGGAGGTGTTCGGTGCACTGCCCAGCTCGCCCCCGAAGATCCTCCTCACGTCTCGATTCCGACGTCAGGATCGAGCCCAATACGAGCGACGGCTCTTCGCGTTCGAGGAGATGCGACGGGAGCACAAGGGGAGAGAGATTCCCAACGACCCGGGGCTCATCTGCGTGAGCACCCAGGTCGTGGAGGCAGGCGTTGACATCTCCGCCCATCGGCTCTTCTCCGAACTCGCCCCGTGGCCGTCCGTGATCCAGCGGCTCGGCCGCCTCAACCGGGATGGCCGCGACCAGGAAGCGAAGGCATGGTTCTGGGAAACCACGCTCGAGGGCAAAGGCAGGGAAAGGCAGGAGAGGATCGGTCCGTACGAGACAGCAGAGATCGAGCAGGCGAAGACGCTGCTGGAGGCGTTCATCCCCCTCTCTGCCGGCAGGCCGTTCGCCAAGGCGACGGAGGAGCTCGAGCGCCAGAAGGCAGAGAACTATAGGAGAGCGCTCGAGCCCAAGCTCGCGCCGATGCCACGGGCGCTCGACGTGCACGGACTGTTCTCGACCGAGCGCGACGTGCACGGCGGCTTCACGGATGTGAGCGCGTTCGTGCGCGGCACGGATCCCGACGCGGACCTCACCGTCTTCTGGCGAGAGTGGGATCGAGGCGAGCGAGGAAAGGCACCCCCTCGCGGGCACGACCTCGACGGCCCACCGCTCGACGTCCGGGACGAGGGATGTCCGGTTCCGTTCTTCCGGCTCAGAGCGTTTCTCGACTCGCGCAAGGCTGTCGCCTGGGTCTGGAACGACGAAGGCGAGGTGTGGGAACGCGTCTCGCCGGACGAGCTTTGCCCCGGCATGGTCGTGATGCTGCATCGCGGAGCCGGCGGCTATGACACGCGCCTAGGTTGGACCGGCGACAGGAACGATCGGCTCGACAATGTGCCCCGCGCCGGCCGAGGCCGAGCCTTGCGCGACGACGAGCGCAGCGAGGCGGGCTGCTGGGTTCACGTCTCCGTGCACCTCGACGACGCGAAACGCGAGGCGGAGCGGCTCTGCGACGACCTCCGCCTCGACGAGCCCTTCCGCACGACGGTGATCGAAGCGGCCGCGCTGCACGACCTCGGCAAGGCGCATCCGGGTTGGCAGCAGGCGATTCCAGAACGTCCACCCGGCGCGGACGGGACCTGGGCGAAGTTCCCGCCCGTGCTCGCTGTGCACGTCAGGCAGGTCGACGCCGGGACCGTTCGCAGAGAAACCGCAGAGCGCTTGACGAACGCCCTCGCACTGGCGGACGAGGCACGGCAGCGCGGCCGGGACGAATACATCCGCCTACGCTGGGCGGTTGCTACGAAGCTGAAGCGCGTCGAGCTCGACGAGCTGAAGAAGCGCGACGGCGTACGGTGGGCCGGTCACGTGCGCTTCTGGCCCGGAATGCGACACGAGGCCGCTTCTGCGCTGGCTATGTGGGCCCGCTACCGAGAGGGACGTGCCTCGTACCCGGCCCTGTCCGCCTATCTCGTCGCAGCGCATCACGGCAAGGTGCGCACGGTCCTGCGCGCGATCACGGAAAGCGGCTACGACGCGTTCGGCGTGCCAAACGATTCTGCAGCGTTGCACGTGCTGGGTGGGCACTGGCCCCTCGACTTCTCCGTGGCCAAGGACGGAGCCGAGGGCGAGTGGCGCGACGGCGGTTTCGTCCTGACCGGCTACGGCTGGACAGGGCTCGTCGCCGATCTCCTCGGACCCTGGCACGCGGACGATGCCACTGAGGCCGGAGCCGTCCCGAAAGACGAGCCACGACGACTCGGCGCGTTCGCGCTCGCCTACCTGGAAGCGCTCGTGCGGGTGGCCGACTGGCGCGCGAGCGAACGTCCGTCGAAGAGTCTGCTTCCCGACGAGGTGCTTCTTGATCAGTAGCTCGCACCCGCTTCCCGCGCTGCCCATCCCCGGTCTTCCACCGGACAGCCCCGGTAACTACCTCGCGTCACTCGGCCTCTTGCGTCTCCTCGCACGGAGTTGGCCCACCGTGCGCATCGCTTGGCGCGAGGAAGTCCTCCGCGTCGTTGGCGGCCCGGAAACCATGGACGAGCTCGTGGAAGCGCTCGGCGAGATCGCCGGGAAGCGCGAGTGGACGCCCTATGAGCGTGGGTGGGCGGACGCCCAGAAGAAGAGCACGAAGGCACAATCGGGCACGAAGCTGGCCCTCTGGCAAGCGTCGGCCGACGAGATCGGCCTCGAGCTACTCGCCGCTCACGTGGTGCCTGCCGCCTCGCTGAGCTTCAACCCGCTGCTTGGAAGCGGTGGCAATGCAGGCAGGAGGGACTTCTCGACGGGATGGAAAGTCGCTACGGACAAGCTCGAGGCGGCGCTGACTGCAAGCGGCTCCGCGACCCCATCGAAGCGGAGCAAGGCGAATCGAGTTTCGCCCGATCCGAAGGCGGAACTCGAGGCGCTCCTCCTTGGCCAACCGACGACCTGGCTGCTCGAGAAGCTGAACGCCGCATCCTGGTTCAGTGACGCGAACAAGCTCTACAACAGCGGGCAGAACCCGTTTCGTGAAGGTCGGCTCTCGCCCTGGGCCATGGCGCTTGTGTGCGAGGGACTCGCATTTCTGGCCGGTGGTGCCTCGCGCCGGCTTGGCGCGCAGGCGCGCGCACTTGGAGCGTTCCCGTTCGTGACGCACGCGGCGGCCCCCGATGTCGCCGGCGAAGCGGGGCGGGATCTCGCGGAGTTCTGGGCGCCGCTCTGGGATCGTCCCATGACGCTTCCCGAGGCGCGAGCGCTCTTCTCGCGGGGGCGCGCCGAGATTCGAGGACGAGGCGTGCTCACACCGAGTGCGTTCGCCACCGCGATCGTGCGCCGCGGCGTCGATGCGGGGATCAGCGAGTTCAGGCGGTTCGTCCTCGGGCGCACGACCAGCGCGAACACGTTCGAGCCGAGGTTCGAGGGAGCGTTCGGCCTGAGCGCGGCACCCGCCGTCTCAGGGCCCTCGTCCAATCTGGGGGCGACCCCAGGATCGAAAGCCCTCGAGCGGATGCTCGACCTTGTGGATCGCCTGCCGAGAGATCGGAAGATCGGCCAGCGCTGGCGGTTCGTGGGGCTGCGCGGCCCGATCGAAAAGGCCATGCTCGAGCTCGCCGCGGCGCCCCAGGATCCCGCTGCGGCGTGCGGCCTCCTCGATGCCGTGGTCGCCGCGCTCGACCGCGTCGATCGGAACCGCAGCTTCCGCGAGCGGCGCGTCTCTTGGGAGCCGCTTCCTCTCGACTGGCTGCCGGCGCTCTTCGTGACGAGCCCGCCAGTGGTCGAGGCTCGCTTGGCGCTCGCGGCCGTCTCCGGGTTTCCAGCGAAGCGTCCTCTCACTCTTTACCGCTTCGGAGTCGAGGAGAGATACGGTCGCTTCGAGCACCCTGTAAGTCCGCCCAGGAGCTGGGTGTGGAGACCTGGGTCACTTGCGCGCGTCCTCTCACAAGTCCTCCTGCGCCGCACGCTCGACTGGGAATCGGGATCCGACGAGGAGCAGCCCGCGCGAGAGGGATTTCCTGCGACGCTCGCCGAGGTGGGTCTCTGGCTGGACGGCTCCGTGGACGAGGAGCTCGTCGCGCAGTGGCTTTCGCGGCTTGCGCTCTTCGACTGGCGCTTCACGCTGCCCAGCGTGCGTGGTGCGCTCGGGCGAGCGGGCGAGGAGACGGTCCCGCTGAGCGGTGCGCTCGCCCTCTTCGGGATCTTTCACCCCCTCTTCGACCTGCGACCCCTCCATCGGCGAAACGGATCCCAAAACACAGACCTTCTCGAGTCCGACAGCGGGGCGCGCACGCCCGCAGCCGCACGGACGCTCGCAAACCTCGTGCGAGTAGGACAGATCGAGCCCGCCGTGCGCGTCGCCGCGAGCCGCTACGCGATGGCCGGAGCACCCCCCGCGAAAGCAGCGGTGCCGTGGGACATCCGAGATCCGGACCGCCTCCTCGCATCGATCCTGTTTCCCATCTCGGACCACGAGCGATCTGCCCTGATCGAGCGGTGGCTCCGACCCGAGCGCCAGAAAGGAGTGCCAGCCAATGTCTAATGCAACCGAAGTCACCACACTCCGCCCCGCGGAACTTCTGAAGAGGGACGAATCGCCGCTCGTGCTCACGGCGACGTTCGAGCCGGTCGGCGGCCTCGACCGTTTCCAGCCCGCCGGTTTCCCCGAGGTCGGGCATGTGATCTACAAGGCACCTCGCAACGGAGGCCAAGAGGAGAACGTCTGCATCGTCGACAGCCCCGCCAGCATGGCGAACCACCTGGAGGCTGTCTGCATGCGCGGCGCGCACGACTACGAGCTCGTGGAGCAGCTCGAGGGAATGCCGTACGTCAGGTGCGTGACCGGCGAGCGCGTCGACGGGAAGCTGAGGAACCGCGAGGTTGTCGTCACCAGCCTCACCGAGGGGCATCGGATCGCCTCGACGTATTTCCTCGAGGGAAAGATGCTGAACGGTGACAGCGTCTCCGACAAGAAGTTGCACGACGAACTCGTCGAGAAGTTCGGAATCGTGCTTCCCGGCAGCAAGAACGCCCATCCGCCGGCCGAGAAGTGGTGGAACGTCTTCGAGACGATCTTCAAGTACGACCCGAACTCGCTCGTCCACGGGGTGTTCTTCCCGCAGTGGCAGATCAAGATCTCGCGTCTCCTCACCGCACATCTCGAAGCTTTCGGCGCCGGCCGAGTCGACCGCTCAGGCGTCAAGTTCGACCGCCTCGGGAAGACGACGTCGGGCCAGCCAATCTTCGCGGTCGACGATGCCACGGCGCGCGAGATTCGAGCGACGTTCATCCTCGATCTGAGCCTCGTCCGCTCCTTCGGGCGCCCGAACGGTGACCAGACGCTCGGGCTCACGGACAAGCAGAAGGAGTTCCTCGTCGCGCTCGCCCTGTGGAAGATCGAGCGGCTCCTGGCTTCCCCGTTCCGGTTCCGCTCCGGCTGCCACCTCGAGCGCGTGAGCCTCAAAGAGGGCGAGCACGACGTTGCGATCGATGTGGACATCAAGCAAGCGATCGCGAACGCTGGCTTCGACCCCGAGCCGCGGGTTACCGACGTCTGGTGGCCGCGGGAGGAGCTGTACCGGGAAGGACAGGACAGTGACTCGAACGGCGGGGACGAGGGCAGCGAGAACGAGCCGGAAGCCGAAGAGTAGGCCATGCAGATCGTCCTCCACCAGGTCTTCCCGCTCGGCCGCTTCCACGCGACGCCATGGAAGGTCAACCCCTTCGACGACCCCTACGGCGAGTGGCCACCGAGCCCGTGGCGGCTTGCGCGCGCGGTCGTCGCTCGCTGGTATCAGTGGGCACGAGAGGCCGACCCCGCCCCGCCGCCCGGCGAGCTCGACGCCCTCGTCCGGGCGCTCAGCGCCAGCACGTACCGGTTCCATCTTCCAGCCCACGCGAGCAAGGGCAGTCCGATCCGCCAGTACTTCCCGGTCGAGTTCGGTTGGAACCCGAAGGCGAAAAAGCAGGCTGGCGTGCGCAGTTACAGCACGAGCCTCGCCCAGGACAACTACTGGTGCATGCCCAGCGGCGACGCTGGTGCTGTGTGGTGGTTCCTCGAGGGTGACGACTGGACCGACGAGCTCGTCACGCCGCTCGATCGCTGCCTGGAGCGCATCACCTACTTCGGCCGCGCCGAGGCGTTCACCCGCATCGAGCGGGTCGGCGACGGCGAGGACGTGCCCCAGTCGAATTGCGAGCTCTCGGAGCAGAGAAACGCCGGGGCAGCACCGATTCTTGCCCTGACGGCCGCTGCTACCCGCTCCGATGTGGAACGTGTCACCGCCGACCCGCAGGTGGCGAACCGCACCGAGCCGCCGGGGGCGCGGAGGATGTATGCCACACGGCCGCCCCGTCCGCCCGCACGCGAAATGCCGCGACGGCCGGTCGTCCGCGAGAACTGCCACCTCCTCCAGTTCGCGATCGGCTGGAACGTCGCCCCGGAGCCGCGCGCCATCGTACGCCTCACCTCGCGCTTTCGCGGCGCGGTGATCTCCGAGCTCTCCAAGGTCAAGACGGGCAACCAACGCGCAACCTGGAGCCGGGCGCCCGCTGACGTTCGCTCAGCGATGGCCGAGATGACCGGGAAAGATGCCGGCGGCAAGCCGCTCCAGGGTCATCGCCACGCCGAGTTCTTCGGCTGGTTCGAAGACGGCGCGGCAACCCGGCTCATCGTGTGGCGCGACGGGCGCCCGTTCGACGAGGACGAGCAGACTGCCATCCTGCGCGCTGCGGCACGGGAGCTCTCGTGGGCGGCGGCAGGCCCGGATACCGACGAATGGAAGGTGCGCCTCGTTCCGCTCGACCGCGCCGTCTCGCCGCCACCGGGCTTCGATGGTGCAATGGCGCGCTGCTGGGAATCCGTGACGCCCTACGTGCCGTCCCGGCACCACCTCAGAGGCGGCAAGGAACGAATCCGCGAATCATCCGTCGAGCAGATTCGCCGGGAGCTCGCGCTGCGAGAGGTACCGGGTGCCGCTCAGGTCGAAGCAGCATCACTCGGGACTCCGGCGTGGGTGGCCGTGCACGTCCCGCGAGCAGCGAAGCGGACAGTGCTCGGCGACCGGCGCGGGCACGTGTTGTGCCTGAGCTTCCCCGCGCCGGTCGGTGGCCCGCTCCGTCTCGGTCACTCGAGCAGCTTCGGACTCGGCCTTTTCCGGCCGCTGGCCGAGCGCTAACCGCCGTGTCCGCTCGCAGCGTTCCCGAGCTCGTCCCGGCCCGAATGCTGAACGAGTTCGCCTACTGCCCGAGGTTGTTCTACCTCGAATGGGTCGAGGGCTTGTGGGAGGAGAACGCGGACACCGCCGAGGGTGAGCTCGCGCACGCTCGGAGCGATCGTGGCGGGGGGCGGATGCCGGCGCCGGACGACGCGAGCGATGCCGACGAGTGGGCGGGCAAGGCCCGCGCTGTCACCCTCAATGCCCCGAAGCTCGGCGTGATCGCGAAGATGGATCTCGTCGAGGGCGACGACGGGACCGTCTCGCCGGTCGACTTCAAGAAGGGTCGTCCCCGCGCGGACGGCACGCCCTGGGAGCCCGAGCTTCTCCAGATCGCCGCCCAGATCCTCGTTCTGCGCGAAAACGGCTATCGGTGCGAGCGGGGCTATCTCAGCTTCCGCGAGACGCGTACGCGGGTGGCCGTTGAGGTGGACGGGGTGCTCGAGCAGCAGGTGCGAACCCGGCTCGCCGAGCTGCGTCTGACAGCAGCATCCGCCGAGGCGCCTCCGCCGCTCGTGGACAGCCCGAAGTGCCCGCGCTGCTCGCTCGTCAGCATCTGTCTCCCCGACGAGTTCAACGCGCTCCGCACCGGTCACGAGGCGCCGAGGCCGCGACGGCTGATCGCCAGCCGGCCCGACAACGCGCCGCTCTACGTCCAGGAGCCAGGTGCCGTGGTGCGCCTGGCCAAGGGAAGAGTCGAGGTCTCGAAGCATGGTGACAAGCTCGCGTCGCTTCGGCGGATCGACATCGCCGAGGTCGCGTTGTTCGGCGGCGCCTCGATGACGGGGCCTGCACTGCGCGAGCTGGCCGCCTCCGGAATCCCCATTACGCACTTCTCGTTCGGAGGTCGCTTCCAGGCGATGACAGTTGGCTTCGAGCCGAACAACATCGAGTTGCGCGTGGCTCAGTTCCGGACGGCGGACGATCAGGAGGCGTCGCTTCGCCTTGCTCGTCGCTTCGTAGCTGCAAAGATCAGGAACCAGCGTGTCCTTCTCCGCCGAAACGGCGACGAGCGGGTGCGCGAAGCCGTCCGCGAGCTCCAACGCCTCGCGCGCCGCGCGGAATGTGTGGCTGATGCCGGCTCGCTGCTCGGTATCGAGGGTGCCGCCGCGCGCGAATACTTCCGATCGCTGAATCACCTGCTCGAGCCGGGCCCCGCCGGCGAATTCGAGTTTGCGCGCCGTTCGCGAAGACCACCACGCGATCGCCCGAACGCCGTTCTTTCGTTCCTCTACGCCCTGCTCGTGAAGGAGTGCGCTCTCGCGTGTCGCCGGGTCGGATTCGACCCCTTGCTGGGCTTCTTCCATCGACCTCGGTTCGGTAGGCCCGCGCTCGCACTCGACCTCATGGAGGAGTGCCGACCCCTACTCGCGGACTCGGTGCTGCTCACGCTCGTGAATGGTCGCCGGTTGACGCGGGGCGATTTCATCGAACGCGCCGGTTCCGTGGGGCTCACCGCTTCGGGTCGGCGAGCGGTGATCGCCGCGTTCGAGCGCCGAATGACGACGGAGCTTCTCCATCCGACGTTCGGCTACCGGGTCGTCTACAGACGCGCGCTCGAGCTCCAGGCTCGCTTGCTCGCCGCGGCAGTTGTCGGCGAGGTGCCTGAATACCGGCCGCTTGTCACTCGCTGATGCGGACGAGGTACCTCCTCTGCTACGACGTGCGGGACACGAGACGGCTGCGCCGAGTCGGCAAGCTTGCCGAGGAGTTCGGTTACCGGCTCCAGTACTCGGTTTTCGTCTGCGACCTCTCCCCGGCCGAGCGTTCACGCTTCGAGGGCCGACTCGATAAGATCTTCAACCTCAGCGCGGATGCGGCCGTGCTTATCGACCTCGGACCCGCTAGTCGCGCGAGCGCGACTCGCTTTCACTGGCTTTCTTCTCCGCCGATGATCCGCGATCCGAGTATCGCAGCCATCACGTAGGATCACGCGAGCGCGGAGGCGGTACCTCCAATTCCGCTTCTTCCTCGCACATGAGAATTCCCTGCACCTTGACAACTTGTGCCGCCTGCACACCCAGAGTCCTCAGTCTGAGACCGTTCTACCCCAAGGCTGCTCGCATCGTGGCCTGCGAAGCGGCTTCCAGAGCGGTATCCTGAGACGGCTCTTTCCCGGGACTCCGATCCCGGGCCCCATTGAAGCCCGCTCGGGAAGGCGTAGTCGGTCCCGCCGGTTCCGGCCTTTCCCGGGACTCCGATCCCGGGCCCCATTGAAGCAGGAGCGACGCCTCGACCGACACGCGCTCAACATTCTTTCCCGGGACTCCGATCCCGGGCCCCATTGAAGCGAGCTGATCGAGATGAGCGCCGCGACCTTCTCTCGGCTTTCCCGGGACTCCGATCCCGGGCCCCATTGAAGCGAGGTGCTCGGCCACTACGACCTCGACACCGATCGGCCATCCCGGGACTCCAATCCCGGGCCTCGCCCGAGTGACGTGCTGTCTTGGGGCGGCGTTACCCCGCGAGTCCCCGTAGCGCGCCGAGCGCCCGGCGCGCAGGCCCTGGCTTGAGCAGCTCGTGCGCAACGAGCGTCCCCGAGCCGGCGCCTAGGCCGGGACCGGGATGCGTGCTCGCGCCGATGTGCCAGAGGCCCTCGACCGCGGTCCTGTGCCCGGGCAGCTCCGGTCGCGGCCGCCAGAGCAGGCTCTGGTCGAGCGCGCAGGAGCCGCCATAGATGTCGCCGCCCGGCATGTTCACGTTGGCGGCGGCGATGTCCGCCGGCGAGAGGACGACGCGGCGGAGAAGCGCCGAGTCGAGGTTGGTCAGCTGGCGCCCGAGGCGCTCCTGGATCCGGTCCGCATAGCGCTCGCGCAGCTCCTCCGTCCAGGTGCCGTCGCCGGTGTCGAACTCCCCGGCCGCGTCGCCCTTCGGGTGCGAAGGGAGCTCCTGGAGCTGGATCCAGAGGATCCACGAGCCCTCGAGAGCCCGGGAGGGATCGACGGCGACCGGCTGGCCGACGACGATCGTCGCCTCGGCGGGCAGCAGCCCTCGGTCGGCCTCGTTGACCGCCCTTGAGACACCGTCGAGGCCAGGGGTCAGGTGGACGATCGCCGTGCGCGCGAGCCGCTCGTCGCCCGCCCACAGCGGCGGCTCCGAGAGCGCCATGTGGATCTGCATCTCGCCGCGGCCGTAGCGGAAGCGCCGCGCTGCCGCACTCGCTTCCGCCGGCGCGTCACCGCCGAGGAGCTCGCCGTAGAGCTGCGCGGGCGCCACGTTCGCGAGCACGGCCCGGGCCGCTTCGTAGGTCTCGCCGTCGCGGGTGCGCACGCCCGTTGCGCGCCCGCCCGAGACGAGGATCCGCTCGACGTGGCGCCCGGTCTCGAGCGACCCGCCCGCGTCGCGGACGATGCCGGCGAGTCCATCCACGAGCCGCGCTCCGCCGCCCCGCGGCACCGGCATCCCGCCGAGCTGGAGCGATACCGCGACCACCTGCGCCATGAAGCCCGACGAGGCGGCGTCCGGGCCGAGGCCGGTGTGCAGCACCCAGGGAGCGAGCAGCCCGGGCGCGCGCTCGGACTCGAAGGTCTCCGCCACCCAGTCGCGGCAGGAGGTGAGCAGCGACCCGGAGAATGCGAGCAGCCCGCGGCGACCGAGCCGGCGGTAGGCCTTGAGCGCGAGCGCGAGGCCCGCCGGCGACCAGAGCTCGGTGCCGAGGACGCCGAAGGCCAGATCTGCGTTCGCCAGGAACCGCTCGACGACGCCGTCCCAGGCCGGGCCGAGCTCGGTCGTGTTCGTCGCCTGCGAGGTGGTGAGGAAGACGCTCTCGCCGTCCGGGAAGAGCGTCCCCGTCGGCAGCTCCGTGTTCAGGTACTCGAGCCCGCGCCGATCGAGGTCGTCCTTCAGCTCGGCGTAGGCCGGCGAGCCCGTCCAGAGCGGATGCCAGGCGGCGAGCACCTCGTGCGTGAACCCGGGCTCCGTGAGCTCGGCCGTCCGGATCGCGCCGCCGAGCCAGTCGCTTCGCTCGAGGACGCAGACGCTCCAGCCGGCTTTTGCGAGCAGGGCCGCGGCGGCGAGCGAGTTGATGCCGCTGCCGATGCAGACGGCGTCGTAGCGGCGCCTCAACCGGGGCCCCAGAGACGAAGGGCGCTCTCGCGGGCGCGGCGGGCGAGCTCCGCGGCCGGAACGTCCCAGAGGGAGTCGGCGAAGTCCTCGCCGAAGGCCCCGTTGTCCGAGAAGATCTCGACGTCGTACCAGCCCTCGTAGCCGCACGCCTCGAGCGACCGAACGATCGAGCGGAGCGGGGCGACCCCGTGTCCCGGCAGCACCCGGTCGAAGTGGCTGCGCGTCGGCTCGCGGCGGTCGGCGAGATGGACGCCGGCGATCCGGGCGGCGCTCGCCCGGAGCTCTGCCTCGAGCCCGGGATCGTCCCAGACGTGCCAGGTGTCCACGAGCAGCCCGACGTCGTCGGCGCCCGCCTCGTCGAGGAGCGCGCGGGCGGCGCCGAGCGAGTCGACGAACGAGAAGACCGCCGCCTGGGACGGGTGAACCGGCTCGAGCGCGGCGCGGACGCCTGCCGCCCGGGCGGCCTCGGCGACGACGGGGATCGCGTCCAGCACGACTCGCCTGGCCTCCGCGGGGCCGAGTGACCCCGCGGGGCCGGTCAGGAAGACACAGCACTCCGGGCCGAGCTCGGCC
>Ga0136632_10000387_pt1 | contig 12760 bp, 17 predicted proteins | sample AntDrymUQ6112106_2_FD_104670 | JGI IMG/M metagenome (GOLD analysis project Ga0136632, IMG submission 104670) | Polar desert sand microbial communities from Dry Valleys, Antarctica - metaG UQ611 (21.06) | ecosystem: Environmental > Terrestrial > Soil > Desert | place: Antarctica: Dry Valley...
AGCGACAACATCGAAGGCGAGATGCGCCGCCAGATGGAGGGCTGATGGTAGCGATCGCAAGCCCCTTCTCTGGGCCGGTCGTGGCCCTCGACGACGTCGCCGACGACGTCTTCTCGGAGCGCGTCATGGGCGACGGGGCAGCGGTGCGTCCGCAGGACCCGCGTGTCGTCGCGCCGATCACCGGCGTGATCGAAAAGCTGTTCTCCGGCGGGCACGGATTCGCCATCGAAACTCCGGACGGAGTTCAGGTGCTTGTCCATGTGGGCCTCGAGACCGTTCATCTCAAAGGGGAGGGTTTCGAAGTGGTCGCATCCGAGGGCGACTCGGTCGAAGCCGGGGACCACATCGTGTCGGTGGACCTCGACCACATGGCCGACAAGAACATCGACATGGTTTCGCCGGTCGTGGTCATCTCGGGGCACGACGTCGAGGTCGTCGCTTCTGGCGAGGTCGCAGCAGGAGACCCCCTGCTCGAGGTGGGAGGCTGAGCATCCGCAGCCACTGTGCGGACGAAAACCGTTAGCTCTTTGACCCCTCTACCGTAAGACTAATCAGCGGCAGTTCACGGCCATCGCCTTGTACGCGGATGACTCTGATCTGCTCCAAAGAAGCAACGATGGTGTCGGCGGCGGCGAGTGCGGCAGGCTCGTAGGTTGTGGTGACGCCGATAGGCGTCATGCCTCCGGTGCGCGCTGCCTCGATGCCGGGCGGCGCATCCTCTATCACGATGCAGTCGGCCGCTTCGGCTCCAAGGCGTAGGGCCGCGGCAAGATACCCCTCGGGATGTGGCTTGCCCTCGGCGACATCGTCGGCGGTGATGAGCACGTCGGGGAACGGAAATCCAAGCGCGCGCAAACGTCCGGTGGCGAGTGGAGTCGTGCCCGAGGTCACCACCGCCCAGCTGCCAGACGGCAGTGAGCGGAGAAGCGCATCGGCGCCTGCGATGGCCGCGAGACGTGAAATCTCAGCGATCTCACGCTCTTCGATCCGCGTGACCTCATCGGGGGCCGACAGGTGGGGGGCCAAGGAGCGAACCACCTCCTCGGCGCGCCGTCCATGCGAGACCTTCATGACGGTGTCGCCGTCAAGCCCTTTCTCGTGCGCCCACGCGCGCCACACCTCGTCGACGAGTGCAGTGGAATCGGCGAGCACGCCGTCGAGATCGAACAACACGGCCCTGCAGTCGAAGCGTGACGTGCTCATCGGGCTGCGTAGACCTCCCTTCCGGCGACCAGCGTCCGCACCACGTTGAGGGAGTCGTCGAGTACCACGATGTCGGCCGGCACGCCTAGGCTCAGGCGGCCGAGGTCCTCGCGCCCGATCACCTTTGCCGGACTGCGTGAGGCGGCCGCCAGAGCTTGCTCGAGCGGTGCGCCGAGCGACACCAGGTTGCGTATCGAGCGGTCCATAGTCGACACGCTTCCCGCGAGCGCGCCGTCTGCCGTGCGCGCCTCTCCGGACGCGACGGTGATGGTCCTGTCGCCGAGCTGATAGGAGCCGTCCTTCATCCCTGCGGCCATCATGGCATCGGTCACGATGGCAAAGCGGCCGCCGGTGGCGAGGCAGGCCGCGTAGACACTCTCAGGCGCGAGGTGAACGAGGTCTGCTATCGCCTGCACGGTCACGTCGGGCCGCACGAGCGCGACCCCCGCGACCCCCGGATCGCGCGGGCTCCAACGCCGGTGAGCGTTGTAGATGTGGGTGATCGCCGTGGCGCCTGCATCGAAGGCGGCGTGGGCCTCCCCGGCGTCGGCGTCGGTGTGCCCGCATGCGACAACTATGCCGTGCTCGACCAGCCTGGCGACGAGCTCGAGGCCCCCGGGAAGCTCGGGCGCAACCGTCATGTAGGTCACAGGCCCCATGCCGCAGAGCCGCAGCGCCAGGTCTGGATCGGGGTCAAGCAGGTTGTCGGGGTTGTGTGCCCCCGCCCACTCAGGCGAAAGAAAGGGGCCCTCGAGATGAACGCCGAGCAGCCGGGGCCCGCCCGGGGCCTCGGGAAGCCCGGTCACGACCCCGAGCGACTCCTCATAACGCCCAAGGGGAGAGGAAATGAAGGTCGGCTGATAGGCGGTGACGCCGGTTGCGGCCAGGGCCACGCCGGCCGTCGTGTAGTCAGCGGCCGTTGCGCTGAGGAAATCGATCCCCGCGAAGCCGTTGACCTGCAGATCGATGAGGCCGGGTGCCCCGAGACCGCCACGGCCCGCCGGTGCCACGCCGGCTTCGGTCACCACCCCCTCCTCCACCACGACGTCGCCGTCGAGGATGCGGTCTTCGATCACTGCCCTCGCAACGCCTAGACGCATGTGGTCCCTTGGGTTGATGTGCGCCGGTACCTGTCCGGCGCTCCGGGCCCCACGCTACCTCCCGCCCCGCCGGCGGAGTAGGATGGTGGCCGAAGGACGCGCTGAGTCGCGCACACGGGGACTAAGGGGGAACCGATGCTATCTGTCTTTCAGCGGGTCGGCCGGGCGTTGATGATGCCGATCGCCGTTCTGCCTGCCGCTGCACTCCTGCTGAGATTGGGGACGCTCTTTCTCGAGGAGGGCTGGCTTCCCGGGCTCGAGACGCTGTGGAGCGTCATGCAGGCCGGCGGCCAGGCCGTGTTCGACAACCTTCCGCTGATCTTCGCCATAGGCGTTGCGATTGGGTTCACAGAGGGAGCGGGAGCCGCCGGGCTCGCCGCAGGAGTAGGTTACGTAATCCTCAAGGCGATCACCGACATCTCAACGGCGATCGAGGGGAGCAGCGACCTGGGAGTCCTTGGGGGGATCATCATGGGGCTCATCGCCGCCGTCTTGTACAAGCGCTACAAGGACGTGCATCTGCCGGACTACCTTGCCTTCTTCGGCGGGCGGCGCTTCGTTCCCATCGTCACCGCGTTCGCAGCAATCCTGCTTGGGCTCGTTGCCTTCTACGTATGGCCGCCGATCGGCAACACGATCGACAGCTTCGGCAACTGGATAGTCGGCGCTGGAGCTCTCGGCGTGTTCGTCTACGGAATCGCCAACCGGGCGCTCCTTCCCTTCGGGTTGCACCACATCATCAACGCGCTCGTATGGTTCGAGTTCGGGACCTTCGAGCCCTCCGGCGGCGGCGAGGCGGTCCACGGAGACCTGAGCCGTTATTTCGCCGGGGACCCTGAGGCCGGCATTTTCATGGCCGGGTGGTACTTCATCATGCTGTTCGCGCTTCCTGCGGCCTGTTTTGCGATGTACAGGGCCGCCACAGAAAGCAACAGGAAGGCGACGGGCGCAGGCATGGGCTCGGCCGGCTTTACCTCGTTTCTGACCGGGGTGACTGAGCCGATCGAGTTCAGCTTCATGTTCGTGGCGCCGATACTTTACGCGGCGCATGCGCTCCTTTGCGGAGTTGCCCTCGTGGTCGCAGAGACACTCGGCATTAAGATCGGCTTCGGATTCTCAGCCGGCATGATCGACTACATCGTCGCTTACGGACTGGCGACGAATGCACTGCTGATCTTTCCCGTCGGGCTTCTCTTCGGAGTCGTCTACTTCTTCATGTTCGGGTTTGCGATCCGCCAGTTCAACCTGGCGACGCCGGGGCGGGAGCCGGAAGAGCCGACGGAACGCACAGCCGCAAGGTCGGGGGCCGAGCCGGCGACTGCTTAGAGACGGCGGCGCCCGCAACGCCGCGTGAAGAAAGGCTTGGTTCGAGTGCTTGAGCTTGTGCTTGTATGCGCGATGGCCGTGCTGTGGTGGGTTCCGGCGTTCAAAGCTCTGACCGACCTGCAGGCCCGCGAGGGAGTGCGCCGCGTCCTGGTTTGGAAGTGGACGGCAATCCTGTGCGTGCCGGTAGCCGGCGCGCTCCTCTACCAGCGCCGCGGCCGGCAGGAGCTTGACAGATCCGTCGAGCCCCGCCGCTAACCAGGCGGCCGTCATTCATCGCCGACCCGTTCTCCGGTGCGGCTACGCGTGCTGAGCAAAGAACCCGGCTATCTCCTCGCTCGCGTAGTCTGGACGTTCGTAGGCGACGAAATGCCCGGCGGCCTCGACCGGCGCGAAGTCGCATCGGGAAAAATAGTCACTCAGCCGGTCTGCCCACTCGACTTTGAGCACCACGTCGCTCGCTCCCCAGCGCACGCGAGCGGGAACGTCGATGGGTGGAAGGGATGGAGCTCCGTGACGAATCAGCTCGAGGCGCGCAGAGTTCTGCGCGATGTACCAGTTGAACCCCCCTTGCAGGTTTCCCGGGGCAAGGAAGTTTTCGACCCAAGCCGTGACATCTTGATCCTCGAAGGTATCCGGACTGTGGGCCCAGTGGCTCAGAAAGTGGCGGAAGTAGGTCTCGCACGCCGTGCGGCTCGACCCGACGAGCTCGGCCGCCCACGGTTGCTGGTTGAACGACTGATACCAGATCTCCTTGAGATGATCTGGGTCGCTCCACCTCCGGCCGATCCCGGGGTAGGGGCAATCGAAAAAGAACAAGCCTGCGAGTCGCTCGGGATGGGCCCGGGCGTAGCCTTGGGCAACGTAAGCGCCGACGTCATGGCTTACGAGACCGAAGCGCTCAACTCCAAGCACTTCGACGAGGCCGTGGAGATCGTCGACGTGGTCGTCGAGCCTGTAAGCCTCGGTGGCGGATCCGACAGGCTTCTCGGTATCGCCAAACCCCCTGAGGTCGGGGACTATGACATCGAAATTGTGGCTCAGGGGCTCGATGACCTTCCGCCATACTCGCCAGAACTCGGGCCACCCGTGCAAGAGCACGAGGGGGAAGCCACCCCCGCCCCGGACGAGGTGGATTCGTATGCCGTTGGCCTCGACGTGCTTGGATTGAGCGGGTTCAGTCAGCGTTTTTGGCCCTCGGTCGAACCGCCACGACTCTCCGTCGTGCCCTTAGGGTCTCCCCCCCTCGGCGTCTGTGTCGCCGCGCCTCGGGTTCTTGCGGCTCCCCGTCTGGCGGATGTAGTAGAAGCCGAGAGCCAGGAGCGCACCTCCGATGAACACCGGGAGCATGCCAATCCAGGCCATGCTTCCCTGGGTGTGGCTGGCAAGGATGATCACGGTCACTACCCTCCCCTCCTCGCGTCGGGTCCTCGCCAGAGCCTAAGGGATAAAGGCGACCAACCGGACCTTAGCTGTGGTGGCCGTTGACTTAGGGACCGGTCGCCGGTTTATCAAAGAGCATGAGTTCCCGGCAACCGTGGTTCAGGTGGTCACCGAAGGATCCGACGTGGCAGCGCGTCGTGGTGGTCGGGGTTGGCATGGCCATTCTCTTCACGGCGGGCGGCCTCCTATTCACCAGATCGGTCACCTTCGCCCTCGTCTTCGGCCCCCATGGGCATCTTCCTTGCCCTCCCAGGAGTGGTAGCTGCACTCCGGACTCGCGGAGGGGACGTTCAATCGTCTGGGGAGGGGCCGCGCGGGCAGGGGGGGCCCGAGCCCAACCCGGCCGCAACACATTCCCGCACGGACCCCGGCACCCGCGAGCAAAACCCTTGGGAGGATCCGGAACCGGTCACACTGCGCCAGAGTTGGACCGTGGCCGTTGTCTCCGGTTTGGTGTTCGGTGCCATCAGATTCTTCGGTGAGATCAGACGCGGGACAGGAATGTCGGACTCCCTGCTCACGGCGCTGGCCATCGCTGCGATGTTCACCGTTCTGATCGGCGTCATGCTCTACGCGCGGGGCCGGGCCATGGCCGCTCGCCAGAAGAATCGCGGCTGAAGGACTCAGCGTCGCAAGGCAGAGACCTGCTCGGCAGCCCGCCGCCCGCTTTGGAGCGCCCCTTCCATCGTCCCCGACCACTTCCCTGCCGAATGCTCGCCGGCGAAGAAGAGCGCTCCGGCCGGCTCGGCCAGAGCTGCGTGATCGCGTGGCCTGCCTGCCAGCTCAACGGTGTAGGCGGCGAGCGCCCACGGGTCATCGTCCCACGTCGAGACGACCGCATGCCCCCGAGCCAGCGCCAGTTCGGGACGCATCTCTGCAAGCCGGTCGAGCCACACAACTGGGATCCGCCCGGCCCCTCGCACACCAAGGAGATCGAGGGCGGTGCTCGAGCCGGCGAAGCAGCTCACCACGGGCTGCACCGTGCCGTTTGCGCCAAACGCCGTCCAGCTCCAGAAGCGGTCGGGCACGCTCATGACCGCGCTCGGGTCGGCGTGACCGGCCAGGGGCACGAACAGCTTTGCCGCATGGCCGTAGTCGACGCCTTCGATAACGCGCCTCTTGCCTTCGGGCAGGACGGGGTCAAAGGCGATGCCGCTCACAACCGTCGCCGGAACGGTGATCACAGCAGCGTCTGCGGTCAGGTCGAAGCCCTCTCCACTCAGCCTTACGGAGGCCCCCTCCCATTGCACTCTGCGCACAGCATGGCTCAAGAGAACGGGGTAATCCAGCCTGCGCTCCAACTCATCGGCGAGCCGGGAGTTGCCTCCCACCAGGCGCGCGCTCTCCCCGGTAGAGAAGGTCGATGATGTATGCGTCGCGAGATGTGCGGCAAGAGAGCGCGCCTCGTACGCCGTGGAGATCGAAAGACGGGCCTCAATGGCCGCGCGTGCCCCGTCAGACGCCTCCAGAGCGTCGAGAAGCTCGCCGACCGACGCCTTCGGGTCCCCTGCGCGCCGCCTTGCAAGACCCGCAAGGGAAGTTGCCGCTTCAACAAGCTCCTCGCGATTCGTGGCGGGCCCTCCGCGCGGCTCCCTGTCTCCGTATGCCATTCCCGTCGGCACAAGCTCCACGCCGAGCCGGCGGGCAAGCCCCCGCATGACGTCGTAGTCCTCGAGTATGAACTCGGCGCCACGTTCGATGACCGCGCCGTTGGGGAGCTCCTGTGACCACACCCTGCCCCCGACGCGGGCGCGCGCCTCAAGAACATGGACCTCGATCCCGGCCGCGCTCAGTGCCTCAGCGGCCGCCAGGCCCGAGAAGCCGGCTCCCACTATGCAAACGCGCACGCCGAAAGTATCGCAGGAGGGCCACCTCCCACGGTGCGACGGTGGCGGTTTTACTGGTACCCGGACGCCGAGAAGTGCGCGATGCTCCCGGGATGATCGAAGACAAGATACGACAGCTCGCAAGCGGCCCCAACTTCGGCACCATCGCGACCCTGCTCTCGGACGGTAGCCCTGCAACGCACGTCATGTGGGTCGACTGCGACGACGAGCATATGCTCGTCAACACGGAAACGGGGCGCGCAAAGTTCGCCAACATAGAGCGCGACCCGCGCGTTTCGATCGTGGTCTGGAATGCAGACGACCCCTATGACTACGTCGAGGTGCGCGGCAAGGTTGTGGAGACGATGGCGGGGGCAGAGGCTCGCGCTCACATCGACGAGCTAAGCCACAAGTACCACGGCAAGGCCTACTCCAACCCGATCGAGACGGAGCGCGTCATCCTCAGAGTGGCACCTGAGCGCCAGCGAAGCTAGTGCCCGAGCGACCAGCGGCCGATCGAAGCTCGGCCACAGGCTGCCGCTAGAGACTGGCCGGGTCTCGATCTCCCAATATCCGGCGAGCTGCGTACAGGTGGAAGTCCACCGCATAGGCAAGATCGTCTGCGTGTATGCGTTCGTTGCGGTTATGAAAACCGTCGTGATAGATGTCGATCGGAGTGCGGCGCAGGGGCCAGAATCCATACGCAACGGTGTCGAAGGCTTCGCGCATGAAGTGGGAGTCGCAGAACCCAGTTGAGATGACGGGCAGCAGCGCAGCCCCGGGGTCATTGTCGTGGAGGAAGTCCTGGCATACGTCAAACAAGGGAGTGTCCACCGGCGCGACGGTGCCGCCCGTGGGGGGCTCCAGGAACTCGAGCTCGTAGGAGATGTCGTGGCCGAGCGCCGACCTAAGCTCCCGTTCGAGATCCTCGGGCGTGGTGTCAGGCAGGACGCGACAGTCACACTCCACCGCTGCGCGTCCCGGCATCACGTTGCGCGCCGCCGACCCAAAGAGTCGCGTCGGCGCGATGGTGGAGCCGAACAGTGGAGGAAGGTCATCCGCGAACGAGGGGTGGAGGCCCGCAGCCTGCTCGATCGCAGCGTCGAGGCCCCCTTCATGAGGACCGATTAGCACCTCGAGCAGCCGGTGCGTCTCGGGCCGCAGTATGCGTTGGGTGCGATGACGAGCCAGCCGGTCGATGAGAACTGCGAGCCGCGGCACCGCGTTGTCTCCCGACTGTGGGATCGAGGCATGGCCGGCTTCGCCGAGCGCAGTAATGAGCACGGGCAGCGTGGCTTTCTCTCCGGTGTTGATGGGAACCACCACTCGCCCATCGGTTAGCTCGAGGCGTTCGCCCCCTCCCTCATCTATGGAGTAGTCACATCCGATATCAGGGCGTTGGCCCCTAAGCCACTTCAGCCCGGCGTCTTCCGTGCCGCTTTCTTCATCGGCCTGAGCAATGAACACGAGATCGCCGCGCGGACGGAATCCCGAACGCGCAAGCTCCGCCACAGCCACGGCCCTGGTTGCCGTCTGATTCTTCATGTCGACGGCCCCCCTCCCCCACACGAAGCCGTCGCCATCGAGGTGCCCCGAGAAGGGGGGGTGCTCCCAGTCTGCCGCGTCCGCAGGTACGACGTCGGTGTGTCCCATGAAGGCAAGCGAGGGCCCTTCTCCCGTACCGGGGATGCGAGCAATCAGGTTCGCCCGTTCTGGATCACGCGCCACGAGCTCGCAGGAAACGCCCGCAGCCTCGAGATAGTCAAGGAGCAGCTTCGCTGCCGGCGTTTCGCGCCCGGGAGGATTGGAGGTGTCGATCCGGATGAGGTCGCGGAGCAACGAGGTCGCCTCCGAGCGCACCCGGCCATCCGGCTCCGACATGTCCTCGATTAGACACCAGCGTTGGGAGACAATGAACTCCACATGCCGCGCCTCGAAGGGTGGACTGCTCCGTTCCCGGCCTTGCCCGCAAACGCTCGGGCCGGGGATTCGCCTATTACGACCGGGGTGGCGAGCGAATTGACGAAGCCGAGACCATTGCGCGCATCAAGGCCCTCGGCATCCCTCCTGCGTGGAAGGAGGTGTGGATCTGCCCCGACGAACGCGGCCACCTGCAGGCTATGGGCAAGGATGTCGCCGGGCGGCGCCAGTACATCTATCACGAGGGATGGCGGACCCGGCAGGAAAGAGCGAAGTTCGAACACATGCTGGACTTCGCGCGGAGCCTGCCCGCGATGCGCGACATCACCCTCGAGCACCTGAAGCTTGAGGGGTTCCCGTACGACAGAGTGCTCGGTTGCGCGGTAAGACTGCTCGACCGCGGTTTCTTTCGGATGGGCACGGAAGGGTACGCCGAGCAGAACCAAACCTACGGCCTCGCAACCATTCTCAAGCAGCACGTCTCGATCACCGGCAATGAGGTCGTCTTCGACTATGTCGCCAAGAGCGGCAAACGCCGTCTGTGGTCGACGGTTGACCCCATGGTGCTCGAAGTTGTGAGCGGTTTGAAACGGCGCCGTTCCGGCGGGGTAGAGCTACTCGCCTACAAGCGCGACGGCACATGGCTTGACGTGCGCTCCTCCGACATCAACGACTACGTGCGCGAGATCTCAGGCGGGGACTTCACCGCTAAGGATTTCCGGACCTGGTCGGCGACCGTGCTCGCGTCCGTCGCGCTCGCAGTCTCCGGGGGGGCCGCTGCATCCAAGACGGGGCGCAAGAGGGCGATGGCGAGAGCGGTCAAGGAGGTGTCCGAATACCTCGGTAATACGCCTGCTGTGAGCAGATCCTCTTATATCGACCCACGCGTGTTCGACAGGTACCGGTCGGGCGGACGATCTCGGGGGCCCTTGACATGCTGGAAGATCGCGCCTCCGGAGAGCCGGCGACTCAGGGCGCGATCGAAAATGCAGTCATCGACCTGATCGAAGACCGTCGAGATTCACCCGCCCTCGAAGAGATCACACCCCCATAACGGTGTGGCGTTGCCGCCTACGCTTTTCGATTAAGGGCCCGGCGGCGGAGCAACAGAACCGAAACGATTGCCGCCCCAGCCCACTTAAGCGTGCTCCTGAGGGGTGACGCACTCAGCTCCATATCCACCAGCGGCACCCCAAGTAAGCGTGCCAATCTCTGGCCGCCATCTTTCATGACCACGTCATGGTTCCAGGCGAAGAAGGGCCGAGCGACCGGCGCCAAGGCATTCATCCAGGGTTTGCTGGTTCGAACGTCCCAGGTGTAGCGGGCCTCGGTTATGTCCCCTTGCTGCTCGAGGCTCCATCGGCCGGTTCCCTCGAGCTCGCCGCTGGCGTCAAGCTCGAGGGATCGCGGTGCATCGACTCGAACGATCCGGCCATCGAAGAACAACGTGTACGGCAGGGCTCCTCTCACCCCGAAGCGCTTGACGGCCCCCACTCCATCCTCCGCCCCGGCTTCCAGCTCGCGCACCTCACGGAACCCCTTCCACCAGGCCGGCCAACGCTCGGGATGCTGGAGCTCGTCCCACACTCGCTCGATTGGAGCCTGAAGCCGCCACACGGTCACAAAATGATAGGAAGCCATCGTTCTCCCGTCCTCATAGGGCTCTCGGGCAACGCTCGTCTGCGATAATCGCGCAATGGCTGATGATCGTACCTATCCCCCTTACATCGCTGATGAACGAGCGATGCTCGACGCGTGGCTCGAGTACCACCGAGCGACACTCGCGCTCAAGTGCGAAGGCTTGAGCGAATCGCAGCTCCGCGAGCGGGCAGTTCCTCCATCCACCCTGTCCCTTCTGGGCCTCATCAGGCACATGGCCGAAGTGGAGCGGGGCTGGTTCAGGCGCGGGCTCGGAGGTGAGGATGCCCCACCCCTCTTCTATTCGAATGAAGACCCCGATGGGGACTTCGATCGCGTAGATACAGCCGATGTCGCCGAGGCCTTTGAGCGCTGGCGCTCCGAGTGTGCCCATGCCAGGAAACTCGTGGATGCTGAGCCGTCCCTAGAAGTAACACGGCAGCGGCGCGAGGAAACGATCTCACTGCGCTGGGTTCTCATGCACATGATCGAAGAGTACGGCGCCACAACGGCCACGCAGATCTGCTCAGGGAGCGCCTCGACGGCTCAGTAGGCGAGTAAACGGCCCGCCCCCGGCTCTTGAACGGCGATGCCGGCCTTCCGAGCTTGCGCCGCCATGCCCGTATCAAGAGTGCAGATCGGTATGCCTCGGGCCGAGGCCAACACCAGATAGACCGCGTCATAGACGGTGAGGTTCTCGGCGAACTCGATCGCCGCTCCCACTAAGGCGCGACTGCTTACGACCAAGGGGCCGAGGGCCACGAGATCGGTGACTCCGTCTGCGAGATGCCGGCGGGTGAATCTCTTATCCGTTAGGAATCGCTTCCTCAGCGCGTTGGCCACTTCGAGCAGACAGAGATCGGGCGTCCACAGCTCAACACTCAACTCGGCGGCGAAAAGGGGAGCAACCTCGGAATGGGCCGGACCAGGGGCTAGGTATTCGACGAAGACGCTGGCATCGACTACGAGAGCCGTCTCAGCGATCGCGATCCTCCCTTACCAGCTCGGTGGCGCTGCGGGTCATCACTCCGGCCGACCTTCGACGCGCTGCAACTCGCCGAGCAACACCTGCGCGATCGACGAGCGAGTCGGCAAGTGCCCGTTTGAGGATGGCAACCGTCTGCGCCGACAGGGACCTGCCCTCGCGGTCGGCGGCACCCCTCAGGGCGTCATAGAGATCATCGGGAATGTTCCGAACCTGAAGCGACGGCATGATCCCAAAATGATATCACTTCGATGCCAGAAGATCTTGTCGCCTAAAGGTGGTCATGGGCACAAGCTGCCCGATTGGCTCGTGGGCCCTGATGTAACCCGCACGGCCTCGATATCGAGCGCGGGCTTCAGCGCTCCTCTAGGGCCTCCGCTCCGACTCTTATCCGCCACAAGAGGCCTGGATTCCCCGAGATGCGCGGATGCAGCTCGGCCAGCGGGAGCACATCGGGCCGGAGCTCACCAGCGTCCAAGAGATCCAGGAATTCGTGGTGGCCTTCGCCGAGCCTCAACACCACCGTCAGCAGCTCGGCGACCTTGCTTTTCGCCTGCGCCAGATTAAAGGGCGCCGGTCGCCTAACGAGGGCAATCACCTCGGAGTTCCAGCTCACCTTCTTGACGCGGTCGACCACGGCCGGCTCATAGGCGGGCGGGCGATGGAGGAGGGTAGGCGGCGCCGCGCACGACCAGGATGGTACGCACCTCATCGATATTCAGGGCACCGAGGGCGCTTAATGCCGCGGCGTCGAACAGATCGCGGGCGAGGCCCGTCTGCACAAAGCATGAGCTTAGCGGCCGCCAGTTCGGAAAGGGGTGAGCGTCTGGATCTCGAACGCCGGAACGTCGTCCTGAAATGGATGCCTGACGAGGTGATGCTCCGGCACCATGACCGGAACGCGATCCAGAAAGTTCACGTCTACCTTAATGAATGCCTGATGTCCTTCGATGCCGTCGTAGTGCATCCGAAGATGGGCCCTCGCGTAGCTCGGCGCTCAGGGATCACTTCGTAGCCGGATCCACGAGCGAGGTCCTGGATCTGTTCCAACAAGGCCGGTCGACGGCGTCCTGCCTCGTCGGCATCGACGGTCCCGACGAAGTCGAGATCTATGTCGACCGATACTCTCGGGAAGTCAAGGTGCAGCAGGTTGAGGGCCGTGCCTCCCCGGAGCGACAGCTCATCCCCCAGCTCCTCTCCGATCGCCTGCAGCAGCACGGTCAGACGAAAGACTCGCTCCAAAGGTTCGGCCCGAAATCCCGACGACGATGCGATGCGGTCGTAGTAGCGACGATCCGAGACCGGATCACGGCGCCTGCGTA
>Ga0136632_10000388_pt1 | contig 12681 bp, 14 predicted proteins | sample AntDrymUQ6112106_2_FD_104670 | JGI IMG/M metagenome (GOLD analysis project Ga0136632, IMG submission 104670) | Polar desert sand microbial communities from Dry Valleys, Antarctica - metaG UQ611 (21.06) | ecosystem: Environmental > Terrestrial > Soil > Desert | place: Antarctica: Dry Valley...
GCCCGTAGGGCCGTTAGCTCAATCGGTAGAGCAAGGGCCTTTTAAGCCCTAGGTTCTGGGTTCGAGTCCCAGGCGGCCCATGGCCACAGCAGCAGAAGCAGCCATTTGTCATTGTGGATGCAACTGGCTCTCGGTGCGCTAGGCTTGACGTCGTCCGCGCGTTTCTTCAGGGGCGCGCCGGCACCTACATCGTCCGCGAGGACGCTTTCTGCTGAGATCGGCAGAAGCCGGATTCGGCGGGACCCACCAAATGTGTGGATGACCCTGCCTCTTCCTGAACAGCACGCCAGCCCTCGAGTCAGACAGCTCCTCGATCTCGGTGAGCTCTCCGTGCGCTCCGAGCGAGACGGCGAGCTTCACGTCATCAATCTGTCGGGCGAGTTGGATCTTGCCACGGTCGATGTCGTGCAGCGAGAGCGCCCTGCTTCGCGGTCCCGCGGCAATTCAGCGCGTGCTCGAGGTGACCGGAGTCGTCAAATATCTGCCGTTCGCCGATTGAAGAACGCGAGGAACGATGGCTGACCTGTACTGCAGACGCTGCGCCACGACCTTCGATGGGCCGCTGCCCGCGCCCTACGGCGCGATCTGCCCGCGTTGCATCGCCCACGGCAATGTCGTGACGCTCACGGATCCGCCCACCGCCTCGCACGATGGCCGCCTGACGACGCACGTCCACGAGTCGGGCCTCAGCGGACGCTTTCGGTCGCAAGCACTTCCGCCGCGATCGCGCAGGCAGTGAGCGGGCGCTCGCTACGCCCCCACATACGCCATCGCCTCGATCTCCACCATCATCCGCGGGTCGATCAGCGCGGCGACCTGGACCATCGAGCTGACCGGCCGTATGTCCGCGAAGCGCTCGCCGTGGGCGCGGCCGATCTCGTCACTGCAGGCGATGTCCGTCACGTAGATCCGCGTCTGGACGACCTGCTCCAGGCGGGCGCCCGCCTGGGCGAGCGCGTCCTCGATCGAATCCAGAACGTGAACGGTCTGCCCGTAGGAGTCGCCGGGACAGGCGACCACGCCGTCCTCGTCGGCGGCCGTCGTCCCGGCGATCAGGATGAACGGCCCCGCGCGAACGGCGCGCGAGTAGCCCACCGCCGCCTCCCATGGGATGCCGGATGAGAAGCGCTCGATCGACATCGGCGGGGGCAGAGCCGAACGCCGTCAGTGGCGGAAGTGCCGTCGGCTGGTGAAGACCATCGCGACGCCGGCGCCGTCCGCGGCATCGACGACCTCGGGGTCGCGTCGCGAGCCGCCGGGCTGGATGATCGCGGTGACCCCGGCGGTGATCGCGATATCCGGGCCGTCGGAGAAGGGGAAGAATGCGTCCGAGGCCATCGAGGAGCCCTCCAGCGAGTCGAGGTTGGACTTGTCGATCGCCAGGCGCACGGAATCGACGCGGCTCATCTGCCCGGCGCCGATACCAGCGCTCGTCTCGTCCTTGGCGATCACGATCGCGTTGGAGCGCACGTGCTTGCAGACCTGCCAGGCAAACAGTAGATCGCGCCACTCACCGTCGGTCGGCTCGCGCTTGGTCACGATCTCCATCTCGCGGCGATCACCGAACTCAAGATCGCGGTCCTGCACGAGCAGGCCGCCCATGACCTGCCTGATCTCCGGCTCAGCCGCGAGCTCGATGCGGCGCTCCTTGTTCTCGAGAATCCTGATCGAGGGCTTCTCGCTGAGGATCTCGAGCGCCTCGGGCGAGTACTCGGGCGCGAACAGGACCTCGATGAACTGCTCGGCGAGCTTCGCCGCCGTCGGTTCGTCGACGGGGCGGTTGAACGCGATCACGCCCCCGAACGCGCTCAGCGGATCGGTCGCGAGCGCCCGCTCGTAGGCCTGCAGCGGCGTCTCCCCGCACGCGACGCCGCACGGGTTGTTGTGCTTGACGATCACGCATACCGGCACGTGAAAGTCGCTGACGAGCTTGCGAGCCGCGTCGAGGTCGAGCAGGTTGTTGAAGGACAGCTGCTTGCCGTGGTGCTGGTGGACCATCGACAGGACGTGCATCCGCGCGCCGACCTGGTTGTAGTAGGCGGCGCGCTGGTGCGGGTTCTCGCCGTAGGCGAGGTCGGCCACCTTCTCGTAGGCGCGAATGTGCATCGGCGGGAAGTCCTCGGACTTCTCGGAGAACCAGCGCGCGATCGCCGTGTCGTAGCGCGCCGTGTAGGCGAACGCCTCTGCGGCCAGCGATTCGCGCGTGGTCATCGACAGCATCCCCTCGCTGCTGCCGAGCTCGTCGAGCACCGCGTCGTAGGACTCCGGGCTCGTCACGACGACGGCGTACGCGTGGTTCTTCGCCGCGGCGCGGATCATGGTCGGGCCGCCGATGTCGATGTTCTCGATGATCTCGGCCTCGCTGGCCCCGCGCCGCGCGACCGTCTCCTCGAACGGATAAAGGTTCACGCACACGAGATCAACCTGCTCGAGGCCGTGCTCGGCAATCGCGTCGACGTGGTCGGCGTCCGAGCGCACGGCCAGCAGGCCCGCGTACAGCCGCGGATGCAGCGTCTTCACGCGCCCGTCCATCATCTCCGGAAAGCCGGTGAAGTCCTCGACGGAGCGGACCCGCACGCCGGCGTCGGCGAGCGCTCGCGCCGTTCCGCCAGTCGACACGATCTCGACGTCGAGCTCCTCGAGCCCGCGCGCGAGCTGGACGACGCCGCGCTTGTCGGACACCGACAGCAGCGCGCGCCGGACGCGCACCTGGCCTGGCTGGGTGAGCGCCTCGTCGCCGTCGGTGCTGCTCGCGGTGTCGGTGTCGTCTGCGATGCGGTCGAGAATAACGATTCGCTAGCGAGCCACCACGGTGCGGCGCGCGTTCTCCGGGTCGCGCGTCACGGCGCCGCGCGCGAACAGCCGGACGGCCTCGGGCAGCAGCGCGTGCTCAAGCGGGCGCAGGCGCTCGTGAACCACCCCGGGATCGGTCGCGCCGGGCAGTTCGATCGCGCCCTGCAGAACCACCGGGCCGGTGTCGACGCCGCCGTCGTCCTCGACGAGGTGGACGGTCACGCCGAAGACCTTGACCCCGTAGTCGATCGCCTGCTCGATCGCGCGCACGCCAGGAAAGGCAGGTAGCAGTGAGGGGTGGACATTGAGGACCGCGCCCGGGAAGCGCCGCAAGAACGGGCTTGTCAGCAGCGCCATGTAGCCGGCGAGCACGACGAGCTTCACCTCGCGCTCGAGCAGCCAGTCGGCGATCGCGCCGTCGCGGCTCTCGCGGTCGGGGTGAACGGCGCCCTCGAACACCGCCGTCGGGACGTCGGCGGCGGCAGCGCGCTGCAGCGCGCGCGCGTCACGCTTGTCAGACGCGACGGCGACCACCAGCACCTCGTTGCCGTGCACGGTGTCAAGCAGCGCCTGGAGGTTCGTCCCGTCGCCGGAGGCCAGGACGCCGACGCGCAGCGGTTCGGATAGGGCCAAGGTCCTACGCCACCGCCGCCACGGATTGAAGCTTCGGATACGCGCCGCCCGTCGAGCGCAGGCGTCCGTCGCCGATCAGCTCGTCGACGCGGCTGAGCACCTGACCGGCCGTCAGATGATCGAACGTCCCGTACGCCTCGAGCCCGTCGTAGGAGTTCTTGACGATGTTCTTGGAGCGCCCGCCGCGCAGGATCTCCACCGTGCGCGTGCGCCCGACCGACGGTTGCGCCGTCTCGACGACCGACATGATCGCGGCATCGAGGTCACCGGGCGCGAACGTCGCTGCGCCGCCGGCGGGGGCTCGCCGGGCGGCCTTCGCCGGCGACGCAGGCACCCACGACGCGTCGCAGACGTCACAGCACGGAACCCCCGGCGCGGGCGCCGGCGCGGCGCTGTCGCCGAAGTGGCGCAGGATCGTCTCGCGCCGGCACTTCGATCCCTCGACGAACGCCCACACGGAGCGGTACTGGCGCCAGCGCGCGCGCTGGCCCTCGCCGGCCGACGTGCGACAGGCCGCGCGAGCGCGCCCGTCGAACGGCCCCTCGATCCGGCCGCGGATGCGGTCGGGGGAGGAGGGGGCGGGCCGCACGACGCCCGCCCGCGCGAGGTGGCCGATGACCGCACGGACCTGGTCGTCGCCGTCGCGGCCGGGCAGCACCGACGCGAGCTCGTCGGCACCGAGGTCATAGCGGTTGTTCGTTGCGCGCGCATGCAGCCGGTGAGCGACCGTCGTGATCGTCTCGTCGGTGACCTCGCCGCGCTGGATGAAGAAGACGTGCAGGCCCTTGTCGCGGCTCTCGGCGAACAGCAGCGCCCGCGCGGGCAGCCCGTCGCGCCCCGCGCGCCCGGCCTCCTGGTAGTAGGCCTCGATCGAGCCCGGGACGCTCTCGTGGCAGACGGTCCGCACGTCGGCCTTGTCGATTCCCATGCCGAAGGCGTTGGTTGCGACGACGACATCGAGCTCGCCGGCCATGAAGCGCCGCTGCACGGTCGTGCGCTCTTCGCGACCCAGACCAGCGTGGTAGACACCGACGCCGCCCTCCAGCGACGAGCGCAGTTGGGTGCCGAGTTTGTCGGCTCCCGCGCGGGTGCCGGCATAGACGATCGCCGGGGTCGCGCCGGGCTGCGCCAGCGCCGAGGCGATGTGGCGGTGCTTGGCCTGCGTCGAAGCGCACGGCAGCACCGCGAAGGAGAGGTTCGGCCGCTCGAAGCCGGTCGCCACGCGGACCGGGTCGCGCAGCCCGAGGCGCTCCTCGATGTCGCGCGCGACCTGCGGCGTGGCGGTCGCCGTCGAGGCGATCAGCGCCTCGGCCTCCAGCCAGCGCGCCGCGTCGGCGAGACGGAAGTAGTCCGGGCGGAAGTCATGTCCCCACTGCGACACGCAGTGCGCCTCGTCGACGACGAACAGCCCGATCCGCGTGCCCTTCATCGCCTCCAGAAACGGCGCCGAGGAGAAGCGCTCCGGCGCGACGTACAGCAGCCGCAGCTCGCCGGCGACGGCGGCCTCCAGGGCGGCCCGGTTGGATGCGCCATCGCGTTGCGCGTTGACGAGCGCGACGCGCCCGGGGGCGATCTGGGCGAGCGCGTCGACCTGGTCCTGCATCAGCGAGACGAGCGGCGAGACGACGAGCGTCAGGTCGTCGCGCACGAGCGCGGGCAGCTGGTAGCACAGCGACTTGCCCGCGCCGGTCGGCATGACGACGAGCACGTCGCGCGCCGGCGGCCCGATCGCGGCGCGCACGGCGTCCTCCTGACCGGGCCGGAAGGCATCAAAGCCGAAATGCTCGCGCAGGGCGGTGGCGGGATCCATGGCGGCGACCGACCTTAGCGCGGCTCGCGGCGACGGCAGCCGGACTGCGCGATCTTGTAACGAATCAGGCGGCGAGCTGGCTTCTGACCTTGGCTACGCTGGATTGCGGTCATGCCGGTCAAGTTCATCTTCCGCTGTCAGTTCTGCGATGGGGCGGCCGATCCGCTCACGCAGATGAGCCTCGAGAAGGCGATGCGCGAGTTCGTCTGGGGCGCCTATCAGGACGCGCTGCCCGGCAGATGGCTGATCTGGCACGGCCGCGGCCTCTACGGCCCGGCCCGTTACGCCTGCCACGAGCATCGCACCGACCTCGTCGCATATCTCCGTAATCACTACGGCACGATCGGCTTCCACCCCTGGAAGCGCCCGCCGTATCCCTCGAGCCTCGAGTCGGCGGACACCGAGCACGCGTGGATCGCGGCCACCCGGCAGCAGCGCTGGGGCGGGTTCTCGCGATGAAAAGCAACCGGGGCGACCGCGGGTAGTCTGCTAACGGATGACGGTCCGCCTGATCTTCCGCTGTCAGTACTGCGATCGCGCGCCCGATCCCCTGACGCAGATCAGCCTCGAGACGAGCGTCCAGGAGTTTGCCTGGGGCGCATACCTCGACGCGCAGCCGGAGAACTGGCTGGTCTGGCACGGGCGCGGGCTCTACGGACCGACGCGCTACGCCTGTCCTGACCATCGCGAGGATCTCGTCGCCTACCTGCGTCACCACTACGGCACGGTCGGCTGGCACCCCTGGAAGCGCCCGCCGTACCCGACCAGCCTGAAGAACTCAGATCAGGAGAGGGCCGCCCAGCACGGTGGTCGCTCGGCGATGCCCAAGTGGGGATACGGCCCCCAGGTCAAGTAGCGACGCCGAGGCGGGCGCCCATCACCGCCAGGCGGCGTCCTCGGTCGCTCGCGTGCGTTGCACGCCACGCTCCCTGCGTCCTTGCCTGGCGGCGCCGGCATCCCGCCTCCTGCGGGTCAGTTCTTCCTACGTTGCGACGCCGGCGGGCGAGACCGCCGACTCGACGATCGGGAGCTCCAGCGCGTACTTGCCGTTGGACTCGTGCTTGCCCTCGAGCGGATAGTCGCCGCTGAAGCACGCGTCGCAATGACGATCGCGGTCGCCGCGGATCGCCTCGTAGATGCCCTTCAGCGAGAGGTAGGCGAGCGAGTCGCAGTTCAGCTCGGCGGCGACCTCGTCGACCGTCCGGCCGTGAGCGATCATCTCCTCGCGCGTGGACATGTCGATCCCGTAGTGGCAGGGATGCTTGATCGGCGGCGCGGAGATCCGCAGGTGCACTTCGCGCGCGCCCGCGTCACGCAGCATCTGCACGATCTGGCGGGTCGTGTTGCCGCGCACGATCGAGTCGTCGACGACGACGATCGACTTGCCGCCGACAATCTCCGGCAGCGGGTTGAACTTCATCCGCAGGCCATGCTTGCGCAGCTCCTGGCCGGGCTCGATGAAGGTGCGCCCGACGTAGCGGTTCTTGATCAGCCCGTCGTCCTGCGGCAGGCCGCTGGCGCGCGCATATCCACGCGCGGCGGGAGCGCCCGAGTCGGGCACCGGGATCACGAGCTCGGCGTTGGGCGCCGGCGCCTCACGCGCGAGGATCTCGCCCATTCGCCCGCGGGCGGCCTGGATGACGTCGCCGCCCATGCGCGAGTCCGGCCGCGCGAAGTAGATCTGCTCGAAGATGCAGAAGGCCTCGCGCTGGCCGGAGATGACCTGACGCGAGTGCAGGCCGTCGCCGTCGATCCAGATCAGCTCGCCGGGTCGGATGTCGCGCACGTACTTCGCCGCGATGATGTCCAGCGCGCACGACTCGCTTGCGACGCAGTAGTGGTCCTCGTCGAGCTGTCCGAGCACCAGCGGGCGCAGCCCGGCCGGATCGCGGAAGGCGACGACCTCGGTCTTCGTCATGAAGACCGTCGAGAATGCGCCCTGCAGGCGCGGCATGACCTCCGTCAGCGCGTCGGAGATGTGCTCGGCCTCATGCGAGGCCAGCAGCGTCGCGATGATCTCCGAGTCCGACGTCGAGCGGAAGGCAACGCCGCGCTCGCGCAGCTCGGTGTGCAACTCGACGGCGTTGATGAGGTTGCCGTTGTGTCCCAGCGCGACCTCGCGCCGGTCGGAGCGATGGACGGGCTGGGCGTTGTCCCAGCCGTTTGAGCCCGTCGTCGAATAGCGAACGTGGCCGACGGCCATGTCGCCCGCCAGCGCGCGCAGCTTCTGCTCGTCGAAGACCTGATTGACGAGGCCCAGCTCGCGCAGGGTCATGATGTGGCCGCCCACGTCGGCAGCAGCGATTCCCGCGGACTCCTGTCCGCGGTGTTGCAGGGCGTACAGCGCGAAGTAGGCCAGCCTGGAGACGTCGCGGCCGGGCGCATAGATCCCGAATACGCCGCACTCGTCTCGCGGTCCATCGCGATCGTCGAGCGTGGTCACGGACTCAAGGATACCGCCGCCTGCGGGCGCCTCCCCGAGGACTCCGACGCACGTTGCGGGGGGTAGCGCGGCGCAGTTCGGCACGGTGCCTCCGGCAAGCCATCCGCGTTAGCCTACAAATGGTCAACGCACATGCCGGCCTGGCCGCGTTCGATGGGGCGCAAATCGCCGAGGCGCTGGTCCGCCGCGCAGACGTGGCCCTGTATGAAGCGAAGGCAGGCGGCCGTGATCGCATCGTCGGTGGCGCGAGCCATCCACGCAACTAACGGTCCAGCGAGCGCGCCAACGCCCGCACGGCCTCAGCGTGACGCTGCGCCGTCGCCGCATCGAGCTCGCCGGGCGCGAGCTCGACCACGAACGAGCTCGTGCCGGGGAAGCGGTGGTTCTGCCAGTTTGATGCCGTGCCATGCGGCCAACGGATCCGGCGGAAGGGCACGCCGGCGAGGCGCGCGTAGCGCTGTGCCGCCGCAACGCTGCGTCCCCACGCGCGCACGACGGCCTGCGGCTGATGAAAGACGATCGTGACGGTGGGGCGACGCGCGCGGACGAAACCCGCGAACGCGCGCGACTCAGGCTCTGACAGCGGCCGCGGCCCGGAGTACTGCGGGTCGCCACGGCGCTGTAACGGCCGCCACTCCGAGGGGAAGTTGCGGTTGAGGTCTACGCCCCGGCCGTTGAGTCGCGTCCCGGCGGCGCGCCCGTCGGGGTTGAGGTTGGGCACGATCCACAGCAGCGCGTCGCGTGGCGCCGGGCCCCTCAGCAGACGCCGGGTGATCGCAGTCCCGGCGCACTCGGTGCCGTGGATGCAGCCGACGACGAGGATCCTCCGGTCGCTGCCGGGATCGCCGCGCTCGACCAGGCGCAGCCGCCGGCCTTCGCCGGACCGGCCGATCGTTCGCGTTCGCCTCATCGTCGCGGGGCGTTGCGCGGTTGGGGCAGGGCGCTGGATCGTGGGGGTCGCGCGCTCGGGCTTCTGCGCAGCGTCGTCCTGGACATCAGTGCAGCCCAGCAGCAGGGCTGCGCCGAGCACGAGGATCGCGCTCAGCGTGCGGCCGCGCTCAGCCGGGCGGTAGCCGCACATGCATATGGTTGTCGTGCCGAGGCAGCGCCATGACGACCCCGCGCGGGCCCTTCAGCGGCGTCCTGGGACCGACGAAGACGTACGTTGCGCCGGCGCGCACGAAGCGGTCGACGAGGTCTTGGGCGAGCTTGAGGTCGATGTCCGTGACATTCCAGGGCGACCGCTCGCGGCGGTCGAGCCGCGGGTAGTAGATGTCGGCGTCGAGGCCGTTCTGGTGCGAGGCGTGGAAGGCGCCGGCGAAGCGCCCGCCGCCCGGCTTGCTGAGGTCGCCGATCGCCAGGCGTGGTGCACCTGGATTCGCGCGCGCGTATTCGTCAGCCACGCGCAGTACGACACGGATCAGCTTGTCGGTCGCGTAGCGCCGCGCCTGCGGGCTCGGGCTGCGCTTGCGCACGGGATCCCAGCTGAAGAAGGTCGCTCCTTGCGGCGGAAGCTTCGTTCCTCTGATCAGCGCGCCGCGGTTGGGCTTTCCGACCGGGCGCGAGTCGCGCCACAGCACGCCTACGTAGGGCCGGGTCAGAGTGAACGGCGTCTGCTCGTACGAGCCTGCGAGCACTTGCGGCTGCGCGCCGGCCCGCGCTGCCTGCGGCGCGCCCTGACCGAGGGCAGCGACCGCGAACAACATCGTCAGCGTGGCGCCGAGTGCAGTGAAGCCTGCGGTCCTGCGGCGCAGGCGGTAGTGCGGAAGTGATGGGCGGCTTGCAGTGTTCATCGTCGCGAAGGGGCCTTTGCCCTCGCCGACAACGATCCTGCAAATGCGTCGGAGCGGCGCTAGTTCTGCGCCAGGATGGCGGGTGGTCCGGACCTAGGGAAAAAGCACCGCCAGCGCCCCATGCGCCTCGCGCAGCTCGTCCAGCCCAACCTCGATCCGCACCGTCCCGCTGGTCACATCGAGCACCGAACCGCCAACCGTCCCAAAGACGTCGCACGGCACCAGCCGCCCGACGCGCTCCAACGCCTCCGCGCTCCCGGACACGACGAACCCGGCGCCCGGCGACTCGCCGAAGAGGACTCGCTCGAGCTCGTCCTCGTAGATCTCGCCGAGGTCCAGGACGGCGCCGAGCCCGCCGGCCAGGCAGCACTCGGCTACGCAGACCAGGAAGCCGCCCTCGGCGACGTCGTGCGCGCTGGACAGCTTCTCCTTGCGCACGGCGTCGCAGACCGCCTCGATCGTCTCGCGACGCGCCGCGATGTCGACCGGCGCGAGGCCGAGCGTCAGCTCGTCGCCGCGCAGCTTGGCGAGCTCCGAGCCCGCCATGAAGGGTCTGAACGGCCCGACGAAGCCGACCGAGTCACCCTCGCGAGAGAACCCCATGCGACCGGCCCGCTCGGCGGACTTCAGCTCGCCGACCATGCCGACGACCGGCGTCGGGTAGATCGGGCCGCCGCCGCTCTCGTTGTACAACGACACGTTGCCGCCGACGACCGGCACCCCCAGCCCCTTGCAGGCATCGGCCAGGCCGCGCACCGACTCCTCGAGCTGCCAGGCGACGCCCGGCTTCTCGGGGTTGCCGAAGTTCAGGCAGTTCGTCAGCCCCAGCGGCGTGGCGCCGACGCAGGCGAGGTTCGCCGCGCACTCGAGCACCGCCTCGACCGTGCCGGTGTACGGACTGCACGCGACGCGCCGCCCCGAGCCGTCGAGCGCCACCGCGATCGCGCTGCCGTCGGGAAGCGCCAGCACGGCCGCGTCGGCCTGCTCGGGCCGGCGCACCGTGCGCGACTGCACGAGACAGTCGTACTGCTCGAACAGCGGCCGGCGCGAGGCGATGTTCGGGCAGGCCAGCAGCGCGAGCAGGATCTCCTGAGGGTCGGTGCTCCCCAGCACCCGCGGCGGGCGCGGATAGATGGGGCGCTTGTCGATGTTGCTCTTCAGGTCATACAGCGGGCAGTCGTCGACGAGCGCCTGCACGGGCATGTCGCCGACGACCTCATCACCGACCAGCACGCGCAGGCGGCGCGTATCGGTGACAACTCCGATCGCCGTCCCGTGGACCTCCCACTTCGCGCAGATCTCCAACACGTCATCCACCTGCGCGGGCTCGACCACACACAGCATCCGCTCCTGCGACTCGGAGACCATGATCTCGAAGGGCGCCATGTCCGCCTCGCGCAGCGGCACGAGCGACATGTCGAGGTCCAGCCCGACCTCGCCCTTGGAGGCCATCTCGGCCGAGGAGGACGACAGCCCCGCCGCGCCGAGGTCCTGCAGCGCCACCAGCAGTCCGCGGTCAAGCAGCTCCAAGGAGCACTCCAAGAGCTTCTTCTCCGCGAACGGGTCGCCGACCTGAACCGACGGGCGCTTGGATGCGTCGGCCTCGTCGAGTTCCGCCGAGGCCAAGACCGAGGCGCCGCCGATCCCGTCGCGCCCCGTCGATGCGCCGAACAGCACGACGACGTTGCCGACCCCCGTAGCGGCGCTGCGGATCAACCCGTCCTTGCGCGCGAGGCCGACGGCCATCGCATTCACCAAGCAGTTCTGCTCATAGGGCCCCTCGAAGTAGAGCTCGCCGCCAACCGTCGGCACGCCGATCGAGTTGCCGTAGTGGCCGATCCCGCCGACCGCGTGATCGAGCAGGTAGCGCGAACGCGCCGAACTCGCAGGCTCGCCGAAGCGCAGCGAATCGAGGATCGCGATAGGCCGCGCGCCGATCGCGAAGATGTCGCGCAGGATGCCGCCGACGCCGGTCGCGGCGCCCTGAAACGGCTCGACCGCCGACGGGTGGTTGTGGGATTCGACCTTGAAGGCGACCACCATCCCGTCGCCGATCGTGACCGCGCCCGCGTTCTCTCCCGGGCCAAGCGCCATCCGCTCACCCGTCGTCGGCAGCTCGCCCAAGAGCTTCTTCGAGTGCTTGTAGGCACAGTGCTCGCTCCACAGCAGCGAGAAGACCGCCAGCTCGACCTCGTTGGGACCGCGTTCGAGCTTCTCGCAGATCAGCGAGAACTCCGACTCGGTCAGGCCGAGCGCTCGGGCCTGATCAAGCGTCGGCATGGGCCATCGATGTGAAGATCTTCAGCCCGTCGGTCGAGCCGCTCAGCTCGTCGACCGCATGCTCGGGATGGGGCATCAGCCCGAAGACGTTGCCGACATCGTTGCGCACACCCGCGATGTCGTTGGATGAACCGTTCGGGTTGCCATCGTGGGCGTACTTCAGGACGATCTGACCGTGTGCGTCCAGAGACTGCAGTACGTCTGGTGGCGCGTAATAGCGACCGGTCGTGTGCTTGACCGGGATCGAGAGGATGTCGCCGGCCTCGCAGTCGGTCGTGAATGGCGAGGTGGCCCGGACGACCTCGAGGTTGACCTGGCGGCAGATGAAGCGCAGCTCGACGTTGGGCAGCAGGGCGCCCGGCAGCAGCCCGGCCTCGCACAGGACCTGGAAGCCGTTGCAGATCCCGAGCACGAGCCCGCCCTCGCGTGAGAACTCGATGACGGACTCCATCACCGGCGAGAAGCGCGCGATCGCGCCGACGCGCAGATAGTCGCCGTAGGAGAAGCCCCCAGGCACGACGACGGCGTCGACGCCGTGCAGGTGGCGATCGCCGTGCCACAACAGCTGCGCCGAAGCGCCGGGCACGCGCTCGCACGCGAGTACGGCATCGACCTCGTCACACGAGCCGGGGAAGCGGATGACGCCGAAGTTCACAGGCGGCTAGGCGGAGACGTCCTCGAGGATCTCGTAGTCCTCGATCAACGGATTCACCAGGAGCGTCTGGCACATCGCTTCAAGCTGGGATGGGTCCTCGACGTCGAGCTCGATCAGCCGCCCGATGTGCACGTTCGCGACGCCCTCGAAGCCGAGCGCCGGCAGCGCGCGCTGCACGGCAACGCCCTGCGGATCGAGGATGCCCTCCTTCGGGCGCACCAGTACACGCGCGCGCATGCCTAGGCTCCGGCCGTCCGCCCGAGCCAGGCCTCGA
>Ga0136632_10000389_pt1 | contig 12672 bp, 16 predicted proteins | sample AntDrymUQ6112106_2_FD_104670 | JGI IMG/M metagenome (GOLD analysis project Ga0136632, IMG submission 104670) | Polar desert sand microbial communities from Dry Valleys, Antarctica - metaG UQ611 (21.06) | ecosystem: Environmental > Terrestrial > Soil > Desert | place: Antarctica: Dry Valley...
AGATCCCCGAAAACGTCGTGCTGTTCCCTAAACGAACGGTGCATTGACACGTCAGTATCAGAGCTACACCCTTTTGTATTCGTTACGATCATCCATTCCCGGCTTCGGCGTGATCTCCCTACCCCTGGGATGGGAAGATCCCCTGGAGAGAGATGATGAAGTTAATCGTGAGGAAGGGCATCATATTGTCGTGCGGCTGGCTTCCCCCGCTAGAGGTAATTGCCAGTGCGTTCATATCCGAGTCGGCCGCACTCGAGTTGTACTGGTTTAGACTCGACGATGCCCATACATTACCTCCGGGACCTGGCTGATTACCGGCCCCCGATTGTGCCAGTGCCGGATGCGCGTGGGCCGGGATTTCATTGACGGTCAAGGTCACCGTTTCCGTGCCGCCGTTTTCGCCAGGCGTATAGGTCGTTCCGGAAGAGCCCGTGCCCTGGTGTATCGGGATCCGACCTCGGAAGTCGGGCAGTGCGAAGGTGGTTTGGCCGTCGCCGCCGTAGGTGGTGCCTATGAGCGTAAAGAGTGCGTCATTCTCGGCTATCGACAACAACTGGCCGTCGCATAGCGCCCAGTCCCGAGGCGCAAAGTTGAACCCAACCAATTTGATTTCGCCTATAACTGGATCAGACATAGCTTGCTCCCTTCTGTTAAATCGCTTGTACTGGCTTACACCTGGTTATTACGATGATCTCGTCCGTGCCGTCGCCATTGAGGTCACACCGCGCGACCCGCACCTCAACCGCGGAAGCTCTGGTGGAAGGCCAGGAAGGAGCCGAGCGGTGATCGGGTTCTGAGAGGGGGGCTCCCGTATCCCCGTCGACCACCCGCACACCGCTGCCCACGATCACCCGCGTGTCCGGTGGTGGTGCTGGCTGCGCCGCCCCCTCGCGCGGAGTTGCGTACAGGGTGAGAGCAACGAAGGAGACGGCGATGACGCGCAGGCAGGTCTCGATGGGGGGGTATTACGCCGTGTTGGTGTTCTTCCAGCGTCCGCCGTTTGGCTGATCATGGCTCTCCTCCGTGATCTTCTTCTGAAGACGTGACCGTAGACCTTTCCGTTCAGGATATCCAGTCAAGATACCCAGAACGATGCCCCAAGACCCTCGAGACCACCAACTCCGGCGCAATAGGACCGCGCCCGAGCCCTATGCGACGTAAGGTACTGAAATCCGTGACGACGTCCGACCGGGTTCTTCTGGCCCGGATCGGGGAGAGTCGGGGATCCGACGGGGATGATACATGTCCTTTCGGCGAATGCAAGCGTTCCAGAGCGCATGACGCCCCCTCATTTTTGGGGTTGCTCACCCACCTGTCGACCGGATATGCTTCCATGTTCTCTGGCGGTAAGGGCACGTGAAGCCGCGCTGGTGATACGAACGCTCGCCGCCCCCGCCCGGCGCTTCGGCTTTTCCCGGTAAGACGCCGCCAGTGCTCCAGCGCCGATAACCGCCCCTTATATTAGTGCAGTGTCCGCCTTATATTGGTGCAACGTGGGAGCCTCGCGCTGTGGTTCACGGACGAAGCGGATGACCAGTGGTACCCCCACGGTCGAAACTCCCCGGGCCGGGAATGCAGAAGGTCTTTCATCTACCGTTTCGGACGATGAGCGGAGGCGAGATCGCTGGAATCGTGACAATCTCGTGACGAAACCGCAACTCCTATTCGTTCACGCGTTCCACGCATGCCGCCCCGTCATTTTTGGGGTTGTTCACCCACCTGTCGACCGGATATGCTTTCATGTTCTCTGGCGGGAAGGGCACGAGGAGTTGAGTCAAGTCCTCCGTGTCGGTGAGGTCCGTGCTGAGCCACGGCCCATACGCGTGCGGCTCCAGGATCACCGGCATGCGGTCGTGGATGGGCTGCAGCAGGGCGTTGGCGCGGGTCACGATGATGGCGCACGATCCGATGGCCTGTCCATCGGGACTCCGCCACTCTTCCCAGAGACCCGCAAAGGCCAGGGGCAGGCCGTCCTTTAGACGGATGAAATAGGGTTGCCTGGTGCGGCCTGCCTTTTTCCACTCATAGAATCCGTCCGCGGGGATGAGACAGCGGCGCTGGCGGAAGGCGCCGCGGAACGCGGGCTTGGTGGCCACGGTCTCGGCACGGGCGTTGATCATCGAATGGCTGCTCGTCTCGGTGGCCCAGTGCGGCACCAGCCCCCAGTGTAGCAGGCACAGCTCGCGTCGGCCTTCCTGGGAGCGACGGATCGCCGGTACCTCCTGGGAGGGGGCGATGTTGTAGCGCGGCCGAAGGTCCGGCGTGCGCCACAGCTCGAACCGGGCGACGAGCGTCTCGGGATCGGCGTACAGCGCGTAGCGTCCACACATGTGGACAGGATAGAGGGCCGGGCGCGGCTCGAAAAGGACAGGGGGCGAGGGGCAGTGGCGAGAAAGGCGGGTTGGCGCGGAGACCTGGGTTTGAAAGAAGTCGCACAGAGGGGGAGCTTCCTGGCCGGTATCGTTCTCGGGTCATGCGTCCTCTTCGGCTCTCCGGCATTCGCGGGTACGCGCATCGCGGTATTGGATTTCGAATTGAATGATCTGACCTTACTGCCCCGCACGCCGGAAGAGCTGGCGCGGACCGCCAATGTCGCGCCGTTGCTGCAGGAGGCGCTGGTGAAAAAGGGTGGCTATGAATCCGTTGACATCGGCCCGGCTGCTCAGGCACAGGCGAACGTGTCCTTCGGTTATCTTTTCGATCACCCTGAGGTTGCGGCGGAGTTTGGCAAACGACTTGGGGCCGATTGGATCGCGGTCGGACGGGTTCACAAGCCGAGTTTCTTGTTCGCGTACTTGAAGGTCCGTTTGGTGAACACCACGACCACGCGGGTGGTGGGCGACTATGTGGTCGAGGTCAAGGGATATTTGCGGAAACTGACGGAGCGGGGAGCGGCGAGCTTGGCGGACCAGATCGATCAAACGATCCACCCGAAAACGCCGTAGGCCGGGTTCTAGCCCGCATTTCTCAGGCACGTCATTCCGGCATGGATTGCCGGAATCCAGAGCACATGGACGTAGGTGCTGTCCTGCATCCTGGACCCCGGCAATCCCTGCCGGGGTGACGAATCACTTCGAATTAACATGACTGCCTACTAGCACGAAACCCGGCATGCGACGCCGATCCTGCCGGGATGCGCGCCGCCCTTACCAACCTACGGGGCTCTTTTAAAGGTCGCGGGACAAGTCGAGGCGCCGTTCGAATAAGAGCCGTGCCCGAAAGCGCGGGCCGTCGTCACCCGGTGGAGGGCGGCTCGGGGATGTCGCCGGCCCGATGCCGATAGCGCTCGATGAGCGCCCGCGTCGAGCCGTCTTGGTCCGGGGCCGGTATCTGCCCGCGGAGCCCGCCGCCACCTCGGTCGCCAGCGTCTTGCCGAGCTCGACACCCCACTGGTCGAAGGAGTCGATGCCGAGGACCACGCCCGTAGAGGGCGATAAGCGCGCCGAGCGTCTCCGGTGTCAGGCGCTCGTAGCAGAGGGTGTTGCTCGGCCGGTTGCCGGGACAGACGCGGTGCGGCACGAGGCGCTCGACCTCGGGCTCCGGGACGCCACGGGCGCGCATCTCGGCCCCGACCTCGGCGGCGCTCCTGCCGCGCATCAAGGCCTGTGATTGGGCGATGCAGTTCGCCACCAGAAGCTCGTGCTGTTCCTCAGGGGGATGGTGACCGTGCAGGGCCATCAGAAAATCGACGGGGATGAGTAAAGTGCCCTGATGGAGCAGTTGAAAGAAGGCGTGCTGCCCGTTGGTGCCGGGCGCGCCCCAGACGACCGGCGCGCTCGGGTAATCGAGCGCGCTTCCCGCCAGCGTTACGCCCTTGCCGTTGCTCTCCATCTCGAGCTGTTGAAGATAGGCGGGCAGGTACTCGAGGTGCTGATCATAGGGGATCACCGCGCAGCACGCTTCGGGTCCTCGTCGAACAGCGCGCGCATAGGCACGCCCGCCAGGCGCGCCTGATGTGCCACGAGGGCCTGCCAGGCTGGTGTCGTTGAGATGAGTGGTTCTTGCGCTATGGACATACGGTCCTCCTCGCATAAATGTAGGGTGGGTTAGCCGCGCTTCTTGCGGCGTAACCCACCGACACGACGCTTAGTGACGAACGATTAGCGTATCCGCGAGATAGCGCTGAAAAATCGCATCGTAGGTGACGATGGACAGGCTTTCATGCCTGGCCTGGGCGATGAGCATACGGTCGAACGGATCCTTGTGATGGCCGGCCAGGTGCAGAACGGTCTGGGCATGGTAAGGGTTGATGTTGAGCCATCGGAAGCCCTGGGCTTCGATTTCGGCGGAAATTTGCGGGGAACGCAGGTGCATCTTGCCGAGGCCGTGCTTGATCGCCATTTCCCACACGGAAACCGGGCTGACGAGTGCGCCTCCGGCAATGATCAGATCGATGGTTGGCCGGTCGGTAATCGCCCCCATCAACCAGTCGTAGACGATACAGGTGTCAAGCAGAAGCTTCATCGTCGTCACCCTCATGGAACAGACGTTCGACCGTCGTATTGGTTTGGGCCGAGTTCCAATCGGTCGAATAGGCCACCTTTCCCTGCCAGGCGCCGGGCGGCTTTATCCGGGGAGCGTCGTACTTGACGATTTTCGCCACGGGTACGCCGTTACGGGCAATCACGACTTCCTCGCCTTGCTCGGCAGCGACGATCAGGCTAGAAAGGCGGTTCTTGGCTTCGAGCATGTTGACTTGCATGGCATGGGTACCTCCCGACTCGCTTGCTGGCTAAGCTTGGCCAAGTGTAGTGGATTGCGCAGTGCTTGTCATGTCGTCCGGAAGTCCCGACCGTCGGCTGCATAGACCACCCGTCCTCGACGATCCTCGCCATCAGCCGGTGGATCGCCTCAATCCGTGCGCACGATAGGGATCTGCCGGCGGTGCGTCGTGAGATCACCTCTTCCTGCCAAGAGGCCCTCCACTGAGATATCCTCGTCCAGTTCCTCCCAATGAATGCCAGCACCGCCGCCGCTGAGCCGGTAGCGAGCCAGTTGCTCGCCAGTGGCGTGCAACAGCCTTGGAAACCAGGCCAAAGGCGCACCCAAGGTGCGCCCGTCGGTCAGTTCCAGCCACAAGGCCGATTCATCAAAACGCAGCGTTTTTGCCAAAGCGCTCATGCCAGGCCTCCTCGATTAACCAATCTTCAGGGCTTCCGGGGGCCACGCCTTCAGGCCGCATAGACTTCCCGTCCCTCGATCAATATCGTTCGGTAGATCAGGCCGCGTTGTCCTTATGCCTATCGAGATCGCTCTCTGTCGCGACCACGATATCGAACGGTACCCCGATACTGCGTACCTGTCGGTACAAGCGCTGCGCCGTCCGTCGGCGGTGGGTGCCGTCCGGCATCACGACCAGGAGATCGATGTCGCTTCCCGCGTGTAGGTCAAAACGAGTTGCCGAGCCGAACAGCAGGATCCGCAGCGGGTGTGCGTCCTCGACTATCCTAGCCACCAGCCGGTCGATCGCCTCACGCGTCGTGCGCGATATAGATTTATATGGATCCGATGTCATATTTGCTGTACCGGCGACAAGCGCTGGACGTTTGTGACTGAATAAGCTAGAAACTCGCCATCACGTGAATATCGCCTCATAACGCATCCCCTCGCCATCCGGGCCGATCGGCACGAGGAATAGATCGAGATCGCCCATCTGCTCGTGCCGGAGGCGGTAGATCCGCTGCGGCAGGATGGGTGCCGGGGGGCCGCGAAAAACCAGGGAATACGGGTCGCGCCGGCCAGATGCGCCGTGGCCGAGGCCCGTGACCTCGGCGAGGACCATGGTTAACCCGTCGTCCAAAAGCTCGAACGAACCACCCAGGCATTGACTCCACGACTCCTTCGTCAAGGTTTCTAGCATACTCAATGCGCCTCGTCCCAATGGGCACCCACGCCGACATCGACGGCGAGCGGCACGGTCAATTGCGCCACGGACTCCATCATCTCTTTGAGTCCTCGAGAGACGCTATCCACCGCGTTCTCGGCGACCTCCAGCACCAGCTCGTCATGCACCTGCAGGATCACCTTGGCGTCGATGCCCGTATCCGCGATCCAGCGGTCGACGCGGATCATGGCGAGCTTGATGAGATCCGCGGCCGTGCCCTGCATGGGCGCATTGATGGCCGTGCGCTCGGCGTACTGGCGGCGCGGCGCGTTCCGGGAGTTGATCTCGGGCAGGTGCAAGCGGCGGTGGAACACGGTTTCCACATAGCCTTGCCGGCGTGCCTGTGAGCGGATACGGTCCATGAAGGCGCGGACGCCTGAATAGCGCGCGAAATAGCGATCGACATATTCCTGGGCCGCGCGGCGCTCGATCCCGAGCTGGCGCGCGAGACCGAAGGCCGACATCCCGTACAAGAGGCCGAAGTTGATGGCCTTGGCGGCGCGCCGGTGCTCGGCACTGACGGATTCGGGGGCGACGCCGAACACCTCGGCCGCGGTGGCGCGATGGATATCCTGCCCCTCGGCGAAGGCCGCGACGAGCAGCGGGTCGGCCGAGAGGTGGGCCATGATGCGGAGCTCGATCTGGGAATAGTCGCCCGCGATCAGCCGGTAGCCGGGCGGGGCGACGAAGGCTCGGCGGATGCGGCGGCCCTCCTCGGTCCGGATCGGGATGTTCTGGAGGTTCGGGTCGGCGGAGGACAGGCGCCCGGTGGCGGCCACGGCCTGGTGATAGCTCGTGTGCACGCGCCCGGTGTCGGGATCGACCTGTTGCGGGAGCTTCTCGGTGTAGGTCGATCGGAGCTTGGCGAGACTGCGATGCTCCAGGATCAGGCGCGGCAGGGGATAGTCGAGCGCCAGCTCCTGCAACACCGATTCGGCCGTGGAAGGCTGGCCCTTGGGGGTACGTTCGGTCGCCGGTAGACGGAGCCGCTCGAACAGGATCTCCTGGATCTGCTTGGGGGAATCCAGGTTGAAGATCATCCCCGCCGCTTCGTGTGCCTCCTCTTCGATGTCACGTAGGCGCCGGCCGAGCTCCCGGCTCTGCTCGCGTAACATCGCGGCGTCGACGCAGACGCCGTTGCGCTCGATACGCGACAAGACCGGGATGAGCGGTACCTCGATGTCCTCGTACAACCGCGTGAGCCCCGGCTCGCCGCAAAGCCTGGGTCGGAATGCCTCGTGGAGCTTCAAGGCCACATCGACGTCCTCGGCGGCATAGGGCGCGGCCCGTTCTAGTGGGACGCGGTTGAACGTCACCTGCTTCGTACCCTTGCCCGCGACATCCTCGTATTGGATGGTACGCACCCCCAGGTATTTGAGGGCCAGAGAATCGAGGTCATGGCGCGTCGCGGTGCTGTCGAGGACATAGGACTCGATCATCGAGTCGTGGCGGATCCCCGAGAGCGCGATGCCGTGGGTCGCGAACACGCTCATATCGTACTTGAGGTTATGCCCGATTTTCGCGCGCGCCGGGTCCTCCAGGATCGGTCGCAGCGCTTCGAGCACCGCCGCCTCGGAGAGCTGGGCCGGCGCGCCTTCATAGTCGTGGCCGAACGGCACATAGGCGGCGTGCCCCGTCTCGACGGCGAAGGACACCCCGACGATGCGGGCCTGCATGTAGGCCAGGCTCGTGGTCTCGGTATCGATCGCGATGAGATCGGCGGTGCTCAGGCGCTCGATCCACGAATCGAGCTCTGCCCGCGTCAACACCGTCTCATAGCGGGGTACCGCCCCCTCGGGCACGGCCGCTTGAGGCGCCGTAGCGAGCAGTTCGTCGAGCCACGTCTTGAATTCGAGCCGGGTATAGAGCGCCTTCAGGGCCCCGATGTCGGAAGCGCTCGGTGCGAGGTCCTCCGGCCCGACCTCCAACGGTACGTCCCGCAATACCGTCACCAGGCGCTTGGAGAGGGGCAGATCGGGCAGGGCGGCGCGCAGATTCTCGCCAATCTTGCCCGGGATCTCGGCGGCATGCGCGATGACCCCGTCCAGGGAGCCGTACCGTTCGAGCCAGCCCACGGCGGTCTTGGGCCCGACCTTGGGGACGCCCGGGACGTTGTCGGTCTTGTCCCCGATGAGCGCCAGGTAATCGACGATGAGCCCCGGCGGCACGCCGAACTTGTCCTTGACCCCGGCCGCATCGAGGATCGTGTTGTCGTTGGCGATCCGGATGCGCTCGTCTACGAGCTGGGCGAGGTCCTTGTCGCCGGTCGCGATGAGCGTCGCGATCCCGGCCGCCCTCGCCTGTGTGGCCAGGGTGGCGATCACATCGTCGGCCTCGACCCCCTCGACCGCCAGGATCGGCAGGCCCATGGCCCGCACCAGGGCATGCAGGGGCTCGATCTGGGCCCCCAGCTCGTCTGGCATGGCCGGGCGGTAAGCCTTGTATTGGGCATAGAGGTCGTCGCGGAAGGTCTTGCCCTTGGCGTCGAAAACCACGGCCAGGTAGTCCGGCGCATGATCCTTGACGACTCGCTTGAGCATCGCCGCGACCCCGTGCACGGCCCCGGTCGGCTCGCCGCGCGAGGTCGAGAGCGGCGGGAGGGCGTGGAAGGCCCGGTAGAGATAAGACGACCCGTCGACCAACAGCAGGAGCTTTTCCCCCGTGGTGTGCATCACGCCCATAAGTCATTAAGGGGGAACTCGATCGCCTCGAAGGGCGGAACACGCACAAGGGCGTCGTCCTGGTGGGTCGCGATCAGGGCCCACAGCTTGTCCCGCAGCTCGAAGGCCTCCAGCGAACGCCCCAGCGGATCCACCAGCCAGGCGTAAGCCACACCATAGCGGGCATACAGCGGCAGCTTGATCACCCGGTCCTTTTTCGCGGTGGAGGGAGAAAGTATCTCGCACACCCAATCGGGTACGACCTCGAAGCGCTGATCCTCCGGGACGGATGGCATCCGCTCCCGCCGCCAGCCCGCCAGATCAGGGACGGCCACCTCTACGTCGCGAACGAAATGGACCTCCGGTTCGGGGATGATCCACCATCCGCCCGGACCACCGCGCCCGAAACGAAAAGGCCCGCCGATGTCGATGTTCAAGGCGTTGGCTGCCAGCCCATGCCGCCCGGACGGGCGGGGTTGGGTGTGCAACTGCCCATTCAGGATCTCGCCGGTGAGATGATCCGGCAACGCTAGCAGGCGCTCATACAATGGAGAAGGATTGAAGGTTGGGGCGCTTTGCATGGTGGCTTTTGGCGACGCGTTATTGTGACGACCCCGCATTCTCCCGCGGTGACTCGACCCATACAAGCCGATGCTTGGGGTGGCGTGGCCGACATCGTCGGGTTCGACCCCGTCGGCCGCCGGACGTGCCTCGCCCCTGAGCGCACCAGGGATGGTGTGCATCCCGCCCAAAGTGTGTTATGTATCCGTCCGGGCCCCACCACCGCCGCACCATCATGAACGAGCACGCCAAGCCCAGCCATCCGCTTCCCATCGACGAGACCGTCCGGACGCGCGACGAGGTGGCCGAGATCCTGACCTTGGTGCGGATCGGCAAGACCCGCCGTATCCCGATCCTTCTGGTGCAGCGCTACTTCTGGGACGGTCTCATCCACTGGTTCCGGACGGCCATCGACGCGTCCGCTGGAGCCCTTCGAGGTGGTGGACAATCCCCACGAAGTAGTGGATGCTATTTTCAAGTCCTACTACCGCGGCTTCGGCCTGTCGGCCGGGCGCAAGAGATCGTTCTGCACCTATGAGCCCTTCCTCCGTGGATCGGAAGGCGGCCTCGATACGCCGGGCCACGGCGTTGCTCGCCTGGGCGCCGTGCGCGGCCCTGGCGCAAAGCGAGACGCCGCAGAACCTCGAGCCCGTGCCGGATGTCCCGCCCCCGCCCGCACGCATAGAGAGCGGCGAGCCGCTGGAACCCGATGTCCGCATCATCCGCAAGAAGGATGCGACCATCGAAGAGTATCGCATCAACGGCAACCTCTACATGATCAAGGTGCTCCCCGTGATCGGCCCGCCCTATTACCTGATGGATCAGGACGGCGACGGGCGCATGGAGACCAATATGAGCGAGCTCCGCGAGAACTTCGTGGTCCCGCAATGGGTGCTGTTCAGCTGGTAGCGTGATCGAGGTCCGCGACTACATCCACGCGATCGGGCGGCGCGCCCGCGACGCCTCCCGTGCCATGGCGCTGGCGCCGACGGCCCGCAAGAACCGGGCGCTCTCGTGCATCGCCGAGACCCTGGAGGCACAGGGCGGCTCGATCCTGAAGGCCAATGACATCGACCTCGCCGAAGGCACGGGGCTCAACCCCGCGCTGCGGGACCGTCTGGCGCTCAATGAGGTGCGCGTCCGAGCCATGGCCGGGGGGCTCCGCCAGATCGCCGCGCTACGCGACCCCATCGGCGAGGTCACGGGCCTCTGCTACCAACCCTCCGGGATCCAGGTCGGACGCATGCGGGTGCCGCTCGGGGTCATCGGGATCATCTACGAGTCACGCCCGGACGTGACCGCGGAGGTGGCGGGGCTCGGTCTGAAATCCGGCAATGCGGTCATCTTGCGCGGCGGCTCCGAGGCCATCCGCTCGAACCGCTCCATCGCCGCGTGCGTCCACGCCGGCCTCGGCGCCGCCGAGCTACCCCTCGATGCGGTCCAGCTCATCGACACTACCGAGCGCGCGGCGGTGGGTGAGCTCTTGAGCCTGTCCGAATATGTCGACGTCATCGTGCCGCGCGGCGGCAAGGGGTTGATCGAGCGGGTGAGTCGCGAGGCACGGATCCCGGTCATCAAGCACTTGGACGGCGTGTGTCATGTCTATGTCGACGATCGCGCCGATCTCGACAAGGCCGTCACCATCGCCTATAACGCCAAGACCCAACGCTACGCCGTGTGCAATGCCATGGAGTGCCTCCTGGTCGCCGAGGGTGTCGCGGCCCAGTTCCTGGGGCGGGTGGGGCCGCGATACCGCGAGGCGGGGGTCGAGCTGCGCGGCTGCGCGGCGACCTGTGGACTACTCGCCTACGCGGTCCCGGCCACGGCCGAGGACTGGGGCATGGAATACCTCGCACCGATCCTCGCGGTGCGCGTCGTCACCGGAATCGACGAGGCCATGGAGCACATCCACCGCCATGGATCGCAGCACACCGACGCCATCGTCACGGAGGACCTGGGTCGTGCACAGCGCTTCCTGCGCGAGGTCGATTCCAGCTCGGTCATGGTCAATGCCTCGACCCGCTTCGCCGACGGCTTCCAATACGGTCTCGGCGCCGAGGTCGGGATCAGCACCGACAAGCTCCATGCGCGCGGGCCCGTCGGGATCGAGGGCCTCACCTCGCAGAAATTCATTGTCCTGGGGGATGGTCATATCCGTGCCTGAATACGGCTGGATGGTGCCAGGTTTTCGACACCGATCCGCCGCTGGTTTCCTCGCTGTCCTGTCGCTACCCCCGCGACATTCGTGACGCACCCCGAGCAGGGCCTGGCTGGAAGACGCACGCCACGCGCGCTGCCGTATCGAGAGCTGGATCCGCCCGAGCTGAGCGTTTGGCCCCAGGCGGGGGACAATCCCCGGGAAGTCGTGAATGTTGGTTTCGAATGAAACCCGTGGGGATCCTGGGTGGTACTTTCGATCCGGTACACCACGGCCATCTGCGCCTCGCCATCGAGATGGCCGAGGCCCTGGACTTGACCGAGGTGCGGCTCGTCCCGCTCTATCTCCCGCCCCATCGCGAGCCCCCCACCGCCCCGGCGGCCTTGCGCCTGTGCATGCTGGATGCGGCCGTCGCCGACACGCCGCCTCTCACGGTGGATGATCGGGAGTTGCGGCGCGCGCGGGTGTCCTACACGGTCGAGACCCTGGCGGGGTTGAAGGGCGATCTCCCCGGGCGGCCGCTGTGTCTGATACTAGGGATGGACGCCTTCGCGGGGCTCGAGGGCTGGCAGGGCTGGCGGGAGATCATCGGCCTCGCCCACTTAGCGGTGGCCAAGCGGCCGGGGAGCACGCTGTCGCCCTCCGGCGCTACCCAAGACCTACTCGATCGCCACGGCGTTACCGATCCCTCGGACCTGCACCGCCGGGAGGCCGGGTGTCTCCTCATCCGCGACGTCCCGGCGCTCGACATCTCGGCCTCCGCCATACGCGCGCGCATCGCCGCCGGTCGCAGCCCGCGCCATCTTCTGCCGGATGCGGTCCTCGAGCTCATCGAAAGGAACAGCCTCTACCGGGAAACTGAAAAGTGATCAAATCAGAGAACCTCCGTGACGTGGCGCTCGCCGCCCTGGATGAGATCAAGGCCATCGATGTCCGGGTGCTCGACGTGCGCCCCCTCACCGACATCACCGATTTCATGATCATCGCGAGCGGGCGCTCCAACCGCCAGGTGCGCGCACTCGCCGACGAGGTCGTGGCAGAGGCCACCCTGCGGGGCGTGCGGCCGCTCGGGGTCGAGGGTTTCGATCAGGGCATATGGGTACTGGTCGATCTCGGGGACGTGGTGGTGCACGTGATGCAGCCCGCGAGCCGCGACTTCTACCAGCTCGAACGGCTGTGGGACGATACCGCGGTGGGCAGCGGACGGGTGCGTGACCCCGTGGGAGATCCCAGGGCCGATCGCGCTGCCCTGGCGGAACCTCGAGGCGCCCAGGGATAGCGCATGTCATGCGCATCTACCTCATCTCCGTGGCGCGGCGCGTCCCGCCCTGGGTGAGGGCCGCCTACGAAGACTACGCAGTGCGCCTGCCCGCACGCTGTGCGTTAGGGCTGATCGAGGTCACGGCAGA
>Ga0136632_10000390_pt1 | contig 12659 bp, 13 predicted proteins | sample AntDrymUQ6112106_2_FD_104670 | JGI IMG/M metagenome (GOLD analysis project Ga0136632, IMG submission 104670) | Polar desert sand microbial communities from Dry Valleys, Antarctica - metaG UQ611 (21.06) | ecosystem: Environmental > Terrestrial > Soil > Desert | place: Antarctica: Dry Valley...
CGCTATACGCCGCGGCCTTTGCGGAGGTCAACGCGCTCGTCCGTCGCGATGGCGAGTCGAGCATCTGGCGTCGCGCGTCGCGCTAAGGCTCGTTCGGGGGCACGCCCAGTCGGATTTGCGCGGCTATGGACGGGACGTGATAATTCGTGAGGGATGTTACAGTACCGCGAGCGTTAGCGAGTGGGTCTGCGTGCCTTGGTAACGAGACCCGTTCGCTAACGCTCGCGGTACTGTCTTAGAGCTTTCATGGAATCACCAGACACAAAACCGAATCGCTTCGCCCACTTCGCGTGGGCCGTGACCGCGCTCACGCTCGCGGTCATCCTGTGGGGAGCATTCGTGCGCGCGTCGCGTTCGGGCGACGGGTGCGGAGCGCACTGGCCCCTTTGCAACGGCACGGTCGCGCTACCACAAGCGTCAGAGACGAAGACGCTCGTCGAACTGACGCACCGCGTGACGAGTGCGTTGGACGGACTGCTCGTGCTCGTGCTGGTCGTGTGGGCTTTCCGGAAATACCGGCGCGGCCACCCGGTGCGAAAAGCGGCGACGCTCACGGCGGTCTTTATCGTGATCGAATCGCTTATCGGGGCGGGGCTTGTTCGTTTCGGGCTTGTGGCGAACAACGCTTCGGTCGCGCGCGCGTTCTACCTCTCGATTCATCTCGTCAACACTTTCATACTCGTCGCGATGATGGCGTTGACGGCGTGGTGGGCCTCCGTGGGCGAACAGTCTCAGCCGCGGCCGCGGGATTTCCTGCGCGGGAAAATCGGGGCCGCGCTTTTGGGCACGCTCGCGCTCGGCGTGAGCGGCGCGGTCGCCGCGCTCGGCGCGACGCTGTTCTCTGAAAGCGCACAGGCCGCGCTCATCCCATACGATATGTCGCCGCAGGCGCAGCTAATGTTCAGCCTCAGGCAGTACAAGCTGCACCCTCTGCTCGCGCTGCTGGTTGGCGGCTATCTCGTCTACTTCGCCGTCGCGGCGTTGAAGTCATACGGCGACGTGTGGGTCAGGCGTTGGGCCTGGGCCGTGGTGGCGTTGGTCTTGGCGCAGACGGGGGTCGGGCTTTTGAACGCGGCAATGCTCGCGCCCATCGCGTTGCAGATCGTTCACCTGCTACTGGCAGACCTGCTCTGGCTCGCGCTCGTGCTGCTCTCCGCGTCCAGCCTCGCGCATCGAGACGTTCGCGCGGAAGACTTCGGGCAAGTCGGTTTGGGCGCGACCGCGCAAATTTAAACTTCACCATCGAACATCATAGCGGGCGAGTCCGGCGCGCCAGCAGCCTTCGCCGAGGACGGGCACGTGGCCGTCGAACGAGAGCGCAGAGTCGCGCGGGCGTCGGACGCGGTAGGTATGGCCCGTGGGCGAGGCGACGCTCAAGACGACGCGCTCCGGCTCGAAGGCGGCGACGGTCGCCGTGCGCCAGTCCGCGCGGCAACGCAGGATGAGACGCGCGCCGATGGGCAACGAGCCGAGCGTCGCCGTTTCCGTCTCAAGCGCGCCCGTCGTCGTTCTGTCTTCAGACGAGGAAGTAAGGCTCTCGTTAGAGATCATTGAAAAGAAAAGGCCGCCGGGCGAGGCTTCGTGTGCCTCTACGTCCGGCGGCCTATGTATATCCGCGGTCACGTCGGTTTGTCGGTGTCAGACTTCGAGCGGCGAGTCCTCGAACGGCAGGTCGGGCTGCGCCGGGGAGCGCTCGCGGCTCACGGCGTAGGCGCGCAGCACGAGCGATAGGATCACGAACGCAGTCACGATCCAGAAGACGGCCCAGAAGATCGAAGGGATGCCCGTGGCGATTTGCATATTCGCGGCGTCCGTTTGCGTGTTCGAGAGCGCCGAAGCCATCAAGACGTTCTTCAAATCAAAGAGCGCGTTCAGGACGCATTGCACGGCGAGGAAAGACACGAGAAAGGCGGCGGCGCGCGGACTCAGGTAGCGCGCCGCGGCGAGAAGCCCGAGCGGCAGCACGACGCCCGCGACGAGTGTGAATAATCCCGGCAGGCTGAGATTCCAGAGCGGCGCGAGGAATCCGAACATGACTGTCAGGAGCAGGATCAGCGCGGCGGATGCGGCGAGCACAATCCGCGCGGCGTAGGCACGGCGGATGAGCAAGAGCAGCAACGCCCCGAACGTCATCGCGCCCAGATAGCCCGCGCTGGACACGAACATCTTCGAGAAGAGTCCGCCCGTCGCGGAGTAAACCTCACCGCTTCCGTTCATCGAAACGGTCAGACTTTGGACGGAGTTCCCGGTGATGAGCGCGGCCAACGCATGCCCGCCCTCGTGTATGAAGGTGACGAAGATGCGGAAAGGATAAGTCAGAACCTCTGCGTAGGGGACGAACCAGAGGGCGAGGCTGAGCGCGGCTGCCGCGAGCAGCGCTTTGACCTGCGGGCGCGCGTCGTGTGCGATCTGTAAGTTCATTTGTAAGTCTCCGCTCCGGGCATGTTTGGCTTTCACGTCAAGTGATACGACATTCTACGACGAGGCGTTCGGGGAAAGAAAGGACGCAAAGCAGGTGATGGGGGTTGGGTGCTGAGTGCTGGTTAAAAGGCATTCTGACCAACGCCCGGCAAGCACCTAACCCCCATCACCTTTCCTTGTCCACGTGCCAGACTTGCCGCCCGTCTTCTCTTCAAGCCGCACGTCCGTGATGTTGATGCCCTTCTCGACGGCCTTGCACATGTCGTAGATGGTGAGAGCGGCGACCGCGGCTGCCGTCAGCGCTTCCATCTCGACGCCTGTCTGCGCGTTCGTCGCAGCCTCGGCTTCGATATAGACGCCTGAGTCTTCAAGAGTCGCGCGCACCTCCACGTGCGTGAGCGGGAGCGGATGGCACAAGGGAATGAGTTCCGCCGTGCGCTTGGCGGCCATTATCCCTGCGATGCGCGCAGTCTCAAGCGGGTCGCCCTTCGGGGTGCGGTGCGCGCGCACGGCCTCGACGGTCTCAGGCGACATCAGCACGCGCGCCGACGCGACGGCACGCCGCGCGGTCGCTGACTTCGCGCTCGTGTCCACCATCCGCATCCGCCCTTCGTCGTCCATGTGTGTCAGTTCATTCATCGTCGCAGAGTAAAACTCAAAGTGAACGGCGCGGGCAAGCCGGGGAGCGTGCCGAAAGTATGTGTATGTCAAGTTTCTCGTGAGGGAGTCTGTCGAAAGTGTGGACGGAAATATTTTGCGCGATTATAAAATCCGTCCCTGCGTCGAGCGCCGTATCTATGGCAGTTCGACATTCAGAAAAGAGAAAGGTAAAGGGACATGAAAAAATTATTGTTGGCTATGGTTATGGCATGCGTCGGCCTCGGCGTCTCCGCGGCGGAGGTTTCGGCGCAGGAGAATCCGATGGTCGGCGGGGCGGCGATGTACAAGACGAAGAACATCGTCGAGAACGCGATGAACTCGCAGGATCACACGACGCTCGTGGCAGCCGTCAAGGCCGCCGGCCTCGTTGACACTTTGATGGGCAAGGGGCCGTTCACGGTCTTCGCGCCGACAAACGCCGCCTTCGACAAGCTGCCCACGGGCACGGTTGACACTCTCGTCAAGCCTGAGAATAAGGCCATGCTCACGAAGATTCTGACCTACCACGTCGTGGCGGGCAAGATGGACGCGAAGAAGCTGATGAAGGCCATCAAGAAGGGCGGCGGCTCGGCGGCGCTCAAGACCGTAAGCGGCGGCACGCTGACCGCGACGATGAGCGGCAACATGATTGTGCTGCGCGACGAGAAGGGCGGCACTTCGACCGTCACCACCGCCAACGTGATGCAGTCGAACGGCGTGATCCACGTCATTGACACTGTGTTGATGCCCAACTAACTCCCGAACGATAGAGCCGAAAGCATCCACCACCGATAGACAAGCGCCGACGCGATTAATCTCGCGCCGGCGCTTTCGCTTGTGTGCCTCGGCTGCGGCAGGCGTTCTGGAACTCGCGCGCAGCTATCCCGGCAACCGGATGATGCTCACGACGCGCCCCGCCTCGATCATCTTCACGCCCTGCGGCACGATAACGAGCGCGGTAGCATTCGCGAAGGCGACGAAGTCGGACGAGCCTCCCCACTTCAGAGGCTCCGCGACGAGATGCCCGGCCTCGTCCGTCGTGAGCGCGGCGGGAAGATAACTCGCGCGCTCGATTGCGCCCTTCGCCGGGCGGGAGAGAATCGCGCGCTCTTCGATTGGCGCGGGCCGGCTCGCGCCCTGCATCGCGAGCAGCGCGGTTCGCGCGAAGAGGTTGAAAGTGACGCTGACCGAAACCGGGTTGCCGGGCAGCCCGAAGGCGAGCGTCCCTTTCTCACCGGGCAGGCGCGCGAAGACCGTCGGCTTGCCGGGGCGCAAACTCACGCGCTCGAAGAAAACCTCTGCGTCGAGTGCGCGCAGCGCCGTCTTCGTGAAGTCGTACCGTCCCATCGAAACACCGCCCGAAAGCACTAGCACGTCGGCGCGCACCGCGGCGTCGGCGATGACGTTTCGCAGTAGCTCCGGCTCGTCGCCCGCGAATGGAAGACACACAACATCCGCACCCGCGAGCCGAGCGTAGGCCGCGAGCGAGTAAGTATTCGAGTCGCGAATCTGGTCGGGGCCGGGCCTCTCGCCGACGGGAACAAGCTCAGTGCCCGTCGCAAGCACCGCCACGCGCGGGCGACGCCGCACGGAAACTTGCGCGTAGCCGAACGAGGCGAGCGCGGCCATGCGCGCGGCGTTTATCTCTTCGCCCTTTGCCAACACGCGCTCGCCGGCGCGTATCTCAGTCGCGCGCGGGACGTAGAACTGCCCCGGCTCGGTCGCGCGATCTATCTCGACAGTAGCGCCGTCCTCCGTCTCGCGCGTCACCTCGACCTGCTGCACGCCGTCCGCGCCCGCCGGAAGGGGAGCGCCCGTCATTATCCGCACGGCCTCGCCCGCCCGAAGCGTCCCGCGCCAGCCCGCGCCGGCCGCCGCCTCGCCGACGACGCGCAATCTCACCGGGACTTCGCGCAAGTCTTCGGAGCGCACCGCGTAGCCGTCCATCTGCGCGCGGTCGAATGGGGGCAGATCGGAATCAGCCAAAACGTCTTCGGCCAGAATGCGACCGAGCGCGGCGTCGAGCGGCACACGCTCCAGAGGAAGCGGCGTGGTCTGTTCAAGGACGATGCGGACTGCTTCGGAGACGGGAATCATGTTGGCCGGGAATTTTATCAGAGTCGGGGCGAGGCATGGTTAATAGGAGAAGAATTAACATGGATGGACAGGACGCGCAGGATGGAGGAAATGATGAATGCGGAATGATGAATGATGAATCGAAAGCGATTGTCTTTAATTCATCATTCATCATTCCGCATTCATCATTTGTCTTTGATCCTACTCATCCTGTCCATCCATGTTAATTCATTGTTTTTCGGTTCGAGCGTCAAGCTGCTTGCGGTCTTCGGGCGGCGCGTCTTTCCTGAATCCGTCGAAGAGAATGCCGCCGAACGGCGCTAGCAACTCTTCGACCAGCACGATGGCAGGCGCGTTGTTTTTCTCTGCGAACAGTGCGTCGAAGGCGTGGCGGAATCGTTCGGCGAAGAGGGCATCCGCCTCGCGCATCCGGCGCGGGATGGTCTTGCTGTGAGACGACCAGAGGTTGCGCGAGCGGAAGAAAAAATCGGCGGCGTCACTGTAGAGATACGCGCCCGTGGCGACGAGTTCTTCGGGCGAGCGCGGATGCCGGATGTCGTCAACCCAGTCGGTCAGACGGTAGCGTCGCAGATGCATCTCGTCCTCGCCGAGCGGCGGCGGCCCGGCCTCGAAGATTTCAGACGCGCGGCGTTTCAGTTCCGAGGAGAACTCGCTCGCCTCAGGAATCTCTACCCCCTCCATCAACATGCTCATCATGGCCGGGAGTCCGCGCCTGCGGTCTGACTCGAAAAAGTGCTCGACGGTCTCCGCGTCATTGACGAACGCCTCGACGGGCCAGCCTTCGTAGACGAAAGCCTCGCGATATGCGTTCGGCAGCCGCTCGTAGACCACGACGATGTCGAGGTCTGACGTGGGCGTCGCCTCGCCGCGCATCAAGGAGCCTGCCAGGAAGAGAACGCGCGCGCCCTCATACCTCTCCCGAAAGATTCTGCGCGCCGCCTCGATTGGCTCGATTCTCGAAGTGTTCATAGTGGAACAGCAGTGATGTCTTATGAAAATATCATTCCGCGTTCTGGAATCCCAATTACGCCCGTTGGAATCGCGATTCCAACGGGCGTAATTGGGATTCCAGTCTTCGAGCTTGTCCTAATTAAGGTTTGGTCTCGGCTTAACTAAGCTCCGGAATCCTTGCGTGTTTCTGCCCGAAGTGGTTATCTATAGTGTAGGGGGAGCGATATGTATATTTATTCAGTACAGGCGATGCCGGGGCAGAAGGCGAAGTTCGAGGGCGACACGTCAATCAAGTACAGGGTTAAGAGGGTGAACACCTCTATGTCGTCAAAGGGGAAAGGGCGTTCCGAGATTATCAGGGATAACCTTGAATACGAGGACGCTGTGGAGCTGATTAAAGGCTTCAATGTGATGGAAGAGAAATCGCAGGGCATAAGAGTTGAAGTAGCCCGGCAGAAAAATTCGTAGTAGCTTTTATCCACGCCATCCCGCACGAAGATCAACACGACAATTAGTTCTTGCCGGTCAAACGCTAAGAAGTGAACGCGGTGAAATATACTTTCACCACGCACACTCTTCAACCGCCGGAAAAACGACGGAGCCGACATGCCGGAATACCTGAGTCCGCAACAATAGCGACAATGCCCGAAAACACAAAAGACCATTCCGAAGAATGGTCTTTTGTGCCTGCTGTACCAGGACTTAATGGCGGAGCCGACGGGACTCGAACCCGCGACCTCCGACGTGACAGGCCGGCGTTCTAACCAACTGAACTACGACTCCGCAAGAATCAGAATTTTCAAGCTCCCGACGCGAACCGACGCGCGTAAATGGTAGGCACGGAGGGACTCGAACCCCCAACCTCCACCTTGTAAGGGTGGCCGTCTACCATTGACCTACGTGCCTGCAAAGAGCCGCGTCGTGACGCGTAAGAATTTAAGAGAAGAGGGCCGAAGTGTCAAGCAGGCGGGCATGCGAAATCCTCCGCGCGTGATTGCCTCGCAAAGCGTGCGTGTGATATTTCCCCTGCGACCGAAAAGCTCGACGGATCTTCAGACCACCCGCCCGGAGGAGACTTCCGATGACACGCCGCCGCGCCACGCGCGTTTCACTACTGGCTTTATGCCTCATCTTCGTTCCCGCCTCCAGATCGCAGACCGCCCGCAGCGTTTCGGACGCCGGCTCTCGACGGAAGAAGTAAAGCGAATGGTCGACGAGACTAAGGTCGGCGATCAGTGGCGGGCGTCGGGAATCTGGAAGTGAAAAGCAGCAGTACCGCGAGCGTTAGCGAACGGGTGTGCGTTACGGAAAAGCCTGCATAATGTCACGTGAACCCGTTCGCTAACGCTCGCGGTACTGTTATAAAAGCCAGACGGGCAACTCGTCCGCTTTGGCGGAACTCTCATCCGCGCGCGGCGTTTGAGTCGCAGGCGTGGCGGGCGTTTCTTCTTCGACAGGCTGTTCTACGGTCTGCTCTCCGTCATCTCGCCGACGCGAGATCGGCGAGATGATTATGTCTTCAACCTGTCCGTCGAGCCTGCCGATTACGGGCATAACGGTATCCGCCCTTTCCGTCCGCATGCGTTTGCGGCTAAAATTTGCCGTGCGACATTTCGCCCCTAGAGAGTGTAAGACCGTTGTGAAGTTTCCGGCAAGAATGAAAACCCACGCGCGTACAGCAATCATCTCCGTTCTCATTTTCGTCGCCCTCGCCGCCGCCTCGTCCGGTCGCGCGCAGGACGAGTCGCACCGGCGACCGCGAAGGGTCTCGGCACCGACGCCGACACCCGCGACGAAGGCGCTAACGCCGCGCGGCGCACCCGGCGCGGGTGAGGAGGTGGACGACGACGACGTTGTACGAATCGAGACGCAGCTCATCTCCGTCCCCGCGGTCGTCACGGATCGCACCGGGCGACCGCTCACGGGTCTGCGCGCCGCCGACTTTCAGGTCTTCGAGGACGGTCGCCCGCAGAAGCTCGCAAACTTCGCGACGATGGAAGCGCCCTTCGAGGTCGCGCTGCTCTTAGACACTTCAGGCTCGACGCGCGCCGATGTCGGACTCATACGCCGCGCCGCGCTCGATTTCATCAACGCACTGCGCCCCGGCGACCGCGTCGCAATCGTCGCCTTCAACACAAAACAGGAGGGGGGCGACAAACTCGCCGAGGTCGAGCTTAAAGCCCCGCTCACCGACGACCGCGACGAATTGCAGGAGGCGGTCGAGGCAATCGGTGCGTCGAACGGCACGCCCTTCTACGACAGCCTCGAAAGGGTGGCGAAAGAGATTTTCCGCGACAAGCCGAAGGGAGAGTTGCGAGGCCGCCGCGCGCTCGTCGCGCTGACGGACGGCGTGGACTCGACGAGCGCGGCGGATTACGAAGAGACGCGCGAGCTTCTCAAACGCGCCGGCGTGGTCTCCTACTTCATACAGGTCAACACGGAGGATTTCGTCGAAGAGCGCCTGATGCAGGACTGTCAGGACAGCGGCGCGCTCAGGCTTTCACGCGCGCAGTTAGATCGCTACCGGCGCGTCGTCGCGCCCGGCGCGGACGCCGCGGACTTCTCGAACTTTTGCCAGATGGGACAGTTCGAGCGCATGCACGTAAGCCGCACGCTCTACAAGATGGCGCGACAGGAGATGAGCCAACTCGCGCGCGACTCCGGCGGCAAGACCTTCTCCGCGGCAGACCTGCGCGACGCGCGACGCGCCTTCCGTCAGGTCGCCGAAGACATTGGCACGCAGTACAGTCTCGGCTACTACTCGAACAACGCGGCGCGCGACGGCTCTTTCCGCGCCATACGCGTGACGGTGCGCGGCGTCAAGGACGCTCAGGTGCGCGCGCGCGAGGGCTACCGCGCGCCGAAGGGCTGATTATCTTTTCAACAGTCCTTACGAAATCGGAACAGAAGGCGAAAAGGGATGATCCACGAAATCACACGAAACAGCACGAATCTTCGTGTGGTTCGATTCGTGTCGTTTCGTGTGATTTCGTGGACGGCTTTTCTCGCCTCTTAATCTCATAAGTTTTGGTTTAAGGGAACTCTTGAAAAACATGACTGATGACAAACACGCCTTCGGGCGCGTCGCGTTGATCGTTCTCGACAGCCTCGGCATGGGCGAGATGCCCGACGCCGCCGCGTGGGGCGACGCAGGCTCGGACACGCTCGGACACATCTGCGAGTCGCGCGAAGTCAAACTGCCGAACCTTCAAGGCTGGGGCCTCGGCAACGTCCGGCATCTTGCGGGCGTGCCGCCCGTAGAAGAACCGCGCGGCTCTTTCGGTCGCTGCGCGCTCCGGTCGAACGGTAAGGACACGACGACGGGCCACTGGGAGATGGCGGGCATCATCCTTGAGCAAGCCTTCCCGACCTATCCGGCGGGCTTTCCCGAAGAGATCATCGAACGCTTCGTCGCGGAGACGGGCGTGCCCGGCATTCTCGGAAACTATCCGGCGTCGGGGACTGAAATAATCAAAGAACTCGGCGACGAGCACGTCCGTAGCGGCAAGCCCATCGTCTACACCTCCGCCGACTCGGTCTTCCAGATAGCCGCGCACGAGGAGGTCTTTCCAGTCGCGCGCCTCTACGAGATTTGCGAAACGGCGCGAAACATTTTGCGCGGCGAGCATGAAGTCGGACGTGTCATCGCGCGCCCGTTCGTGGGCCACACGGGCGCGTTCAAACGCACGGAGAACCGGCACGACTACGCCGTCGCGCCTCCGCGCGAAATGCTCCTGCCCATCATCTCCGGCGCGGGGCTTGATGTGGTGTCCGTCGGCAAGATCAGCTCGATCTATGACGCCGCGGGCGTGACGCAGGAGCTTCCGGGCAAGAACAACGATCAATCAATTGACCAGACCATCGCCGCGCTCAACTCGGACGCGCGCGGCCTCATCTTCTCGAACCTCGTTGACTTCGACATGCTCTACGGCCACCGCCGCGACGTGGAAGGCTACGCGCGCGCCGTCGAGCACTTCGACGCGCGCCTGCCGGAAATAGAAGCGGCGATGCGCGACACAGACCTTCTCATCCTCACCGCCGACCACGGCAACGATCCGACCTACCGCGGCACCGACCACACGCGCGAATACGTCCCGCTCCTCGTCTACGGCAAGCGAGCACGCGCCGGAGTCAACTTAGGCGACCGCGCCTCGCTCTCCGACATCGGGCAGACGGTCGCCGACAACTTCGGTTTGAAGCTGAACGCGGGCGAGAGCTTTCTTAGTGAGATTTCGTGAGGAACAAGTTAGTTGTCGTCACCGTGTATGCCGAGTAACGATGAGCAAAATGGAGTGATGGTTTGCGACGTTTGCGGCAAAAGCGGCGCACGCATCCGTCAAGTGACGAGAAGTTACGGCAAGGGTTCCGACTTGCTTGTGATCGAGAACGTGCCCATCATCTCGTGCCCCAACTGCGGCGTAAGTTACCTCACCGCGAAAACTTTGCACGAGCTTGAGCGCATCAAACGTCACCGCTCTAATGTTGCGGTTGAACGTCCCGTGCCCGTCGCGATTTTCGCCTGAACGTGGCGCGTAATCCTTCCTCACAGTCGCTTATAACCCAGCGTGCCTAAGCACCCGAATCGTCCGACATGAACTGGAAGTTAGGCCAGTAGTCGGCCAACCATAATGGATGGGCGCGGGGCGTCGCGCTCGTCTTTTTGCCTTCGACCGGCTTCTCGGCTTCGCCCTGTTTCAGACTGCGGTAGACGGTCTCGATCCACTGGTCGGTCTTGACGAAGCCCGTGCCCCACTCTTTGTATTTTTCGGGCAGCCCCTCGGCCTTCGCCTGTTCGAGCGTCTTGCCTTGCCGCATGCGCTGACGAACGATCTCGGTCGTCTCGCGGAGCGTCGCGTGATACGCCTTCAAATCGTCGAGCGTCGAGATTGGGCCGTGCCCCGGTATGAGCTTCACGCCCGCGGGCGCTTTGGCGATGATGTCGCCGATGTTCTGTATGAGTCCTTCGACGCTGCCGCCGCTGTCGAGGTCAACGAAGGGGAAGCGGCCTGCGAAGAAGTCGTCGCCCATGTGTATGACGTTCGAGCCTGTGAAGAAGACAACGCTGTCGCCGTCGGTGTGGCCGGCGGGGTAATGCACGACGCGGATTTCCTCGCCGTCGAAATGGAAGTAGATGACGTTGTCGTAGGTGACGAGCGGCAGAGCCTCCTTCGGCGCGGGCGGGATCGTCTGGCCGAGGATCGTTGCGCCCGTCACCAGACGCCTCAGCACGTTCGAGTGCGCGACGATGACGGAATCTGCGCCGAGCAGCGCGTTGCCGCCGGTGTGGTCGAAGTGCCAGTGCGTGTTGAGTACGAATCGCAGCTTGCCGGGGTTGATCGCACGCAACGCCGCGCGAATCTTCTCCGCGAGCGGCGCGAACTGGTCGTCAACGATAAGAATGCCGTCCGCGCCCGCGATGACGCCGATGTTCCCGCCCGCGCCTTCGAGCATGTAGACGTTGCCCGCGACCTTCGACGTCTTTATCTCTACCTTGGATAAATCGTTCTGCGCGGAGGCGTGCCCGTGACCGCGCGGGTGCGCCGCGGTCGTCGTGGCGAACAGGGAGAACAGGGCTAACAGCGCGACGAATCTTTTCATGTCAGTCTCCTATTTGAGAAATGACGAATGCGGAATGATGAATGATGAATTAAAGAGATCGGCCTGTCTTTTCATTCATCATTCATCATTCATCATTCATCATTTCTTATGCATTCGGGTCTTTGAGGACGGCGATGTATGGCAGGTTGCGGTAGCGTTCGGCAAAATCTAGTCCGTAGCCGACGACGAAGGCATCCGGTATCCGGAAGCCGCAATAGTCAATCGTCACCTCGCGCTCGCGCCGTTCCCACTTGTCGAGCAGCGCGGCGAGTTTGACGCTCTTGGCACCGCGCTGGTGCAGGCTTGAGATAAGGAACGAGAGCGTCAGCCCCGTGTCCACGATGTCCTCGACGATGAGTATGTCGCGCCCGTCAACGGGCACGTCCAAGTCTTTGACGATCTTCACCTCGCCCGTCGAGCGCATGCCCGACCCGTAGCTCGAAATCGCCATGAACTCGAAGCCGATGGGCAGGTCAATCGAGCGCACGAGGTCGCTCAAAAAGATGCACGCGCCCTTGAGCACGCCTATCAGGAGCGGCGTCTGCCCCGCGTAGTCGCGCGCGATCTGCGCGCCCAACTCCGCGACGCGCGTCTGAATCTGCTCTGTGGTGTATAGCGGTTCGAGGTTCGGGTTGCTGAACTCCGAAACGGCGACGGCTGAAGAAGACAATGGCGGCCTCCTGTCGAATGAATGGTTTGGAATTTCGATTACGAACGGCGCGGCGTGAACTGTTTGCGCCGTGCCGTCTTGGTGCGACATACTATGAGAGCTTAACACGCGAGGTCAAATTTGAAACCAGAGGTTAGAGGTTAGAGGCTAGAGGCTAGTTGAAAGACTTGCCCTCGCTAGCCTCTAGCCTCCAACCTCTAGCCTCTTTCCTATGCCTGAAGAACAGTCAACACGCGACCGCATCCGCGCACTCGTGCGCGACGTGCTTGAGAACGCCGCCCCG
>Ga0136632_10000392_pt1 | contig 12622 bp, 18 predicted proteins | sample AntDrymUQ6112106_2_FD_104670 | JGI IMG/M metagenome (GOLD analysis project Ga0136632, IMG submission 104670) | Polar desert sand microbial communities from Dry Valleys, Antarctica - metaG UQ611 (21.06) | ecosystem: Environmental > Terrestrial > Soil > Desert | place: Antarctica: Dry Valley...
CGCAAGGCCCGATGCCCCCACCTCGAACGTCGCACCCGGTTGGGCGTGGATACTCATTCGGATCCCTCCAGGCGAATAGGCTCGATCCGCTCCGAGCGAACGTGCCTGATCTCGATCGTGGGTTCGGCGACGTCAGCCCGCGCGGTGAGCGTGCCGCTGCCCGAAAGCGCAGCCCGGCCCCGGCGGATCGCGCTACCGATCGCAGCGAGCGTACTTCCACCAGCCAAGACCCCGGCGCCATATCGAACCCGGTGCGCAGCCGCTGCCAGCTGCCCCCCGCCCGAGAGCACGGCCTGAGCTCCCCGCGACCGGATACCCTGCGCCGTCAGGACGCCCGATCCGCTGAGGGCCGCAGAGCCGCGCCGGATACGCGATCCGACAGCTGCCAAGGAGCCAGCGCCGACAAGGACTGCGCGACCGAAGCGCCGGCGGGAGCCAACGGCGGCGAGCACGCCCGAGCCCGCGAGCGTTGCGGAGCCGGAGATGATGCGCCGGTACTCGACGTAGAGCCCCAACAAGTCGGCGTGCAATACAGCTGTGTTGCTGAGCGCACGTCTGATCTTCACTACGGGCTGAGTGGGGCCGCTGACGGTGGGCGCATAGACCACCGGCCCCCGGCGCGTCAACCAGGCGGTCGGGTACGTGTCGATGTTCGCCGCCGGCGTCGCGGCACTGGCCTCGTTGCCATCCGCAGGGTTGGCGGTGACGCTCAGCGCCGCATCCACGGCGGCTGGCGCCACCGCGTCGGACCCTATGTTGGCCACCGCCTGCACCAGCGTGACCGGGTTGCCGGCGCCGATGCCGCTGTCGTAAGACGGTACGCGGGCAGCGTAGTTGTCGGTGGTGTTGGCGACGCCACTGCGGATCTGGCTTTGGTTCGTGGCCGACCCCGCAGCGACACCCGTGGGCGGTACATCATTGACGCCCTGGTAGAGGTTCGACGTGCCAAGTCCACCGCCCGTGAAGCCCGATACCGAGTCGTCTGCAGACGGCCGCAGGAGCACGATCCTGCCTTCCCCCGGCAGTCCATTCTGGGAGGCCCCCTGGTCGTCGTTCAGGGCCACGTCGTCGAGGATCAGGGTCAGGCCCGGCGTCGCCGATCTACAGCTGCCCAGCCGAAGCTGTGTGCCGGAATGTGCGGTGTTGCCGGTGCTGGCGCTGGTCGACCGGTAGACCTGCGTGCCATCGAGATAGAACCCCAGCGTTCCGTTGCCGGCGGTGGGAACGTGAAACTCGACCTCGGCCCTGTACCACCGGTCGTTCTCCAGTACGGCTGTGGTCGCCTGGACAACGCTCGCGCTGTCGATGAAGCTGAGCGAGCCGTCTGTCTCCAGGCGAACCCGCCAGATCAGCGCCGACGTCTCACCGATGTACGGGCGTGCGCCGTCGGAGGCCGGGTTCCCGGACTTGCGGAAGTAGAAGCGCAGGTAGAACGTGCGGTCGCGGACCATATGCCCGGTCCAGACCGCGTACTGCGAGAGCGCATTGCACTTCATGGCGGCGCTGCCTGACCGCACGGTGGCGGTCTCCACGACAGGTGAGCCGAAACCCCGGAATCCCTGTCCCTCCGCCTGGTCGGCCGTACCTGGTAGGGACTGGAACTCGAAGCCGGTGGTAATTAGGCGCGACACCCGCGCGACCTAGCTAGTCGAGCGAGACGTCGAGCTCGCCGACGGCAAGGCGGAACTGATCGCTGGTGTCGATCTGCCTCGGCGTCACCAGCGGACCGTGCCAGAGCACGTTACCGCCGGTCGTCGCGTCCATGATCGCGACGTGCGTGATAGTGCCCCAGCCCGCGGTGGCGATGGGGAAGAGGATCTCCGCGGAGTTCTGGGTCGCCCCGCTCGCCGCGGCGTCAATCGTCAGGGACTGACGCGCGTAGGCGCCTCCCGACACCTCGGTGCCGCCCCCCGCGTCCGTCGTCGCGCTCGTGAAGAGTGCAACACGGACGTTCGAGGGCATCGTGAATGACGTCCGCCCGAGCGAGTGGTCGAGGAGCTTGGCCTCGAGGTAGTCGGAGATGTTGGCGGGCATCTACCAGGCTCCCTCTCGCCTAGCTGTCCGTGCTCGAGGGCTGTGGCTGGTCGAAGCGGGTGCGATCGTCCGGCACCGCCGGTGGTGAATCGGGGCCCGACTCGAGGCTGTGGTCCGAGTTCGGCCGCGGATCGACCTTCTCACCGACGAAGCCCTGCTCCTGCTCTTCGTCGACGGCCTTCTGGACCTCCTCGGCGCCTGCGTCATCGGTCTTCTTCTTCGTGTCTTTCGTGTCCGCCACCGGCGGGCTCCTTTCTCGTTCAGATGGAGAAGCGACAAAGGGAGGGCCGAGCGGCCCTCCCTTTCGTCACGACTACGGTGCGCGCAGGACGCTCGCCGGGTAGCGGTTCGCCTCCGTCGGCTGGTCGTGACTGATGACGTTCGCGACCTGGAAGGCGAAACGAGCGACCACACGCAACGCGACCATGTCCTGCTGGGCGAGGTTGTAGATGATCGCGCCGGTGTTGTCCTGGATCACGGCCTGGTCGAGGACCTTGTACGTCAGGTCCTGGCGCACGCCGAGCATGAACTCGGCCGTGTCGAAGGCGACCGCCTCAGCGGCTCCCACACCCGTCGGCCAGAGGCCCCGCATCGGGAAGGTGATGTTGTCCTTGATCTCCCGCGCGAAGTCGTCGTCGAGCGACTCGCCTTGCGTTGAGCGCGCTTGACGAAGACGACCCTTGATCGTGCGCACCGCGATGATCGCGTTCGGGTCGTAGCCGTCGGTCTCGACGTCGGCGTAGACGTCGCTGAAGTCGCCGTAGATCCCGCCTGCGGCTGCGGCATTCGTACCGCGCGTCGTGTCGTTGCCGGCGGCGACCGCCGAAGCGACGATGCCGGCCGGCCAGCTCGCAGGTTTGTTGACCTCGAAGAAGATCGCGGCGTCGAGCGCGCGCCCAACCGCCTCCTCGAGACGCGGCTGGACCGAGCCCCAGGCGTCGAAGTCCGAGTCGTCGAGCACGGCCTCGGGAATCGGGACGATGCAGGCGAGCTCTTCGGCGTTCAGGTACTTGTTGGTCCAGTTGACCTCGGTCGTCTGCTTGAGACCCGTGTCGCCGTTCACGAAGTAAGCGACCGGGAGCGCCGAGATCACCGGGAGCCGGGTCTGACCGCGGCTCATCGGCACGCGTGACAGAGCCGTGAGCGCCGCAGATTGGTTGACGGAGCCCTCGAGCACCCTCGCCGCCACGTCCTCGGGGATGAGGGCGGCTGCATCGGTGCGTGAAATTACGTTGTTGTAGGGCACTGCTTTGCCTCCTTGGCGAGCTTTCGGATTCCAGGCGCAGGCGCCGCCGGTGCCCTACCGATGCGATGCGCTGCTATTCCCGACCCGCCGCCCGGCGGATCAGGGTGTTCATGTCGTCGCCGGCCTGCGCGGGCTTGCGCGCGCCGCCGTCAAAGTCAGGAGCCGGCTTTCCGACCGCCTCGAGGAGGCGATCGGCGTCGGCCTTCATCTCGTTCTCGTTCTGGCCCTGGAGGCGCTCCGCGAGCTCGGGCGCCAGGCCCTTCTCCGTACCGACCTTGAGGCGGAGGTAGTTGCGCTTCTGCTCCTCAGCCTCGCTCGCGGCCTTCTCGGCCTTCTCGTTCGCCCGCTCGATCTCTGACTTGTCGCGGTCCTTGAACTGCTGGGCCTCTTCCTCGGCCGTCTTCGCCCGGCGCTCTGCATCGCGCGCGGCCTGGCGATTCTTGGCGAGGATCTGCTTGATCTCGTCCGGCAGGTCCGCTTCGCGCGGACCGGCGGTCGGATCCGGAGTGGGGTCAGGCGGTGGGTTCTGCGGGTCGGGCTGAGGGTTCGGATCCGGGTCAGGCATCGCGCCTGCCTCCTTTCGGCCGGCCGTCGCGGCGCGGCTAGTTGCGAAGCGCCGACAGCGGCGCCTCGGTAAGGACGTCGTCCTGGGTCGCCATCGGCGAGACGGCGATCAAGGCCTCGAGTGGGACGGCGCCCGAGCGAAGGAGCTCGGCTTTCTCGGCGCCGCCCCTGCCTCTGAAGAGCTCATCTTGTTGCTCGCGGGTCATGCGATCGAAGAGCTCCCGGCCGGTGAGCCGGGGAAAACGCTCTCGCGTCGGTGAGGCCACCGGTTCGGCCGTGCAGCGACAGTGAGGATGGGTCCGCGGAAGCTCAGCTGGCTCGAGAATCGTCCCGGTCGCCGAGGCCAGGCAGGCCCCGCACGGGTTGCGGCTCGTCACGCGGCGCCAGCCCGTCACACGCTCGTCGCGTTCCATCGCGTCGGCGAGCGCCTGGCGCGAGCTCCACAGGAGCTCGGAGGCGATCGTTCGCGTGGCGCGGTTGAGGCCCATCTGAAGCGCGCGCTGCGGCGGGCGGCGGTCCGTGATCGCCCGCTTCACGGTGATGAGTCCCGGTGCGAGAATCTCGGTCATCGGCCGGCCGTCCTGCCCGACGCCGGCGTAGCGGCCCTCCTCTACTCCGACGGGCTCCGGTGGCTCGCCGAGCTCGGCCGCGATGAAGGCGCCCAGATAGGCGGCCGTGAGACGCACGCTTTGCTGCTGAGTCGTTGAGGTGAGCGTTGTAGACGATGTAAGCCAGCGCTGGTAGGAGTCGTCAAGCGCGTCCAGCTCGATCGAGCGCCATCGGTTGGCGATCAGGCCGAGCGCTCGATCTCGCAGCCGCAAGAGGCGGTCGCGATAGGCGTCGGTCAGGCGAAGCGCGAGCCTCGAGGCCGGCACCTCACCTACACCGCCTCGGGTATGCCCTGCTCGTCCGGCGTGCCGAGGCCCTCGCCGACGACACCGGCGAGGAGCTCGTCGGTCGCCTGGAGCGCCTTCATGCGGCTGATCTCTACGGGCGTGAATCCTGCTCGGGCCCAGAGGATCTCGTCGGGGATGTTGAGGTCCTTCAGCTTCACCAGGCCGTCGACGAGCTGACCCCACGTTCGCGACTCGGGGTCGCGCCAGATCGTCTCGGCGTCTGTCGCGCTGGCCCGCTCGGTATCGCCCATCAGCTTGAAGGCGAGGCGCATGGCCTCCTCGTGGCCCTCGCCGAAGTCGATGTGCTTGTCCTTCACCTTCGCAACGAGCCCCGTCTCGGTCGACTGGAGCGATTCGCCGGAGGGAAAGGCTCCGCTTTGCCCGAGCAAATAGTGCGGCGGCGTTCGCGTTTGCGCGGCGAGGTGCTGGATCAGCATCTCGATCGCCTTCACGTAATTGCCGAGATCCGAGGCCTCGAACTCTCCGAAGTGGGCGTTCTCGTTCGCCGTCGTCCACATGCGCGACACGGCAGCCTTGAAGTCCCGCACAGCTTGCGACTCAGCCGCGTCGGCGTCGCCGTCTGTGTCCTCGATCCCAGTCGCCCAGCGCTGTCTGAACGCCGCGAACTCGGAGGCGACGATCATGTCCGAGACGAGCTTGTTGACGGCGTCCTGGATCGGGATGATCTTCTTCAGGTCCGACTGTCCGCCGCCGAGCATCGTCGGGTTGTTGAGGAGCGGCACCATCGGCACGAGTCCGAGGGGGTTGCGGATCGCTGCCTCCTCGCCCTCGCGCCTGACCCACGCGATGCGAGTGGCAGACCTGCTCTTCAGCGGAGCCTGGGACTGGTACTTGTGGATGGCGCCCGGCAGGTACACGGTCGCCATCGCGTAGTCCCAGTCATCGACCCACTTCTTGAGCGCCGCCAGACGAACGCGGCGATCTCCAGGCGCACCGGCCACGATTACCTGGCTCGGGTGCTCGACGGTGATCCGCGGCATGTCCCCGCCGCTGCGGTCAGGCTGGACGAGGAGGTATGACTCGCCGCACTTCACCGCCTCGCGGTGAGCGAGCTTGGAGTCCGCATCGAGCTGGTTCGCCTGCCAGATCGCCCAGGCTTCCTTGTCGGCGGCGGCCGTCTGGTCGCCGCCGAAGCGAAAGCCCTCGACCGCCAGGCGTTCGACGGAGGCATCGACGACCAGATCGCACCAGTTGTCCGCGAAGGCCGCGAAGAGGCTGCCGAAGGTGTCCCGGAACTTGCTCGTCGCGAAGGCGAGGCGGTGTTTTCCGTCGTAGTAGTCCTCGTAGCGGCGGATCTCGCGCTGGCGCTGGGTGAGCCGCTCCTCGAGCGTGTAGAGCCACCAGCCGGGCGACCCGATCTGTCGCATCTCGGCCTGCTCGGGCAAGCGGCCTGCCTCCTGTTTAGTGGAAAGTCACGTTCCTTTTCTTTTTCTTCAGCGCACCGGCGGCGATCTCGTCGCCGCGCGCTTCCCACGAGAGCGTGCCGGCCATCGCCGCGTCCATCTTGTGTGGGCTGTCGCTGCGCTCCTTGCGGATCAGGTGAAGCGGCTGGCCCTGGTCATCGGCGAAGTTGAGCTCTTGCCGGCGGGCGTTTCCGATGTGGCGTGCGAAGGTCTCGTCACCGGAGTGTGTGACCTCGCCCGCCTTGATGGCTGTCTGGTAGGCCCGGATCGCGTAGGCGGTCTGCTTCGGCCGGTTCGTCCACCAGCGCACCACCCGCTTGTCGCCGTAGTCGCCTGCCCACTGGTCGACTGTCGTCTCCCAGTACGGCGGGTCGGCGTATACGCGCAGGACGTTCCAGTGCTCGAACGCAGCGGCGAGCGCCGCGTTGACCTCGCCTTCCGGCACCTCCCAGCCATCCGGCGCCTTCGCCGGGCGCTCCCAGATCCCGAGCGGAAACTGGTAGCCGCTCTTGACGTGAGTGGCGATCAGCGCCGTCGCGTCCATGAAGCGCGAGCCGTCGAAGCCGATCACGATCGCCTCGCCGGCGTCCGGCTGTTCTTGCTCGCGCGCGAGCTCCTTCCAGCGCTCGGCATCGAAGGCCTGGGCGCTGGTCTGGACCGGCCTGTTCAGCCAGACACGCTCGTAGTAGGCGCGGTCTGTCTGCGGGTCGCGCCAGAGCTCGACGATCGAGTCGATGTCTGACCACTCCGCCGCCGGGCCCGAGGCCTCGATCACGGCGGCGCGCACGCCCTCCTCGGTCTCGAGGTCGTGCCCGTCGCCGGCCTGGCGATGGAAGAAGAAGAGACGGGCGTCCTTGATCTTGCCGGCGTCGACGGCCTTCGCGTAGTCCATCGTCCCCTCGGCTACCGACCCTTCACCCGGGCTCGGCGCGGTCGTCGTATCAAGCGACCAGGGGTCCGCGAGCTTCCGCTTGGGAATGTTCGCCAGCATCGTCTTGTGCGCGTCGCGAAGGCGCGGCAGCGTGAAGCGATGCGTCTCGTCGAAGTGCTGGAAGGTGGTCCTGGCGCCGTCCCGGGCATCGGGCGCGCTCGCGAGTGCTTGCGCCTTGCCATCACCGTTGAGGCGCGCGATCCGCTCAAGCCCGATGTCGAAGTCGTCGGCGAGCGGCCCCTCGCAGAGAATCACGTAGAGAGCCGCGTACGCGAGGTCCTCGGTCTGCTCCTCGGTGTAGGCGACCATCGGGATGTAGGGGTCGCCGACTCCGATCCCGACCGGCTGCCCTCGGGCGTCGAAGCCGTCGCAGCGCACGGGGGCATCGGGGTGGAGCTCGCAGGCGGCGATCCACGCCGCCTTCTCGGTCTTCGCGGTGCCCTTGCGCAAGGAGATGCCGACGCGCTTGAAGCGTCGGCGACCCTTGCGCTGATGGCGTCTGGGATAGACCTCGTAGGCCCGGTAGATGAGGCCACGAGTCTCGTCGTCGATTCGCGCCGGCTCCCCGCGAATGTCGCCGGGGCCGTGGACGAGAAAGGACTCGATGAACTCGCAGACCTGTGGTCCAAGGGTCGGCCAGGGCCGGCGGTCCGGTCCTGGCACCACGAGGGTGCTCATTTATTTCACGGCGTAGAGGCTTCGCCGCGGATCAGCGCCGGCGCTCGAGCGCTTCGGCTGGGTTGCCAACTCGGCCGACGCGGGCTCAATTTCCCACTCGAGCTTGCGGCGCGCCATCGGCGAGAGCCCGAAGCGATCCTCGAGCTGGCGGATCTCGGCGAGAAGTTTGTTGTCGGGCGCGCGGGAGAACTGGTCGATCAGGGCGGCCAGCCGTCGGAGCACCGGGACGTCCGCGTCGACGTAGGTGGTCGCCATCGGCGAGCTCCACACGGTCTTCCACCATTCGCGGGTGGACTGCCTCCAGGCCGGCTTCCTCGAGCCAAGCGGCGGCGGCTTCGCGTCGCGGCCGGCAGCGGGCAGCCTCCGTGACCCTGTAGTGCGGTTCGTGCGACGGCGGATGGCCGCCGACTTGGGAGGTGGTCCTGGCATCTCGCCTTTCGCGGAGCCTCGCGCTCCGCCCTCGAGAAAAAGTGGATCCCGTAGCCGGGAAAATCTGCCCACCAAGGCGGTCAGGGCCTCGCCGGCTCCAGGGTCCTACCCCACCCCTGCATGCCAGCCACCGGGCTGGTCGCGCGCCGTGCGGCGCGAGTGGCAGGGGTGGCAGCGCGCAGTCAGATTCGACCAGTCGTGGCCACGCGGTCCGTTGGGACCTAGCCCGTCGTCATGGTCAACGTCGGTGGCTCGCGCACCGCACGCGCACAGCGGATGTGCCGTGAGAAATTGCCGGCATGTGAGTTGCCAGCGGCCGTCATAGCCGCGAGCGCTCGAGCTCGGGCGACGCGCATCCGATCGCCTTCGCGCCTCCAGACGATGGCGCTCGCACTTGCCGCCGGCGACGAGCTCGGGGCAGCCGGGCTCGGTGCAGGTCGACAGCGCTCTCACTCGTCAGCCTCGTTGAAGCCACCGTCGAGGGCCTCATGCAGGTAGCCGTTGAGCTGCCAGTCTGGGATCGACTCGGCATTGGCGCCGCCGGCCTTCTTCGACAGCCAGCGGTTGCCGTCTGGATCGAGCCACTCAGCGACCACTACCCAGCCACGAAGCATGCTGCTCTCCGGCAGCTCGTCCTCGACAGCGAGAGTGTCCTGCAGGGCCGCGTGAATTCTCGTCGCGACAGGGTCGGCGGTGTCGCTCACGCTGTCTCCGCCAGCTCGATGCCGAGCTTCTGGCACACGTGCTCAGCCGCTTCGTCGATCCGAGTCGAACGCCACTGCGCCTTCAAGTTGCCGTCAAGGGTGACGTTGATGACGAACAGCGACGTCACTGCGATGCCGTCCTGGTTCTCGCGCTCGGGATAGCGCTCGAGCTCGAGCGCCATGCCGAGGCGCTCGCAGGTATCGAAGAGCGCATCAAACCACGGTGTTGCACCCGCGCCCTTGAAAGGCTCAGCTTCCACGTAGTGGCCTGCCTCCTGAGCCTGGGCGGCCTGCTGCATTCCGAAACTGCACGGCGAGCGCGCCGCCGATGCAGTTGCCGCAGACGCGATAGACCTTGTCGGTGTGGGCGACGCTGACGCGCGCCATTCCTCCGCCGCTCCGATCGCAGGAGATGCAGTCGCCCGCGTCGCGTGCCTCGTGCAACTCGATGTAGCCGGAGTCTGTCGGCAGGTGGATCTTGGGCTCAGGCATCCCGAGGCTTACCGGGGCGCCATCCGTACGGCGTGACCCTGCTCGATCAGGTGCTCCGAGAACGAGTGGTAGAAGCCGTCCGCGCTCTCGAAGAAGACCTCCGCCACCCAGCGGTCGAAGCTGCGCCGCTCTTTGTAGGTGCGCACGAGAAGCGGCCTGGGCGAGAGCTCATCGATCGCGAAGGTCTTCGCGCGCTTGCCTTCCTCAGTGTCGAGCTCGGGCGCATCTACGCCCAGCAGGCGGAACTTGAAGTGGGTGTTGATCCTGAACCCAAGGTCAACGTTGAGCACGAACGTGTCTCCGTCGATCACCCGATCGAGCGTCGCCGCGTAGACGTAGGAGGGAGCGGTCGGATCCATCAGCTCAGCACCGTCACGCTTTCGGATGAGACGGTCTTTTGGAACTTCGGCAGCCGACGCCCGAGCTCCCGCTTAACCTTCTCCTGGTCGAGCACCGTGCGCAACGAGCGCGAGTAGCCGATGCGCCCTTTGTAGGAGTGGCGGCCCGTCTTGCGGAAGTGCTCCAGGAGGACCTGCTTCGCCGTACCGCGCTGGGCCTCGAGCTCCTTGATCGCCGGCGTCGTCTCGACGAAGATGTCGGCCGCCTCGGCGAGGCTCATCGTGCTCATGGCACGAGCTCCTTCGCACCGCCGCAACGCGGGCACCAGCGCGCCATCAGCCGAGGTTCCGTCTGATCGGGGTCCAGGGCTGGCGGATCGCGGGCGCGGCCGCGCGCGAACGCGCATGTCCCCTCTGCCGGCGCCGCGGCTCGACGAGCTTGAGGTAGCCGTCGGCGTTGACCGTGATGAAGATTCGGTCGTGCGTCAAGAAGAGCCTTTCGGCCAGACGTAGATGCAAAGCGCGCAGGGGGAAGACGACCGGAGGCGGCGCCGACCACGCAGGGAGGATCGGCGGACGGCGCCTACGCCGGCCGGGTCATCTGGAGGGAGGAGAGATTCGCTACGGGCGGGTGCGAGAGCCTGGCTCTAGATGCACTCCGCCAACTAGAGGCAAGTGTACAGAATCAGAGTTGAAGCTGCGCGTCCAGTCGTGGTGCAGGAACGTCGACGTGAAGCGCCTCGTTGAGACGCTTTGGACCAAGCCTCCGTGCCGCAGTTCGCGCATGCGCGACCAGTCCTGGCTCGCAGCGGGCAGCGTTCGAAGAGGTGCACCATCGCCAGACAATCAGGCTTGCGTTCGACGGTCCAGGCGAGTTGCGGGTTCTCCCCTCTCTCAGGCCGCTTGGGTCTACGGTTCAGGCGTCCGGCATCGGTTCGCCTCACGATCTCTTCGAGGACGGCACGTTCGTCCTCCCGCAAGATGACCCTTAGGCGACACGCCAAGAGACCATTCGCCTGCGAGATCTCGAAGCAGCCTTCACCATCGACGAACCCCGCCAGCCAGTTTCCGAATGCAAGGTCGACGGGAGACTCGGTCACGGCCTCCCAAGGTATTCGTGCTGCAGGTCGGCCTCTCAGCCGGCGTCAAGTGATCGGCCGTAACGCGGATCACGCCCATCGCGCTGCCTGATTTTGCGGACGTAGGCGCGCGAGCAGTTCTCCCGCAGCTTGACGTCGAGATCGTGGACGCCCTCGTACTGGCCGATGATTCGTTGCGCGAACTCGGTTGGTGTCTCTCCAGAGTGTGAGCCTGGGGGCCGACGCTTCCGTGCCGCGATGTCGTGCCTCGCTGCGACCGCCCAATCCTCGAGTCTCGACACGTGCCGCTCGAACAGTGCATCCACCTTCGGCAGTTCGGGCTTATCAAACGAGCTGGAGCGCGGGAGGTCGGAGGCGAAGGGCCGGGCAGCGGGCGCTTCCGAGAGGTAGCGAAGCTCGGTCAGGACCGCACGCACTCCTCCGATCAACTCGTCGAGCGTCTCACTCACAACTGGCCCCCGCCGGCTGCATCACGAGCGAGATTACAGCGAAGCGTCGGTTTTCCTCCGTGTCTGCGCATCGCTAGCCTTTGCGGGTGCCATGAACTCGCAGGGACTGGCGGCGCAGGCCGCCGAGCGGCGCGTCCGCGGCTGGCTCCCAATGGTCGCGCTCCCGGGGAACGCGCTGTTGATGGCGCTCGACCCGGTCATCGCCATGCGCCTGAAGCATGCGATCGGCGTCGACCCGCGAATACCCTTGGACATCGTCGCCACCGTCGAAGATGCCCTGCGCGACCTGCTTGAGGAGGTGGTGGCGTGACCGAGAACGGCGGCACCCACATCGACAGCGAGGGCCAGGCGGGCGGCCCTTACGACCAGGAGCTCGAGGCCGTCTCGTTCGGCGAGTACCCGCGGCTGCCGGTGACGCCAGACCTCGACCCGGAGAGGATCCTGCTCTTCACCCTCCTCGCGGTCGTGTTCGCGCTTCCGCTCGCCGGGCTCTGGCGGCTCGCCTACGAGCTGGGCAAGGTCGGGTGGGCGTGGTGGCCGGGCTAGCTCCGCTCCCAGATCTTCCGTTGCAGCTCGTGGTCGAACACGTGCAGGTACACGCTCGTCGTCTGGATGTTCGAGTGCCGCAGGAGCTCCTGCACCTGGCGCAGGTCGAAACCCTCGCGGAGGAGCTCAGTCGCGTACGTGTGTCGCAGGGCGTGAGGGTTAGCCGGGTGCTCGAGACCGGCGCGGCGCGAGTAGCGGCGCATCATCGCCCACACGTACCTGCGATCCACCGGACCGCCCTCGAGGGTGGTGAACAGGTGCGGCTTCTTGGCCGCGTAGTTGCGCCGCACGTCTTTCCAGAGCTCGAGCAGCTCGAGCGTTCGCGGATCGAGGTAGGCCCAGCCTTCCTGGCCTCCCTTCGCGACCTCGGGTCGCAGGTGGATCTGCTTCTCGCGCCGGCGCACGTCGCGCACGTGCAGCCCGCAGACTTCGCTGACGCGCAGGCCGCACCGATACATCAGCTCGAGCAGACACCGGTTGCGCAGGCCCGTCGGCCGCTTCAGGCTCGGCACGGCCAGTAGCGCGGCGGCGTCTTCCTGGGTCAGTACCCGCGGAAGCTTCCGCGACTTTGAGCCGCTGCCCATAGAGGCGACTTTTCGTGGGGCGTGCGTGCGCGTCGTGTTTCCGCTTGCCAACGGTCTCCATCAGACGACTTTGTGAACGTAATGTCTACTCATTGTGCCGCGCGCGGGGTGGCGGGCACGGATTGTCGCCTCTATGTGGCGGCGTCAGTGAAGGCGTCGGCGGCGCGGAACCCTTCGCGCGCGACTCTTCTTCACACGTGTACCGGC
>Ga0136632_10000393_pt1 | contig 12621 bp, 12 predicted proteins | sample AntDrymUQ6112106_2_FD_104670 | JGI IMG/M metagenome (GOLD analysis project Ga0136632, IMG submission 104670) | Polar desert sand microbial communities from Dry Valleys, Antarctica - metaG UQ611 (21.06) | ecosystem: Environmental > Terrestrial > Soil > Desert | place: Antarctica: Dry Valley...
CCCCCACCGCCACCACCGGGCGGCCCAGCGGTCTGAGCCCACCCGCGCGAGCCGAACCAGCGCGACGAGCGGCCGCCCCCGGGCGGCCGCTCCCCGTTCTCAGCTCGCTCGCTCGGCGATCTGGCGTGAGACGCGGGAGGCGAAGGCGATGATCGTCATCATCGGGTTGACGCCGATCGAGCTGGGCAGCAGGCTGGCGTCGGCGACGTGGAGCGCCTCGGCGCCGTGGACGGCGCCATCGGTGCCGCTCACCCCGCGGCGTGGGTCGGCGCTCATGCGCGCCGTGCCCATCGGGTGAAAGGCCTCGAGCCGCAACGCAGGACGCGGGGGGGGGGAGGACTCGAGCTCGGCGATACGAGCCTTCGGGAGGACGCCGATCCCGGAGATCTGCGGGTAGACCTCTCGCGCCCCGGCCGCGTAGAGGAGCTCGGCGGCGCGGGCGATGCCGAACGCTAGGCGCGCGCCGTCCTCGCGAGTGAGCCGGTAGGAGACGCGAAGCGCGCCGTCGCCGCCTAGCCGCACCCGCCCGGAGGAGCGATCGCTCAGGTGGACCCCCGTCGAGGCAACGTTTCCGAACGCGAGCAGGCGCTCCTGGTGCTCGATTCCCGTTCCGGGCAACCACTGGCCGCCGAACGCGAGCGGGGTGAAGGTCGCCTCGAGCAGCACGCCGCGGTCCTCCCACTCGTCGACCGCATAGCTCTGCATGACGCCGTCCCAGCCGCGCACCTCCTCGTCGAAGCGCGCGCCGACCCAGCAGGCGGGATGGATGTGCAGGTTGCGTCCCAGCTCGTCGCTCGGAGAGCGAAAGCCTGAGCGCAGCAGGAGCTCAGGGGTGCCGAACGCGCCGCCGGCGAGGACGACGCCGCGGCGTGCGCGGACGGTGAACCGTCGGGCGCGAACGCCGGAGGATCCCCCGCCGCCCGCCAGGCAATCGACCCCGGTCGCGCGCGATCCGTCGAAGATCACCCTCCTCGCTTCGACCCCCGCTCGCACCCGAGCCCCGGCGGTGGCCGCGCGTGGCAGGTAGGACACGTGCATCGCGCGCTTTGCGTCGAGCCGGCACCCGTTCGGGCACGAGCTGCACTGCGTGCAATCGCCCGCGTTTCGGCGCAGCGGGCCGTGGCTGACCCCGAGCGCCTCGGCGCCCTCCATCAGGAGCTGGCCGTTGCGGCCCATGCGCGCCGGGTCGACCGCCTTCACGTCGAGCATCTCCTCACCCTGGGCGTAGTCGGGGTCGAGGTGGCCCGCCCACTCGATTCCGTGCTCGCGCACCCAGTGGTCGAGTATCCGCTCGGGTGCGCGGAAGCAGGTCCCGGAGTTGATCACGGTCGTCCCGCCCACCGCGCGGCCGACCGGGGTCGGAATTGCCGGGCGCCCGGAGGCGACCGTTAGCCCGCCGTCGCGGTAGAGCGCCCGGAGTGCGGCGAGCGGCTCTTCCGGATAGCTGCGCCGGTCCATGTACGGGCCCGCCTCGAGCACGATCACCTCGTGACCGGCCTCGGCGAGCACCGTCGCGGCCACGGCGCCCCCCGCCCCCGAGCCGACGATCACGTAGTCGCACTCCTCGCCGAGGCCCGCGGGCTCCAGATCGCCCAGTGGCGCGGCGTCGTCGGCGGGCGCCGAGGCAGCCGGCGCAGGCGCCGCTGCCGGGGACCCGTTGACCGCGCACCGCGCCTCATATCCGACCGCACGCTGAACCCGCGGGTCGTTTCCGTAGGCGAGCCCGCTGAGCACCTTCAGCATCAGGGTGAGGTCACGTCGCCAGCCTGCCTGGGCGCCCTCCATCGAGCGCAGGAAATCCTGGCGTGCGGCGAGGTCCGCGCGGCTGAACCGCCACGGGAACGCCGTCCACTCGAAGAGCCGAAGCCCCGCCCGGATGCCGACCACGCTGCGCGCCGGGATCGCGCCGAGCATCGGCTCGAGTGCCGCGACCACGTCGACGCAGTCGTCTGCGGCCGCACCGGGCCGGCCACCCGAGCGGTCAGCTGCGGCGTCGGGCCCGAGCGCTGCCGGCAGCGGGCCGACCCCGGGGGCCATCGCCTCGGCGAAGGCGCGCAGGGTCCGCTTCTCGGCTGCCCGCAGCCCCGGAGCGCGCCTTCAGGAGGGAGCCGCGGGCGCGCCCGCCCGGGCGGCCAGCGCCCAGAGCCAGAGCGCCGCGCCGACCAGGAAGCCGTCGACGAAAAAGTTGAGCAGGTAGGCGAAGACGTGCTCGTCGAAGAGATAGAACCCGAGCGCCGAGAGCGATGAGGCGGCCTTGCCCGCGGCGAGCACGAGCAGCAGTGGGCGGTATCGCACCACGTCGGCGGCGACCACCAGGCAGATGCCCGTGATCACGGTCATGTAGGCGAACCCGAGCGCAAGCCAGAGCTGCTCGGCCGTCTCCGGGGCGGGGACGAAGTCACCGAACGGCAGCGACTCGCCGAAGTCGTCGAGCGTTCCGAGCACGCCGTCGGGCGTGATGATGAACAGCAGCCCGACCAGCGCGAAGCTCGCCGCGAGCAGGCGCAGGTTGAGGACGACGAAGCGTTCGGCGCGGGACCCGGTCATGCGCGGCGGGATCGTATTCGGGTCGGCCGCTGCCGGGCGGGCGGGCCCTCTCTCAAGTCCTAGACTGCGCGCGGTGATCGACCGCGATCAGGTCCTGCACGTCGCTCGCCTCGCCCGCCTCGAGCTCGGCGAGGAGGAGCTCGAGCGCATGGCCGGCGAGCTGAGCGGGATCCTCGAGCACGTCGAGCGGATCGCGAGCCTCAACCTCGAGGGTGTGGAGCCGACCACGCACGTGGTCGCGCTGGAGAACGTCCTGCGCGCCGACGAGCCCGAGCCGAGCCTGGCGCGAGAGCTCGCGCTCGAGCAGGCGCCGGACCCCGACGAGGGTGCCTTTCGCGTTCCCTCGCCGGCCGGGTGAGCCCGACGGGCGCCGGAGGCGCCGAGCTTCGCGAGCTGAGCGCCGCCGAGGCGATAGGCGAGATCGAGGCAGGCGAGCTGGCCGCGGACGAGCTCTTCGACGCCTACGCTGAGGCCGCCGGCGCCGAAAGCCTCAACTCCTACCTCTGGCGGGCCGAGGCCGGCACGCGCGCTGCCGGCGGCGAGCCACTTCGCGGCATTCCGGTGGCGGTCAAGGATCTGTTCTGCACCGAGGGGATCGAGACGACCGCGGGCTCGCGGATCCTCGCGGGCTACCGGCCGCCGTACACCGCGACCGCCGTGCGCCGCCTTGCCGAGTCGGGGGCGCGTCTGCTCGGCAAGACGAACATGGACGAGTTCGCGATGGGCTCTTCGAACGAGAACTCCGCCTACGGGCCGGTGCTCAATCCGTGGGACGAGACCCGCGTTCCCGGAGGCTCCTCCGGCGGCTCGGCGGCGGCGGTCTCCGCACGCCTGGCGCCGTGGGCGATCGGTACCGACACCGGTGGTTCGATCCGCCAGCCCGCCGCACTCTGCGGGATCGTCGGGCTGAAACCGACCTACGGAGCCGTTTCGCGCTGGGGCATGGTGGCGTTCGCCTCCTCGCTCGACCAATGCGGCCCGCTCACCCGCACCGTCGACGACGCCGCGCTGATGCTCGGGGTGATGCAGGGCCGCGACCCGCGGGATTCGACCTCGGTCGGGATCGAGGCGGGGGTCAGGCGTCCGACGCGCGGCGATTTGAAAGGTGTCCGCGTCGGGGTCGCGCGTGACTTCTCCCATCATGCCGAGGGGGTCGAGCCCGGGGTTGCCGAGCTCTTCGAGCGGACGCTCGACCTCGTCGGGGAGCTGGGAGGCGAGCTCGTCGACGTCGAGCTGCCCCACGCTGAGCACGGGATCTCCGCCTACTACGTGATCGCGCCGGCCGAGGCGTCCGCCAATCTCGCCCGCTACGACGGCGTCCGCTATGGCCTGCGCGAGGACGGCGAGGGCGAGCTCGGCACGATGTACGAGCGCACTAGATCGTGTGGCTTCGGGGCCGAGGTCAAGCGCCGGATCATGCTCGGCACCTACGCGCTCTCCTCCGGCTACTACGACGCCTACTACGGGAGGGCTCAGCGGGTGCGGACGCGGATCGCCGAGGACTTCGCCACGGCCTTCGAGCGCTGTGACGTGATCGCCACGCCGACCTCCCCGAGCGTCGCCTTCGAGCTCGGGGCGAAGTCCAAGGACCCGCTTGCCATGTATCTCTCCGACTACTTCACCGTGCCGATGTCGCTCGCCGGGATTCCGGCGATCTCGATCCCCGCCGGCCTCGCGGAGCCCGCCGGCGGCGGACCCCAGCTTCCGGTCGGCCTGCAGATCGCAGCGCCCACCTTCTGCGAGACGGCGCTGCTCGACGCCGCGCACGCCCTCGAGCAGGCGATCGCCTTCGACGCGCACCCGGGGAGACGCGATTCGTGATCCTCACCGAGGACGAGACGCGGGCTGCCGCGCAGGAAGCGCTCGACTCGCTGCCCGGGTGGGTAGCCGACCAGCTCGGCGAGGTCGCCGTGATCCTCGAGGACTCCCACCCGGAGGGCCTGATGGGGATCTATGACCCCTCGGGCGGTCTGCAGCGGATCGTCATCTTCCGCGACGCGAACCCGGACGCCGACGAGGTCCGGCGCACCGTGCTCCACGAGATCGGGCACTTCTTCGGCATGGACGAGGACGAGATCGACCGGGCGGGCTACGGATGAGCGATTGGCGCGAACGCTACGAGCCCGTAATCGGGCTCGAGATTCACGTTCAACTTTCGACCCGGACGAAGATGTTCTGCGGCTGTGAGCTCTCCTTCGGCGACGAGCCGAACATCCACACCTGCCCGGTCTGCCTCGCTCACCCAGGCACGCTCCCCACGGTCAACGAGCAGGCGGTCCGCTTCGCCCTCCAGATCGCCCTCGCGCTCGAGTGCGAGATCGCGCCCCGCTCGATCTTCCATCGCAAGAACTACTTCTATCCGGACAATCCGAAGGCCTACCAGATCAGCCAGTACGACATTCCGCTTGCCGGTGCCGGGCGCCTCGAGCAGGTACGCATCCATCGCGTCCACCTCGAGGAGGACGCGGCGAAGCTCATCCACGTGGGCGAGTCCGGACGAATCCACGGCTCCGGCGCCTCGCTCGTCGACTTCAACCGCGGCGGGACGCCGCTGGTCGAGATCGTGACCGAGCCGGACCTGCGCGACCCCGCCGCGGCGCGGGAGTGGCTCGGCCTGCTGCGCACGACGATCCGCCAGATCGGCGCCTCGGACGTGAACATGGAGGAGGGGAGCCTGCGCTGCGACGCAAACGTCTCGCTGCAGCCACTCGGAAGCGAGGAGCTCGGGACGAAGACGGAGCTCAAGAACATGAACAGCTTCCGCTTCCTCGAGCGCGGGGTCGAGGCCGAGCTCGAGCGCCAGGCGCGCTTACTCGACGCGGGCGAGCGGGTCGACCAGGACACCCTTCACTTCGATCCGCGCACGGGCTCGCTGACGCAGCTCCGCTCGAAGGAGTACGCGCACGATTACCGCTACTTCCCCGAGCCCGACCTCGTCCCGCTCGCCCCGGGTGAGGAGATGGTCGAGGCGGCCCGCGCGTCGCTTCCCGAGCTGCCCGCCGCTCGCCGGCGCCGCTACCGATCCGAGCTCGGACTCGAGGAGAAGCCCGCGACCCGGATCGCGTTCGACGCTGAGCTGGCGAGCTATTTCGAGAGCGCGCTCGCGGCGGCTGAGGACGTGCCGGCGACCACACTCGCGAACTGGATCACGGGCGAGCTCGTCGCGCGACTGCGGGAGGCGGGCGAAGCCGAGGTGGAGCCGAGTCGCTCCCGCGTCGGCCCCGACGCGATCGCGACGCTGGCAAGGATGGTGGAGGGCAGGGAGCTGACCAGCGGCGCCGCCCGCCGCGTGCTCGCGGCGATGGTCGCCGACGGCGGCGACCCGCGGGCGATCGTCGAGCGCGAGGGGCTGGGCGCGATCGGCAACACGGGCGAGCTCGAGGCGATCGTCGCGCGCGCGATCGAGGCCGATCCGGAAGCCGCGGCGCGGGTGCGCGAGGGAAACGCGAAGGCCGTCGGGCCGCTGGTCGGCTTCGTCATGCGCGAGACCAAGGGCCGTGCGGACGGCGGGGAGGTGACCCGGCTGATCCGCGAGCAGCTGGGCATCTGAAGTCACGAAGTCGAGGCTGTTCACGCGAGTTTCGCCGACGTTCGCATGGCACAATCCAGCCTGTGACCGAGCGCGATCTGATCGAGCGCCTCGACGCACGCCTCGAGCATGTCGATGCGCACATGGCACGGGCGGAGGTGGTCTTCGAGGAACTTCGCGAGGAGATGCGGCTCAACCGAGAGGAACGCGCGGCGAGTCGCGCGGAGCACGAGGACCTCCGCCTCTTCATCCGCGAGCAGACAGCGCTCATGCAGGCGTTCGGTCGCAGGATGGAGCGAGCGCTCGAGGCCTCGAGCGCTCGAGCCGACCGCAAGCTCGACGCGGTGCTCAAGCGCCTTGACGACATGGGCGATCAGATCCGGGCGAATACGGAGGCCACCTGGAGGATGCTCGACCGCTTCTCGGGGAACGGAGGAACCGCACCGGCCGGCTGAGCTCGACCGCGGTTCCGCGGAACCGCGGCGGCTCAAGTGGCAGCCGCCACTTTGTAACAAACTGTTACAAGGCGTGACATAATCAGCGCGTGGCCTGGAACGTCGTCATCGCCGGGGGCGGATTCGCAGGCGCGTCGGCCGCGCGCACGCTGGAGCGCCTGCTCCCGAAGCAATCGGCGCGGCTCGTGCTCGTCAACGACGTCAACTTCCTCCTCTACACGCCCTTCCTGCCGGAGGCGGCCGCGGGGACGCTCGAGCCGCGTCACGTGGTCACGCCGCTGCGCGACATCCTCGACCGGACCTACCTGCGCCTCGGCGCGATCTGCGGCCACGACCCGGCGGCCCGCACGGTCACCCTGAGGACTCACGAGGACGAGACCGAGGAGCTTCGTTACGACCAGCTCCTCGTTGCGGTCGGGTCCGTTTCACGCTCCCTCCCGGTGCCCGGCCTCGACCGCCACGCGATTGGCTTCAAGAGCCTCGCCGACGCGATCTGGCTGCGCAACCACGTGATCGAGACGCTCGAGCAGGCGAACGCGACCGAGGACCCGGCTCGCCGGGAGGAGCTGCTCACCTATGTCTTCGTCGGCGGCGGCTACTCCGGGCTCGAGGCGCTGGCGGAGCTCCAGGACTTCGCCGCCGACGCGATGGAGCGCTACCCGCGCGCCCGCCTGCACGGCATGCGCTGGATCCTCGTCGAGGCGATGGACCGGGTCCTGCCCGAGGTGCCGCGCGACCTCGCCGACTACGCCGTGCGCGAGCTCCGCGGGCGGGGCATCGACGTGCGGCTCGGGACCCGGCTCGAGCAGGCGGCCGCCGACGCGGCCTCCCTCTCGACCGGCGAGTCGATCCCGACCCGGACGATCGTCTGGACGACTGGGGTCGCGCCCCACCCGAGCCTCGGCTCGCTCGCGCTTCCGCTGGACGAGTGCGGAAAGGTGCGCGTTGACGATCACATGCAGGTCGAGGGCATGGACGGCGTCTGGGCGATCGGCGACTGCGCCGCCGTCCCCGATCCCGCGAGGCCCGGCTCGTCATGCCCGCCGACGGCCCAGCACGCGGTGCGCCAAGGGCCCGCGGTCGCCCACAACATCGCCGCCGCGCTCGGCGTCGCGACGCGCCCGCGGCGCTTCGACTACCGGGCCAAGGCTGCCTTCGTCAACCTCGGTCGCTACAAGGCCGTCGGCAAGGTAGGGCGGCTGTCGTTCCGCGGCTTTCCTGCCTGGTGGATGGCGCGCAGCTACCACATGAGCCAGATCCCGGGCGCGACTCGGAAGATCCGCGCCGTCGTCGATTGGACCGTGGGGCTGCCGTTTCGCCGCGACGTCGCCGAGGTCGGGTCGATCGGGCATCCGCGCCCGCTGAGCGCAGAGGTCTACGCTCGCGGCGGCACCCACCGCCCGGTCGACTGAGGCGCGCGCATGGAATGGCTCGTGATCCCCGTGACCTCCGGGATCGTCGCGGCGCTCGTCGGCCGCAGCAAGGGCTCGTCGTTTTGGATCTGGCTCTTCGTCGGCACCTGTCTGCCGGTGATCGGGCCGATCGCGGCGCTGCTCTACCGAAACGAGCGCCTAGAGCCCGAGCGCCGCTGCCCTCAGTGCGGTGCGGTGCTCAAGATCCACGTCCAGGTCTGCTCGCGATGCGGCCTCGACCTCGAGCTGCCGGACCCCGCCGAGGTCCGCCCCGGGCCTGCGCACCGCTGAGCCTGCGCGGCGACGATAGGTTGGTGAAGAAACCGACGAGGAGGCGTGAAGATGGCCGTATTGATGGTGCATGACAGCCCAGGTGGGACCAAGGAGCAGTACGAGGAGGTTGGCGCCCGCCTGACCGACGGTCGGGGCCTCAATTCGCTCAGCGATTGGTCAGTCGATGGGATTCTCGCCCACGCTGCCGGTCCGACCGACAACGGCTGGAGGGTCGTCGATGTCTGGGAATCCGAGGAGGCCTTTCCAGCGCTTCGGAGAGGTGATCGGTCCCGTGCTCCAGGAGGTCGGCTTTCCGGGTGAGCCCCAGCTCTTCCCACTGCACAATTTCATCAAGTAGGCGCTCGCTCACCTAGCGCAGCCAGGTGCGGACGATCGCGTTCGCGAAGCCCATCCCGTAGCGGAAGACCGCGGGCTTCTTCGAGTGCCCGTGGAGGCGGCTGACGACGGTCACCGGCACCTCCTTGGCGGGGATGCCGCGCTTGATCGCCTCGATCATGAACTCCGAGGTGTGGAACTGCTCTTGGCGCAGGACGAGGGTGGGGAGGACATCGGCCCGCACCGCTCGGTAGCCGTTCGAGCAGTCGCTCACGCGGGTGCGGGTGATCAACGAAACGAGCTTGTTGAAGAAGACGATCCCGGCCTCGCGCGCGGGGTGGTTGGGCTCCGCCTCGCCGAGCACGCGGGAGCCGTGGGCGACGGCGACCTCGCCCTCGACCACGGGTTTGACGAGGCGCTCCATCTCCTCGGGCAGGTGCTGGCCGTCGGCGTCCAGCGTGACGACGATCCGCGCGCCGGAGTCGGAGAGCAGTCGGTAGCCCGTGCGCAGCGCCGCCCCGCCGCCACGGTTGACGACATGACGGGCAACGATCGCGCCGTGGGAGCGGGCGACCTCGTCGGTCCCGTCGCGCGATCCGTCGTCGACGACGAGCACCGCGGTCTCGACCCCGCAGACCTCGGACGGGATCCGGTCGAGCACCGCGCCGACGTTCTCGATCTCGTTGTAGGCGGGCACGAGGACCCCGATCCGGTCGCGAAAGCGCTCGGGATGGCCGCCGGCGCGAAACTCCTCCCAGGCGAGCCCCTCGAGCGCTCCGGCGAGCTGACGCGAGATCCGCGAGCCCTGAACCAGAGCGCGCAAGACGAGCCCGAAGAGGACGAGGATCGCGAAGATCGCAACGCCCACGATCCGCGTCCCGTTCTCGCGCTCGAACGAGAACGCCTCGAGCAGGGCGTCGGGGATCTCGGAGCCGGCGACGACCGCGAGCCCGAGCGCGATCGCGAGCAGGATCAGGACGTCGGCGTTTCGCAGCACCCGCCCGCGCCAGATCGCATACGCGGCGATCGCCGCGGCGAGCACGAGCCCGACCGCGCGGATCGCGGTCAGCTCCGGGGGCAGGATGTCGGCAGTCGGGGGCATCGGGAGGATTCTGTACGCTCGCGCCGCTATGCGGATCCTGATCCTGGGTGGTGACGGGTACCTTGGATGGCCGACCGCGATGCGCTTCTCCGCCCGCGGGCACGACGTCTCGGTCGTCGACAACTTCTCCCGCCGCCGCTGGCACAACGAGCACTCGACCGACTCGCTGACCCCGATCGGTTCGCTCACGGATCGGGTCGAGGCCTGGCGCGAGGTCTCCGGCAACGAGATCCGCGCCTTCGTCGGCTCGATCGAGGACGGCGAGTTCATCGACGGCGTGATCGCCGAAACGCTGCCGGAGACGATCATCCACTACGGCGAGCAGCCCTCCGCGCCCTACTCGATGAAGTCCCGCGACGCGGCGGTCGAGACCCAGTACACGAACGTGATCGGAACGCTGAAGCTGCTCTTCGCGATCCGCGACCGGGTGCCCGACTGCCACCTGGTCAAGCTCGGGACGATGGGGGAGTACGGGACTCCGAACATCGACATCGAGGAGGGGTTCATCGAGATCGAGCACAACGGGCGCACCGACACCCTGCCGTTCCCGAAGCTGCCCGGCTCGCTCTACCACCTCTCCAAGGTCCACGACTCCCACAACATCCACTTCGCCTGCCGGATCTGGGGCCTGCGCTCGACCGACCTCAACCAGGGCGTCGTCTACGGGGTCGAGACCGACGAATCGGCGAGCGACGAGCGGCTGATCACCCGCTTCGACTACGACGAGTACTTCGGCACGGTGCTCAACCGCTTCTGCGTCCAGGCGGTGATCGGGCATCCGCTCACCGTCTACGGCGAGGGGGGCCAGACGCGCGGGTTCCTCAACATCCGCGACACGCTCCAATGTGTCGAGCTCGCTGTTGACAACCCGCCCGAGCTCGGTGAGTACCGCGTCTTCAACCAGTTCACCGAGCAGTTCTCGGTCGCCGAGCTCGCGAACCTGGTTAGGCGCACCGCCGGCGAGGTCGGGCTCGAGGTCGAGGTGAAGCGCTTCCCGAACCCGCGGATCGAGGCCGAGCAGCACTACTACAACGCCACGAACACAAAGCTCCACGACCTCGGGCTCGAGCCGCACCATCTCGGCGAGGAGCTCGTGCGCTCCCTGCTCGGGATCATCGAGCGCCACAAGGAGCGCGTGATCGAGCGTGCGATCCTGCCGCGGACGCGTTGGCGCCCGGGCGAGCTCGCCGGCGAGGTGCCCGCCTCAACGAACTGATCCCACCCGCTCGACCGCCCGGAAGCCCGCATGCGAGCGGGGAAAACGGCCTCGGGCGCCCAGGAGCCGCTGCTACCATCGCTCGCCCATGCGAGCCGCGGACGCACTTTGCGAAGCACTGATCGCCGAAGGGGTCGAGCACGTCTTCGGCATCCCCGGCGGCGCCAACCTGCCGACCTATGACGCCCTCTACGACGCGAACCTGACCCACATCCAGGCCCGCCACGAGCAGTGCGCCGGGCACGCGGCCGAGGGGTATGCCAAGGCCTCGGGGAAGGTCGGGGTCGCGATGGCGACCTCGGGCCCGGGCGCTACGAACCTCGTCACCCCGATCGCCGACGCGATGATGGACTCGGTGCCGACCGTTTTCATCACGGGCCAGGTGCGCACGGACCTGATCGGCACCGACGGCTTTCAGGAGGCCGACGTGACCGGGATCACGATGCCGGTCGTCAAGCACTCGCTGCTCGTCACCGACCCGCGTCAGATCCCCGAGTACGTGCACCAGGCCTTCCACATCGCCTCGACCGGGCGTCCGGGGCCGGTGCTGATCGACGTCCCGCAGGATCTCTCCCGCGCCGAGATCGACTACGCCCCCGCCGAGGGCCTGCCCCATCTTCCCGGCTACAAGCCGCCCACCGAGGGCAACATCAAGCAGATCAGGATTGCGGCCAAGGCGCTCGCGAACGCGCGCAGGCCGGTGATCTACGGGGGCGGGGGGATCATCAACGCGAACGCCTCGGAGGAGTTCCGCGAGTTCTGCGCCTCCGACCGCCTGCCCGTGACGCTGACCGTGATGGGCCTCGGGGCCTTCCCCGCCCCCCACGAGCAGTGGCTGGGGATGCTCGGCATGCATGGCACGCGAACCGCGAACTACGCGATGGACGGCGCCGATCTGATCGTCTGCGTCGGCGCCCGCTTCGACGACCGGATCACCGGCAAGCTGAGCGAGTTCGCGCCGCGGGCGAAGTTCGTTCACATCGACGTCGACCCCGCCGAGATCTCGAAGAACATCCCCGCCCACATTCCGATCGTCGGCGACGCCAAGGACGTGCTGCCGAAGCTGAGCCGCGAGTACCGGGCGCTGGGCGCCGAGTCGGCGCGGCTGGAGGACTGGTGGAAGCAGATCCGCGAGTGGCAGAGCGCCCATCCGCTGCGCTACGAGGACTCGAGCGACTCCGAGATCAAGCCCCAGTTCATGGTCGAGGCGATGTACGAGGCGACCGAGGGCGACGCGATCGTCACCTCCGACGTCGGCCAGCACCAGATGTGGGCGGCGCAGTACTACCACTTCGCAAAGCCCCGCCGGTGGCTCAACTCGGGCGGCCTCGGGACGATGGGCTTCGGCCTGCCGGCGGCGATCGGCGCCAAGGTGGCCTGCCCCGAGGAGACTGTGGTCTGCCTTGCCGGCGACGGCTCGCTGGTCATGGTCTGCCAGGAGTTCGCGACCGCCGCCGCGCACAACATCCCAGTCAAGGTCTTTCTGATGAACAACGGTCACTTCGGCATGGTCCGCCAGTGGCAGGAGCTGTTCTGGGAGGAGCGCTACCAATCCGTCGAGATGGGCCCCAGCCCGGACTGGCCGAAGCTCGCCGAGGCGTTCGGCTGGACCGGCATGCAGTGCACCGACAAGGGCGGGCTTCGCGACGCGATGCGCACCGCCCTGGAGACCGAGGGCCCAGTGCTGCTCGACGTGCACGTGACCAAGAACGAGAACTGCTACCCGATGATCCCGGCCGGCGCCGCGGCGC
>Ga0136632_10000396_pt1 | contig 12590 bp, 9 predicted proteins | sample AntDrymUQ6112106_2_FD_104670 | JGI IMG/M metagenome (GOLD analysis project Ga0136632, IMG submission 104670) | Polar desert sand microbial communities from Dry Valleys, Antarctica - metaG UQ611 (21.06) | ecosystem: Environmental > Terrestrial > Soil > Desert | place: Antarctica: Dry Valley...
GAAGAACACGAGGATCACCGTTGCGACGAGAATCGCGACGAAGCCGATCATGGTCAGGAATCCGGGGCCGTCCTCACCCATAACCTCAGCCTAGACAGTTGATTTCGCAGCCGCGTGCGGGGGCGGGCGCTGCTCTAGATGATCGAGCACGCCGCGCCGGGCTCGCGGACGAGGTCGGCGATCAGGTAGATCGAGCCGGCGGCGAGGACCGCTCCGGAGGGCCCGGCGAGCTCGCGCGCTCGCTCGAGGGCCCGCTCCGGGTCGGACGCGGTCTCGGCCGGCGGGCCGTCGAGCTTCTCCGCCAGCGCCTCGAGCGTCGCGGGCGACAGCGCGCGCGGGTTCGAGCACGCGCTGTAGACGGCGCGTTCGCAGAGCGGCAGGAGCTCCGCCAGGATCGCGCTCGCGTCCTTGTCGTCGAGGACCGAGAACACGCCCGTCAGCGCGCGCCCGCCGAGCAGCTCGCCGAGCGCAGCGCGCAGCGCCCGCGCGCCGGCGGGATTGTGAGCGCCGTCGTAGACGGTCAACGGGTCACTCGCGACCACCTGGAGCCGGCCGGGAAGCTCGAGCGCGCTCGCCGCCTCGCACACGCGGGCGCCCTTGAGCGGACGCCCGAGATAGGCCTCCGCCGCCGCGCGCGCGAGTGCCAGGTTGCGGCGCTGGAAGGCGCCCAGGGGACGCAGTGCGCGCGCTTCATCAGCCGGCGGCGAGTCGGGGGCGCGCACGCGCCGGGCGCCGCGCTCGCGGACCACGCGCTCGGCCACCCGCTCGGCCTCGGGATCGAGCTGGCCCGTCACGAGCACGCCGCCCTCGGGAACGACGGCGAGCTTCTCCTCGGCGATCGCCTCGATCGTCGAGCCGAGCCAGCGCGTGTGGTCGAGGTCCACCCCGGTCAGCACGCAGACCGGAGCCGCGATCACGCTCGTGGCGTCGTAGCGCCCGCCGAGGCCGGCTTCGACAACCGCCACCTCGACGCCGGCGCGTGCGAGCTCGTGGTAAGCGGCCGCGGTAAGCGCCTCGAACTGGGTCACGCGCTCATCCTCGTCGAGCGTGCGCTCGAGCAGCTCGACTGCGTGCGCCGCGCGCGCGACGGCGGCTGCGAACTCGGCGTCGCCGACCGGGCGTCCGTCGATCTCGATCCGCTCGCAGAACGAGCGCAGATGTGGCGAGGTGTAGCTACCCGCCCGCAGCCCGTGCGCGCGGAGGATCGCGGCGATCATCCGCGTCGTCGAGGTCTTGCCGTTGGTGCCGAGCACTTGCACGGCGTCGAAGCGCCGCTGCGGGGTGCCGAGCGCCGTCGTGAGCTTGCGCATCCGATCGAGACCGAAGCGCATGCCGAACAGCTCGAGCCCGAGCAGGTAGTCCTCGGCCTGGCGAAGGTTCATGCGCCGTCCAGGACGGCGAGCTCGGCCTCGAGCTCGGCAAGCTTGTCGCGCTCGGCCTGCACGACCGGCGCGGGCGCCTTCTCGACGAAGCCCGCATTGCCGAGCTTGCCCTGGGCGCGCGCGATCTCCTTCCCCAGCAGCTCGCGGCGCGCGCCCTCGCGGCGCTCGGCCTCGGCCGGATCGATGGCGTCGGAGGCGAGCACCTCCACGGAGCCGCCGGGAATCGCCACCGCTGCGGCGGGCTCCTCGCCATCGGCGGCGGCGAGCTCGAAGCGGGCTAGGCGGCCGAGATCGCCGGCCGTGCCCTCGTAACCCTCCGCCACGAGGCGCCCGCGCAGGATCGTCCCCGCCGGCGTCCCGACGTCGTCGCGGTAGCGGCGCAGCGCGGTGACCGCCTCGATCGTGCGCCCAAGCTCCGCTTCGGCGGCGCCATCGATGTTGTCCGGCTCGAGCTGCGGCCAGGCGGCGACCGCAAGCAGCCCCTCCGCGCCCGGCGCGCGCCCGGGCAGGTAGGACCAGATCTCCTCGGTCACGAACGGCATCATCGGGTGCGCCAGGACGAGCACACGCTCGAGCGACCAGAGCAGCGTCTTCGAAAGCGCCTCGCGGTCGGCCCCCCCGTCGTAGAGCCGCGGCTTGACGAGCTCGAGATACCAGTCGCAGAGTTCACTCCAGAAGACGTCGTAGAGCTCGAGCGCCGCGCGCGCGAGCTCGAACGACTCGTACAGCGCCGTGACACGCTCGGTCGCGCGCTCGAGCCGGGAGACGATCCAGCGGTCCTCGACAGTCTCCGGCCGCGCCGTCGGCAACACGTCCTCGTCGACGCCGAGCAGGATCAGCCGCGAGGCGTTCCAGAGCTTGTTGGTCAGGTTCTCGCCCTGCTTGATCTTCTCCGCCGAGAAGCGCACGTCCTGCGACGAGGACATCGCCAGCAGGCCGAAGCGCAGGGCGTCGGCGCCGTGCTCGGCGATCTGCTCGAGCGGGTCGATCCCGGTACCGAGCGATTTCGACATCCGGCGTCCGTCGGGCGCCTGGATGACCGAGTGGATCGGGACGTCCGAGAACGGCGGCCGTCCGGTGAACTCGATCCCGAACATCACCATGCGCGCGACCCAGAGGAAGATGATGTCGCGCGCGGTCGAGAGGACGTCGGTCGGGTAGAACGCCTGCAGGGCGGGCGTCTGCTCGGGCCAGCCGAGCGTCGCGAACGGCCACAGCGCCGAGGAGAACCAGGTGTCGAGCACGTCCTCGTCCCGGCGCAGCTCACCGTCACAGGCGCCACAACGTTCTGGCGGCGACTCCGCGACGAAGGTCTCCTCGCACTCGTCGCAGTACCAGACCGGCAGCCGGTGACCCCACCAGAGCTGGCGCGAGACGCACCAGGGCCGGATCTCCCCGAGCCAGCCCAGGTAGACGTCGGTCCACGGCTTCGCCGGATGAAAGCTCACCTCGCCGTTGCGGACGACATCGATCGCGGGCGCCGCGAGCGCCTTCATGTCGCAGAACCACTGCAGCGAGATCAGCGGCTCGACGCGCTTGCCGGAGCGGTGCGAGTGCGGCACGTCGTGCTCGTAGGGCTGGGAGCCCGAAATCAGGTCCTCGGCGCGCAGCGCCGCGAGCACGGCCGTCGCGGCCTCATCGACGTCGAGTCCAGCGAAGCGCTCGCCGGCGGCCTGGGTCATCCGGCCGTCCTCGCCGATCACGCTGATCTCCTCGAGCCCGTGGCGGCGCCCGATCTCGAAGTCGTTCGGGTCGTGGCCGGGGGTGATCTTCAGCGCCCCGGTGCCGAACTCGGGGTCGACGTGCTCGTCGGCGATGATCGGCAGCCGGCGGCCGACGAGCGGCAGCACGGCGGCCTCACCGATCAGCCGCGAGTAGCGCTCGTCGCCGGGGTTCACGGCGACGGCTGTGTCGGCGAGCATCGTCTCCGGGCGCACGGTCGCGACCGTGATCGAGCCCGAGCCCGACTCGAGCGGGTAGTCGATCATGTAAAGCGTGTCGGTCAGCGTCCGCTGCTCGACCTCGAGGTCTGAGATCGCCGAGCCCAGCCCCGGGTCCCAGTTGACGATGTAGTTGTCGCGATAGATCAGGCCGCGCTCGTGGAGCTTGACGAAGACGTGCGTCACCGCGCGGGCGTAGGCCTCGTCCATCGTGAAGCGCTCGCCCGCGTAGTCCGCCGAGGCGCCGAGCGCCTTGAACTGCTCGATGATCTTCGAGCCGTACTGCGTGCGCCATTCCCAGACGCGCTCGACGAAGCGCTCGCGCCCGAGCTGCTCGCGAGTCGTGCCCTCCTCTTCGACGAGCTGCTTCTCGACCACGGCCTGGGTGGCGATGCCGGCGTGGTCAGTGCCGAAGATCCACTTCGTGCGCCTGCCCTGCATCCGCTTGAGCCGGATCAACGCGTCTTGGATCGACCCGTTGAGGGCGTGGCCCATGTGCAGCGCGCCGGTGACGTTCGGCGGCGGGATCGCGATCGAGTAGTTCTCGGCCGCGTCGCCCTCGTTCTCGGGCGAGAAGATTCCCGACTCCTCCCAGCGCGCGAATACGCGCGCCTCGACCGCCGCGGGGGCGTAGCGCTTGTCCTGCTCGAGCTGCTTCAGTCGCCCGTCTGCCACGGGCCGGAGTCTAGGCAGCGAGGGTGGCGGCCTCTAGACCGGCAGCCCGGCGCAGAACTCGACGAACTTCTTCGTGTCGCGCTCCGGCGGGCCGTGCCCGAAGCAGACGAGCTTCGGCTCGAGCTGCCCCAACCGCCGCGCCGACTCGCGGTTGCGGACGGAGTCCGGGGTGAAGAAGGTCGGCGGCTCGCGCAGGCCCCGGATGGCGGTAAAGACGTGCATGCTGTTGAGCACGTCGCCGAGGACGAGCGCACGGTCGGACTCGCGCCAGAAGGCCACGTGGCCCGCTGAGTGACCGGGAACGTCGAGGACGGTGAAGCCGCCGACCTCGTCGCCCTCGACGAGCTTGCGATCGACCGGGTGGCCCGGGCCGGCCATCAGCCTGTAGAAGACGTTGTTGATGGGGTGGCGGGGTTGGCGCTGCAGGATCAGACGGGGGTCCTCGGCCGCGTCGGCGTCGTTCGTCCCGACCCAGAACGGCACCCCGAGCGTCTCGCAGACCGCTTTCGAGGCGCCCTGGTGGTCGACGTGCGCATGCGTGAGCGCGTGCGCGTTGACCTCGTGCCCCTTCAGGTCCTTGAGGATGTGCCGGCGGTCGAGCTTCGCGCCGGCGTCCACCAGCACGTCGCCGATCAGGTACTCGTTGATCCCGTGCTTCGGGAAGCCGCTCAGCTGCCAGAGGCCGTCGGCCAGCTGCTCCATATGGGGACCCTACCTCAGGCCGACTCGGCGGCTTGCTCTTCGCCCTCGTCGGGCTCGTCGTCGACGGCCTGGGTGACGAGCGTGGGCTTGAGCCCCTTCTCGATCGTCTCCTTGGTGACGACGCACTTCTTGACGTCGCGGCGCGAGGGCAGCTCGAATTGGACGTCGAGCAGGGTGTCCTCGAGGATCGAGCGCAGGCCGCGCGCGCCAGTCTCGCGCTCGAGCGCCTTGTCGGCGATCGAGGTCAGCGAGTCCTCCGCGAAGACGAGCTCGATGCCGTCGAACTCGAAGAACCGGTTGAACTGCTTCGTCAGCGCGTTGCGCGGCTCGGTCAGGATCGTGACGAGATCGTCGCGCGTGAGCTGGTGGATGACCGAGATCACCGGCAGGCGGCCGATGAACTCGGGGATCAGCCCGTAATCGACGAGATCCTCGGGAAGGACCTTCTCGAACGCGTCACCGGTGTCCTTGTTGTGCTTGGAGTCGACCTGGGCACCGAAGCCGATCCCCTTGTTGCCGACGCGCCGCTCGATCACCTTGTCGAGCTCGGCGAACGCGCCGCCGCATATGAACAGGATGTTGGTCGTGTCGATCGTCAGGAACTCCTGGTGCGGGTGCTTGCGCCCGCCCTGCGGCGGCACCGAGGCCACGGTTCCCTCGAGGATCTTGAGCAGCGCCTGCTGGACGCCCTCGCCCGAGACGTCGCGCGTGATCGACGGGTTGTCGGCCTTGCGCGCGATCTTGTCTACCTCGTCGATGTAGATAATCCCGGTCTCGGCCTTCTTGACGTCGAAATCGGCCGCCTGGATCAGCTTCAGCAGGATGTTCTCGACGTCCTCGCCGACGTAGCCGGCCTCGGTGAGCGCGGTCGCGTCGGCGATCGCGAACGGGACGTTGAGGATTTTGGCGAGCGTCTGCGCGAGCAGCGTCTTGCCGCAGCCGGTCGGCCCGAGCAGCAGGATGTTCGACTTCTGCAGCTCGAGCTCCTGGTCCTCGGACTGCATCATCTGGACGCGCTTGTAGTGGTTGTAGACGGCGACCGAGAGCGTTCGCTTGGCGGGGTCCTGGCCGACGACGTACTCCCGCAGGACGGAGTTGATCTCCTTCGGCTTCGGCAGGTTCTCGAGGTCGAAGGTGGCCGGGGCCGTCAGCTCCTCGTCGATGATCTCGTTGCAGAGATCGATGCACTCGTCGCAGATGTAGACGCCGGGCCCGGCGATCAGCTTCTTGACCTGCCGCTGAGACTTGCCGCAGAAGCTGCAGAGGAGCTGTTCGTTGGAATCGGTCGGGCGTGCCAAGGGGTCCTCCCTGTTCTGTCAAACGGTAGCGGTCGCCGGGCGTTGGCATGACGGCCTCCGCCTCGCTTTCGCCCGCGCCGCGCGTTCCCCTTCCCGCCGACCGGCTAGTGCTTGTCGATCACGCGATCGATGAGGTTGTACTCCTGCGCCTCCTCGGCGCTCATGAAGTAGTCGCGCTCGGTGTCCTTGGCGACCTTCTCGAGGTCCTGGCCGGTGTGCTTGGCCAGGATCTCGTCAAGGCGGCGGCGCACGTCGATGATCTCCTTGGCGTGGATCTCGATGTCGGTCGCCTGGCCCTGGAAGCTCGACGAGACCTGGTGGATCAGGATCTTCGCGTTCGGGAGCGCCATCCGCTTGCCCGCAGCGCCGCCGCTCAGGAGCAGCGCGCCCATCGACATCGCGATGCCGACGCAGATCGTCTGCACCGGCGGCTTGATGAACTGCATCGTGTCGTAGATCGCGAGGCCCGCGTAGACCGAGCCGCCCGGCGAGTTGATGTAGATCGAGATGTCCTTGTCCGGGTCCTCGGACTCGAGGTGCAGCAGCTGAGCGACGATCAGGTTGGCGATCTCGTCGGTCACTGGCGTGCCGAGGAAGACGATCCGCTCGTTGAGCAGGCGCGAGTAGATGTCGAAGGCGCGCTCGCCGCGCGAGGTCTGCTCGACGACCATCGGTACGAGTGGGCTCATCGCTGCTTCCTTTCGGCTGTTCGAGGTTGGAGTCCGGCGGGGCGCGGAGTCTATAGACGGCCGTGCGCGGGCTTGGTGGGAGCGCCGGCCGCTCAGGAGCCGGGGGTCCAGAGCTTGGACTTCTTCTGCTCGCCTTCCTTCTCGGGCGTCCAGAGCGCGTCGCGCGCCTCGGCCTGCTCGAGCGGGATCGGGGCGGCGTGCCCGGCCAGCAGGTCGACGGCCTTGCGCATCGCGATGTCCTGGCGCAACGCGCCGTCTCGGCCCTGCTCCTTGGCGCCCTCCAGCGAGGCCTTCAACTCGTCGTCGGAGACCTCCCCCACGCCCTGGGCGGCGGCGGCCTCGCGCAGCGCGTCGAGGATCTCCTCGTCGCTGGCGCCGAGGGCCTCGCGCTCGACGATCGCGGCGAGGGTAGCCTCGCGGCGCAGGGCGCGGTCGGCGTCGTCGCGCGCCTCGGCGATCAGTTCGTCCTCGCTCTTGCCGGCCATCGCCGTGTACTGCGCGGCGCTGACGCCGCGGCGCTCGAGGGCGCGCACGGTCGCGTTCCACATCTCGCGCGCCTTGGCCTCGACCAGCGCGTCCGGCAGGTCGATCTTGGAAGTCGCGGCCGCGGCGTCGACCGCCGCCTCGCGGAACTCGCGCTCGATCGCCACCTGCTTGGCCTCGGAGATCTTCTCCTCGACGTCGGCGCGCAGCTCGTCGAGCGTGTCGAAGCCGCCGGCATCGGCGGCGAGGTCGTCGTCGAGCTCGGGCAGGAGCTTCTGCTTGACCTCCTTGACGTCGACCTCGAAGACGACGTCCTTCCCTGCGAGGCCGGAGCCCTCCTCGCCGTCACCGGAGGCGTGGTCGTCCGGGAACGTGACCTCGACCCGGCGCTGCTCCCCGGCCTTGGCGCCGACCAGCTGGCCCTCGAAGCCCTCGACGAGGCGTCCCGAGCCGAGCTCGAGCATGAAGCCGCGCGCCTCGCCGCCCTCGAAGGGCTCCCCGTCGAGCGTGCCGGTGAAGTCGAGCGCGAGGAAGTCGCCCTCCTGGGCCTCGCGGTCGACGTTCTCGAGCGAGGCCATCGCCTCGCGCAGCTGGTCGAGCTGCTCGGTGATCTCGGCCTGGGTCACCTCCGGCTCGCGACGGCCGACCTCGATCCCCTCGAAGTCGCCGAGCTCGGCGTCGGGACGGACCCCGACGTCAAAGCTGAAGCCGAGCGGCCCGCCCTTTTCCGGCAGGTCGGCGAGCTTCACCTCGGGCTCGCCGACGGGCGCGATCTCAGCCGCGGCGACCGCGTCCTCGTACCAGCCGGGGAGAGCGTGGCGGAGCGCCTCCTCGAGCATCGCTGGACGGCCGACGCGCTGCATCACGACCTGAGGGGGCACCTTCCCCTTGCGGAAGCCCGGCGCCTTGAGGTCCTTGCCGAGCGCCACGGCGGCGTGCTCGAGCGCATGCTCGACCGCGCCCGGCTCGACCTCGACCTCCACGCGCACGCGCGAGTCGGGCAGGTCAGTCCTCTTGGTGCTGAGCGCCCGCGCCATCGGCGGGCCACGATAGCGGCCCGTCGCCGCCGAGCACGTCCGCGCGGCTGTAGTGGCCGACGGCGTCGAACCAGCGCTTGGCGCGCATCCCGACGCGCAGATCGCAGTCGGCGCTGACGATTCCTTCCTCTCCGCGCAGCGGCCCCGCGATTACCTCCCCCCGGCTGGGCTCGACGATGACGGCGCCGCCCGATCCGAACACCTCGTGCCCGTCCGGGAGCGGTACCGGGAAGTCGTCGGGGAAGGCGGCTGCCGGGATGTACTGCGGGACCGACACGACGAACGCGCCCGACTCGATCGCGATGTGGCGCATCGTGGCGAGCCAGCCGTCGGAGTCGTCGGCCGTCGGTGCCAGCCAGATCTGCGGACCGCCTTGGTACACGGCGTAGCGCGCGAGCGGCATCCGGTTCTCCCAGCAGATCAAGCCGCCGACACGGGCGAAGCCGAGATCGGCGACGCCGAGGTCATCGCCCGCCCCGACACCGTGGAAGACGCGCTCCTGCATCGTCGGCATCAGCTTGCGGTGGCGTAGCTCCAGCCCGTCGGGCCCGATCACGACGAGCGTGTTGTAGAGGCTCCCCGGGCGCTCGGACTCGCGCTCGTTGACGCCGATCGCGCAGTGGATCCCCAACCGCGCGCAGGCCTCGGTCAAGCGGTCGGTGTGCGGCCCCGGCACGTCGACCGAGCTCTTCCACATCCGCTCCCAGAGCTCGTCCCAGCCGCCGAAGGAGGTCGCGTCCTTGGCCCATGCGTTCGAGGGGTAGATCGAGACGAACACCTCGGGGAGCACGGCCAGCTGGGCGCCGTCGGCGGCCACCTGCTCGAGCAGCCCGATCGCCTTGTCGATCGTCGCGTCGGCGTCGAGTACGACCGGCGTCGCCTGGATGGCGGCTACCCGGACGGTCTCGAAGCTCGTCGCCGCCATCTTCCGACGCGCCTAGGTCTCGGAGGCCAGCGGCTCGCGCATCGACTTCGTCTCGGGCGCCGCGGCGTAGGGCTGCTCGTCCTCCTCGCCCTGTTCGAGATAGACACTGTCGGCGTTGACGGCCCAAATGTCGTGCTCGGAGCCGGTCGTGATGTTCTCGACCACCCGCATCGCGGTCAGCATCGAGTGGTCGGAGTTGTTGTAGCGGTGGAGGCCGTTGCGCCCGACTTGATGCAGGTTCTCGATCCCGCCCAGCCACTCGCGGATCGTCTCGACGCGTTCGGCGTAGTCGGTGTCATACATCGGATAGGCCTTGGGCACGCGGACCGCGTAGCCGCGCTCGACCTTCGAGGCCGACGCAAGGCCGATCTGCTCGAGCTCGCGTGAGGCCAACTCGACGAGCTCGTCGTCGTCCATCTCCCAGAGGTCGTCACCGGCGAAGCAGAAGTACTCGAGGCCGACGCACGCCTTGTCCGGGTCGGGGACCATGTAGGGGCTCCAAGAACGGTAATTCTGGATCCGCCCGACGCGCACGTCCGGATAGTGGATGTAGATCCAGTTGTCGGGGAACGGGTCCTCGCCGTCGATCACCAGCGCGACGGTCAGGAAGTCGCGGTAGCGCAGACCGCGGGCCGCCTCCAGCACCTCGGGCGGAGGCGGCGGGTCGGTCATTCCGACGATCGCGCGCAGCGGCAGCGAGGAGATCACCTCGCCGGCCTCGAGGCGCTCGCCCTCGGCCTCGATCGCCGTGACCCGGCCACCCTCGATGAACACCTTCTCGACCGGCGTCTCTAGCTCGACCTCGCCGCCGAGGCCGCGGATCTGCTCCGTCATCGTCTCCCACATCTGGCCCGGCCCGTAGCGGGGATAGTGGAACTCCTCGATCAGGCTCTTGACCTTGTTGCCGCGGTTCCCTAGCAGCGCCGACTTGGCGGCACTCATGAACGAGAGGCCCTTGATCCGCTGGGCCGCCCACTCGGCGCGCAGCTCGGAGGTGGAGACGCCCCAGACCTTCTCCGTGTAGGAGCGGAAGAAGAGCTCGAAGAGGCGCTTGCCGAAGCGGTTCGAGACCCACTGCTCGACGGTCTCCTCCTCGCCCTTCGGGCGCAGCTTGGCCGCCAGGTAGGACGCGAACGAGCGCGTGAGCTCGACCGGTCCGAGCTTGCGCACGACGTCGCCGCCGCGCAGCGGGTAGTCGAGGAACTTGTGGTTCCAATAGATGCGCGACATCCGCGGGCGCAGGATGAACTCGTCGCCCATCACCTCCCACCAGAGCCGCTCGACCTCCTTCGACTTTGTGAAGAAGCGATGTCCGCCGAGGTCGAAACGGTAGCCGTCCTCGACGACCGTCTTGGCGATCCCGCCGACCTGGTCCTCGGCCTCGAGCACGGTCACGGGCAGCTCGCGCTGCGCGAGCAGGTAGCCGGCGGTCAGGCCGGCGGGTCCGCCGCCGAGGACGAGGGTCGGACGGCTGGGATCGAGGCGGGGAGAGGCTCCGGGCATGGGTCTGGCGAACGACGAGGGGCGCAGAGACTACCCACCGGGCGCGGGATTCGAGCGTCCGCCGCGCTTGATGTACAGGATCCCGCGCACGCCCCGGCCCGACTCGGCGGCGCGCAACGGCGTCACGTCGACGCGCTCGAAGCGCGGGTCGCGGTTGAGCGCGCGGAACCACTTCGACGAGCGCCGACGCACGAGCCGCGTCCACGGCGCCTGCCACGAGCGCGCGTCGCCCTCGACGATCGGCCGCACGAGCAGCACCCGCCCTCCTCGGGGCACGCGGTCGAGCAGCGGACCGAGCGTCTCCTGCACCCCGGCGCCGCGCAGGCGCGCGAGCGCGTCGCGCCAGTCCATCACGCCGGGATCGTCGACCGTCCCGAGCGTGGTCGCGTAGCGCATGCCTTCCGGCAAGTAATGGTCGAGCACCGGCAGGCGCTCGGGGTGCGTCGAGATCACGAGGTCGCCGCGTTCGAGCTGCGGCTCGAGCTCGTCGACGACGGTCTTCTCGAGGCTGGGCGCAGTGAAGTCCGGCACGCCGGGGCTGAATCCCCACAGCAGCACCACGAGCGCGCCGGCCGCGAGGCCGATGCGCCCCGCGCGCGCCAGCCCGAGCGCGGCGACGAGCACGAGCGGCCCGAACAGCGCGGCCAGGTAGCGGCCTGCCCACGCGGGCGAGAGCTGAGAGGCGCCCCAGGCTAAGACGAGCGTCGCCACGCCGAGCGCGATCAGCGCGAGCACGGCGGTGCGCTCGCGATCGCCCGCGCGGCCGACGAGCGCCGCAACCCCCACCCCCGCGCCGAGGGCGAGGACCGCGGTCGGCCCCTGACCGGCGAGGACAACGGTGAACGACAGCCACAGCTGGTCGATCGGGGGCGCCTGCGACCACGGGGCGCCGGTGTGGGTCGCCTGATAGGCGAGCGTCGGCAGCCAGGGCGCGAATGCCAACGCGACGCCGCCGAACGCCAGCAGCGCGTCGCGGATCAGCCCGCGCCGATCGTCGGCGGCGCGCCAACAGACGACCAGCGCGACGACCGCGCCCGCGCCCACGAAGAGACCCCAGTTGTGGGTGTAGAGAAGCAGCGCGATAGCGATCGCGAACGGGATCAGATGCCCGCGCCTGCGGTAGACGAACGCGTGCGCGAAGCAGGCCGCGATGACGATGCTGAGCAGCATCACGAGCGTGTACATGCGCGCGTCGTGAGTGAATGTCGTCAAGAACGGGTTGAGCGCGCACGCCGCGGCGCAGAGCCAGCCGGCGCGCTCGCCGAACAGGCTCCAGCCGGCCCACAGCCCAACCGGGATCGTCGCGAGCGAGAACACCAGCGACAGCGACTGCGTCGCGACTTCGCCGCTGCCGAACAGGTCGACCCAGACGTGCAGCAGCATGTAGTAGAGCGGCGGCGAGCCGTCCTGGCGCAGGACGCCCGGGATGTCGACCAGCGCGTGCGAGGAGATCCCGAGCGAGAGGCCTTCGTCGATCCAGTAGGGCTCGCCCAGCGCTGCGGTCCGCAGCCAGAACGACAGCGCGAGCAGGCCGAGCAGGCCGAGCAGGACCCGCAGGCGTGCGGAATCGAGCGCCGGCACCCGCGGCAGCGCCCTGCGACGCGCGGCGACGGTAGCCATGCGCGAGAAGATAAAGCGCACGCGCGCGCCGCGTCCCCGGGGTCAGCGAAGGCCGGCGCCCGGCTTGCAGGCCGCGAGTACGCGCCAGCGCTCGGTCTTCGCCACCCGCTCCAAGCCGCGTCCGTCGCGCGGCAGGGCCGGCGCCGGCCGCTGCGTCCGCGTCGGGCGCGCGCTGAAGACGATCGCCGGCGCACGCGGCTGAAAGCCGACCTGGCGGCCGTGGAGACCGAGCTGCCAGGCGAGCACCGGCACCTGGTAGGGACCGGTGAACGGCTGCCCACAGGCGAGCACGCGCGCCCGTCCGCCCGCGCGCTCGATCGCGTCGTCGAGCTCGCC
>Ga0136632_10000399_pt1 | contig 12544 bp, 12 predicted proteins | sample AntDrymUQ6112106_2_FD_104670 | JGI IMG/M metagenome (GOLD analysis project Ga0136632, IMG submission 104670) | Polar desert sand microbial communities from Dry Valleys, Antarctica - metaG UQ611 (21.06) | ecosystem: Environmental > Terrestrial > Soil > Desert | place: Antarctica: Dry Valley...
GCGGCGAGGATTTCGTGCTCTCAGCCTCCAACGTCGTCAACGCGACCGGCGTCTGGGCGGATCGACTGCGCCCGCAGGAGCTGCACGACGAGGCCGAGGTACCGCGCATCCGGCCCAGCCGTGGCACGCACATCACGCTGCGCCACGAGGATCTGCCGCTCGCCGCCGCTGGCGCGATCGTCCCGGCCGGCGGCGGGCGTACGATCTTCGCCCTGCCGTGGCTCGGGCGCACGTTGCTGGGCACGACCGACAACGACTACGAGGGCGAGCTCGACGGCGTCCACCACGTGCCTCCATCCGCGGACGACATCGACTACCTGCTCGACGCCACGAACACGTACTTCGGCACATCGCTGCGTCCGGATGACCTGACCGGCGCCTACGCGGGGGTGCGGCCGCTCATCTCGACGGGCGATCCGAAGAAGTCCGTCGACATCTCGCGCAAGGCGGAGCTGTACGAGACCTCCAGCGGCATGGTCACGATCACGGGTGGGAAGCTGACGACGTGGCGGCGGATGGCGAAGATGACGGTCGACCGGCTCGTGGAGCGCGAGGCGCGCGATGCCCCCTGCCGCACACAGCAGATCCCGCTCGGCGCGCCGGTCGAGGTCAGCGACCTTCCGCGCGTGGATGGCGTTCCCGAGGCCGCCTACGCCGCGCTCGCCGGGCGCTACGGCCACGCCGCCCACGACGTGCTCGCCGTCGCGCGCGAGCGCGAGGAGCTTGCTCGCCCGATCGTGAGCGACATGCCCGATCTGCTCGCCGAAATCGTCTATGCGGCGCGGCGCGAGCAGGCCCGCTCGCTCGGCGACGTGCTGCTGCGGCGCACCCGCCTGGGCCTGCTGGCCGGCCGGGAGCTCGGCGCGAACGGAGCCGTGGCGGCGTGCGTCGCCACGGCTCTTGCGGGCGAGCTGGGCTGGGACGAGGGCGAGCGCTCGGCGCAGCTGAACGCGTGGGACGTCGAGGCGCGCGCCGAAGGCGTCGTCGGAAGCGCGTAACTTTGCGGTGCTCGTCGCCGGTCTGGCCCGGGTTGTCTACATACGAAAGGGGGCTCGCTGCCCCGATGCGCCGCCTGCTGGTCCTGATCGCCGTGTCCATCGCCGTTCCCGTTGCGCCTGCCCGCGCCGACTTCTTCCAGGGCGACGCGATCGACGGGCCGAGCCCCGACATCGTGTCGCTCGGTGACGTCGACCTCGCCCGCGACGGCACGGGCGCGCTGGCTTACGTCCGGCGAGCCGACGGCATCGATCACATCTTTCTCGCGCGCTTCGAAGAGGGCGTCTTCCAGCCGGCGCAGCGCATCGACGGCTCGCTGGCGCCGGCAGGCTCGCAACCGGTCGTCGCCGCGGCCGACGGTGGGCGCCTCGTCGTCGCCTTCGTCAGCGGCGGCACGGTCTACGGCGTCGTGCGGGCGGCCGCCGGGCAGGCGTTCTCGGAGCCGGCGGCGCTTGGCCCCGGCAAGGACCCGTCGGTGGATCTGTCGCTCAACGGCACCGCGTTTGCGAGCTTCTCGTCGGCCGGCGACGTCCGCGTCGCGCGGCTCGACCGGCGCACGAACGCGTGGGGGATGCTGCCCGGGCCGGCCGACGTCGATCCGGCTCGTGACGCCGGCTCCGGCAGCGCACGCCCGCGGGTCGCGGTGTCCGCCGACGGCATCGGCGTCGTGACCTGGGGCGAAGCCGGCCGCGTCTTCGCGCGCAAGATGTTCGGCGCGGCCTTCTCCACCGCGCCGCAGGATCTGACGCCCGCAGATGTAGCGGGTCGTGCGACCGCGCTGTCAGAGCTCCCGGAGATCGACGCCGAGGACGACTCGAGCTACGCCTGGGTCACCTTTCGCCAGCGCTTCGCCGACGGCGGCGACGTGCGCATCCTCGCCAGCCGCCAGCGCGGGACCAGCTTTGACCCGGCTGTCGCGATCGACCCCGGCGGCGAGGCGGTCGGCGACCCGCAGTTCGACATGACCGGCCGTGGCGTAGGCCTCGCGACGACGGCTGGGGCCGTGTCCGGGCAAGCGATGGCGGCGATCCTCGACAGGGACGTCTTCGCGCCCGGCATGCGGCTGTTCACGCCCAGCCTGCTGCCCGTCAGCGTGGCGCCGGCGGTGTCGGAGAACAACGACGGCCTGGTGGCCGCCGTGCTCGGTGCACCGGGGGAGGCGCCCCACGTTCGCGTGCGCCCGTACGAGACCGACGGGCCCGTCGGGCGCGAGCGCGACGTGTCGCGTCCCGAGTTGGGGCCGGTCGACGCCACGCGCGGGTTCGACGCAGCCGCCGACCGCGCCGGCGGCTTCGTCGTCGCCTGGGTGCAGGGCGCTCCGGCGGGTCGCCAGATCGTCGCCGCCTACGACGATCGTCCGCCGCTGAGGTTCGTCGGCTACTCCTACCAGCGCTGCTGCCACAGTGCGCTGCCGCGCCTGACCTGGCAGCGGGCGTTCAACCTGTGGGGCTCGCCGCGCTACCAGGTGCTCGTGAACGGCAAGAGCGTTGGCGAGACGACCGACACGGCGCTTCAGCTCAGCGTGCCGCTGACCGGGCCGACGCATCGCTGGCAGGTGCGCGCGATCGATCCGCGGGGGCAGTTCAGGCGCTCGCGCTCGCGCCTGCTGCGCGTCGACGACATCCGTCCGCGCTTGAGCGTGCGCTACCGGCGCGCGCAGCGCATCGTGACGCTCTCCGTCCGCGCCCGCGACCCCGACCGCGGCGGGCATCGCGTGTCGGGCATGAGGAGGATCACGGTCGCGTGGGGCGACGCTTCGGTGGCGGCGCGCGGCGTCTTCGCGCTGCGCTCCACGCACCGCTACCGCCGCAACGGCACGTACTCGCTGCAGATCACGGCGCTCGACAAGGCCGGCAACGAGACGATCGACAGGCGCACGGTGCGCATCGGATAGCGCCGTCGGAGCTCCCGTGCACCGTCATGCCGTCGTGGCCGCGGGCCGCACGCTCGCGCTCGGCGAGCGCCCGTGGCTCATGGGCATCGTCAACGCCTCGCCGGACTCGTTCTCGGACGCGGGCGCGTATCCGGATCTCGACGCGCGTGTCGCGCTCGCCGCCGAGCTCGTGCGCGCCGGGGCGGACATCGTCGACGTCGGCGGCGAGTCGGCGATCACGCGGCGCCCGCCGGTCGCGGTGGCGCAGGAGATCGAGCGCGTCGTGCCGCTCGTTCGGCGCATCGGCGGCGAGCTCGACGCTGCGGTCGCGATCTCGGTGGAGACGTACAAGCCGGCGGTCGCCGCCGCGGCGATCGAGGCCGGCGCGTGCATCGTCAACGACGTCAGCGGCCTGCGCGATCTCGAGCTGGCGGACGTCTGCGCGGGCTCGCGCGCGGCGCTCGTGCTCATGCACACCCGCGCGGAGCCGAAGCACCGCCTGCAGGATCCGGGACGCTACGAGGACGTCGTCGACGACGTCATGCGCTTCCTGACCGCGCGCATGGACGCCGCGCGGGCGCGTGGCGTGCGCGACGAGCAGATCATCCTCGACCCCGGGTTGGACTTCGCCAAGACGCCGGCGCAGACGATCGCGCTGCTCGCGCGCCTGGAGGACCTGCACGCGCTCGGACGCCCGCTGCTGTTGGCGACCTCACGCAAGGACTTCATCGGCGCGCTGACCGGACGTGCGCCGCGCGAGCGGCTGGCGGGGACGCTCGCGGCCGTGGGCCATGGCGTGGACGCGGGCGCGCAGGTGCTGCGCGTGCACGACGTCGCCGCGGTGGCTGACTACCTGCGCGTGCGCGCCGCCCTGCGCGGCGAGCTGGCGGTCGACTCGGCGCTCGCGCTCGACGACACGATCCGCCACGCTCGCTAGCCTTCCCCCAACGAGTCGCCGACCGCTGTCCAACGCGGTCGGACGCCTACCGACGATTCACAGGAGGTCCAGTATGTCCGTCGTTTCCCGCTCCGCATTGGAGTCCAGCTCGCTCGCCGACCTGCACGAGATCGCGTCCGAGCTCGGGCTCGACAGCTACCGACGCCTGCGCAAGGCAGACCTCGTCGCCGCGATCATCGACCGCCAGGGCACCAACGGCGCGGAGCCGCAGCCTGACGACGAGGCCGGCGCCGCGTCGCGGTCCGACGGCGAGGCCGCCGAGCCGCAGACCGACGAAGACGCCGAGAAGCCGGCGCGCCGCTCACGCCGCGGCGGTCGCGGTCGCAGCCGCGCCCGCGACCGCGATCCGGGCGACATCGAGATCGGCGAGGACGAGGTCGACGCCGGCACGACGCCGCGTTCCGGTCGGGCTGCGCGCTCCGGACGCGACGCCGAGGAGATCGAGACCGCGCCGGCACAGGCGCTGGCGCCGGCGCGCTCCGGTCGCAGCGCACGCGGCGCGCGCGAGGACAATCGCGACCGTGGGCCGGCCGAGGACAAGATCGCCGGCGGGACCGTCGAGCTGCTGCCCAACGGCTCGGGCTTCGTGCGCGTCGCGCCGCCCGACCCGTCCGACGACGACGTCTACATCTCCACCGCCCAGGTGCGTCGCTGCGAGCTCGTCTCCGGCGACGAGGTCACGGGGCCTGTGCGCTCGCCGCGCCGCTCGGAGCGCTACCCGTCGCTGATCCGCGTCGACACGATCAACGGCCGCGCGGCGGACGAGGTCGCGGAGGGCACGAAGTACGACGACCTGCCCTGCACGTACGCGACCGAACGGATCGCGCTGGACTCCGAGGACCCGACGTTGAAGGCGATCGAGTGGCTCACGCCGTTCGGCCGCGGCTCGCGCGTCGTCGTCGTCGGCGGCCCGCGCGCCGGCAAGACCGAGGCGCTGCGCCGGCTCGCGGGTGCGCTCGCCGGCCAGCAGGAGCTCGAGACCGCCGTCGTCCTGGCGGGCGTGCGCCCGGAGGAGCTCGCCGAGTGGAAGGGCGGCCCGGTGGCGCCCGTCGCCGAGCTCGGGCTCGGCACGCCGGCCGACGCTCAGGGTCAGGCGATCGAGCGTGCGATCGAGACCGGCCGCCGCGTCGCCGCTCGCGGCGGTCACGCCGCCGTGCTGATCGACACGCTGGAGTACGTGCCGGCGCCGTTGGGCCGCCGCCTGCTCGGCGCGGCGCGCAACATCGCCGACGGTGGCTCGCTGACGATCATCGCCACCGCGCGCGAGCCGCTCGGCGGCGAGACGACCGTCATCTCGCTCGACGCCGCGCTGGCGAGCAGCGGCATCGTCCCGGCGCTCGACCTGACGGCGAGCGGCACCATCCGCCCCGAGCTGCTCGTGGGTGAGAAGGGCGCCGCGGCGATCGCCGAGGCGCGGGCAGCGGCGCTGGCGTAACGGCTGCTCGCCGAGCTGGCGGCGGCCGATCAGCGCGGCACGTACGCCACGCGCTCCCAGGAGGGCTCGGGGGACAGCTCGATCGCCTCGCCGTCGCGATCCGGTTGGACGTAGCCGAAGGTGTGCGTCTCGACGTCGAAGGCGATGTCGAGCTCGCCTTCCTTGACGCGCTGATCAAGCCATGCGGAGCGGAAGACGAGGCGCCGCAGCCAGTGGACGAGCGAGCGATCGGAGGGACCGCAGAGCTCGGGCCAGCAGTCGTTGACATGCTCTCCGAGTGCCGAAGCGGGGGCCTGGATCTCCCCGTTGACGGCCAGATTGACGAGGTCGTCGAGCTCGGTTGCGCTCAGGCGGCCTTTGACGAAGCCCAGCTTCAGAGCAGCCTGCTCGCACCGCTCGCTGAAGTCGCGCTCGTTGAAGGTGAAGCGCAGCTCCCCGTACTCGAGCACGAAATCCTCCCCCGAGTCGTAGTTGCCACGTCGTTGGGTCTCGTCCATGACGCGTCGGGATCCTAGGCGCGACTCCTGCCCCTGTTGGCCGATGCACGGGATGTTGCATCGGTTGGGAGGTTCCAGCGCGGGCGGGGGGCGAATATTCGGCCGCCGGCGCCTCATAGGAGCATGAACGACTTCGGCTCCTCCACGATTCTCGTCGTCGAGGACGACGACATCACGCGCACGTTCCTCGCCGACAACCTGGCGGCGGACGGCTATGACCTGCTCGTCGCCGCCTGCGCGGCCGACGGGATCAGCCTGCTCGAGCGAAGGTTCCCGGACCTGGCCCTCGTCGACCTCGGCCTGCCGGACTACAGCGGCTTCGATCTGCTGCGCCGCGTGCGCACGTCCGACGGCGTCGCGAGCCGCGTCGACCCCGATACGCCCGTGCTCGTCGTCAGCGGCAGGGCCTCCGAGCTGGACCGCGTGCGCGGCTTTGACCGCGGCGCGGACGATTACGTCTGCAAGCCGTTCTCGTATCCGGAGTTGCGCGGGCGCGTCGCCGCGCTGCTGCGCCGTGCCGACCGCAGATCGACCCGCGGCCGTTTGCGCGCCGGCGCACTCGAGATCGACTCGCCCTCACGCGAGGTACTCCTGCACGGCGAGCGGGTCATCCTGTCGGCCAAGGAGTTCGCGCTCCTGCGCGCCCTCGTCAGCGAGCCGACGCGGGTCTTCACCAAGGAGGAGCTCCTGCGCTCGATCTGGGGCTACCGCTCCCGCGGCTCCACGCGCACCCTGGATTCCCATGCCTGCCGCCTGCGCCACAAGCTCGGCACGCATGGCGAGCGCTACGTGGTGAACGTGTGGGGCGTGGGCTACCGGCTGATAGACGGGGTATTGCATCAGACGCAAGAGCCCAAATTGGGAGAAACGCTCGCGAGTTGAGCTTCGCAGGGCCGATGGATCGCGCCTGCCGGCCCCGAAGTTCCCGCAGTTTCGGTCGGTCTGAGGATGAATCTGTCGCCCGCATCGGATGCAAGTATATTGCATCCGATGAAAGGAACGAATGGGGGTGTCGCGACACAGCAACCGGTGCCTCGAGGCGGCGAGGTCGACGCTGCCCTCGATGCGTTGTTCGGCGGAGTTCGACCGCTTCGCCTGAACGAGGCGGTGTTCGAGGCGGCGCTGGAGGGTTGGCGGCGCCAGCAGGCGGCTCGTCATCTGGCCGAGTCGACGAAGCGCGATCGCTCGCTGCTGGTTCGCCGCTTCCGGGACGAGTCCGGGTTGTGGCCGTGGGAGTGGCAGGCGATCCATGTCGATGAGTGGCTCGAGGATCTGGGCGCGCCGCCGCGGCGTCGCGCGGTGTCGACGTTGCGCGGCTATCAAGGCGCGCTGCGCGCCTTTCTGGAGTACCTGACCGACGAGCGCTACCCGTGGCTGGCGATCTGCGAGCGCGAGTTCGGCCGGCGGCCGGTGCAGGTGATCGACGAGCGCAACTCGATCGTTCACCTCAGCGACTATGAGGGTGCGCCTGGGCGCCGGCCGATGACGCGCGAGGAGCTGATCATGTTCTTCGATCACTGCGATGCCCGCGTCCAGGTGCGCCGGTCGCTGCGGCGCAAGGGGTCGCTGACGGCGTTTCGCGACGCGACGCTGTTCAAGGTCATCTACGCATGGGGCCTGCGTCGTCAAGAGGCGGCGATGCTCGATGTCTCGGATTTCGCGCGCAACCCTCATCGACCGTCGTTCGGGCGTTACGGGAGCCTGAGCGTGCGCTACGGCAAGGCGTCGCGCGGCGGCGCGCCGAAGTGTCGCAACGTGCTGACGGTGTTCGACTGGGCTGTCGAGGTTCTCGAGCAGTACATCGACGAAGCGCGTCTGCTCTACGGTCGATCGGAGCATCCGGCGTTGTGGATGACCGAGAGGGGAGGGCGTGTCACGAGCGAGTACGTCACCGAGCGCTTCGCCGAGTACCGCGACGAGCTCGGCTTGCCGCGCGAGCTGTCGCCGCACGCGCTTCGCCACAGCTACGTGACGCACCTGATCGAGGACGGCTTCGACGAGCTGTTCGTGCAGATGCAGTCGGGCATCGCTACGCGTCGACGACGGCGCTCTACACGGGCGTCAGCGGCGACTTCAAGAACCAGGCGCTGCGACGCGCGCTGCGCGCTCAGCTCGGCGACTCGCTGACAGGAAAGGACGCGTGATGGCGGACGACATCGACTACGAGTGGCGGTTGCGGCCCCTGCTGGCCGAGCGTGGGGTGTTCAACTCCTCCGACCTCGTGCCGCTGCTCGCCGAGCGCGGCGTGCGGCTGTCGGATACCCAGGTATGGCGGCTGGTGACCGGCAAGCCCAAGCGGCTGAACCTGCACACCCTGATGGTGCTCTGCGAGATCCTCGACTGCACGCCCAACGACATGATCCGCCGCGTCGAGGTGGCGACGCCGGCGCGGCTGCCCAAGCGCGCAACCGGTGATCGCACGGTCGGCGATCTGACGCCGAAACCAGCTCGCATGCGCCCCGCCCGCGCACGCCGCGACGATTGACCGCCTACCGACTCCCCGTCGCGCGATGCGACGGCTGCGGTCGTGAGCGACCTTGCACCGGAACGCGCTGCCGGGCGTCCGCAATGCGTGACGTGCCGCAACCGAGGCTGGAAGCCGCCGACTGCGCTCTGCACGGTCTGTGACCGCGAGCGCCCGTGCCACCACGCGCGCACCGATCACGCGATCTGCCAGTCATGCCTCGCGCGCTCGCACCTCGAGCCATGCGCGTTCTGCGGCAAGACCGGCCGCGTCGCGGCCCGCACGGCGCGTGGCGCGCAATGCCCGCCGTGCCGGTCCCGGGCCTTGAGCACGATGATTCGCTGCACGCGCTGTGACCGCGTCGCCCGCAGCGCGCTTGACGATCCGTCGCTCTGCGCCGGTTGCGCCGGCGAGCCGGTAGGCCCGTCGTGTCGAACCTGTGGCACGGCGGACCGCGAGAACTTCGCCGACCAGCGCTGCGCGCGCTGCGTCCTCGGCGAGCGTCTCGATCGCCTCGCGGCCGCCGGCGACACCAAAGCCGTCGCCAGCTGCAGCCGTACCTATCGGCACTGGGCGACGGCGCGCAGCCATGGTCGGTCCTCAACTGGATGACCGTCAGCCGCGGCTACGACACGTTGCGCGAGCTCGTAGCAGGAACCGTGCCGCTCTCCCACAAGGCCCTTGACGACCTCGACCGCGGTCAGAGCACCCGCTGGACCCGTGGACTACCGACCAAGTGACTGAGCGAACCGACGAGGCCGAGGCGCACAGCTCCGCCAGGGGATCGCCAGTGAGCCACGACTGCAGCCAGGGGTCAGCTGCGGACAGAAGCTCCTCGAAGCCGTCTGGTGTGCCTAACCGGTCGAGTAGTGATGGGCCGGCCCTAGCTCTGGGACGGTCAAGAACCCTCGTGCGTGGGATGACGCCTTCAAATCGAGGCGATTTCGAGCGCAGAATCCCACCCTTGCGCGCGCAACGACTCTGCGCGGCTTTGCGCGACAGCCACCGCGCATTGCGCCGCTCTTGCGTCGCGAGCGTCCGTCCGTGCAACGATCCACTCGCACCGGCGACGTCAGCACGACGACTTCGGTCTCCGCAGGGAATGGGCTCCTTCCTGCGAAGCCTCGCGTCAGGGGCCTGGGAGCGTCACGCTCTCGAATGCAAGCGACTCCGCGAGCCGGTCGAAATGAGTGTCTCGGTGCAGCACCACCACGCCGTGCTCGGCGGCCGCGGCCGCGATCAGGGCGTCGGTGAGCGGAACGCGGTGATAGCCGTCGCTGCGCGCGGCCAGTTCGGTAGCGCGCGCATCGCACCGTCGGCCACAGCGCGGTCGTTGCGCACGATGCGCAGCGCGTCGAGTTCGGCTTCCAGAGCGATGTGTTCCGCGCGTGTGCGCGCGGAGTACAGCCCCTCCATTCGCACGATCGGCGTGATCCACAGCCGGTCGTCGCGGACTGCGTGCTGGACGAGCTCGGCGAGGTCATCAGGCAGTGACATCACGCGCCACCACGCCGACGTGTCGGCGATGAATGGCGCGTCCGAGCGCAGCAGATCGTGTGCTTGCACGCTCGCTGCGGACGGCTACTCGTCGCCGGCCAGTTGCTCGATGCGCTCAAGCGTGTCGCGATCCAGCCCGTCCGGGCTGCGCAACCGCTCGGCGAGCAGCGCGAGGCGTTCGACGCGCTCCTTGTCGTCGAGCGCCGGCTTCTCAGCGGTCGCTGCTGTCGTTGAGTCAGGGCGCTTCATCGCCCGTTCAGCGTAGCGCCGCCGAATGACCTGCGAGGCCCTCGCGGTCGTCACCCGAGCCGTTCTTTGCCCCCCTGACCAGCACTATGAGCTCATCTGTTCGACGGACGGGCCTTCGGCCCTCTCTCCTCATCAAGAAGAGGAATACGGGCAGAACGAATAGGCCACCTCCGCGAGTACTGGACAGTACGCCCGACGTGCTGCCCAAGCTCGCCGCCGCAGGGTCGCGTCGGTGAGCCGCGGCCGGCGGCTCAGACAACACGTTCGCAGTGCCGCGGTCTCGCCCGCAGAAAAACTTCGCCGCGAGGGGGGCGAACTTCGGGCGCCCGGGCCCTATGTCTCTTAGAAGCGCCTGTTGGGGTCGGCACCGCGTTGCCGGCGCACTCCGAAGCAATGACCGGGGGTCACGATGAACACGCATGCAAGGACGGGAAGCTGATGCAGGCCGCGTTGGCTTGGACGATGGCCGCGGTCGGACTCTCTCTTGCGCTCATTTCAGCCGTCGAGCTACGGCGGCGCCGAGAGATGGTCACGCGCGCGTGCCACGAGTTGCGCGGGCCGCTGACGTCGCTGCGGCTCAGCGTCGCGACGATGGAGCGTCGCTGCGAGGCGCCGCTGGAGCGCTTGGCGGTGCTCGAGCTCGAGCTGCGTCGCGCCGGTCTGGCGCTGGATGACTTCGCCGCTGCCCGCAGCGGCCGGCGCGTGATCGATCGCGACGAACCGGTCGAGGTCGCCGAGCTGCTCGAGGAGCAGTTCGCGAGCTGGCACGCGGTCGCGGGCGCGTTTGACAGCTACCTGCTGCTCGGCTGCGTGATGGCCGGCGCGGTCGTTCAGGGAGATCGCCTGCGCCTGGGCCAGGCGGTGTCGAACCTCGTGGCCAACGCGCTCGAGCACGGGCCCGGGCGCGTGGAGCTGACGGCGCGTGCCGTCGGCGACCGCCACGTCCGCATCGAGGTGATCGACGAGGGCCCGGGTCTGCCGGCGTCGGTCAGCGAGCTGACGCGCGGCGCGCGCGGGGGCCGCGGACGGCGCGGCCGCGGCCTGGCGATCGCCGCCGACATCGCCGAGCGCTACGGCGGGCGGATCGTCGCTGCGCCGACGCCGCACGGGGCCCGTGTTGGGCTGGAGCTGCCGTTCCTGCGCCGAGCGGCATGAGCCGGCGCAGCCGTGCGCTGCTGCTCGGCAGTCTCGCGCTCGTGCTCGGCGGCCTCGCGGCCGGCGACGTTGGAGGCCGCGAGGCGGCGCTGGCGCGGCGCGTGGGCGCGCTCGTCGACGTCGTCGTCGCGCGCGAGCCGATCCCCGCGGGCTCGACGGTCCGTCTTGCAGCGCTTGCCGTGCGCCGCGTACCGCGGCGCTTCGCGCCCGCGGATGCGATCGCGTCTCCGCGCGCGCTGAGCGGGCTGCGGGCGACCGTCGACATTCCGCGGGACACCGATCTGACGCCGGCCATGGTCGGCGATGGGGGGCGGCCGCCGCTGGGGCCCGGCATCCGTCGCGGCGAGCGCGTCGCCGAGGTCGTCGCACTCGGGTCGCCGGAGCTCGTGATCCCCGGCAGTCGGGTCGATGTGCTCGTCACGCCGGAGCCGGGCTCCGAGGAGGCCGGGGCGGCGGTGCTTGCGCTCGAGGACGTCGAGGTCCTCGCGGCTGCGCCCGCGCAGGGCGAGGACGGGGCTGCGAGCGCCGCCAAGTCGACGCCCGGCATACGTGTCGCCGCATCGCTGCGGGTCACCCTGCGCCAGGCCGTCTACCTTGCCGCGGCGCAGGATTTCGCCCGCGAGATACGGCTCCTGCCGCGCGCCGCGGGTGACCGCCGGCGCGGAAGTGCCGGCCTGCGGATGGCCGCCGGATAGCCCGGCGGGCAGGCTCGCAGGAGCCGAGCGACCCTTCATTACCCGTCCAGCGTCGCGACGCGTGCTCATAGGTCATGGCGGGGAGCCGATGACGCCACATGATCTTCACCCGGCCGTTCCGGTTGCTGACGTTGGGCCTCCTTCTCCTCATCGCCCTCCCGGCTTCGAGCGCGCTCGGCGCGACCAAGAAGAGCAGATCCCCCGCGCGACCCACTATCACGTCCGTCGCGCCGCTCAAGCTCGGCGTCGGCGACATGCTCACGATCCGTGGGACCAACTTCATCGGCGGCAAGAGGGTCAACAGCGTGGCCTTCAAGCGCGACGGCGCTGTGGCGGTGTTCGTCAAGGCCGCCGAGTCGACACGGACCCGGATGAAGGTCATCGTCCCCGCGAGTGTCCGCAAGCACCTGGCCAAGAAGCAGGGCGTCGCACAGCCCACGCGCTTTCGCCTGCGCGTCCTCGCTCGCCGCTTCTCCAAGAGGTACACGCCCAACAAGCTGTCGCCGACGATCGACCCCTCCGGAGCGGTGGACGACAAGACCGCCGGTCCCGGTCCGACCCCCGCTCCCGGCGCGACCAGCCCGGGCCCCGCTCCCGGAGTCCCCGCCGCCGCGCCTGTCGCTCCCAGCGACTGCGACGTCGACGGAGCCGTCGACGTCGCAGTCGCTGGGAGCGACAGGCGCGGCGGCGGGGACTCCGGGAGCGGGGCCCGGGCTGGTCGCGCC
>Ga0136632_10000400_pt1 | contig 12542 bp, 10 predicted proteins | sample AntDrymUQ6112106_2_FD_104670 | JGI IMG/M metagenome (GOLD analysis project Ga0136632, IMG submission 104670) | Polar desert sand microbial communities from Dry Valleys, Antarctica - metaG UQ611 (21.06) | ecosystem: Environmental > Terrestrial > Soil > Desert | place: Antarctica: Dry Valley...
GGTGCTGGGAGTGGAGTTCGGCGCAAGAATTGCGACCTCGCTCTCCGAGACCACGCTCAGGCGGTTCTTCGCCGTGCTTCTCTTTGCGGTTGCGATCCAGCTCGTGTGGCGCGCCACACGAGCGCGAGCGCGCTACCCTGATTCGTCGTGATCCGTGTCGTCGTCCTCGCCGGCGCGGCTCTGGCCGTCTCCGCTGCGCTCGCCGCCGCCGCGCCGCCGCCGCAAAGCGCGACCAGCGGCGCGAACGCTGTCCTGCTGCGGATCTCGATCCCCGGCCAGGACAACGTGGCGCTCGGCGAGCTCACCTGGCCCACGAACCTGAGCGCGGATGTGCAGTCGTTCCAGTATCCAGCCGACGGCTCCATCGTCAGTCTCGGCCGCTCGCGCGCAGTCGTGTCCGCTCAGACCGGCGAGGCCGCGACCGCTCAGGCGTTGGCTCAGGTGGTCGGGCTCACGCTCTTCGGAGGCGAGATCACCGCCGCGCAGGTGACCGCTTCGACCACAGCTGGAGCCAGTCAGCGGTCGGCCGGCTCCGACGTGTCAGCTTCGGCCGTGCTGGGACTGCGCGCGCTCGGGCAGGACGTCTCCGGATCCGCGGGCTCGACGGCTTCCCTTGCGGACTGGGGCGTGATCTCCGTCCTCTCGCTCCAGAGCGGCAGTCGCCGCGCTGCGCCGCCCGGCGCGCAGGGCACCGTGCTGGCGTTGCGAGTGACGCTGACTACGGCTCATGGCGGGCTGCCGGCCGGAAGCGAGATTCTCGTCGGAAGCGCCCAAGCTATCGCCGTCGCGCAGGTGCCCGTACGGCCTCGCCCGCCGGGAGAGCAGACGCCGCGGCCGACGCCACCCGTCCGCCCTTCGCTCCCCAATGCGCCCGAGCCGGACACCGAGGGTGCGGTTCCGGGCGGGCCGGTTCTCGCCTCGCCGGAGGTCTCGGCGCGGCTCTCATCCGACGGCTACGTGTTCCCAATCTTCGGGACGGCCTCGTTCGGGGACAGCTTCGGCGCCCCTCGACCGGGGATTCCAGGTGGCTGGCATCACGGAGAGGACATCTTCGCACCCGAAGGCGCACCCCTTCTCGCGGTGGCGGACGGCACGATCCACCAGGTTGGCTTCATCAAGCTCGGCGGCTACCGGCTGTGGCTGCGCGACGATCTCGGGAACGACTTCTACTACGCCCACCTCTCCGCGTACTCACCCCTCGCAATCGAGGGCAAGCGCGTGGAAGGGGGTGACGTGATCGGCTTCGTCGGCGACACCGGGGACGCCGATGGAGGGGCGCCTCATCTTCACTTCGAGATCCATCCGGCCGCGATGGCCGGGCTCGGCTACGATGGCGTCGTCGCTCCGTACCCGATCCTCATCGCCTGGCGACGCGCCGAGGACATCTCCTTTGCGGCCGGACGGATCTACGCGCCGGTCGATTCAGGAGGAAACACGCTGCCCCCTCCCGGCGCCGTGTTGCTGCAGGCCGACGACATCGCGTCGACCAGTGGGCTCGTGCCGGGCGCGCTAGAGCGCGTCCTCACACGATAGGCGTTTGACCTGCGCAAGATCCCGCTCTGACTCTGCGCAGACCGGAATCCGCTAGCGCGGATCCCGGTCGCGCGAAGATCCCTAAAGGCGGCCGCTGCGCGGCCGCGGGAGCCTCTTTTTCGGGCCAGCTCTCCGTTACGCCAGCCCTCCCGTTACGACTTGGACTCGTCGTCCGGCTCGCTGCCGTTGCCCGGCGTCGTGTCCGAGGACGAGGACTCGGTGCCGTAGCTCCCACCGAACTCCTCGAAGCCGTCGCCGTTCCCACCTGAGATGCGCTCCATGATCCAGTCGCGCGTCGCCTGGCCGGTCCACGGGTTGTAGAGGACGCCGAGCGTGACGCCGGTTAGCAGGATCGCGTTACGCGCCTTGTGCCCGTCCTTCTCGCCCTTGATGCGATCGGACGCATCGGAAAGGTCGCTCACGAGCGTCTGCAGCTCCTTCTGGAAGTCCTTCCCGGAGATGTTCTGCGCCTTGCCTTTGACGCCCTCGCCCTTCGAAACCTTCTCGTAGAGCTCGCGTGCGGCGGCGAACGCCGCGACGAGGTCGTCCCGCAGCTCGGGATCCTCGATTGCGCGCTTGACGTACGGGCGCACGGCCTCGGCGGTGTCCTTGGTCTTTGCCATGCGATGTACCACCTTTCTTCGACTTGGTTTTGAAGTATGTCGTCTAGGATCGCCCGAATGCAGGGGATCCTCTCTCTTCTTCTCCACCCGAGGCGATTGCTAACCATTCTGGCGGGAATCTTTGCCACGATCGCCTACGTCTGGATCGCTGCAGTGCGCGCCGTACCTGGCGTTCGGCGCCGTAAAGACGCTGCTCGGGCGGGATGGCGAGCCAAGCGGGCGACGCGCTCGAAGGGCTGACTTGGAGAGCATCACCCGGTTCGTCCTCCGGCGGCGCTGGCCTGTGCTCACGGCTTGGGTCACCGTATTCGTCGTCTGCGGTTTCGCCTCCACGCAGCTCGCCGACCTCCTGACGAACCGCTTCACGCTGCCCGGCACCGACACGCACCGAGCGGAGCTCATCCTCGAAGAGCACTTCGGCCAGCGCTCCACCGGCGCGTTCACGATCGTCGTCGAGGGAGATGGCAACGCGAACGCGCTCTTGCCGCAGGCGCGCGCGGCGGCGAAGAGGGCCGCGGCGGAGCTTCGCACCGGCAAGCTCGTGTCGGTCGGTCCTGTCACCGACGACGTGGTGGTCGCACAGATCGTCTCTAACCTGGAGCCCGCGGACTCGAAGGGACGCACCGGCGCGATGCGCGAAGCGGTAGGCGCCATCCCGGGCGCCGAGGTCTACGTCACCGGCCAGGCCGCGATCGAGCATGACCTCGACCCGGTTTTCGCGGAGGACCTCGCCAAAGGCGAGCTGATCGCGGTCCCGATCGCGCTCCTGATCCTGATCTTCACCTTCGGGACGCTGGCGTTCCTGCTCCCGTTCGCGTTCACGATCGTGACGATCCCGACCACCCTCGGAATCATCTGGGTGTTCGCCAACTTCATGGAGCTGACGACGTACCTGACGAACCTCGTCACGCTGATCGGCCTCGGGATCGCGATCGACTACTCGTTGCTGATCGTCTACCGCTACCGCGAGGAGCTCCGCCGCGGCTCGCCGCGCGACGAGGCGCTTGTGACCACGATGCTCACTGCGGGGCGCGCGGTCGTCTTCAGCGGCACCGCGGTCGCGCTCGGCCTTGCATTGCTCCTTTTCATGCCTCTCCCGTTCATCCGCGGGTTTGGCGTGGGCGGGCTGATCATCCCCGCCGTCTCCGTGCTCGCGGCGGTGACGTTCCTTCCGGCCGTCCTCTCGCTCGTTGGAAGGCCGCTCGACCGCGTGCGTCTCCTGCCGAGGAGCTGGCTGGAGCATCGAGCCGACCACGAGCACGGCTTCTGGGCGGTGCTCTCGCGCTTCATCATGCGCTACCCGAAGACGGTCGCCGGGACGACCTCCGCGCTACTCATCCTGCTCACCCTTCCCGTGCTCGCGCTCGAGCTCGGGCCGGGTTCGAACGAGGGCATTCCGCGCGACCTCGAGGCGATGCAGGGTCTCGACCTCTTGAGCGAGGCGGTCGGAGCGGGAGCGACTGCGCCGAGCGCGATCGTCGTGGACACAGGAAGCGCGGGCGGCGCCGGCGACCCGGCCATCGCCCGTGCGCTCACGGAGCTCTCGCGGCTGCTCGAGGGCGATCCTGAGGTGGCGGCGATCCAGTTCGGGCGAACCGCGCAACATGTCGACCCGGCTGGTCGCTACCTGAACGTAGGCGTCATCGGCGAGAGGGACTACGGCGACCCGGCAAGCCTCGAGTTCGTGGACAGGCTCCGTGGGGAGATCATCCCGGCCGCGGGATTCCCCGCGCCTGCAGTCGTGTACGCGGGTGGCGGGCCGCCGGGCGGCAAGGACTTCATCGACCTCACGTACAGCTGGTTCCCGTGGCTCGTGCTCGCGGTGCTGATCGCGACGTTCTTCCTGCTGATGCGGGCTTTCCGCTCGATCGTGCTGCCGCTGAAGGCGATCATCCTGAATCTGCTCTCGATCGGCGCCGCGTACGGCCTGCTCGTGATCGTCTTCAAATGGGGCGCGGGCGAGTGGATCGGGCTTATCGCGTTCGACCAGATCGAGGCGTGGGTCCCCGTGATGCTCTTCGCCATGCTCTTCGGCCTCTCGATGGACTACGAGGTCTTTCTCGTCTCCCGGATGCGCGAGGAGTGGGACAAGGGGGCAACGAACGAAGAAGCGGTCGTCCTGGGGCTCACCAAGACGGGTCGGCTTGTCACAGCCGCGGGACTGATCATGTTCGCCGCGTTCATGGGGTTGATCGCGGGCTCGATCGTCGGTCTGCAGCAGTTCGGGTTCGGCCTGGCGGCGGCGATCCTAATCGACGTGACGATCGTGCGCGCGCTCCTTGTGCCGAGCGCGATGAAGCTCTTCGGGAAGTGGAACTGGTGGCTGCCCGACGGACTGGCGCGGGTCGTCCGGGTAGAGCCGTCGCCGCTCGGCGAGCATCGAGCACGCAACACTCCTGCTGCGGCGAGCGGCGACTGACCTTCCCGGTGGAGCGCGGCCAAGCATCTAGCATCCCCGCGTGCAGCCCAAAGGTCTGATCTGCGCGGGAGGCGAGGCGACTCGCCTCGGGGAGCTGACTCGCGTCTCGAACAAGCACCTGCTGCCCGTGGGGAGCTGGCCGATGATCTACTACCCGCTCCAGCTCCTCCAGCTCGCGGGCATCCGGGACGTCCTCCTCGTCACGGGTAAGGGACACGCGGGGCAGATGATCGACCTCCTTGGCGACGGTCGGCTTGCGCCGCGGGGCGGCGGCGACCCGATCCTCGAGGTCGATCTCACATACAAGGTGCAGACGGAGCCTGGCGGGATCGCACAGGTCGTGGGTATGGCGCGCGACTTCGCGGCCGGAGCTCCGCTCGTGGTCGTGCTCGGCGACAACATCTTCGAGTTCGCGCAGTCGGCGGCGCTCGGAGAGTGGGCGGAAGACGGGAAACTCGCGCGGATCTTCGTCAAGGACGTCGAGGATCCCGAGAACTTCGGCGTCGTCCTCTATAGCGAGGGGGGCGCGGTAACGGACATCGTCGAGAAGGCGGGCGTCGTCGACACGCGCTACGACACACCGCCCTCGTCACATGCGGTCGTCGGTCTCTACTGCTACCCACCTGACGTGTTCGATGTCATTGCCAGGCTCGAGCCATCGAGCCGCGGCGAGCTCGAGATAACGGACGTCAATCGCCACTACGCGGCCGAGGGTCGCCTGGAGGCCCGCGAGGTCGAGGGCTGGTGGGAGGACGCGGGCAAGCATTGGCAGCACTTGGCGGACATCGGGCGTCGGATCGACGAGACCGGAGCCAACAAGTGATCGAGGGCCTGCAGCGGATTCCGCTTCGCGTGCACGAGGACGAGCGAGGCTGGTTTTGCGAGCTACGCAAGGACAGCGCGCTTCCTGCGCACATGACGCAGACGAACGTGTCTTTCTCACGCGCGGGGGTCATCCGCGGGCTCCACTTCCACGAGCGAGGCCAGGACGACCTCTTCGCATGCCTGCACGGGACGGCCCGCGTCGTCGTGCTCGACCGGGCGAGCGGCGAGACGTACACCGAGGACATCGGGGAGGACAATCGCGTCGCGCTCTACATCCCGGGCCGCCACGGCCACGGCTTCGAGGCGCTGACCGACATTCTCTTCTGCTACCACGTGACCGCTGAATACGACCCCGCCAACCCCGATGAGCAGACAATTCCCTGGAACGACCCTCGCGTCGCAGGCCTATGGAGCACCAGCACACCGACTCTGTCCGCGCGGGACTCCGCCGTCGCGTCCTGATCACGGGCGCCGGCGGCCAACTCGGCCAGGCGCTTCAGGACGTGTTCTCGGAGGACGATCTTGTCGCGCTTAGCCGCGAGGACTGGGACGTCACGCACCCACCAAGTAACAGACCGTTGCAAGGTGAGTTCGACCTTGTTCTGCATGCGGCCGCCTGGACGGATGTAGACGGGGCCGAGGCGGATCCGCAGGGGGCCGCAGCCGTGAACGTGGGCGGAACGGCGAACGCAGCAGGGCTGGGCGCGCCCCTGGTTGCTTTCTCCTCGGACTACGTCTTCGACGGTCGAAAGGGCGAGCCATACGTCGAGTCCGACAGCCCCAACCCGCTCTCCGCCTACGGGCGCACGAAGCTCCACTGCGAGGCTGCGGCCGGCCCGGACGCATGGATCGTCCGCACCTCGTGGCTCTTCGCGTCGACTGGGAACAACTTCGTGCGGACGATGCTCCGGCTCGGCGCGGAGCGAGACGAGGTCGCGGTGGTCGACGACCAGCGCGGGTGCCCGACCTTCGCGAGACATCTGGCTCTCGGCGTGCGCGAGCTCGTCGACATGGGTCGGCCGCGCGGGATCTGGCATGTCTCGGCCGCAGGCGACTGCACGTGGGCTGAATTCGCCGAGGCGATTTTCGCCGAGGCCGGAATCGACTGCCGCGTGCGGCGGATCTCGACCGAGGAGCTCGGACGACCCGCGCCTCGTCCTGCGCACGCGATCTTGCGGAGCGAGCGAGAAGGCGCACCCGTTCTCCCCCACTGGCGGGAAGGTCTGCGCGCGTGCCTCGCCGCAGTTCGCTCAGGGGAGGAGCCGACCCAAGCCAAGTAACAGTCTGTTGCGTGCCAGGGGGTAGCCTTTGCCGATGCGCCTCCTGGTTACCGGCGGGGCCGGGTTCATCGGCTCGAACTTCATCCACTACTGGCTCCAGCACTACCCCGACGACCACGTCGTCGCGTATGACCTCCTGACCTACGCGGGCAACCGCGAGAACCTCGCAGCAGTCGAAAACCGGATCGTCTTCGTGCAGGGGGACATCTGCGACTGGGAGCTCGCTGAGCAAACGCTTCGTGAGGAGCGAATTGACGTCGTCGTGAACTTCGCGGCCGAGTCGCACAACAGCCTGGCGGTCGTCGATCCGACGAGGTTCTTCCGGACGAACGTCCTCGGCACGCAGACGCTTCTCGAGGCCTCTCGGGCGGCGGGCGTTACGAGGTTTCACCACGTCTCGACCTGCGAGGTGTACGGCGATCTCGCGCTCGACACCGACGAGGTGTTCACCGAGGAGTCCCCGTACCGACCGCGGACGCCCTACAACGCGTCCAAGGCCGGAGCCGACCACGCCGTTCGCGCCTACTTCGAGACCTTCGGCCTGCCCATCACGATCACGAACTGCTCGAACAACTACGGCCCGTACCAGTTTCCCGAGAAGGTGCTCCCGCTCTTCACGACGAACGCGCTCGACGACGAGCCCCTGCCCATGTACGCGTCGACGCAGAACAAGCGCGAGTGGCTGCACGTCCTCGACCACTGCTCGGCGATCGACCTTGTGCTTCGCAAGGGTGTCGAGGGGGAGACCTACAACGTGGGATCGGGGATCGAGGCGACGATCGAGGAGATCGCCGATCTCGTGCTGGAGCTCACCGAAAAGCCGCAGTCGCTGAAGACGATCGTGCCCGACCGGCCAGGCCACGATCGCCGCTATCTGCTCGACGCGACCAAGATCCGCGACGAGCTCGCGTGGGAGCCGTCGCACGGCTGGCGTGACGGCCTGGCGGAGACGGTGGCCTGGTATACGGCGAACCGCGGCTGGTGGGAGCCGCTGAAGAAGCGCGCACCGGTCTCGGAAGAAACCGCCTGGCGCTGAGCGGATTCCGGTCTGGCGCCAGCTACGAGCGTAGATCCCAAGGCTGCTCCAGCTGCCTGCTCACACCCCGGACATGCCGTTCCTCGGGCACCCCATGAAGGGGTCTTCCGCGCGACCGGAATTCGCGCTAGCGAATTTCGGTCTTGCGCCGATAAACACAGACGGTTTACGTTATGTCGCTAGCCTGGTCCACCGTTGTGCGCCTCCTGACCGTCTGCTCGGTTCTCGCCGCGCTGGCCGCGGGCGCGGCATGGGCGCATCCAGCGCAGTCCGAGGCCATGCCAGGAGAGGCGCTTTTCGTCGTTTCTGGCCGCGGCTGGGGCCATGGAGTCGGGATGAGCCAGTACGGCGCGTACGGCATGGCCAACGCAGGCCAAACGCACGAGGAGATCCTCGCGCACTACTACTCGGGAACCGAGCTCGGCCAGGCCGCGACGAAGCAGGTTCGCGTGCTCCTCGCCGAGGGCAAGCCTGCTGTGACGGTGTCGTCAGCGAAGCCGTTCACCGCGCTCGACGCACGCGGTGAGACGTTCAAGCTCGCTCCGGGCGCGATCGTCCTCAGACCTAAGCTCATGCTGCCCACGGTGGACGGGCCTCGACTTGTAAAGGTCGCGTCGCCACTCCTGATCCGGCCGGGGAAGGACACGCCACTTTCTTTCGACGGAGTTCAGTATCGGGGGAGCCTCGAGCTGGCCGCGCAGGGCCAATTTCTCCGCGTCGTGAATTTCGTCCGGCTCGACGCCTATCTGCCGGGCGTGGTTGCAAACGAGATGCCGCACACCTGGCCGAGCGAAGCGCTCGAGGCGCAAGCGGTCGCTGCGCGCTCCTATGCGCTCGCGAACCTCGTCAAGGGGAAGCCGTTCGATCTCTATGCCGACGTCCGCAGTCAGGTCTACCGCGGCGTCGCGGGTGAGAAGCCGCGGACGACCCAGGCGGTTCGAGCCACTGCCGGCCAGGTCGTCCTCTACGGCGGCAGGCTTGCCACGACGTACTACTTCTCGACGTCGGGCGGGAGGACAGCCAGCGCCGCGGATGTATTCGGGACGCCCGTGCCTTACCTCCTGTCACGCCCTGACCCCTGGGACGAGGCGTCACCGCACCACGTGTGGGGGCCGTTCCTGTTCGGCGCTCGCACTATCCAGTCGAAGCTCGGCATCGACGACCGTGTCCTCGACGCTGTCGGCGTGCCGACACCGTCGGGACGTTTGCGCTCGATCACGGTCCAGACCGACGCGGGCGCCTCGACCCTGCCGGCTGCGCTCCTGCGAACCAGCCTCGGTCTTCGCTCGACCTGGGTCACGATCGGCGTCCTCCGGCTCGATCAGCCGCACGAGACGGTTGTCTTCGGCTCCCCGCTGCGGCTGACGGGCCTCGCGCGAAGCCTGCCTGCGCCGATGCTCTCCTCGTCGCCCGACGGGTCGAGATGGACGGAAGTTGGTCCCTTCCAGCGAGCGACCAGTGGAAGCGCGTCGCTCGTCGTCAAGCCCGAACGGACGCTGCGATATCGGGTCGAGGTCGAGGGCGCGGCGTCGCCGGCCATCCTCGTCGAAGTCGCCCCGCGCGTCCAGCTCACGCGAGGCATAGGAACTCTGTCGTTGGCGGGCACCGTTCGCCCCCGCTTGTCCGGAGCCCCCGTTTTCATCGAGCGCCGTGAAGGCTCGACGTGGAGGCGTGTCGCCAAGAAGACGGTCGACGCGGCCGGCGCGTTTCGAGCGGACGTCGTTCGCGAGGGTGAGTACCGAGCCAGTATCCCCGCTACCGGCGGCTACGCCGAAGCTGTGACGGCCGCGCTGTCCGTCGCCGGGTGAGTCGAATGAGACGCGCCCTTCTCTTCGCTGCCGCTGTTCTCGTAGCGTCGTCGGCGATGCCCGCTGCTGCCGATGCCGCGCGGGTGGCAGTCGGCCTGAAGCGGGGAGCGAGCGCTGTGGCTGTCGCAGCGGCCGTCGAACGCCGGACCGGATCCCGCCCTGAACTATTGCGGCCGATCCCTGCTCTCGTTGTCGATCTCCCGAAAGGGGTGTCACTCACCGGTATCCAAGGCATCCGCTACGTCGAGACCCTTCGCTCACGACGGCTCGCCTTCACGCCTTCCGACCCGCTCGTCTCGCGGCAGTGGTATCTGACGCACAGCCGCTTCTACGAGCCGTGGCTGACTCTTCCTGCGCTCGAGCGCGTTCCGGTCGCCGTGATCGACTCCGGTGTGGACGCCAGCCATCCTGAGCTCGCCGGGAAGATCCTCGACGCGCAGAGCTTCGTCGGCGGCTCGGCGAGTGTAGACGCGCTCGGGCACGGGACCTTCGTCGCGGGTCTTGTCGCCGCAGGCGTCGGCAACGGCATCGGCATCGCCGGCCTCGCCCCTTCGGCCGAGCTCTTGGTCGCCAAGGTAGTGACGCCGTCACGCGCGATTCCGATCGAGGCGGAGGCGAAGGCGATCCGCTGGGCAGTCGAAAACGGTGCGCGGGTGATCAACATGAGTCTCGGCGGCATTCGCGATCCGCTCGACCCCAACCGCGACAGCTTCTCGCGCCTCGAGGCAGACGCCGTCGCCTATGCGGTCTCGAACGGCGCGGTCGTCGTGGCGGCCGTAGGCAACGGCGACCAGGCGCCCTCAAGCCCGTGGCCGTATGCGAGCTACCCGGCCGCGCTTCCCCATGTCCTCGGAGTCAGCGCGATCAGCGAGACCGGTGGCGTCCCCAAGTTCTCCAACCGCGACAAGGTCTACAACGACCTGGCTGCTCCGGGCGACAGGATTCTCTCCATCTTCCCGCGACCGCTGACATCCCGCTTCCCGGCGTGCTCCGAGCAGGGCTACTCGAGCTGCGGGCCCGAGGAGTATCGCGAAGCACAGGGCACCTCCTTCGCCGTTCCGCAGGTGTCCGCTGCCGCGGCGCTCCTCTTCGGCCTTCGACCTCTCCTCCGTCCGGAGCAGGTGACGGCAATCCTCGAGCAGACAGCAGTGGACGTGACCCCGACGACAGGATGCGCAGCGTGCCTCGTCGGTCGCGACGAGCACTCGGGCCGGGGCCGGCTGGACGTCGCGGCAGCCATTGCCGCCCTGACCGAGCCCCTGCCGCTCGGCGACCGGTACGAGGCGAACGACGACGCGGGTTCTCGTGCATACAACGTGTCGGGATCGAACCGCCGGATCAATGCCACGGTCGACTTCTGGGACGACCAGGACGATGTCTACGCGGTCAAGCTGAAGAAAGGCCAGCGCGTGTACGTCGGGCTGACGGGAGCCGACGCCACTTCCGATCTGAGCCTCGCCCTGTGGCTCCCGAACACGCGCACCATCGGGAACGTGCGCAGCCTGCGCTTTCGTGCTCGCATCTCCGCGCGTCCAGCAGCTCGCGAGTACTTCTCGCACCGCGCGTCGAAAGCGGGCTCGTACTACGTGCAGGTGCGCATGTCGAGCCCCGGCATCACGCGGTATCGCTTGGCGATCGTCAAGGGCTGAGCAGCTCGTCCTCGGGGACGTCGCGCAACACCCGCGCGGGGTTCCCGACGACGATCGTCCGAGGCGCGACGTCCTTCGTCACGACCGCGCCGGCCCCGACGAACGCCTCCTCTCCGATCTCCACCCCTGGGCAGAGGATCGCGCCGCCGCCGACCCGTGCGCCGCGCCGGATCGTGGGCCCCCTCATGAGCTCGTGGCGTTTCTCCGTTCGGCCCATGAAGTTGTCGTTGGTCGTGACGACGCAGGGGGCGATGAAGACGTGCTCCTCGAGAGTCGAGTACGCGGTGATGTACGCCTCGGCCTGAATCCGCGTCATGGCCCCGATCATGGTGTCGTTCTCGACCAGCGAGCCGCGCCCGATGATCACGTCGTCCCCGACCGTCACGCGTTCCCGCACGCACGACTGGTCGCCGAGGATGACCCGGGCGCCGATGCGAGAGCCCGCGAACACGATCGCCCCGGTCGACACGATCGTCCCGTCGCCGATCTCGGTGGGCGGCAGCGGCTCGCGCTTTGCGGTCGAGCGTGGTGAGAGCGAGGGCTGCTTCCCGACGACCGCATTTTCCAGCACCTTCACGCCTTCCCCGAGAACCGTCCCCGGATACACCGTCGCGCTGGGGTGAATTTCAGCTTCCACGAAGCGAGCTCGTGAGCAGATCAAGGGCTCGCACGACGCGGGCGCCATCCTCGGCGACCTTGCGGCGGTCGCCTTCCCCCGAGACGAGACGCAGGAACTCCAGGCACTCGAGCTTCAAGGGCTCGTCGCTCGAGATGCGAGGGCTGAAGATGTCTCCGGTCCTTGTCTGCCACTCGCCGTAGCGGTCGGACGGCCGCCAGGGCGCCTTCTCGTACACCGTCACCTTCCGCTCGAGCTCCATGTCGTCGAACACGACCATCTTCTCTGTGCCCACCACCGTGATCTTCCTCATCTTGTGCGGGTCGAGCCACGAGAGGTGCATGTGGGCGATCTTCCCGGATGGGAAGCGCAGGTAGCAGAAGACGACGTCCTCGACACCGTCTGTCAAAAAGTCACGACCGAGCGCGATGGTCTGCTCCGGTTCCTCGTCCAGAAGGTGCAGGATCACCGAGAGATCGTGAACGCCGAGCGACCAGAGAGCGTTCTCGTTCGATCTGATGATCCCGAGGTTCTGACGGTTTCCGTAGACACACAGGACTTCGCCGAGCTCCCCTGCGCCGATCATCTCCTTCAAGCGCCGAACACCGGGGTGGTAGAGGAGCAGGTGACCGGGCATCAGGACGAGGTCACGGTCCTGCGCGAGCGCGACGAGCTCTTCCATCTCGGAGCCGAGCATCGCCGGGGGCTTCTCCACCAGGACGTGCTTGCCGGCGGTGAGCGCGCGGCGTGCCA
>Ga0136632_10000401_pt1 | contig 12532 bp, 14 predicted proteins | sample AntDrymUQ6112106_2_FD_104670 | JGI IMG/M metagenome (GOLD analysis project Ga0136632, IMG submission 104670) | Polar desert sand microbial communities from Dry Valleys, Antarctica - metaG UQ611 (21.06) | ecosystem: Environmental > Terrestrial > Soil > Desert | place: Antarctica: Dry Valley...
CGACCATCTCGGGTGCGGCCGCCGCGGTGCACGCGATCGCCAACGCCCGCACGGAAGCGACGCTGTCGCTGCAGGAGCGTGTGGCGGTCTTCGCTGCGAGCGGCGGGAATGAATGACGCACGGCGTCGGCGGGCGGGTCGGACAGGTCCGGCCTACGGCATGCGGCGAGGCGAGACAACGTTTGTGTTGAATCAACGCAAGGTGGGGTGAGGACGGTGCGGCGCGAGCGGCTGCGTGTGGTGGGGAATGAGTCGGTCGGCCCCTACGTGCTCGTGCGGCTCGAGCGGGGTCGGCTCCGGCCCGGCACGCCAGGGCAGTTCTTCATGCTCGAGGCGCCTGGGCGGGTCCTGCCGCGACCCTTCAGCCTCTGCCTCGCGCCATCCGGCGAGCTCGGGTTCCTCGTCGACCCAATCGGGCCCGGCACGCGCGCGATCGCAGCGCTCGCGCCGGGGGAGACGATCGCAGTCGCCGGGCCGTACGGCCGCGGGTGGGATCTCGCCGTCGAGCGGCCACTGCTGGTCGGTGGCGGGATCGGCGTCGCGCCGCTCCCGTACCTCTCCGAGCAGCTCGGCGGCGCCCCGGCTGTGCTCGGCTTCCGGACGGCGCACCACGCCCAGGCGGCCGCGCTCGTCCCGAACGCCGAGGTCGTGCTCGAGCCGACTCTCGTCACCGAGGCCCTGCCGGACGATCCGGGCGACGTGCTCGCGTGCGGACCCGAGCCGATGCTCGACGCGATCGCGACGCTCGTTCCCGGCGCCCAGCTCGCCCACGAGGCGCCGATGGCCTGCGGCTACGGCGCCTGCTACGGCTGTGTCGTCGGGCGGGACGGCGCGTATGTGCGTCTCTGCCTCGAGGGCCCGGTGCTCTGCGCCTCCGGCGGAGAGCAGGGCCGGACAGGTCCGGCCCCTACGATGGAGGCCACGCCGTGATGTGGGCTCAGACCGGTCGGGCGCCACGGTGATGGGCGTACCACTCCTCAACGCGTCCGGCTGCCTCGACGCGCTCGCCGCGCCCGAGGTCGCGCGAACACTCGACATCTTCGTGACGAAGACGATCACGCCCTCGCCGCGTCGAGGCAACCCGCCCGTGCGGATCGCCGAGACGGAGCACGGCATGCTCAACTCGATCGGTCTCCAGGGACCCGGCCTGGACAACTTCGTCGATCACCAGCTGGCACGCCTCTCAGCGCTCGGAACGGAGCTATGGGTGTCGATCGGCGGCTTCTCGGCAGACGACTTCGCGGTGTCCTGCGCACGGCTCGACGAGGAAGACGCGGTCACCGCGTTCGAGCTCAATCTGTCGTGCCCGAACGTCGAAGAGGCGCCCGAGACCGCGGCGGCGCTCGTTGCGGCCGCCCGCGGCGCGACGCGCAAGCCGCTCTACGCCAAGCTCTCCCCGGCCCAGTGGGACATCGCAGCGTCGGCCCGCGCCGTCGTCGCCGAGGGCGCCGACGGGCTCTCGCTCGTGAACACGATCCGCGGCCTCGCGCTCGACGAGGGCCTCCGGCCGAGACTCGCCCGGGCGGTCGGCGGCTACTCGGGCCCGGCGCTCAAGCCGATCGCGCTCGCCTGCGTCCACGCCTGCGCGTCTGCCGTGGATGTGCCGATCGTCGGGATGGGCGGGGTCGCCACGGGTCTCGATGCGCTGGAGCTCGTCGCAGTCGGAGCGAGCTCCGTCGCACTCGGGACAGTACTTTTCGCCGACCCGGCGGCAGCCGGCCGCATCCGGGACGAGCTGGCGACCGAGGCGGCCAGGCGCGGGTTCGACGATCCCCTCGACGCACGGGGTCGATCTGTTGTCGGTTCTGAATAATCTCTGCAAATTGCGGAAAACGGTACCGCTTGATTCACCCGCGCACGGTGCTAGACTCGTGCGCTCTATGATCACCTCGAAGACGCATGCGCAGGCGCCTGCCCGCTCGCTCGATCAACGGATGGAGGCCCTGCAGCGTGCGAACGACATCCGGGTCAGGCGTGCCCGGCTGAAGAAGGATCTGAAAGAGGGCCGCACGCACATCGAGCAGATCCTCCTCGATCCGCCCGAGTTCGTCTCGACGGCCAAGGTGTTCGACATGCTCATGGCCGTGCCGAAGTTCGGCCGGGTGAAGGCAGCGCGTCTTCTGAACCAGTGCCGCATCAGCCAGTCGAAGACCGTCGGCGGCCTCTCTGAGCGTCAGCGCGGCGAGCTCGTGAATCTCTTCCACCAGAGGTGACGTCCGGCCGCGCGGGCCGGACATCCGCCGTGCGGCCCGTGTTCGTCGTCACCGGACCCTCCGGCGCGGGGAAGGGCACACTCATCCGCGTGCTGCTCGAGCGATTGCCCGAGCTCGAGGTCGCGGTCTCCGCGACCACGCGCCCGCAGCGACCCGGCGAGGAGAACGGCCGCGAGTACTGGTTCCTCGCCGAGGTCGAGTTCACGGCCCGCGTCGAGACCGGCGCCTTTCTCGAGTGGGTCGAGTACGTCTCGCACAAGCGATACGGGACGCTGCGCTCGGAGATGGAGCGGATCGCGGAGCAGGGGCGGGTCTGCGTCCTCGAGCTCGAGCTCGACGGTGCGCGCCGTGTTCAGGCCGAGGTGCCCGGAGCGTGCACGATTTTCATCGCGGCCGACGTCGAGGAGCTCGAGCGGCGGCTGCGGGAGCGGGCGACCGAGTCGACCGGCGAGATCGAGAACCGCATCATGATCGCCCGCCACCAGCTCGAGCAAGCCCACGAGTTCCGCTACATGGTGCGGAACGACGACGTGCGTCGCTCGAGCGAGGTACTCGCCGCGATCGTCGAACGCGAGCTCGTCCTGGCAGGTACCATCGTCGCTCGATGATCGACCCCCGGATCGACGAGCTCCTCGAGCACACGAGCACGAAGACGGATCCCGCTTCGCGCTACGCGCTGGTGATCATGGCTGCCAAGCGCGCGCGCCAGATCAACAACTACCACCACCAGCTCGGCGAGGGTCTCGGTCTGGAGGATGCGCCGCCGCCGCTCGTCGAGTCGCGCTCGAAGAACTATCTGACGATGGCGATGGAAGAGATCGCCCGCGGCAAGCTCGCGTTCGCCTACGGGCAGTAATTTGTTCGCGAAGCTCGATTCCGCCAAGCGGAATCGAGCCGCTTGATCCGCGCCTTCGGCGTGGCAGACCCCTAGAGGCCGCCGCCTTCGGCGTCAGGCGTTCGCGGTCGCAACTGCCCGGTGGCAACGCGCGTTTCGTCGGTGGACGCGACCGCTCCTCGGAAACTGCGACCCCTCGGGCACACTTGTGTGGTGGCCCGGATTCTTCTCGGCGTGACGGGTGGCATCGCGGCGTACAAGGCGTGCGAGCTCGTGCGACTGCTCGTGCGGGCGGGCCACGACGTGCACCCGATCGTGACGGCCGGTGCCGAGCGCTTCGTCGTCGCCGAGACCTTCTGGGCGCTCGCCCGCAAGGAGCGCCCCGCCGACCCGTACCCGCATCTGCAGGACGCCGACCTACTCGTCGTGGCACCCCTCACCGCGAACACGATGGCCCGCCTCGCGCACGGGCACGCCGACGACCTGCTCACGGAAACCGCCCTCGCACATCGTGGGCCGCTCCTGCTCGCGCCCGCCATGAACACCGCCATGTGGGAGCACCCGGCCACCCGGGCGAACCTCGAGCTCCTGCGCGCCCGCGGCGCGACGGTGCTAGGCCCCGAGCACGGCGAGCTTGCCGAGCGCCTCGTCGGTGCGGGGCGGATGACCGAGCCAGAGGAGATCGCACGGCACGTCGAGGTCATGCTCGACGGCGGCCGGCGCAACGGACCGCTCGCCGGGAAGCGCGTGCTCGTCACAGCCGGTGGAACCCGAGAGCCGCTCGATGCCGTGCGCTTCGTCGGCAACCGCTCCTCCGGCCGCATGGGCGTGGCGCTCGCCGAGGTGGCACGGAGTCGGGGCGCGGAGGTGACGCTGCTCGCGGCGAACTTGCAGGTCCCCGCGCCCCCGGGAGTCGAGGTCGTGCCGACCCCCACGGCCGCCGACCTTCGCCGCGAGGCGCTCGCGCGCGGCGACGCCGACGTCGTGCTCATGGCGGCGGCGGTCGGGGACTACCGGGCCGCGCAACCGCTCGACGGCAAGCGGCCGAAGAGCTCGGAGCCCTGGACGGTCGAGCTCGTGCCGACGACCGACGTCGCGCGCGCGCTCGGTGCCGCACGACGAACCGGCCAGGTGCTGGTCGCCTTCGGCGCCGAGAGCGGCGACGACGGTCTCGCCCGCAAGCGGTCGATGCTCGCCGACAAGAACGTCGATCTCGTCGTCTTGAACGACGTGGGCCGGGTGGACATCGGGTTCGACACGCTCGAGAACGAGGTGACGCTCGTCACGCAGACCGGAGAGCGGCACGTCCCGAAGGCTCCGAAGCCCGAGATCGCGGCAGCCATCCTCGACGAGGTCGAGTCTCTGCTCGGAGGAACGTCTTGACCGAGCGCGCCGTCGAGCAGCGGAGTGGGGCACAGGACGCGGCGGCGGCACTTGCAGAGCGCGTCGTCGCGAACCTCGGCTCTGCGATCCATGCCACGCCCGAGACCCTGCGGCTGCCTCTCCTCTGCCTGCTCGCCGAGGGCCATGTGCTCGTCGAGGACGTACCGGGCGTGGGGAAGACCGTGCTCGCGAAGGCAATCGCCCGCTCGCTCGAGCTCTCGTTCCATCGCGTGCAGTTCACGCCGGATCTCCTCCCCGCCGACGTCACCGGGGTCAACGTGTTCGACCGTCAGAGCGGCGCGTTTCGCTTCCGGCCAGGGCCGGTCTTCGCGAACGTCCTGCTCGTCGACGAGATCAACCGTGCCTCGCCGAAGACTCAGTCGGCTCTACTCGAGGCGATGCAGGAGACCCAGGTCACGGTCGACGGCGCGACCCATGTGCTCGAGCGGCCGTTCCTCGTGATCGCGACGCAGAACCCGGTCGAGTACGAGGGGACCTACCCGCTACCCGAGGCGCAGCTCGACCGCTTCGCGATTCGCATGACGATCGGCTACCCGCCGCTCGGTGACGAGGCCCGAATGCTCGCCGAGCAGACGACCGAGCCGCCGCTCGAGACGCTGCAGCCGGTTGCCGGCCACGCAGAGCTCGTCGCGGCGATCGAGGCAGCTCGCGCGATCCACGTCGAGGAGAGTGTTGCGCGCTACGTCGTCGCGCTGCTCCGTCACACACGCTCGAGCGGGCGGCTGTCGCTCGGGGGGAGCCCGCGCTCGGGGATCGCGCTGCTCCGACTCGCAAAGGCGCGCGCGCTCGTGGAGCGGCGCGACTTCGTGCTGCCGGAGGACGTGCAGGCGCTCGCCGCCTCCGTGCTCGCGCATCGACTGATCCTCGCGCCCGAGGCGCGCGCGACCGGCGTCGAGGCCGACGAGGTCGTCGCCGAGGCGCTCGCCGGTACGCCGGTGCCGGTGTGATCCGGCGGTTTGGCGCCGCGCTCCTTGCGCTCGGTGTCGTCGCCGCCGCCTGGCTGATCGGATCGACCGCCCTCTGGGTGCTGGGTCTCGGGCTCGTGCTCGCGTACGGCGCGGCCCGGCTCTGGGCCACGCTCGTGGAGCGAAGCCTCTCGGTCGAGCGGGCACCGCTCGCGTCGGCACCCGTGGAGGGCGGGGTGCTCAGGCTCGAGGCGCGCGTGCGGGGTCACCGCTGGCTCGCGAGCCGCATCGAGTGGCGTGACCGCATCGGGATGTTCGGCGAGCAAGCCGCGCCGGTCACTCGCGGAGGGCGCGTGCGTCTCGTGCTCGAGGCAGCACCGCGCGGGAGATACGTACTCGGGCCGGGTCGGTTGCTCGCCGACGACCCGCTCGGGCTGATACGGGTCGCGGTGCCCGCGCCGACGGAGGCGAGCGTTCTCGTCCGGCCCCGCGTGCCCGAGCTCGGCACGCTCTTCACGGATCAGGGCACGTGGAGCGACGGTGGACGACGCGCGAACGCGCGCCGGCCGAGCGGGCTCGAGCCGCACGGGGTGCGCGACTACGTGGAAGGTGAGCCGCTGCGCGCCGTGCACTGGCCCACGTCGGCGCGACGGGGCGAGCTGATGGTTCGTGAGCTCGAGGATGCCCCGCGCGACAGCGTCGCCGTCGTGCTCGACGTCGACGCGGCGTCGCAGGCCGGGCCGAGGGGCGACTCGAGCCTCGACGAGGCGGTACGCGCGGCCGCGGGTCTCCTCCGCGCGTACGCCGCACGCTCTCGGCGAGCGCTGCTCGTCATCGGCGCGAGGTCACCCTTGACGATGCGCGTCCACGCGCTCGGACGCGATTGGCAGGAGGCGCTCGACGCGCTCGCCGCCGTCGAGCCGGTCGAGGGGGCACCGCTGGCCCAGCTGCTCACTGCTCGCGCGGCGACGGCCTCCGTGCCGGAGCTCGTCGTCGTCACCGCGCGACCTGCGATCGTCGCGAACCCGCTCGTGGCACGAGCGACGAGCGGTCGGACGAGCGCGCTCGTCTTCGTCGACGCCGCGACCTACGCCGGCCGGTCGCCGTCGGCCCCGTCGGCGACGCTCACCCGACTCGCCGGTGCAGGCGTCCAGATCGCCGTCGTCCGTCGCGGAGACTCGCTGCCCGCGGCGCTCGGCACCCTGCGGACGAAGGTCACGGCAGCCAGTGGGTAGCTTGGGTAGCCGGATCCGAATGGTCGTGGCCGCCGCCCCGGCCGTCGCCGTCGTCCTCTTTGCGTGGGCGCACCTCGAGGAGTCGGTCTCGTGGCCGTCGTTCGTCGTCGCAGGCGCCCTGGCGCTCGCTCCGTCGCTCGCGCTCGAGGTGCGAACCCGCTTCGCCGCGGCGCTGGGCTCGGCGGTAATCGGCCTCGCGACCCTGTTCGGCGAGGTGCCTCACACGGCGGCGCGCAGTGCCTGGACCGCGCTCCACGATGCGCCCGCTGTCCGGGCGCCGTTCGACGCCGACGCATACCCGGCGCTCCACGAGCTCGCCACTCTCACCGCGCTCTCTTTCGCGCTCCTCGCGACGCTCGGCGTCGGCGCGCGCGAACCCAAGGTGGTCGCCGCGGCGGTCGCCGCGGGCGTCGCCCTTCCGACCGCGCTCCTCGGGGACACGCATGCGCTCTGGATCGGCGGGCTCGCGCTCGGAGCCGTTCTCTGGTCGTCCGTCGCCCTGCGCGCCTCCGGTCCGAGACGGCTCGCCACCGGGGTGGTCGTCGGGAGCGTCCTCGTGGCCGTCTCGGGTGGCGTCTCACTCGCCGGGCTCGCACCCGGGGCGAAGCACGTGGACTGGCGCGGCTGGGACCCTTTCGCGCGGGGAGATCGCGCGGTGAACGTCGCCTACGTCTGGGATGCGACCTACGACGGGATCGAGTTCCCGACGCGACCGACGACCGTCCTGCGCGTGCGGGCACCGAAGCGCGCCGAGTATTGGCGCGTCTCCAACCTCGAGACGTTCTCCGACGATCGCTGGCTCGAGAACCTCTACCCGATCGCGATCGAGGGGCCGCGTCGCGTCCTCCCGGCCGACCCACTCGTTCCGCGTCGCGACGAGCGACCCGATCGGTGGTTGCGGCAGATCGTGACGATCGAGGGGCTCGACGAGAGCCGCATCGCGGCCGCCTCGCAGCCGGCGCGCATCGACGGCTCCTTCGGCCGCGTCCTCTATCTGGACGGCGGTGTCATGCGCGCTGCGAGCACATTGCGGCGTGGGACGACCTACACGGTTTGGAGCTACTCGCCGAGCCCGACGCCCCGCCAACTCGCCAAGTCGCCGCCGCGCTACCCGAAGGCCACCGGTCGTTATCTCGAGCTCGGTCGTGCGCGATTCCCCGAGTACGGCGTCTCGGATCGGGCGCGCCGCGTCGACCGGTACTTCACCGACGACCGGTATCAGCCGCTTTGGGCCTATCGACCCTTGTGGGAAGAGGCACGCCGCCGCACCGTGCGGGCGCAGTCGCCGTACGAGGCGACCCTCCTGCTCGAGCGCTGGTTCCGCCGGGACGGTGGCTTCCGCTACGAGGAGCAACCGCCGCCCGGTTCCGGGGAGCCGCCGCTCGTGGACTTTGTCGAGCTGACACGGGCCGGCTACTGCCAGCACTACGCGGGCGCGATGGCGGTGATGCTGCGGATGATCGGCGTCCCCGCGCGCGTCGCCGTCGGCTTCACCGCCGGCACCTGGAAGGGTGGCGTGTGGACGGTCACCGACCAGCAGGCGCACGCCTGGGTCGAGGCGTGGTTCGCGGGACACGGCTGGCTCGCGTTCGACCCGACGCCGGGCCGGGGACTCCTCTCAGCCGTGTACACCCTGGCGTCCGACTCAGCGGACGCCGTGGCTGCGCTCGGAACCGGTCGTTTTCTCGACTTCACGCCCGGGCTCAACGATGGCGGGCCGTCGAACGGGCCTGCGACGCCGAAGGCGTCAGAGCCCGAGAGCCTGCCGTGGTGGCTGCTCGTCGTCGCGAGCGTCCCGTTCGCGGCCGTGCTCCTCGTCGTCCTCGTGAAGGGCGTCGGGCGAGCGCGTCGTCTGCGACGCCGGGCGCCGCGCTCGCTCGCGGCAGGAGTCCGCGCCGAGCTCGTGGCACAGATCGTCGACCGCGGAGGCGTCGTCCCGCGGCAGACCACTCTGACCGAGCTCGGCGGGATCGCACAGACGGTACTCCGGCTCCCGGTGGGCGGGCTTACGGCGGCCCTGGCGGATGCACGCTTCGGGCCACCGACCCGCGCCGAGCAGGCCGCGACGCGGGCCCGGCGGGAGCTCGACCAGGTGCTTGCGGCCGCTCGCGCCCGGGAACGGCCCGCCGCGCGAGTACGCCGTCTCTTCTCGCTGCGCTCTCTCCGCCCCCGCTCTGAGGCGCGGGCAGGATGACGACGTGAGCGACGCCTACGACCTGTACCAGCAGGGTCGCAGCCATCTCCGCAGCGGCATGCCGGCGCAAGCGACGGTCGCGCTCGAGAAGGCGAAGCGCCTCGAGCCCGAGCAGGCGTCGATCCGCGAGGCGCTCGGGATCGCGTACTTTCGCATCGGGCGCTGGCCGGAGGCGGAGACGGAGTTCCGTAAGGTGCTCGCGCTCTCGCCAACCGACGACTACGCGCACTACGCACTCGGTCGCGCGCTCGGCAACCAGGGTCGTCACCACGAGGCGGCGACGCACCTGAAGCTCGCCCGGTCGCTTCGACCGCGCGCAGACGCAGATCTCGAGCTCGACGATCAGAGCTCGAGATCGGAGACGAGCGACGCATAGCGACGAAAGTGCCGCGCGACCGCCGCGGCGAACGCGTGACGGTAGGCGTCGGCCGACCCGGCGTCGAGCGTCCGGACGTACATCTCCCGGAGGCCGAGGAGCGCGTCCGCGATCGCGTCGACGACGAGCTGGAAGTCGCCGTACGATTCCTCGGCGAGCTCGCGACCCGCGCGGACCCACGCCTGCTCCGCCTCCGCCGCCTCTTCCAAGAGCTCACGCTCGTCCTCTGCAAAGAGCGCGAGCTGTCGCTCGACGAGCTCTGCGAACGGCGCTTGCCGCGCTCGTCCGAGCCTCATCCGAGCTCGCGGTAGAGGTCGAGGTGCGCGGCGGCGGCCGCGTCCCAGGTGAGGGCGTCCCGGGCAGCCGCGGCACCCGCGCGTGCGTCGGCCAGCGCCTCCGCGTCGTCGAGCAGCTCGCCCAACGCGCGTGCCAGCGCGTGGACGTCCCCGGGAGCGACGACGCGGCCCGCCTCGAACCGTGAGACGACCTCGCCGAGGCCACCGACGTCGTAGACGACCGCGGGCAGACCGGCACCGAGCGCCTGCAGGAGGGCGCCGGACTGGTCGAGCTCGTCCGCGTAGGGAAAGACGGCGACCGTCGCCTCCGAGAGCGCTCGCTCGAGCTCGGCCGCACCCAGGTACCCAAGGCGCCATTCGACGCGCGTGCCGCCACGTGCTCTCAGCTCGTCGAGTGGGACGCGCGGGTTTCCGGCGACGAGGAGCCGCGCCTCCGGCAGCGCGAGCACGGCCTCGAGCGCGTCGGGGAGCCCCTTGTACGGCCGGATCACTCCCGGCGCGAGCACGGTCCGCCCGTCGTCGGCGCGGTCGGGGGCGCTGCGAAAGACCGGATGTGGAATGACCCGCAGCGCTTCAGGCGCAACACCGAACGCCGTCAGCGCCTCTCTGCCGCGCTCCGAATGGACGACGACCCGGTCGAATCGGTTGAAGAGCCGCTTCCACAGGCGCGTGCGACGACCGGTTCGCCGGGGAAGGAGGTCGTGCGCGGTGAAGACGAGCGGCCGGCTCGAGCGGAGAAGCGCGACGTCGAGCTCGGGCGCGGCGAGCCACTGGAGGTGAAGGACGTCCGCAGACCTTCGGAGGAGCCGCCGCATGGCGACCGGATGCTCGAATGCGCGGAGCCCGAGACGGAGCAACCGTCGCTCGATGTGCGCGGAGCGCCGGTAGAAGCTCTCCTCGAGGCGGTAGCCAGCTGGTCTCGGGCGCGCCCCGAACCGGAACGGGGCCGTGACCAGCTCGACCTCCGCGCCCGCGCGCGCGAGCGCGCTCGCCAGCTCGTGGTCGTACGGCGGCGTGAATGCGGGGGGATCGGCAAGGACGACGTGCATCGGCGCAGGCTCTCGACGGTACCCGTAGCCTCGTCTCCCGCATGATGCTGCTCGTCCGCACGTGGAACGTGTTCCACGGCAACGCATCGCCGCCGCGTCGGGCAGGCTTTCTGCGGCGCATGGTGGAGCTCGCGACCTCGGACGATCCGGACGTGCTGTGCCTCCAGGAGGTGCCGGTCTGGGCGCTGCGCAGGCTCGGCAGCTGGTCGGGAATGACCTCGATCGGCGCCGTTGCACGCCCGGCCGCGCGACCGGGGGCGATCTCGACCTGGGTCACGGGTCTCAACCAGGGGTTCTTCCGCTCGGGCCTCGCGGGTCAGGCGAATGCCGTGCTCGTCCCGCGCAGCCGGAAGGTCTCGGATCTCGGGAGCGAGCAGATCAGCGCGCCGCGCCGCGAGCGCCGGATCGTCCAGGCCGTTCGGCTCGAGGGCCACCCGTCCGTCGTCGTCGCCAACCTGCACGCGACGAACGACTTCCGCGACCCGGACGTGCCACGGGCCGAGGCCCAGAGATCGACGAGGTTCGTCGAGCGCCTCGCGCGTCCCGGCGAGGCGACGGTCCTGGCCGGCGACTTCAACGTGGCCGACCCTCTCCTCGAGGGCTTCTCGGCGCCTCTCGAGGGCATCGACGACGTGCTCGTCCGCAACGCAACGATCCGTGAGCGGATGGTGTGGCCACGCGAGCTACGGATGCAGGACGGGGTCGTCCTCTCCGACCACGCACCGCTCGACTGCCTGGTGGAGGTGTCATGACCTTCGCTGAGGCTCGCGCGCTCTTCCCGGTGCTCGAGCGGATCGCCTACCTCAACGCCGGGACGGTCGGGCCGCTGGCGCACCCCGTCGCGGCCGCGCTCGTCGACGGGGTCGAGGCCGATCTCGTGCGCGGCCGGAGCGGCATACCGTACTTCGAGGAGATGATCGGCTTGCGCGCGGAGCTCCGTGAGGGTTTCGCCGGTCTGGTCCGGGCCGATCCCGACACTGTCGCACTCACGACCTCGACCACCGAAGGCTGCGGCATCGTGCTCCGGGGTCTCGGTCTCGAGCAGGGGGACGAGATCGTCACGACGACCGACGAGCACTTCGGGCTCCTCGGGCCTCTCGGCGCGTCCGGTGCGTGCGTCGTGGTGGTCGAGCCCGATCCGGAGCGGATCCTGGCCGCTGTGACGCCGCGCACGCGCCTGATCGCCGCCTCCCAGGTGCTCTGGACGACAGGTGCCGTCCTCCCGCTGGCAGAGATCCGAGAGCGAAGCGGTGTACCCGTGCTCGCCGACGGAGCCCAGTCGGTCGGTGCGATCGACGTCCGGGCGGCAGGGCTCGACTTCCTGACCGTCTCGGGTCAAAAATGGCTGTGCGGACCGGACACGACGGGCGCGCTGGTCGTCGCCGACCCCGACCGCCTGGCGGTCGTCTCTCCCAGCTACTTCGGACAGCGACGCTACGAGCCCGACGGCGCGTTCGAGCCGCAGCCCGGCGCGCGCCGGCTCGAGACGACCTGGCTCGCCCGCGGCACGCTTCGCGGGCTCCTTGTTGCGCTCGGGCTACGCCCGGATTGGTGGCTCGAGCGAGCAACGACGGCCGCTGCGCGCTGCCGTGAACTCCTCCGCTCCCGGGTCGAGCTCGCGGAGCCCGAGACCGTTGCGACGCTCGTTGCGTTCCGGCCGGAAGGTGATCCGCCGGAGCTCGTCGCGCTTCTCCACGAGGCCGGCGTGCACGTCCGCGACCTTCCGGGTCGGAACCTCGTCCGCGTCTCGTGCGGCTGGTGGACGAGCAACGAGGACCTCGACCGCCTCGTCGACGTGCTCGACCGGTGAGGAGGCGCGGGCTTCGGGGCGAGACTACTCGGGCGCGTCGACGGCGGTGCGCAACCCGAGCTCCGAGGCGATCGGCTGCAGCGCGGCGACGACGTTCACGATGTGCTCGTCGAGCTCGAGACCGAGGAGCGCCGCTCCGGCGTAGACCTCGTCGCGGTGGACGCCCGCGGCGAAGGACGGCTGCTTGAGCTTCTTCCGCACCGACTTCGGCTCGAG
>Ga0136632_10000404_pt1 | contig 12489 bp, 11 predicted proteins | sample AntDrymUQ6112106_2_FD_104670 | JGI IMG/M metagenome (GOLD analysis project Ga0136632, IMG submission 104670) | Polar desert sand microbial communities from Dry Valleys, Antarctica - metaG UQ611 (21.06) | ecosystem: Environmental > Terrestrial > Soil > Desert | place: Antarctica: Dry Valley...
CCCTCGAGGTGGCGGAGTCCTTCATGGCGCCCGGTGCTGCGAGCCGGGGCGGCCTCGAGCTGTGGGCCGCCGGCGTTTCGAAGGCAACCCTTCGGCGAGCGGCGGTGACCGGCGTGTGGCACCCCGTGGGGCTGTCGGTCGAGGATCTCGCACCCATGGCCGCCGAGCTGAGGGGCAAGCGCCCCGATGCGCGGGTAGTGCTAAGGCTAAGCACCTACCTGCGCAGCGAGCCGTTGCCCGAGGGCCGCGACGAACGCGGCCGGCCCGCCGTTGTAGGACCTCCCGAGTGGGTGGCCGAGCGGCTCGTTGATTACATCGAGGCGGGCTGCGACGGCTTCGTCATGAACCTCGGCCACGACTCGCCCGGCCTCGAGGACCGCATAAGGCGCTTCGGCGCCGAGGTCCTGCCCGCCATCGGCCGCAACGGCGAATGAGATCTACGGCCCCACTCGAGGGATGGGTCAGCGGCCAAGAACGACGTCGATTCCCGCCAGGATGAGCTTGAGCTTTGCCCCAGAGACCTTGCCGGCCTGCTCCGTGAGAACACCTCGGTCCACGGACACGATCTGAGAGACGTTCGCCACGGAATCCTTGTGCAGGCCGGTGCGACGCGCCTCGAGGGCGACGTTGCCTGGGGCCCGGGCCCAGCGGAGGTTGCTCGTCAGTGGCACAACGACGACGGTTGCCAGGCGACTCGCGTTCAGCGCCTCGCCCTGAACGATCACCACGGGCCTGGTGAAGCCGGGACCCGAGCCGACGGGGTCGGGCAGAGCGGCCCAGAAGATGTCTCCCTGGGCGACTACCACTCGGTGCGTTCGAGAACCCGGCGCCCGGCTTCGGCCACCCAGCGATCGGCGTGGGTATCGATGCCCGCCAGGGCTTCGTCCATGGCCCCGGTTACGGCCTGCGGATCGCGGCGGAGGAGATACTCGACCAAGGCCTCCTGATATAGCTGGCTCCGGGATTTTCCGGTCCTGCGAGCCGCATCTTCGGCTCGGCCCCAGAGCTCATCCGGGATCGAAACGGCAGTTTTCATACCGAGAGTATAACCAAAGCGCAACACCGTCCCCAAACCCCGGGAGGTGGTAGCCAGCGGAAAACGGACACCCTTTCAGCTCGTGGGGTCCTGCCCCGATAGCATTCAGGAAAGTATTGTCGGACAGGGCATGGACGAAGGAGAAGGCAAAGCACACATGGTGGGCGCGCGCTACCTCGAGCATCTCAGTGATCGGGACCTCGCCTGGCTGACCCAGGCGGGTGGCGCTTCGGTGGGGCTTGAGGCTGAGGACGGCCCGGTTCTTCGCACGCGCCCCGAGATGATCGAGCCCCTGCTCGGCCACCCCGAGGTGAGGGGCCGATTGTTCGACCAGGGCGGCTCTGACCCCTTCATCGGTGTGTCGCCGTTTCTCGTCTTCGCAGTGCTCGTCTATCACTGCGCCGCCGAGCTGGAGGGCGTCTCGTTCGTACGCGAGTGGGTCGGCCCCCGCCGGCGACTCCCGGTGTTCGACGCAGCCGGCCTCGTCGACTTTCTCTCCGATGCAAAGCACCGCCTCTTTCTCGCCGAGCTCATGAACTCCTACACGCACGTTGCGAGCGGCGCCATGTGGGTACGCAGCGCGCGCGGGTGGCGCAGGCACCGCTTCGGCGAGCTGGACCTCGTGCGGCTCGCATCACTCCTCGAGGTCGTTCCCGAGGAGGACAGGCCTGGTGTCTACAGGCGCCTCGGCGACCTCGCGTTGTTTCTGACCGGGCTCTTTCCCGACCACAGCGCGAGCTGGGCGGCAAGCCCCTTCCATGCCGCTCGCCTGAACAGGGCCGTGGGGGCCGGAGAGACCTCTCTTGACGAAGGAGACGGCGCAGCTTCCATGGACTGGCTCGAGGACCTCGGCAGGCGCTGCTACCTGACGGCCTGCCGGAGCGTGCCTTCTCCGGCAGTTGGGATGAGCGTCGTTGCAAGCGTCGCAGACAGCTTCGGTCAGGCGCGCCGAACCCTGAACTTCATGGCCGAAGGCCACCTCTTCGCGCTGAGAAACCGCTGGTTCCCAGGACCGGCGGGCTGACCAGAAAGGCCATGCGACCCGGGGCTCAGCTCAGGAGGTAGCCCCCCACGAAGCCGACCACTGCCGCTCCCGCCACGAGGCCGTTGACCTCCTTGAACGCATAAGGGATCACCGAGATGCACACCACCGCAAGGATGGCGCCAGCCGCGACCGCTTGGGCCCCCCCAATGAACGACGGGCTCGCAGTGGCAAGCAACGTTCCGCCGAGCACGGTGGCGGTCGCGAGCGAGAGACCGATTCCGCCGAGCAGCCCTATCGCAAAGCGTTTGGAGTGACCGCCGGCGATGATCGGTTGAGCGGCGCCGTAGGCCTCGACGATGTTCCCGATCACGATGCCTGCGAGCAGTGAAAGCCCTAGGGCCCCCTCGGCGATCGTGAGACCGAGCGCAAGGGACTCGGGCACCCCGTCTACGAAAAGGCCGGCCGCTATAGTTTCGCCGCGCTTCGCCTCCGAGTCGTCGTCCATCTGCATGGGCTGACCGGCCGCGGCCGCGTGGCCAGAGCGCCGCATTTGCTCCGAGTGCTGATCGCGCGTCAGCCATGCATCGATCCCAACGTAGACACTCGTTCCTGCGATCATGCCTGCGGCCGTGACGAAGGTGCCCGCCTGCTCGTCCGCCTCGGGGACGAGCTCGAGCGCGATCGCGGCCAGAAGGATGCCTCCTCCGCCCGCGGTGATCACGGCCGCGAGGCGTGCGGGCAGCTTCAATAAAGCGGCGGCGACGGCTCCGGCAATCAGACTGAGCCCGATCACAAGCCCCCACCCAGCAGCAGCCCCAAAGTTGCTCACCCGCAAAGTATGGCAGGACGCCTGAAAGTTCAGACACCGCTTCTCTGTGGTTGTCTACGCGATTATCTGCAGCCCGATGCCCACCACCACTCCAATGCAGCCGATTGCGATGGCTGCCATGGAAAGCGCATCTCTTCGCCCAGCACGCGCACGGCTTGTCGTAGTCACTCCGGCAACAACGCCGGACGCGCTGAACAGGTAGGGAAAGGGGGACAGTTGCCCCAGCTGGAGCATAGTGATGAAGCCGACGACGCTAAGGCCGAGGGCCACCCAGGTCGCAGGTGCCGACCGGATACCCGCCGAGCGCCTCCTCCGCAACCAGACGGCGGCGAAAGCCAGGTCTCCCAAGACCCACAGAGCGATGAGCAAGAAACCACCAACTTGCCCTTCCATGAGGTTGCCTCGGCACAGAGAGCCCTTCCGGTCGAGGACGATGCCTTGTTCGAGCTCGGCCAGACAACGGTTCCAGCTTGTCTCAGTAAGAACGAACACAACGCCCACCGCTACCACCATCGCAAGATTGAAGGAGGCCAACGCCTTCGCGGACATTGTCCACCGGCGAGCGATCATCACAGTTTGTCTCCCTTGGCTTTTGACGTCTGATCGTCTTGGCGAACCAGAGTTGCCAGGCGGTTGTACATGAGCGAGCATGTCAGCAACAGGGCGCCGAGCCCCATGAAGGCGAGTGTGCGGTAGAGCTCATCGAGCAGCCACACGTCGACGGCGGCTATCTTGAGAATCGTTGCTGCGAACACGACGATGCCGAACAGCCGCGCCCAGCGCACCCGGCCCGACACACCAACTCGCAGAAGAGCAACTGCGTAGATGCCCCAAATGGCCGATATGGCGAGCTCGATGTCCTGAGTGTCGCCGTGAGGAGGGTGCAGGCGCCTAAAATACTCCGTTGCTTCCGCACCGAGCCACGCAAGCGTGAGAATGCCGGCCGCAGCGCAAGCCCCCGGCGCAGCAAAACGCTCGAGCTCGTGGCCCCGCTTGGTTCTGCCGTAGATGAAGGCGACGCCGTAGAGGCACGCGATGGTCACGACCAAGCTTGCGGAAGCCCCGGTCAGCAAGAGGCGCGCTGGCCTGTAAACGTCGGCCACGACCGCAAGCTGGTTGAGGAACGCGAGCGAAGCGACGAGAAGGCCGGTCGCTCGGATCCTTGTGGCCTCGAAGCGGGATCCAAGCCACGTCAGCAGCGCCCCCTCTATTGCCCACGCGACGCCTACCCCTGCGGCCTCGAGCTGAACCGGCGCGGCCAGGGTCACGAATGCGGCCGCCAACCCGGCCATCGAGATGGGAAGTGGCCCATCCTTCGCCGCCGACTTTCTCGCGATGAGCGCTAGGGCTGCGTATACGACGCCGAGCCCAAGGGTGAACAGTCCTTGCCATTCGGAGTGGTTCCGGTCGAGCAGTGTCAAGGCGGCGGCCAAGTAAGCCAGCCCGCTTGTGACCATGACCGAGATGTCACCTTGCGGATGAAGGGTGCGGCCCCCCGCCACGGTGACGAACGGAATGAGGACGAAGATGACCCACAGGGCGGTGGCGAAGACGAGACCAACGGCGATTCCCGCAGAGCCCAGGTTAAGGGCGAAGATTATCGCGGTGCCGGCGAGCGCGAAGACGCGTGTGGCCCTCCAGCTTTTCGCATACGCCAGCCACAGCACTCCGGCATCGAGCGCCGTTAGATAGACGAACACGTCCAAGGGACGCGCAATCTCGGATCCAAGAAGGGCCGCGTTCATGAAGCCGCCGATGAGGCCGACCAGCGCAAGTGCCTGGGAATCGTGGCGAAGCGCAAGCACGACACCGAGCGCGCTCACCGCTGTGAGCAGGATCAGCGCGGAGCCGGGGGCAAGGATGCCGTAGAGGATGAGTGCCGCAAGAACCGAGAGGTACAGCAGCGCGACGCCTCCGCCCGTGACCGCCTGAGCGAGCTCGCCCCATCTGCGCCGCCGCGCCGCTTCGCCGCCGAGCAGAAAGACCGCACCAGCGACGAGCCCGACCACCACGCGCTGCAGTGGTCCAATGAGACCCCTGTCGATCCCGTACTTGAACGCGAAGCCGGCGCCAAGCAGAATTGCCAGCGCGCCGAGGCGCGCAAACCATGTGCGCACGAGGTCCGTCTCGAGATCGGCCACATGGCGCCGGCGTGGCGCCGCTTCTTGAACGGGCGGGGGCGGCAGCAATGATGTGGGGGATCGCCGGCTCGCCCCCATGCGCTCCCTCAGGGCCTGCACCTCTTGCTCGAGTCGCTCAACACGTGCGGTGAGGTCGGCGGGCTCCCTGGTCACTGTTTACCTCTCCTTTGGCCGCGACCTTGCGGGAGCGGCTTCGGCGTGATGGGTCTTCTTAAGGATCGTCGAAACGAGGGGCGCGAAACATGAGGCCAAAGGCCCAAATCAACGCAGGGAGGTGCCCATTAGTGGCTGGGTAGCTGTGGAGGACCGTACTAGTTCGGTTCCCATTCGCACCCATTGGGACCCATTGGGACCCATTGGGACAAGGCCGCGGGATATCCTCGGAAGGGACAGTGGCACACGAGGAGGTGGCGCCGTGACGACGCGTGAAGATCCCTTTCCGATCTCGGGCATCGACTACATCCAGTTCTTTGTCGGCAACGCCAAGCAGGCCGCGCATTACTACCGGGCGCTCGGGTTCACGCCGGTGGCCTACATGGGGCTCGAGACCGGGAGCCGGGAGCGCACCTCGTGGTGCCTCAGGCAGGGCGACGTGCGCCTTGTCCTCACCAGCGCCCTGGGCGCCGGCGACCCGGTGGCCGAGCATGTCAAACGACATGGTGACGGCGTCCACGACGTCGCCCTGACCGTGCCGGACGCTGAGGCGGCGTTCGCATTCGCCGTCGCTCATGGGGCCACGCCCGTTAGCGAGCCCCAGGTGTTCGAGGACGACAACGGCAAGGTGGTCAAGGCCTCGATCGCCACCTACGGCGAGACGATTCATTCGCTCGTCAGCCGGTCCGAGTACTCGGGCGTGTTCTGGCCCGGTTTCGCCCCGATCGAGCACCCGGGCGATGGGTCCGGTTTCGGCATCCAGAACATCGACCACGTCGTGGGTAACGTCGAGCTCGGCAAGATGGACGAGTGGGTGGGCTTCTACGAACGGGTCATGGGCTTTACCGAGCTGCGCCACTTCTCCGACGACGAGATCTCAACCGAGTACTCGGCGTTGATGTCCAAGGTCGTGTGGGACGGTGAAGGCAAGATAAAGCTGCCGATCAACGAGCCCGCCGAGGGCAAGAGGAAGTCTCAGATCGACGAGTACCTCGAGTACTACGGGACGCCGGGCGTGCAGCACATCGCCATGGCGACAACCGACATCGTGGCCACCGTGGACGCAATGAGCGCGGCCGGTATCGAGTTCCTGAGAGTGCCCGGCAACTACTACGACGACGCCAAAGGGCGGGTTCCCGAGATCGCTGATCAGGTCGAGGCGCTGCAAAGAACCGGCATCCTCGTCGACAAGGACGAAGATGGTTACCTCCTCCAGATCTTCAGCAAGCCGGTGCAGGACCGGCCCACGGTGTTCTACGAGATCATCGAGCGGCACGGCTCCAAGGGCTTCGGCGCAGGCAACTTCAAGGCCCTGTTCGAAGCGATCGAGCGGGAGCAGGAAGTGAGGGGGAACCTCTGATGGAAGTCGTCCACTCCAAGGGCAAGAACACGCGCCAGGCGCATGTCGGGATCCCCGAGGGGACCTTTGAAGAAGAGCACGGCCGCGAGACGTTCTTCGGGCGCGCCTCACATCTCTATCGCTCGCACCCGCCAACGGCGTGGACGCGCATCGAAGGGCCGCTCCGGCCCAGGGCGCTCGATCTCAACGAGGTCAAGCCCGAGGACATGATCGACCCCGACGCAACGTGGGGGCTGATCGCAGGAAACGATGATGTCCGGCTCTATGTAAGCAGGCGCTCTGAGCCGATGCCCTACTTCCTTCGCGATGCGGATGGAGACGTCTGTTACTTCGTGCATCGCGGCTCGGGAACCATCGAGACCGACTACGGGCCCCTGACATTCGAGGAGGGCGATTACGTCATCATCCCCAAGGGGACGACGCACAGGGTCGTGCCCGCCACGGATGACTCCTTCTTCTTCGTGATCGAGGGCAGCGGTGAGTACCACATTCCCGAGCGCGGCCTCATGGGCCGCCATGCCCAGTTCGACCCGGGCGTGCTCGAGGTCCCAGAGCCCGATCCGCACGACGCCGCCGGCGACTTCGAGGTGCGCGTCAAGCGCGATGGGGTGTTCACGTCGCTGTGGTACGCGTGGCACCCACTCGACGTCGTCGGATGGCAGGGGGATCTTTGCCCGGTCAAGCTCAACGTGCTCAAGCACCGGCCCGTGTATTCGCCGAGCTATCACATGCCCCCGTCTGCGCATTGCACGTTTGCAAACGACGGCTTCGTCATCTGCTCGTTCGTGCCGCGCCCCTTGGAGGAGGACCCCGAAGTCTTGAAGGTCCCCTTCTATCACGCCAATATCGACGCCGACGAGGTGCTGTTCTACCATGCAGGCAACTTCTTTAGCCGGGCGGACATCGACCAGGGCTACATGACCCTGCATCCTCAGGGAGTGCCCCACGGTCCCCAGCCTGCGGCCATTGAGGCGGCAAAGACCAAGGAGCGCACCGACGAGGTCGCCGTGATGGTCGAGACCGCTAAGCCGCTTGTGCTTTCTCAAGCGGCCGAGGCGGTCGTGATCTCGGCCTACGAGACCTCGTGGGCGCGCGGAATGGGACTCCTGAACGATTAGATGCGGCTCTACCGCTATGCACCGCGCGCGCGCGGCTCGACCGCTCTCATTGCGGTTGCCGTCGACGGCAAGCGGCCCGTCGGCCTCCTCGAAGCGTGGTGGGAGGCCGCTGCCGGGAGGCGCGGCGAGGCCGAGCCGTGGCTCACCTCGACGCTGCGGCTCATCGAGGAGGGCCCGTCGTTGTGGCAGTCAATCGCCCAAGCCGCACGGGAGAGCACGGCCGAGCCGGTCGATCAAGACGGGGATGTGCGCTGGCTCTGCCCCCTCGACGGCGCGGCCTCGCTTCGTGACTTCCTTGCCTTCGAGGACCACGTTCGATTGGGAGCGCAAAGAAGAAACGTGGCCGTGCCCCCTTACTGGTACGAGGCCCCCGTCTACTACAAGGGCAATCATCGCTCCCTCATGGGCCCGGACGAGCCCTGCGCGTGGCCGGCAGGCACGGACTTCCTCGACTTCGAGCTCGAGCTCGCGATGATCATCGGTGCGAGCGGCCGCGACATCCCGCCCGAGGAAGCGCCGGGGCACATCTTCGGCTTCACGGTCTTCAACGACTTCTCGGCGCGCGACGTCCAAGCCAAGGAGATGAGCGCGTGGCTCGGCCCCGCCAAGGGCAAGGACTTCGCCAACGCGCTCGGCCCCTGCATCGTGACCGTCGACGAGCTCGGGGCGGCGCCGGATCTCGCCATGGTATGCAGCGTGAACGGAGTGGAGTGGGGGAGGGCGCGTTCCTCGGCCATGCATTGGAGATGGGCCGACATGATCGCGCACGTCTCCTCGGGCGAGGACATCTGGCCGGGCGACGTCTATGGATCGGGAACCCCTGGAGGCTGTTGCGGGCTCGACCTCGGCCGGCGGCTCGAGCCGGGAGACATCGTCGAGCTCGCCGTAGAGCGCATCGGCGTGCTGCGCAACCGGATAAGCGCGCCGCCCCCAAAGTGAGTGCAAAAGAAAGGGAAGGTCAACGGGGCCGCCGGGCCCGGCTCGGCGGGACCTCGGAGCAAATGGTGCGCGTGGGCGTCGACGTCGGGGGAACCTTCACCGATCTCGTTGCGCTCGTCGACGGGGACGTCGTCACCGCCAAGGTTCCCACAACGCCGTCCGACCAGTCAGACGGCGTGATGCGCTGCATCAAAGCGGCGGGGATAGAGACGCGTGCGGTCACCGCGCTCGCGCACGGAATGACGGTAGCGACCAACGCGCTGCTCGAGCGCAGGGGGGCAAGGACCGCGCTCGTCACCACGAAGGGCTTCAGGGACCTGCTCGAGATCGGCCGCCAGAACCGGCCCTCGCTGTACGACCTCACGCAGGATCGTCCGCCGCAGCTGATCCCCAGGGAGCTTCGCTTCACGGTGCAGGAACGCATGGGCGTCGGGGGCGAGCTCGAGGCCCTCGATGCCGGTGAGCTCGAGCTCGTCGTCAAGGAACTCGCAGACGCCGGGGTGGAAGCCGTGGCCGTCTGTTTCCTGTGGGCCTTTCGGCACCCCGATCACGAGAAGCGCGCCGGCGAGGCGATCCGGCGCGCCCTTCCCGGCGTTCACGTCTCGCTCTCGAGCGAGGTGCTTCCCGAGTTTCGTGAGTACGAGCGCTTAGCGACGACCGCAGCCGACGCCTATCTGGGCCCGAAGCTTCGCACCTACCTGAACGGGCTCAGCGACAAGGTGACGGGTGCGAGCCTGCCGCCGCCGCTTGTGATGCAGTCTTCGGGAGGCGTGATCGGGATTGAAGCGGCGGCCGCTAACGCCGCCTCCTGCGTTCTTTCCGGCCCCGCAGGAGGCGTGGTGGGGGCCGCACACGCAGCCGGCGCGAGCGGCTACGGAGACCTCGTGACCTTCGACATGGGCGGGACGAGCACGGATGTGGCGCCCGTCGTCGGCGGCCGCGTCCAGACGACGACGGAGTCCCTCGTTGCCGGCGTGCCCATAAAGCTCCCCATGGTGGACGTCCACACCGTGAGTGCAGGCGGCGGATCGATCGCGTGGATCGATGAGGGCGGCGCTCTTCGGGTCGGGCCCCACTCGGCGGGCGCCGACCCCGGCCCCGCTTGTTATGGGCGCGGCGGGAGGGAGCCAACGGTTACCGACGCCAACCTGTTCCTCGGCTACCTGGCCGACGGAGCGCGGCTCGGCGGAGAGCTCGACCTCGAGAGAGACCATGCCGAGGCCGCCCTTGCGAGGCTGGGGGCCAGACTCGGGCTCAAGACGCAGGAGCTCGCGCTCGGCATCGTGGAGGTCGCCAATGCCGAGATGGCGCGCGCCCTTCGAGTCATCACCGTGGAGCGCGGCCTCGATCCGAGGGATTTCGTCCTCGTTGCCTTTGGAGGGGCGGGGCCGATGCACGCGTGCGCCCTCGCAGAGGAGCTCGCCATGGACGTGGTGCTCGTACCGAGGGCAAGCGGCGTGCTGAGCGCGCTCGGCCTTGCCATCTCGGACGTGCGCAGGGACTACGTCATCCCGTTTCTTGAAGAGCTCGGCAAAGCGGAAGCATCTCGGGTGAGCCGCACCTTCGAGGAGCTCGAACTCAAGGGGGCCGGCGATCTCGAGGGGGCGGAGTTTCAGCGGCGCGCCGACCTCCGCTACAAAGGACAGTCGTTCGAGCTGACCGTGGACGCCGGCGATCTCGGCGGGCTCGAGCCCCGCTGGCACGAGGCCCACGAGCAGAGATACGGCTACCGCATCGACGATGCCGCCGTCGAGATCGTTAACCTCAGGGTCACTGCGACGGTCGGCGTCGATGTACCGAGGCTTGAGGAAGCTGCCGCAAGCGGACGAGCGGATGCGGGAGCGCGCGGCGCCATTTTCGACGAGGAGTGGCAGGAAGTGCCGGTCGTCGACCGTACTCGCATGGGGCGTGGCTCGAAGGTGGCGGGGCCCGCCCTCATCGAGTTCCCAGACGCAACCTGTGTCGTGCGCCCCGGTTGGGCCGGGGCCGTCGATAACGCCGGGACATTGGTTCTCGAGAGAGCCCGTGACTGAACCACGCCTCGATCCGGTCACCTTGTCGGTGCTTGCCAACGCGCTCGCCGGCATCTCAGAGGAGATGGGCGCGGTGCTGATCCGCGCAGCTTACTCATCCAATATCAAGGAACGACGGGACTGCTCGACCGCGATATTCGACGCACGCGGCAGGATGGTCGCACAGGCAGAGCACATCCCCGTGCACCTCGGAGCGATGCCGGAGGCGGTTGCGGCGGTGATGCAGCTCGAACCGGCCGCCGGCGATGTTTACGTCGTCAACGACCCGTACTCGGGCGGAACGCACCTTCCGGACATCACCCTCGTCTCTCCAATGACGGTGGAACGCTCCACCATCGGGTACGCGGTCACGCGCGCCCATCACTCGGACGTTGGCGGCATGAGCCCAGGTTCGATGCCGGGCAACTCGCGCGATATCTACCAGGAGGGCCTGATCATCCCTCCGGTCAAGCTCGTCGCCGCAGGGGACTATGTCGACGACGTCCTGGCGCTGCTGCTCGCGAACACGAGGACGCCGGCCGTGCGCAGGGGCGACCTGCGCGCCCAGATCGCGGCCAACCAAATAGCCGAGCAGCGGCTCACAGAGCTGATCGCGCGCCGGGGGCCAGAGCTCGTCTCGATCGCCTTCGAAGAGGTGATTGCCTACGCCGCCAGACGCACCAGGGATGCTCTCGAGAGCCTCCCCGACGGTCGCTTCACGGCAACCGGCGAGCTCGAAGGTGACGGGACGAGCACAGACGACGTGCGGTTGGAGGTTGCCGCGACGATCGAAGGGGACGCCATGATCGTGGACTTCGAAGGCACCGCTCCTGCGGTGGCGGGCAACGTCAACTGCCCCCTTGCGGTCACTCGCTCGGCCTGCTATTTCGCGCTGAGGGTGCTTCTGCCCCCCGACGTGCTCGCCAACGCCGGCGTCTATGAGCCGCTTGCCATCGTGGCCCCCCTTGGAAGTGTGGTCAACGCCAGTTCGCCGTCGGCCGTGGTTGCGGGCAACGTCGAGACCAGCCAGCGCATCGCCGACACCGTGCTGCTTGCGCTCGCCGAGGCAACCGAGTTGCCGGCGCAGGGCCAGGGCACGATGAACAATCTCGTCATCGGAGGCAAGGGATGGACGTATTACGAGACCATCGGCGGCGGACAGGGGGCTAGTGAAACCGCCCCCGGAGCGTCCGGGATCCACGTTGGCATGTCCAATACTCTCAATACGCCGATCGAGTCGCTCGAGCTCGAATATCCGCTGCGAGTCGAGCGCTACGAGCTTCTTTATGGCTCGGGCGGGAGGGGCCGCCACGCAGGCGGCGACGGGATCGTTCGCACCGTGCGGGTGTTGGAGCCCTCGAGCCTGTCGCTGCTTTCGGAGAGGCGCCGTCGCGGCCCCCTTGGACGCGCGGGGGGCGGCTCCGGAAGCCCAGGGGTGAACCTCCTCAACGACGAGGTGCTTCCTGCAAAGGTGTCGAGGGAGCTCGACGCCGAAGATGTCGTGTCCGTGCGCACCCCCGGGGGCGGCGGCTACGGCCAGCCAAGCGGACCGAACGATGAGTGACCCCCCGTGGCCTGCGCGAACCTCGCTCGTTCGGAGTAACCTAGTAACTTCCAGGCACACTCTTGTTTCACGAAAGATAAGCATTTTTACGTAGGCTTAAATCGGTCGTTATCAGGGAACGAAAGTTATGGTCATTTCAAACAGCCGGGCGAAGCGTGAACCGACGTTTCCCTTAGGGATGGGCGAACCGATGTTTGGGATTAGTTGTGAGTCCCTCGTGGCGCCGTGCTGAAGGCACAGCTCCTCCACGAGGTCGGCGAGTGGCCTCTGATCGAGAGTCAGTGGGACGAGCTTGCCACGGCTTCGGCGGCCCCCTATGCCTCGCCGCCGTGGATGCTGTCGTGGTACCGCC
>Ga0136632_10000407_pt1 | contig 12469 bp, 10 predicted proteins | sample AntDrymUQ6112106_2_FD_104670 | JGI IMG/M metagenome (GOLD analysis project Ga0136632, IMG submission 104670) | Polar desert sand microbial communities from Dry Valleys, Antarctica - metaG UQ611 (21.06) | ecosystem: Environmental > Terrestrial > Soil > Desert | place: Antarctica: Dry Valley...
CACAATGAGATGACCCTTCTCGAGGCGAAGGATGCGCTGAGCTTCAACACCAAACGGTCCAACCCGCAGGTCCTCGCCCGCGGCCATGAGTCTCTCCCAAACGAACATCCCGTAGGCGGCCGGCACGTGGATCTCGTAGCTAAGCTCCCCAGTGAACCCGATGCGCCACATGAAACAGTCATCTATACCGGCGATACGCCCGGAACGAACTCGCATGTATGGAAAGGCGTGCGGAGATAGGTCGATACCTTCCGTAACCCGTAGCAGCAATTCTCGGGACTTCGGCCCAGCTACGTTGATGCTTGCGTAGGCGGAGGTGACGGGCGTTGCGTGGACCTCCCAATCGGGTCGTTCGGTCTGAAGCCAGTTCTCGATCCATTCCCATACGGCGTCTGCGCCTGAAGATGTCGCAGTCATCACATAGTGGTTCTCATCCAGGCGTCCGGTGACGCCGTCATCGAAGACGACCCCGTCCTCAGCGCACATCACCCCATAGCGCACCGCCCCTACGTCGAGTTTGGACCACCTGTTTACGTATAGAAGGTTCAGAAGATGGGGCACATCTGGACCCTGCAGATCGAACTTACCGAGGGGCGTCACGTCGATCAGACCGACGTTTGTACGTACGTTACGGGCCTCGGCCGCCGGATCGCCATAGTGGTCTGGGCGGATCCACTCTCCGGCCACGAGAGGGCTGGCGCCGTGACTTTCGTGCCACTGCTGCATGGGCGAGAATCTGACCGGCGCGAAGGTCCGGCCCGCCAAAGCCCCCAGTGTGATCGGGCTGTATGGAGGGCGCCACACGGTCGTTCCGATTTCCTCGATCGAGCAATCGGTGGCTTCAGCGACCACCGCCGCGACGTTGACGGTCTCGAGCTTTCCCTGTGCCGGTCCCATCGTGGCAGTCGTGTATCGCTTGACGAGCTCGATGGAGCTATACCCCTCCTCCACGGCCCCAAAGAGATCCTTGGAGGTCACATCCTCTGAATAATCGACGATTCCATGCGTGATGGCTCGAAATAGCGCTGGATGCTCAACGATTGGAAGTTCGGGTGACGCCTCGGGGACCGAAACAGACTTCCTCGAAGTGCTCTTGGGCTCAAGGGACTGCGGGGTGGCCTCACGAAGCGCTCCGGCGATAACCGCCGCCCGCCGGGCCGCCTCACGGCCTGTGGCACGGCCGTGGTCGATCAGCTGGTCAAGCGGCCCGTCGCCGACAATGCCGCCGGTCACAAGGACGTCATCGGAGAGTTGCGAAGGAAAGAAGCGAGCCGCCGACGGGTTGTAAACCGGACGGTCGCCTGCCATGTTGAGGAGAGAGGTAGGAGCGGTCCATCCGACCGCCGTGACTAGCAAGTCACACCTCACCCTCTCTCCGTCATCGCAGTCGACCGAGTGAACGCCTCGGCCCCCCCGCGCCCGCACTATGCGGCCGCCTTGCCGCGCGTCGACGACCCGCGCTACTTCAACGCCGGCTCGCTGGAGATCAGCCACTGCCGCGTCGCCCTCAGGGTTAGCTGTGAAGACCACGGCTCTCTCACCGGGCTTGACGGCGTAAAGGTTGATGAGTCGACGAGCTGCGGTAGACAACATGACACCGGGAGTGTCGTTTCCCTCGAACACATACGGACGCTCGATCAGTCCGGCGGCGACGACGAGAGATTTAGTGCGCGCCTTCACGAGCCGCTCGACCAGGTATGGGAGATTCCGTTGCACCACGGAGACCCAGTTCCCGTCGTACCGGCCCGCGACGACCGAGTCGACCATCACCTCGATGTTGGATGCTGCATAGACCTCCGCGCGTAGCGCGTCGAGAGTCTGAAGCTCTTCGTAGCCTCCCCACCGGAGGTGCCCTCCGAGCTCATGCTCTTCCTCTACGAGCAGCACCTGCGCGCCGACCTCGGCGGCCGCGAGGGCCGCGGCCATCCCTGCCGGGCCCCCACCCGCCACGAGCACGTCGGGGTGGACGTAACGCTTGTCGAAGGAGCCGTGGCGCGCAGAAGCCGAAACGGTGCCACCGGCAGCGAATCGTCGAAGAACGCTTTCGTATGCTGGCCACAGTCTCTGCGGCTTGATGAACGTCTTGTAATAAAAGCCGGCAGGTAAGAAGCGCTCGATCGTCTGGTTTGCGGCCTTGAGGTCGAACCGAAGGGACGGCCATGTGTTCTGGGAGCGCACCGTCATCCCGGGCGTCACGCGTCGGTGCGCCGCCCGCACGTTGGGTTCGTCGCCAACCTGAAGGATGCAGTTCGGATCGAGATAGCTCGCGGTCAGCAAGCCTCTGGGACGATGGTATTTGAAGCTTCGGGAGAAGATGCGCTCGCCGGCAGCCGATAGTGCAGAGACGATCGTGTCGCCTGAGTACGCCGGGTATTCCCTGCCGTTCCATGTGAATGTGAACCGTTGCTGCCGGTCGATAACCTCGCCCGGCTGGGCACCAAGTCGCATCGACTCTGTCTTTGTGACGGTGGATCGCATCAGTCGGGATCCCCCTCGACGGTCGGCCCTTCGCTCTTCGCGGCTTCTTGCCGCAGGCGTCGTCGGGGATCACCGGCTGAGGGTTGTATCGCGCGCACCTCATTGGTGACCGTATGGCGCTCGACGATCAGGTATCGCCTGCAGCCGGAGCCGTGCCACCATTTCTCGGCAGCCCAACCCGCTTCATTGGACTGCATATACAGATAGGAACGCCACCTTGCCGGAGTCGTTTGGTTCGGGTCCGGGCGACTTCTTTGCTCACCGATGTAGTGGAACTCGGATGCATTGCGGGGCCCGCAGTAGGGGCAGGGGATCCGGATCATCGGCCATCAGTGCCCAACGGCTGCCGCCCCTTTTTCCCCCACCAGCCTGTCTTCGGAGAAGCGAGCCAGGTCAAAGCTCGCGATGAGCGTGGGAACCTTCTTCGTGGCGATCAGCTGGGCGATCGCTTCGCCGGCGACGGGAGCGGCCTTGAAGCCATAGGTTCCCCAGCCGACGTCGACATAGAAGCCTGTGACCGGTGTTACTCCCATGATCGGCGAAAAGTCGGGGGTGACATCACACAGGCCCGCCCACTGCCGGAGCACACGCATCGTTGCCAGCGACGGCATCAGCTCGAGAAGATCGCCCGCTACGCCTTCGGTGAACTCCAGCGACCCTCGCATCGAATACGAGGGGAAGGGGTCGACGCTCGCCCCGAAAACAAGCTCGCCCCTATCCGTCTGGCTCACGTAAACGTGCAAAGTTCCGGATACCACAACGGCGTGCAGGAAGGGTCGCACAGGCTCGGTAACAGCGGCCTGTAGAGGAAAGGTCTTTATCGGCATGTCTACGCCGACCATCTTGGAGATAAGAGATGACCACCCTGCTGTGCAGTTGACGACCACGGAGGTCGCAATAGACCCGCGGTTCGTCCGGACGCCCACGACTCGATCACCCGTGACATCGATCCCGGTGACTTCTGTGTTCTGGTGCAGGTGTACGCCTCGAGCATCCGCAGCACGTGCGTATCCCCAGACGACTGCGTCGTGGCGGATGGTTCCGCCCGGCGGGTGGTAGAGCGCGCCGAGTATCGGGTAGCGAGCGTCGCCTGAAGTATCGAGGTAGGGCACGAGCTGCTTGATCTCGTCCGGACCTATAACCTCAGACGCGATGTCCTCGAGCTTGTTGACCTCCGCGCGCCACCGCATGGTCCGAAGCGAGCTGTCGTTATGGGCTAGCGTTAGGTGCCCACGCCGGGAAAACATCACATTGAAATTCAGATCCGCGGCCAGCTCCTCATACAGCCTCAGCGAGCGATCGTAGAAGCGCACTCCCTCCGGAGTCAGGTAATTGGATCGAATAATCGCCGTGTTGCGTCCCGAGGCTCCGCTTCCGAGATAGCTCTTCTCCAGAACCGCCACGTTAGTGATGCCGTGATGTTCGGCAAGGTAGTAAGCGGTCGCGAGACCGTGGACTCCGCCTCCTATGACAACAACGTCGTAGCTTGGCTCCAGATCGTGTGCTCGCCAAACATTCGGCCAGCGTGAACCGGAGACACCGTGACGCACGAGATTGAAGGCCGAATATCTGGGTACTTCGCGGTGGCCGTTGCGGCGTCTCATCCGGGCGAGCTCCTGGATATCGCGCTTGCGCTGGAAAGCACAGACTTGAGGGCCGAACGCATCGCCTGGCGTCCGAAGCGTCCCGCGGGGCCCTGCACTCCAAGGATGCCCTTGAGCTCTCCTTGCACGCCGATAACGGGAGCGGCGAGAGCATTAAGATCCGCTTCACGTTCGCACACCGCCTGGGCCCAACCTTGCTCCGCCGTACGGGCCACTACCTCTGCGAGCTTTCGGCGATTCGTGATCGTCCGCTCGGTGTGGGCGATCAATGGCCCCTCTGGCAGCTTCCCGCCGTAAGCGAGGAAGACCTTCCCTATCGCGGTGGCGTGGGCAACACTTGGGCGACCGAGTCGAGCGACGCTCTGTACGGACGAAAGGCTCGCGACGAAGTCCATGGTGATTGCTTCCCGCTCGCCGGGAACCGAGAGCGTGGTCGTCTCGCCCGTGACCTTTGCAAGCTCACGAAGGTGAGGCCGCGCGACGTCTCGAAAGTCGACTCGCGACAAGGCAGCATTTCCAAGCTCGAGCAACCGAAGGCCCAGCCGGTAGCGACCTGTTTCGGCCGCCTGCACGACAAGCCCCTTTCTCGCAAGCGTCGCGAGCAAGCGCGACACCGAGCTCACGTTGATACCCGTGCGCCGGGCGATCTCGTTGGTCCCCAGGTCCGACTGAGACAGGGCAAGGACGTCAAGCACCGCGACGGCGCGGTCCACAGAGGCAATGTGGCGAACGGCTGGTTCCACGACGTGAGCCATGCTAGCCTCGACCTTACCGGAAATGAAACGGTATTGCCCATAAGGCAACAGAGGGAAGAGGAGTCCGTGGGGCATATCGACGAGGAGTCCGTTCCTCGGGCCGCCCGCTACGTGATAATCGGGGCCGGGGTCCACGGGCTTTCGACCGCCTGGCACCTCGCAAAGGCCCTGAAGGCACTGGGTAAGGGGGATGGGGCTGACGTCGTCGTCGTTGACAAGACCGGCGTCGGTGCGGGGGCGTCCGGGATCGCCTGTGGCGTTATTCGCAACAACTACTTTCAGCCGGCGATGCGCCGACTCATGGCACATTCAGTGTCTGTCTGGGAATCCGATCCCCAAGCGTTCTCATACCATCCCGTCGGCTACATGCAGATATCGCCCGAGGCGATGCATGCAGACGTTGTTCAGATCCACGAGGAGCAGCAGGCCATCGGTTACCCGTCGACGTTCGCGGACGGGGAATCGGAATGTCGCGCCTATATGCAAGAGATCTTCTTCGACTGGCAAGCCGAAGGGATCACTAGCGTTCTACATGAACATCGCGGCGGATACGCAAACAACAAAGCCTCGATGGAAGGGCTGGCCGCCAAGGCTCGTGCTGAAGGTGTGCGGATCCTTACCGGGCCCCAGGTTACGGGTCTCGACATCTCCGGCGCGGTCAACGCGGTCGAAACCGATCGCGGCAGGATCCAGTGTGAACAACTCATCGTCGCCGTGGGTCCCTGGGTAAGGGATGTCTGGAGCATGTTGGACCTGCCCGAGCGGATCTCGATCAGGGGTTCGGACGGCGAGGTGCACGAGGGCTTGCCCATGTGGACGTACTGGTCGCTGCAAGAGGGGACACTGGGAGTCGATCCTAGCTTCCTCACTGACAACGAGGGGAAGATGCCGCCGGTTATTCACGTCGACACCGACGCTCCTCTGTTCGATAATGATGGAGTCCTGATCACCGAAAAGATGTGGGGCATCTACTACAAACCGGACTTCAACTTCGGCGGAGTGCAAGGGGGGGCCATGCCTTTCGTCGTTGATCGCCCTGCCCGAGAGGTCGCGGTCGATCCATACGGCCCGGCGAGCCCTGATTTCATCGTCGGCGACGACTTCGCGCGCATGTGGACCGCAGGACTTGCTCACTGTCACAAGCGTTTCGAGACGACGAGCCATCTCTACACCCGCGAGCCTTCCGGAGGTATTGGCTGCTTTACTCCAGACAGCTTTCCCGTTTTCGATGCCTTTCGGGAGAATGCGTTCGTCATCGCCGACTCGAACCACGGCTACAAGATGATCGGCGTGGGGGCTCTGGTTGCGAAAGAGGTTCTTGGTGACAGACAAGAGCTTCTGGAACCGTTTCGTTTTTCTCGGTTCGAGCGCGGTGAGCTCCACCCCGAAAGCAACTCTCCCTTTCCCTGGAGTTGATACCGACGCCATGAACGATCGACTCTCTCTCGAGAAGCCGGGTTTGTCCCATGGGAAGGAGGACCCCTCGCCCCTCTTGCCAAGTGAGGTCAGCAGAAATCTCCTAGTTGAGCTGCTGAAGGGCTCTGCCTTCGAGATCTTTCCGCTTCCAGGCGTCGAAGGCCACCTGGATTCCCTTCCTGAAGGCACACACGTCACGATCACCTGCTCGCCCACGCAAGGCATTGCCGAGTCACTCTCTCTCACCGAGAAACTGCGCAGTGGGGGTCTGCGCGTGGTCCCTCATATCTCTGCGCGACTCGTGCGAGATGACGCCCACTTGCAAGCGCTCATCGAACGACTGGCCGAACTCGAAGTGGCGCACCTGTTCGTGATAGGTGGAGACGTAACCCAGCCGGCCGGAAAATTCCCCTCGACATTGTCGCTACTGAGAGCTCTTGCGGACAAAGGTCACCCCTTCGAAAGCATTGGTGTGGCCGGCTATCCGGAGGGGCACCCATTCCTTGACGATGACTCACTGAATGAGGCACTCAAGGCCAAAGAGCCTTTCGCTAACTACCTGGTAACCCAGATGTGCTTCGATCCTGGCGCGATCATTAGCTGGGTTGAGGCCATTCGCAGGCAAGGCATCCGATTGCCCGTATACATAGGGCTTCCCGGTGCTGTCCTCGCACGCAGACTCCTACGACTTTCGCTGAAGATCGGCGTCGGGGACTCTGCGCGATTTCTTACGAAGCATTCCAACCTTGTGATGCGGCTCGCAAAGTCGAGCTACCGACCCGACGATCTCGTCATGGGTTTGGCCCACCGATTGGGCGAGTCGGCGCTCAAGATAGAGGGCTTTCATCTGTATACCTTCAACGCAGTGACCGACACGGAGGCGTGGAGAGATCAACTGGTGCATAAGTTAGAAAACAACGAGGCAGCGGCCCCACAACCGGAACGACTCAACCCACTCGACCAAGGAGGACACCATGCGGATCCCGTATGACAATCCAAAGGTTCATTTGTACACACGCATTCGTAAATCACCCTACTTCTACGCATCGCGACGTCACGGAGTGCAGTCCTACAGCGTATGCAACCGCATGTACCACCCGCGACACTACGACGACATGATCGCTGAGTACTGGAAGATCGTCAACGATGTGACCCTGTGGGACGTCGGTGTCGAGCGCCAGGTCGAGATCACCGGTCCGGATGCCTTCACATTCACGAACATGATCACCCCGCGCGACTTGACGAAGTGCGAAGTGAAGCAATGCAAGTTCGTGCTCAACACGGATGCTGACGGCGGCATTCTCAACAACCCCGTGCTGCTGCGATTGGGGGAGAATCATTTTTGGCTCTCCGTCGCCGACGGCGATGTCCTGCTGTGGGCGAAGGGTGTGGCGGTGAACTCTGGATTGGACGTCCAGATCCGAGAGCCAGACGTCGCGCCGGTCCAGATTCAGGGCCCAAAGTCGAAGGCCTTGATGAACGACTTGTTCGGGGATCGCATTCAAAACATGAAGTACTACTTCATGGACGAGTTCGAGCTCGACGGTATGGATGTCATCGTCTCTCGCACCGGCTACTCGGGCGAGGTGGGCTACGAGATCTATCTGCGAAACGCCAGTCGCGACGCGATGAAGCTCTGGGACACCATCCTCGGGGCCGGTGAACCGCACGATCTGTCACCGATCGGTCCCTGCCAGATCCGGCGCGTCGAGGCCGGGATCCTGAGCTATGGCTCCGAGATTGCGCTCGATAACAACCCTTACAGCGACTACGCGTTCCTCAATCCTTACGAGGTAGGTCTGGAATACACGGTGCAACTCGACCAAGAGGCGGACTTCATCGGCAAAGAGGCGCTCACCCGTATCGCGTCGGAAGGAGTTAAGCGAAAGGTGGTCGGAGTCGAGATCGAAGGGGATCCCATGATCGGTTACATAGAGGACTACCTAATGGTCATGGAGGGCGAAGCACAGATCGGCCAGGTGTCGTCGGCGTTCTACTCTCCACGGCTCAAAAAGAACATCGGCTATGCCCTGGTACCCATCGAGAATGCCGACCTCGGATCCTCTCTGACGATCCGCTCGGCTATTGGTGAGACGAAGGCAACCGTAGTGAAGAAGCCCTTCATAGATCCGAAGAAGGAGACCCCGAAGAACTAGGTCGACCGTTGAGGTTTCGTGCGATCACGCTGGACGCTCGCGAGGACGAGCTCGAGGGAACCGAGCGCTTCTGGGTACAGGGGTTCGGGTATCGGTGCGTGCGCGTATCAGGACCGTTTGTCGTACTCGGCCACGATGATCTCGGGTGGCCCGAGATCATCCTTCAGAGGGTGTCGGAGTCAAAGACCACGAAGTCTCCGGTTCACGTGGATATAGAAAGCGAGGATGTCGGTGCAGATGCTGCGCGTCTCAAACGATTGGGAGCGGAGGAGCTGCCGCCTGTCTTGGAGCGAGGACGCCACTGGCTTGTTCTAAGAGATCCAGCCGGGAATGAGTTCTGTCTCGTCACCCCGCGTGCCGAGCCCTAGCTCCCGCTACGCCGCCCGCAGACAGTTGCAAAGTTTGCAACCAGAGTTGTAAATACGACCACACAGGACTAGGCTCGCTTTCATGATGGGGGGTGCTCAAGCGATGGGGGCTGCTCAAGCAAGGAGCCTGAACCGGGGTCTTCAGCTACTTCTCGCCCTCGGATCGGAAGACGCCCTCGACAATGGAGGGCTGGGGGTCGTCCAAGTCGCTAAGCAAACGGGCCACGATAAGAGTCAGGTATCCCGGACGCTCAAGGCTCTCGCCAGCTCGGGGTTCGTCGAACGGGACCCGGATTCACGTGCATATCGTCTTGGGTGGCGGCTATTCACGCTGGCCGCCCGTGCCGCCGATCAGCGTCTTCTCGAGGCGGCACGTCCACTGCTGGCGCGGCTTGTCAAAGATGTGGGCGAGCGCGCTCACCTATCCGTTCTGCAGGGATCAGAGGTGCTGACGTTACTTTCACAGTCTCCTCCCCACGCGGTGCAAGCGGCCGGCTGGGTCGGTCGAACGGTGCCGGCATATTGCACTTCTGCGGGGCGGGCGCTACTCATCGACTTCGACACGGAAGGACTGACCGCGCTGCTGGATGGCGTGGGATGGGACTCGAAGGGGCCCAACGCCCCGCGCGACATCGAAGAGCTAGATGAGCGACTGGGTGTCTGCAGGACTCAGGGGTGGGCGTTTTCCGACGAGGAGTTCGAGCCCGGTCTCGTGGGCATCGCTGCGCCGGTACGCGACTTCCGCGGGCGTGTCACTGCGACCCTGAATGTCTCGGCGCCTAAGTTTCGACTGAAAGGCCGGATCGAGGAGACCGCGTTGCGGACGAAGAGCGCAGCCGATGCACTGACATTGGAAATGGGTGCATCGAGCAAGCCCGGCAGTCTAGCCAGTTCAGGGAGTAGGCGGTAGTGGAGTTTCTCAAGAACTTCAGGACATATCTCGAGTTCCAATCCGAAGAGCTGATCCAGGCGACGATCGAACATGCGGTGCTTGTGCTTATTTCGATAGCGATCGCCACCGTCATCGGAGTCGGACTCGGCATCGCCATCTATCGGACCGACAGGCCGGCGAAGCTCACCCTGGCCGTGGTGGGCACGATGCTGACGATCCCCTCGTTCGCCCTGTTCGGCCTCTTGACCGAACCCTTCGGACTCGGTGCCACCGCCGCAGTCGTTGCGCTGGTGATGTACGCGTTGCTTCCGATCGTGAGAAACACGGTCGTTGGTTTGCGCTCTGTTGATCCGGCCGTGATCGAGTCCGCGACCGGGATGGGGATGAACCGGTGGCAACGCTTGGCCCGCATCGAGCTGCCGCTTGCGTGGCCCATCATTATTACTGGGGTTCGAGTCTCCACGGTCATCACCGTCGGCATTGCAGCAATAGCGGCGATCATCAACGGCCCCGGCCTCGGCAAGGACATCTTCCGCGCCCTGGCCCGGATAGGTAGCCCGTTCGCGGTCTACCAGGCCCTCGCCCCGGTGGTCGGCGTCATTTTCTTGGGGATCACCTTCGATGTGTTCTTCCTCGTGCTCCGTAGGCTTACGACTTCAAGGGGTCTTCGATGACAGAAGCAACAAAGGCACAAAGAGCTCACAGTGACGGTGAAGTCATGATCCGCCTAGAAAAACTTGAAAAGAGATACCCCGGACAGAAGCAGCCCGCGGTTTCGGAGTTAACGATGGAGATTCCAGAGGGGGAGATAGTCATCCTCGTCGGACCCTCGGGATGTGGCAAGACCACCACACTCAAGATGATCAATCGGGTGATTGAGCCGACTTCGGGACGGATACTGCTCGAGGGCGACGACGTGACCAACGCCAATCCCGACAAGCTCAGGCGGCGCATGGGTTACGTCATCCAGCAGATCGGCCTCTTTCCGCACATGACGATCGCGCAGAACATTGCACTGGTTCCCCGGTTGCTGGAATGGGACAAGAGGAGGATCGACCTGCGGGTCGACGAGCTCCTCGACCTCGTCGGGATGGATCCGAGCAAGTACAGGAATCGCTACCCGAAGGAGCTCTCCGGCGGGCAGCGCCAGCGCGTTGGCGTGGCTCGCGCCCTGAGCGCCGACCCGCCGGTGATGCTGATGGACGAGCCGTTCGGCGCGATCGATCCAATCACACGGGACCGGCTACAAAACGAATTCCTGCGTCTCCAGGAGGAGATCAAGAAGACGATCGTGTTCGTAACGCACGACATCGACGAGGCGATAAAGATGGGGGACCGCATTGCGATCCTTCGAGATGAGTCGCGCATAGCTCAGTACGACAAGCCCGAGCACATCCTCTCCGACCCCGCCGATTCGTTCGTGGAAGACTTCATCGGGCGTGGAGCATCACTCAAGGGTCTCAACCTCAAACGCGTGCGGGACGTCGAGCTAGCCGACTGGCCCACCGCGCCCCAAACGGCTAGCCGGGGAGAGGTGCTCGAGGCGCTGCGCCGCTCCGACCAGGGCGCGGTTCTGTTGCTGGACGAACGGCGCCGGCCACGACGCTGGGTGGATGCCCGGGATCTGGACCGCACCGACAAACCGCTGTTGGAGACGGGCCTCCCGCCGGAGGCGATCGTCAGACCGGCGACGACGTTGCTCGACGCCCTGAATGAGATGCTGAAGTCGCGCGTCGCGTGCGCGATCGTGGTGGACGATTCCGAGGCATACCAAGGCGCGGTGGACATCGACACCATCATGGAATCAATCCAGTCCATGCGGGCCGCAGCGCGTGATGAGTCGCGCGCTCTGGCCGGCGCCGAGATCCGGACAAGACCGGACCCCTCCTGATGGCCTTCGTTCCCGAACCCGCCGGCGTCCCCCAGGCTGCCGTTACCGGCGTGGCGGCCCCCCGCTGGCCGGGTCGCGTGGCACGATATGCGACAGTCCCACTTCTAATCACGTTCGCGTTGATCCTGCTGTACATCTACCTCGGCGCCCAGGAACTCGACAGCATCGAGGCGCGGTTGCTCACCCGCGAAAAGATAACGGCCGCCGCGACTCGGCACCTGTGGCTCTCGACAGTGTCGACGTTCTTCGTCATTGCCATCGCGGTGCCGCTTGGAATCATGTTGACCCGTCCACTCACCAAAAGGCTCACGCCTCTATTCCTTGGACTCGCGAACGGCGGTCAGACCGTGCCGTCGATCGGCGTGCTGGTGCTGTTCGCCCTCTGGTTTGGAATTGGCTTCAAGTACACGATCATTGCGCTCGTCGCCTATGCAATCCTGCCGGTCCTCCGAAATACGATGGTAGGTCTCGAGCAGGTCGATCCCTTCATCATCGAAGCAGGGCGTGGGATGGGGCTGACAAAGCTCGGGGTGCTGACTCGCCTCGAGCTTCCGCTCGCTGTACCGGTGATCCTTGCCGGCGTCCGGACTGCGCTGATCATCAACGTCGGTACCGCGACTTTGGCCACCTTTGTGAACGGAGGGGGCCTCGGCAACATCATCAATGGTGGACTCACGTCAGGGCGAGACGTGGTGACCTTCACCGGCGCCGTGCTTACTGCCGCTTTTGCACTCTTCATCGACTGGCTGGCGGGTATCGCGGAAGATTTCCTTCGACCGAAGGGACTCTAGTTGTGTCTCGAAGAAATGTAAGGTACCGGCATCTACGGAAGGGGGATGGAATGACATTCTTAAAGGGTCATCGGAGACGCACTGTGGCTATGCTGGCCGTCGTCGCGCTCCTCGGTGC
>Ga0136632_10000408_pt1 | contig 12452 bp, 9 predicted proteins | sample AntDrymUQ6112106_2_FD_104670 | JGI IMG/M metagenome (GOLD analysis project Ga0136632, IMG submission 104670) | Polar desert sand microbial communities from Dry Valleys, Antarctica - metaG UQ611 (21.06) | ecosystem: Environmental > Terrestrial > Soil > Desert | place: Antarctica: Dry Valley...
AGGTGAAGGCGAGGGCCCCGCCGTCCGGAGACCAGCGCGGCGATGAATCATGCTTGGCCCCCGAGGTGAAGCGGCGCGGTGACTGCGATCCGTCCGCCGGGACCAGCCAGATGGCGCTCCTGTAGTCGTTGGCATCGCGGTCGACGGTCGTGGCTACGACCGCGACAGTGCTCCCATCCGGTGCCACGCGCGGGTCCGAGGTGCTGGCCAGCTCATAGACGTCTTGTGGCACCATTCCTGTCATTCGTCCTCCTTTTCGCCTCTGCTATCGTGGAGCACCGAAAGCCATGCCGCGGCCGGGCGCACCGATCGTGCTGTCCGCTCCTCGCGCGCCCCCGTCCGAGGGGCCGCAGCGATGACGGTTCCGCCACCTTATAGGGGGGCGTGCGCCGCGCCGCACGGACCGGCGCACTTAGACGTGGCTCGCCGACTCGAAAGGAAGGCACGACCGGCCTGTGAGCACTGCATCAAAGGGCCAGCGCACGGTGTTGCTCCGTGGGCTCGGCGTCCTGAGGTCGTACGTGGGAAGCCACCCTTTGCCGTTTTCGGTTGCTGTGCTTGGGGCCTCGACCTACGCGGGCGCAACCGTGGCAAGCGCAGTTGTGCTCGGGCGCGTTACAGACTCTGTGATCGTGCCCGCCTTCGACCGGGGCGTGGACGCAGCGACGATCTGGGCCGGCGTAGCGCTCGTGTTTGGAGTCGTCGCTGTGCGCGCCGGAGGAATCGTCACGCGCCGCTACTTCGCAGGCCTGACCCAGGCGCGCACAGTCAGAACCCTTCAGGCACGTGTTGCAGACCGCTACCGCCAGCTTCCGCTTGCTTATCACCAAACCCGTCCGCCGGGAGAGCTTCTCGCCCACGCGGAGGCGGACGTGCAGGCGGCAACCGACGTGCTCTCCATGGTCCCGTTTTCTACCGCTGCGATCCTGCTTGTGGTGATAGCGACCCTGCTGCTGCTGTGGACCGACTTCTTTCTCGCAGCCATCGGTCTGCTGGTCCTGCCGCTGCTAACTTTCCTCAATCGCGTGTACGGCTCCAAGGTCGAGCCGCCTGCCAGTCGCGCCCAGGCTAAGATCGGGGATGTCTCGGCAGTCGTCCACGAGTCGGTCGACGGTGCGCTCGTCGTCAAGACCCTGGGCCGGGAGGCGTCTGAGGTCGCCAGGCTCGAGGCGCAGGCGGAGGGGCTGAGGCGTGCCAGGGTCGAGATGGGAAGCCTGCGTGCGGGCTTTGAGCCTGCCTTCGAGGCGCTTCCCAACCTCGGCATCGTCGCGCTCGTGGCGGTCGGTTCGTGGCGGCTCTCGACCGGCGCCATCTCGACGGGCACCCTGGTGCAGTTCGTGAGCCTCTTTCAGCTCCTGGCGTTTCCTTTGAGGCTGATCGGATTCGTGCTTTCCGACCTCCCGCGCGCGGTCGTCGGTCGCGACCGTCTCGAGGGAGTTTTCAGGGAGCCGATAACGCTGACTCCGGCGGCCGAAGGCCTCGATCTTCCCGAGGGTGCGCTCGGGGTTTCGGTGCGCAAGCTGTCGTTCTCATTCGGCGGGGGCAGGCGCGTTCTCGACGATCTATCGGTGGAGGTCGCAGCCAACGAGTCGGTTGCGCTCGTCGGCTCCACGGGCGCAGGCAAGACCACGCTGGCGCAGCTTCTGGTGAGGCTTGCGGACCCCGACTTGGGCTCGATCCGGCTGGGCGGCGTCGATCTCCGCCACCTCGACGCCGCCGAGCTGCGGGGCGCGGCAAGCATCGTCTTTCAAGACAGCTTCCTGTTCGCCACATCGGTGAGGGACAACATCACCCTTGGGATGGATGCAACCGACGTTGAGGTCCACAGAGCGGCCGGTCTCGCGCAGGCGCACAACTTCATCTCGAGCTTGCCCCAGGGTTACGCAACCGTTGTCGGCGAGCGCGGAGTCACACTTTCGGGAGGGCAGCGCCAGCGCGTGGCGCTCGCGCGGGCTCTGCTGCGAAGACCGCGACTGCTCGTGCTCGACGATGCAACTTCGTCGGTTGATCCCACGGTCGAGGCTGCAATCCTGTCTGGGCTGCGACGGGAGGTGGCGACGACCCTGGTAGTCATCGCCTATCGCGTGTCGACGATCTCGCTTGCAGATCGAGTCTTATTTCTGGAGCACGGCAAGATCGTAGCGGACGGCCCCCACCAACAGCTTCTTTCGTACCCGAGCTACGAGGCGATGGTGCGCGCCTACGAGAGAGGCGCGGCATGAGCCGGCGGTATGAGACCACTGGGGCCCTCGGCGTGCTCAAACGGGGGCTGCGTCAGAGCCCCGAGCTACGTGTGGGCGCGCTCTACACCATAGGGCTTGCGATCGCCGGTGCGGCAGGCGCCCTTCTGGTTCCGATCTTGATACAGCAGGTCCTCGACAAGGGTCTGGGCACCGCTCAAGGGTTCCGCCCCGAGTTCGTCTATCCCGCATGCGCCGCTGCGGCAGGGGCAATCGGTCTTACTTACTTCGCCGCAAGGGCGACATTCGCGCGCATGGTGCGCGCTTCGGAGGCCGCTCTCAAGGGCCTGCGCGTGAAGACCTTCGAGCACATCCACCGCCTGAGCCTGGCCGAGCAGAATGAAGACAAGCGCGGGGCGTTCGTGGCGCGCGTCACGGCGGACATCGACACGCTTGCCCAGTTCATGGAATGGGCCGCGCTCGCGTGGTTCACGAGCACCACCCTCATTGCCGGCGCGCTCGTCGTCATGCTGGTGTACTCGGCGAGGCTCACCGCGGTCGTGGTCGTCGTCATGGCGCCTTTGGTCCTCGTGCTTGGAGTGCTGCAAAAGGGCCTGCTCGCGTCCTACGATGTTGTGCGCACGAGGGTGGGGGAGTTGTTGTCGGAGGTTTCGGAAAGCGTCATGGGCGCCGCCGTGGTGCGCGCCTACGGATTCGACGAGCAGATGCACGGGCGCCTAAGTGCGGCCATCGAGCGGCGCTACAGGGCTCAGATCCATGCGAACCGTTATCAGGCCTCGATCTTTCCCGTGAGCGACATCTTCGGGGGGCTTGCCACGGCCGCCGTCCTTGGAGTAGGCGTGTGGCTCGGGCCTTCGTGGGGCCTGACCGCCGGCGAGCTCATCGCTTTTTTGTTTCTCGTGCAGCTCTTCCTGACTCCACTCGGCGAGCTGTCCGAGACCTTCGACCTGTCCCAGACTGCCATCGCCGCATGGCGCAAGGTGATCGGCGTCTTAGACACCCCGCTCGAGCTCACGGAGCCGTCCCCCGGGGTGACCCTACCGGCAGGGGCGTTGTCGCTCACGGCCGAGGGCGTTCGGTTCTCCTACCGCGACACCCCCCTGCCGGGACTGCCCGGCGACGGCGGAGGCCCCTCCGCCCCAAACGGTCGCGGCGGTCGGGGCCGGCGCGCCGCGGCGCGCTCCGGCGACGGTGACGGACTTAGCCCTTGGGTCGAAGGGCAGCCTGTGCTGCACGGGATCGATCTCGACCTCGAGCCCGGCGTCCACGCCGCCATCGTCGGCGCAACGGGATGCGGCAAGACGACGTTTGCAAAGCTCGTGTGCCGCCTCGCCGACCCCACGGCCGGGCGCATTCTCGTGAACGGCATCGATCTCAAGCAGGTTGCCCCTGCGTCGCGACGCTCGGCGATAAGGATGGTCCCGCAGGATGGCTTCCTGTTCGACATGAGCGTGCGTGACAACGTCGCCTACGGAGCCGAAGACGCCACGCCGGAGGAGGTCGTTGCGGCCTTCGAGGCCCTCGGTCTCGATGACTGGGTCCTCGCTCTTCCCGCAGGGCTCGACACCCAGGTCGGGGGCCGCGGGGCGAACCTGTCGGCGGGCGAGCGCCAGCTTGTGGCCCTCGCGCGGGCCCAGATCGCAGAGCCGGGGATCCTGATCCTGGACGAGGCGACGAGCGCGGTTGATCCAGAAACCGAGGCCGCGCTAGCGGGGGCCCTCGAGCGCCTCTCCAAGGGGCGCACGACCATGACGATCGCCCACCGGCTGTCCACCGCCGAGGCGTCGGACCTCATCGTGGTGTTCGATGGCGGCCGGGTCGTCGAGCGGGGGAGCCACGCCGAGCTCGTAGCGGCCGGCGGAGAGTATGCAGCGCTCTACGAGGATTGGCTCGGCAACACCAGGGTGCGCTCGGGCCCGTAGCGCTAACCGGCGGCGGGGGTCAGACAGCCTCGACGGGCGTGGGCGGCGTCGCGCTTGTCGGCACGGCGGTGTCGGTGTCGGCGAAGTGACAGGCACTTGGATGGCCGTGGCCCCTGTCGATGAGGGCCGGCTCCTCCTCTGCGCAGATGTCCTGCGCTTTCCAGCAGCGTGTCCGAAACCTGCAACCCGACGGCGGGTTCGCCGGGCTCGGCACATCGCCCTGCAGCACGATGCGCTTGCCCGTGCCCCTCTTGTCCGGGTCGGGAATCGGAGCCGCCGAAAGCAGCGCCTGGGTGTAGGGGTGCGTCGGGCTTTCGTAGATCTCCGTGCGCGTGCCGATCTCGACGACCTTCCCGAGATACATCACAGCGACGCGGTCGGAGATATGGCGGATGACCGAAAGGTCGTGGGCGATGAAGATGTATGCGAGGCCGAGCTCGTCCTGGATCGTGCTCAGCAGGTTGATCACCTGCGCCTGGATCGAGACGTCGAGCGCAGACACCGGCTCGTCGAGCATCAGGACCTGTGGGTCAAGCGCGAGGGCGCGCGCTATCCCAATGCGCTGACGCTGCCCTCCCGAGAACTCGTGCGGGAAACGGTTCCCGTGCTCCGGGTTCAAGCCGACGGTTTTGAGGAGATCCTTGACCTTCTCGCTCCCGCCCCTGGCCTTGTAGAGCCCGTGAATTCGCAAGGGCTCGGCGACGATCTCCTGCACGGTCATGCGGGGGTTGAGCGACGCATAAGGGTCCTGGAACACCACTTGGATCTCGCGCCTGACCTCGCGCATCTGCTTTCTCGTGTAGCCGGTGATGTCGATGCCCTTGAATGTGATGCGTCCCTCTGTGGGGTCGAGGAGCCGGATGATCGTGCGGGCCGCCGTCGATTTCCCACAGCCGGACTCCCCGACGACGCCGAGGGTTTCACCCGCAGACACGGCGAGATCGATGCCGTCGACCGCGTGAATCCGCCCCACCTCTTTGCGAAAGACCCCCGCCTTTATCGGGAAGTACTTGCGAAGACCCTCGATCACGAGGATCTCCTCGCCCCTTGGGGTGCGGTCGTGGAGCCCGTTGGCGCCCGAATGCTCGGCGCTTGGGGTGACTGCGCTCACGACGCGCTGCCTGCGGTTGCCGCCGGCTCGGACGACAGCTTGGAGGTCTCGCCCTTCAGCTCGTGCTTGAAGTAGCACGCAGAGAGGTGGCCCTCGCTCTCGATCTCCTCGAGCGGGGGCATCTCACCCCGGCATTCGTCGCGGCCTTGGGAGAACTCGCAGCGCGGGTGAAAGGGGCAACCCGCCGGGATGTTGATGAGGCTGGGCGGCTGCCCGGGAATTGGCTTGAGCCACCTGTCGTCGACGTCGAGACGCGGGAGGCTGTTCATGAGCCCGAGCGTGTAGGGGTGCCTGGGCGCGTGGAAGATGGTCTGCACGTCCGCCACTTCGACGATATGGCCCGCGTACATTACCGCGACCCTGTCCGCCATCTCGGCGATGAGTCCGAGATCGTGAGTGATGAGGATGGTGGCCGCTTCGGTTTCGTCCTGGGCTTTCTTCAGGACCTCGAGGATCTGGGCTTGGATGGTGACGTCGAGGGCGGTGGTTGGTTCGTCGGCGATCAAAAGCGCAGGCTCGTTGGCGATCGCCATGGCGATCATGGCGCGCTGGCGCATACCACCCGAGAACTCGTGCGGGTACTGGTCGGCGCGCTCCTTAGCGTTCGGCACGCCGACAAGAGCGAGAAGGTCGGCCGCGCGCCCTTTCGCGGCGGCTTCCTTGACCGCGGAATCGTGGATGGTGATCGCCTCTGCGAGCTGATCGCCCACCTTGAACACCGGGTTCAAGGATGTCATCGGGTCCTGGAAGATCATCGCCACTTCCTTGCCCCTTACCCGGCGGAGATCTTCCTTGCCGAGCTTGAGGAGGTCGCGCCCCTTGAAGATCGCCTCCCCGCCGGTGATTCGCCCAGGGGGCTCCGGGATGAGACCAAGCACGGACAAGACGGTGACGCTCTTGCCCGAGCCGGACTCGCCCACGATGCCGAGGGTCTCGCCGGGATAGATGTCGTAGGTGACGCCGTCGACGGCACGGACGACGCCGTCGTCGGTGGCGAACTCGACCCGCAGGTCGTTGATCGAAAGGACCGGCTCAGGCACTCGTCCTCCGCTGGGTCGGGTCGAGCGCGTCGCGCAGTCCGTCGCCGAGGAAGTTGATGCAAAGACAGATCAACACGATGGTGATTCCCGGGAAGACGACAAGCCACCACGCTTGCAGCATCTGTCCCTTGCCGTCGTCGATGAGCTGTCCAAGCGCAGGTGTCGGGGGCTGGACGCCAAAGCCGAGGAACGAGAGCACCGCCTCGACCAGGATCGCGGTGGCGATCACCAGGGTCGCGTTCACGACGACGGGGCCGACGGCGTTGGGCAACATGTGCCTGAAGATGATTCTGATGTCGGTGGCGCCAAGCGCCTTGGCCGCCTCGACGTATTCCTTCTCTCTCAATGACAGGAAAACACCGCGAATGATCCGCGCAAGCTGGGTCCAGAAGATCAGGGCAAGGATGATGGCCACGCGCTCGGGGATGCCGTTGCCAAGGAGAGCTGCGGCAACAAGCAGGACTGCCAGAGAAGGAAGCGTCAGAATGAGGTCGGTGAGTCGCATCAGCGCGTTGTCTACCCATCCCCCGAAGTAACCGGCGATCGCGCCGATGACTGTGCCGATCAGGGTCGAAAGGAGTGCCACGATAAGCGCGACCCGCACCGTGGTCCTGATGCCGAACAGCACGCGCGTGAAGTAGTCGCGCCCGAGCTGGTCGGTCCCGAAGAAGTGGCGCGCTTCGACGGTTGGGCCTTGCGTCGGGTTGAAGAGGTCTTGTTCGGCAAAGCCATACGGGGTCAGCAGTGGAGCGAAGATGCCGGCCGCAAAGATGAGGAGCAGGAGGATCAGGCTGCCCATGGCGAGCTTGTGGCGAAGGAATCTGCTCCACGCGACCCGCCACACGCTTCGGGACTCGACCTCGAGCCCTTCGCGCTGCACCTCCTCGAGGTCCGGCTTCTCGGTGGTCGTTGATCGAGTGGCGACGGCCGTGGGCTCTTCTGGCGTTGCCTGCGGGGACGATGTCCGCTCTTCGACGCCGGTCCCTGTTTCTTGAGTGACGGTGGCTTCTTGCGCCGGCTCGGTGGCGCGGCCGGCTCGAGCATCAGTCATAACGGATCCTTGGGTCGAGAACTCCATAAAGGACATCTGCAATGAGGTTGAAGACGATGATGATGACCGACGTCACCATGAGCCAAGCCATGATGGGGTAGATGTCGCGCACCTCGAGGGCGCGGATGAAGTAGAGGCCCATGCCGTCGAGGCTGAACACGGTCTCGGTTGCGATCGCGCCACCGAAGAGCTGGCCGAAGTCGATCGCCACGATAGTGACGAGGGGGATGAGCGCGTTGCGAAACGCATGCTTCATGATCACGCGGCTCTCCTTGAGGCCCTTGGCGCGCGCCGTGCGGACGTAGTCGGAGTTGATCACCTCGAGCATGGACGAGCGCATATAGCGGGTGAACTGGGCGACGCCGATGACCGTAAGTGTGAGGACCGGAAGAGCGAGGTGCTGGATGCGATCAATCCAGAAGTTAGCGGGATCCACTGCGCTGAGCTGAGAGGTGTAGAAGAGCCTGTAGCCGGTGCTCAGGAAGAGGTTCGTCACGAGCACCTGAAGAATGAGCGCGAGCCAGAAGATCGGCGTGGAGAAGCCAAGGAAGCTGGTCGTGGTCGCAAGGTAGTCAAACGCCGAATATTGCTTGACTGCCGAATAGACCCCGATGCCGATGGCGATCAGCACCGAGAGGATCTCAGCGGCGATGATGAGTTGCATCGTGTTGGCGAGCACCCGCTTGAGGTCCGGCCAAATCGGCGTGTCCTGGAGCAGGGTGGTCCCGAAGCTGTTGGTGAAGACATCATTCACCCAGTACCCGTACTGGACCGGAAGGGACTCGTCGAGGTGCTTGCGGTCCGAGATGTTCTGGATCGTCTGTTCCGAGATCCTCGGGTTCTGCCTCAGCCCGGCGAGGGGGTCGCCTGCGGCCGAGACGAAGAAGAAGATGATGATGCTGGCCGCAACGATGACCGGGATGCTAAAGAGCAGTCGCCGAATGACGTAGGTGACCAACTAACTCTCCCCCTCGGAGCTGGGCCCGTTCCCCAGGAGCTTACATCCATTCCCGGGGAACGGGCCCACTTCGAATCAGACCGTCTCAGCTATCAAGGCGGCCGAGTGGTTGCGGACTACTCGTCGATCCACCAGTCCTCGGAGTTGAAGAACGGGCCCTCGTTGGTCGCGTTGTCCTCGATGTTGTGGAGCTTGTCGAAGTAGGCGAGATAGGTCGGCTTCTGGTACAGGGGCAGCACGGGGACATCCTCGGCCATGATGGCGTCGGCCTGGTTGTAGACGTCTGCGCGCTCGGCCGGGTCGAGGATGCTCGTCGTCTGCTTGAGGAGCTTGGTCGCCTCGGGCTCACAGGAGCCCTGGTAGTTCTGGTCGCCACCGCACTCCCAGATGGTGTTGCCCGAGAACGGGTCGGCGCTGCCGACCCAGGCGAACATGAAGATGTCGTACTTGCGCTCGGCGAGATCGGTGAACACGATGTCGGCCTCGCCGAACTCGGAGTTGACCTCGATGCCGACCTCCTTGAGCTGCTGCTGGATGACCTCGAAGGTCAGCTCCCTCAGGGCGTTGCCGGAGGTCGACTTGAAGCCGAACGACAGAGGCTCGCCGTTGCACTCGTAGATGCCACCCGAGCCCTCGGTGCAGCCGTTGTCCTCGAGCAGCTGGGTGGCCTTGTCCGGGTCGAAGTCGTAGGTCTGGAAGTGGGGCTCGTACTCGTCCTGGTTGGCGACGTAGATCAGGTTCTGAAGGACCTCGGAGTCCGGGTTGATCTTCTGCAGCAGCCGCTCGACGATCGCGTCCCGGTCGATGCCGTAGGAGATTGCTTGGCGCACGAAGCGCTCTGCCAGGAGCGGGTTCTTCTGCTGGAAGTCGACGTGCTCCCAGGTCGCCCCGAAGCCCGAGATGATCTCAACGCCTGGCACCTCCTCGAGCGCAGTCAGCTCGAGCTGTGGCTGGGGATAGATGAGGTCGACTTCCTCGCCCCTCAGCGACTGGATCTCGGTGTTGGTGTCGGTGGTGAAGCGCCACACGACCTCGTCGAGATAAGCCTTGTGCTCACCCCAGTACTCCTCGTTGCGGGAGGTTGTGAGCTCGCTGCCCTTCTTGTAGTCGGTGATGAGGAACGGGCCGGTGCCGATGGGTTCGCCCTGCTTGTCGCAGATGCAGTTGGTCCACACCTTGTTGAAGTCCTCACCCTCGATGGCGTGCTTCGGATAGATGTGGTTGAAAATCTCCTTGTAGGGAGCGAACGGCTCCTTGAAGGTGAAGGTGATGGTCTTGTCGTCGACGACCTCGGTCTTGGTGATGAGGTCGTAGCCGTCGGTCGTAGCGATGTCGACCTTTGGGTCGAGGATTGTGTCGAGCGTGAACTCGAAGTCGTCGGCGGTCACCGGGGTGCCGTCCGACCACTGGGCCTCTTCGAGGATGTGGTAGGTGACGGTGAACGGGGGGCCTTCGTCGACCTCGGCCTCGCCGTCGATCAGGTTGGGCTCATAGGTGAAATCGGGCTGAACCTCGTAGGCGCCTTCGATGACCTGACTCATGATCATGGCGCCCCAGAACAGGCTCGAAGCTGCGAGGTCGGAGTTGAGGCTTCCCGCAGGCTCCTGCTCGGCCCCGAAGACCACGGTTCCGCCCTGCTGGGGCTCGCCTTCTGCCGAGGAGCTGCCGCCCCCTCCGTCACTCGACTCCTGCGGCGCGCATGCAGCGACCGTCAGGGCAAAAGCGGTGAGCAAGCTTAGAAGAACCGACCAGCGATGGAACTTTGTCCGCATCTCATCTCCCCCCTCGTAACAATCGAGTGGCTGAACCGTCCATGAACCCGCTCAGGCTACTACACCCGTCGTACAAATACACGGCCCCCGAGCGAGCTTGCAATCCTAACCGGCGACTTGCTGAGTGCCGATGGAGTGGTGTGATCTCTACACCCCCTTTGTTAACCGGGCGTTTCGCCGTCCGGGTTGCCGCCGTGCTGCTTGCGGCGATGGCCGCCTCGGCGGTTCCCGCAAATGCGGCCCCGGCCGGCGTAAGGGGGCCGGGGTGGGCCGACCTTGCCGCCGCCGAGGCGCGCCTGGCCGAGCTCGAACGCGACTTCGAGCTCGTGGTCGAGCGCTACAACCTCGTGCGCGAGCAATACGAGTCCGCCCAGGGCCGTAGGGCGCTCGCCGAGCTTCAGATCAGGGATCTTCGGGCCGAGGTCGAAGGGGCTCGTGCCGCAGCGGTCGGCGCGGCGCAAGAGCTGTACAAAAGCGGCTCCCTCGAGGGGATCGAGGCGGTGCTTTCGGCGGCTTCCCTCGGCGACCTCGAGCGCCGGCTCGGCTACATGGGGGCGTCGCGCCGCGCCCAGCTCCGCGCGCTGGCGGCGCTCGGGGACACCAAGGGGCGCCTGGGAGGCAAGGTCGTCGAGCTCGACGCCAGCGTGGCCGCCTCGGCGCGCGCCCAGGCGCGACTCGACGAGCTCGCCGGCCGGATCGACGGGCTCATGCAAGAGCAGCGCGCCGAGGTAGCCGAGCTCACCGCCGCCGTGGAGCGCGCCGAACGCAGGGCTCGGATCGAGCGCCGCCGGCGCGCCCGTGCTAGTGCCCGCCGGGAAGCCGCCGAACGCGCACGCGAGCTGCTGGCGCGCCGTCTCGAGAGGCAGGCTGCCGCCCGAGAAGCGACCGGCAAGACCGCGCCGGTCGCCGGCGCGGCAACCGCTTTCGGGGCCCCCGGGGGCAACGGTGCTGCGGCGGACTGGGATCTTCCCGTCACCCCAGGCGGCGTCGCGGTCGCCGCCGCGTTGTCACAGATCGGCAAGCCCTACGAGTGGGCCGCCGACGGGCCGGACACCTATGACTGCTCGGGACTCACTATGTGGGCGTGGGGGCGGGCCGGGGTGAGCCTGCCGCACAACTCCGGCATGCAATACGACGCGACCGCGCGCGTCGCGCAGGAGGACCGGCAGGCGGGTGATCTCCTCTTCTTCGGCGCTCCGATCCATCACGTCGGTATGTTCATCGGCGACGACAAGATGGTCGAGGCCCCCTATACCGGCGCCGTCCTACGAGTGCAATCCGCCCTCCGCTCCGACTACGCGGGAGCCGGCCGCCCCGGCGCCTGAAGTCTTTGCCTTTCTGACGCTACGAGCGCGTTTCTGTCACACCAGCGACGTAACTTTCTCATATGGCCCAAACAAAGCCACCGCCTGGAGCGGCTTTCGCCTACGAAATCGCACGTGGGTCGTTGGAAGATCAACTGCACCGTATCGAGACTCTGGACGCGAAATCCGGCATCCTTCTTGCTGCCGGCGGCATCTTTGCCGGATCCCTCTTCTCAAGTCGTTCCCTACTGACGAAAGCGCCAGAGTGGTTGGAGGCAACATCGGGTGCGCTTCTCTCGCTCGCGGTCGTCTGTGCTCTTTTTGCTCTTCTCAACCAGAGTTACATCACGGCACCGTGACCCCAGGCGGTGGCGAGTTTCGCAGGGCGAGACGAGCTCTGGCTTAAGTGGCGTTTCTTGGGCAATCTCCACCTGGCCGTTGACTGGAACGTCAGAAAGCTGGACCGGAAGATCAGATTCCTGACCGCCGCCCAGGCGCTGCTGATCGCGACCGTCGGGCTTAATGGGGGATACTTTGTTCTGACGACTCTAAAAGGCGGTCAGACCTTGGCTATTCGCAAAAGCGAGCATGAACAGACGCCGACTCCTGTGCTGCAGGTGCCTGCCCCCGTCGGAGACGGATACGACTACGTGCAAAGCCTCGGGTGTGTAATAGACGATCTAATGGGCCATTCGCGCGATGGGGAGAAGGTGGGCGCATTGCGATCGGAGAACCGGCCGGGCGATCCGGATCCGATCACGCCGCCAGAGCCGGTTCCCCAAGGCGACGACATCGGTACCAAGAACTCAGTTTCCGAAACCTTCGAGACCAAGTAGCGCTTTCTTCGGAGCGCTCTATTCTCGGCCCCGGGGACCACCGGTGACGTGGTCGTTGGTCCCCAGAATGAGCTTGAGGGGTCGCGTCATGGTCTGATTGCCGGGGCGCGACGTTGCGGGAGGCACTTAAGTGAGTGACGACATTCGCGAAAGGATCGAGCATCACTGGGAGGTCTGCGACGCGGCCGATTGGGATGCTGCGCACGAGATCTATGCGGAGCACTGCGTCGTCGAATGGCCTCAATCCGGGGAGCGAG
>Ga0136632_10000409_pt1 | contig 12437 bp, 9 predicted proteins | sample AntDrymUQ6112106_2_FD_104670 | JGI IMG/M metagenome (GOLD analysis project Ga0136632, IMG submission 104670) | Polar desert sand microbial communities from Dry Valleys, Antarctica - metaG UQ611 (21.06) | ecosystem: Environmental > Terrestrial > Soil > Desert | place: Antarctica: Dry Valley...
AAATCTTCTTCGCGAGCCGGCATTCCCTCCCGTTCACAGGGACGAAGTTGTACCTCGTCGCCGGCTCACCGCCGCCCAAATAGCGAGAACGATAATGGCTCCGACCGTGGCGCCGATTAGGCCCGCGCCCTGATCAGCACGATACCATGCGAGGGCCTGCCCAAGGTAGGTCGCCAGGAAAGCTCCAACAATACCGAGGATGGTGGTCAAGATGAAGCCTGACGGCTCGTTCTTACCGGGCATGATCAGCTTCGCAATCACGCCAGCCACGAAACCGATAATAATGGTCCAGATGATGCCCATGTCGTTGTTCTCCTAAGGCACGATCAAGGGGAAAGTGGCGGTGTCGCGGAAGGCCAGATCGCTCGGAAACTAACCGGGAGAGGGCACGTTCGTCTGCACCGTAGCCGTCCGCCTTCCGGTCACGAGCGAGAAAAGTCCGTTGCGGCTGGAAGCCGTCCGTCTGGGGTGTACTGGTCGACGGCATCCGGCAGGTTGCGTGAGAGCCTCGACAGGAGCTCTTCACGCGACAGCCCGGTTTTTTGGGACAAGGTGTCCAACACGTCCGGTCCGATGGCCTGTTCAAGCTGGTGCGGGGCGACCTGTTGGTTCGGCCCCTTTCGGACCCAGGAGTCGGCTACCTCGCCCTGGCCGTTCTGCTTGAATCGCTCGATCAGTTCACTGAGTCCGCCGCCCAGCAAGCCTCCGACGCCTCCGCCCCCCAGATTCCCGAGCAGCCCACCTAAGGCACCCTGCTGATGGCCTTGCCCGGCAACACCGGGATTGTTGGAGGACGAGCCCAGCATCTCTGCGAGCTTGTCACGGTTTTGGTAGCCTGCCACGGCGAGAAGGCCTAACAGCGCTGTCATGGACGGAAATCCGCGACTCATTTTGTGCTCCCTCGGTGCGGTATAGGAATTTCAAACGCCCTTTTTCGGCAAGCGGAAGAGTACGGATGTACCCGCGGGTTGTCAATGACGCGATCCGACGGTCCAGGATGCGGGATGTTTCGGGCCCTTCATCCCGTCCGAGACGCCCGGATTGGGGGCGTTTTGGCCTTTCGGGCGAGTGGCGGCCAAAGGGGGCTGTCGGCTCAGGGGGTGTACCGGGTGGGAGAGGGTCGCGGGCTGGGATCAGGACCGGGGTCGGTCGAATGACCGCGCGGGCTATCGGGGCGGTGCCCGGGCGGGCAAGGCGCCAATGGTGACATTGCCCCGGACGGTAGTGCCGGGCCCCATGGGCTTCCCGGTGGCATCGCACGCGCACCGATTCGGAAGCCGCGGGTCACTCAAGCGGCGATCGAGATCGCGAGCCAGTACACGCCTGGCACGCGGCAGACCTAGGAAACCGTAGAGGTCCTGAGCTGAGTACCCGACTGTCGTAGGCGTAGCGGCGCACGCCCTCGTGCCGGGGAAGCAGGGGACTCGAGGTCCTCCATGAGGTTCTGCTGTATTACGTCCACGCCAACGCCCCACCCACCTGCACCCAGTTCGCCCCGTCATAGACGAACGAGGTCGCCCCCTTCTGGTTCGCGGTCCCGGCACCGTCCGCGGCCTTCTTGAAGGCGCCGTTCCAGGTGATGGCCCGCCCCCCGCTCGCATCCTGCGTAAAGCTGAAGACGAGCATCGCGCCCGTGCGCGGGTTCGTCGGTGCGTTGATGGTGAGGTTGCCGGTCAGCGTCCCGACGATCACCCGCTCGCCGAGGGAACCGTCCGGGGTGATGGTCGCGGTGTAGGCGATGGATTGCGCGGCCCCGGTCGGTAGCGCGGCGGGATCGGTGAGCGACTGGACCACATTGGTCCCGTCGGCGTACAGCAAGGCCCGCTTGCCCTGCGTGACCGCCACTCCGGTCCCCGAGGCCGTCTTGACCGTAAGGGTGAAAGCGCCGGTCGTGTTGTTGTAGACGATCCATTTCCAGGGTGCCGCCGGCACGATGACGTCGATGTTGGCCGTCAGCGCACCGGTGAGTTCCAGGATCTGGTTTCGGGCCTCCTCGGCCGAGAGCGTCACATCGCTACCGCCCGCCACCGACTTCGAGAGCCGGCCGACGATCGGATAGACGACCCAGCTCATGCCGTCGAAGGCGTACTCCGTGTCCTCGTCATTGAGCCAGAGCCGGACGCCCTCGATGGGCGCCCAATAGGTCCAGGCCCCGCCGTAGTAATGGGCGATCTGGTTGGTCTTGCCAGACCAAACCCCGGTCGCGCCCGAGGGGATGATGTAGGTATCGCCGGCCTCGGGGCTGCCGGGCGGCGTGGTCAGGTCCTTGTCGAGGGCACGGATCGTCCGGCCCTCGATCTGGCGCAGCGCGGTGTTGTGGGTGGTCTCCTTGCTGGCCTGGCTGGAGACGATCTCGTCCAGCGCGAGAATGGGTGTGGTCAAACCGTTGCCTCCCCAGGAAACCCCCTGGCCCTGTCCGTTGACACCTGATACACCTTCACGGACACCGCGGCCTGGTTACTGCCGAAGTCGATCACCTGGTCGGCGCTGGAGTACACCAGCGTCGCCACCGTCAGGCTCGCGAATGTGCGCACCACGTCCACGCCATCCAGGACCTCGACCTCGTGTAACTCAGCGTCCTCGAAGAGCGGCGCATCGACCCGATCGCGCCACTCCGCCTCGGCCCGCGTGCGCCGGATCCACGTGATGGTGAGGTCCCCGGAGGAATTGCGCGACCCCTTGATATGCACCGGGCTGTAGCACTCTCGACCGATGCCGCGGTTGGTCAAGGGGATGGGCGTCGCGTCCGCCAGGTTCGCCCCCACCGACACCGCCTTGTAGAACCGTGGCTGGTCGAGGTCTGAGGTCGAGGTGTGCAAGCGGATGATGGCCGCGCTCGTCAGAGCAATGAACACGTCGCCGATCTCATGGTTGCCGACGTTGTGTTCCGTGCCCTTCCGCCCGCGCAGGAGGTTGCTCAGGGTGTAGCTCCCGTCGGCCTCGAGCGTCGCGGTCTCCCACTGGATGATTTCCCACCGCCCATCTACGCCCAGCGCCGCGGCGTTCCTCCCGGCGAAGACGTTGGCCTCGGTGTCGGACACGAGAGTGCCCTGGGTCAGAATGACGTTGACCGTGCTCCCGCGGTCCACGATGGTCGTCGGCCCGGATGCCAGTACGATGGTTGCCCCGCCGATCGCAGCCGGGTTGGTGATGGTGGCGACGGGCAGATAAGTCGCACCGCCGTCGATCGAAGCAAATAGCGTCGTGCCCGTCCACCCCTCGGGGCGGTAGCCGCACATGGCCGCGTAAAGCCCTGCGTCGTTGTCCGCGTCCCTGAGAAGAGGGATGTCGAGGAGCACCGCGCGAGACCCAGGGATGCTGACAGGGGCCTGGGTAGGGAATTCATCGGGCGGATCAACCAGATCCTCGTCGTCATCGAAGATAGGCTCGTTGTCCTCGAACTCCTCCCCGGTGAATCCTTCGAGGGGCGAGAGCTGCGTGATCCTCGTGGCCACGCCCTCGATTTTCACGAGCCCCGGCGTGCCGAAGTCGACGCGCCTGATCCGTATCGTGTGCAGCGAGTCGTCGGCGAAGACATTGATCACGTCCGCGGGGTCCAGGTCGAGCTGCCGCACTGTACCGACGAGCTCGTAGCGGTGCCGCTCTGCCCACGAGATGTCGAGCAATTTCGTGCAGAGCCGCTTCGCCTGGATGCCGCTCATGGCGATCGGTAAGTCGAGCTGAAGCGCGTTGACCGCCGACGTGATGACCCGCGTCCGCTGCCGGCTCCCCTGGAGGTAATCCTTGGCGGGATCGATGTAGTGGACGCTCACCGCTTGCGCCATCTCGACCTCCTGAGTCCTGGTGATGATCACCGGATCCGGCATGTCCTGCCCCTGCTCGTGGGCGCCGATGTTGTCTTGGTTGAGCTGCGCCACTGCGGAGCTCGTTCGCTTCACGAACTTCATCTTGTACTCGGATTCCTGAGCATCGAACAGGAACGCCGACATGAGCGGGGTGATCGCCGCCTGGGCCTCCATCGGTTGCGCGCGCACGTAGCCGTGCACCTGCTGGGTGAGCGAAACGATGTCGATGTCCCCGGCGCTCAATCCCGCGTCGGCGCAGATGTCCTGCACGATCGATCCGACCGTCGTGCCGCCGTTCGCGAATCGCGGTCGAAGAGACACCCGATACACGTCGCCGGCGATCAGCAAGGCTCCACCCTTGGCCTCCGACAGATATCCCGGTTGTCCCGAGGCCGCCAGCTGCTCGAGCCTTACGACGCGCGCGAGCGTGTCCGGGTCCAGGCCGGACACGGTATCGGTTGAGCCCTCATAAACGTAGATGAGGTCCTGCGACTCGTGATAGACCATTCCTTTGCTCGGGCGGAACGGCAGGGTGCGCGGCGCCGGAAGGGACCCCGGCACGCCCTGGGACACGTCCAGCGTGTAGAGCCGATTCGCCGCGCCCGCGGCGCCGTTCGACCAGTAGAGGACGTCGCGGCGGAAATCGTAGGAGATATGGTTTTGGAGAGTGCCGAAGTCGGGATCCGTGTAGATCGCGAGCGTCTGGTAGGTGGCCGCGGATTGGATCGTCAGCGTGCTCCCGCTACCCGAGAGCGCGATGAGCTCGTACTGCCCGATGAAAAGCGCGTGGAAGACTCGTCCGGGGACCAGCGGATCGGCATACACCGGCGCGCGGGTCGTGACGTTTATTGTCGCTGCGTTGGGGCCAGCGTCATCGTAGACGACCACCTCATCGCGGACCGGGTTGTAAAACGCCGGCCCGTTACCCGCGAGCTCATCCAGTAACAGCACCGTCTTGCGAACCATAGTGTCCGCGTCGATGATCGCCACCCGGGTGCCCGCGGTGGAGTGGTACGGCGCCCAGACCTCGCGCCTCGTCGGCACGTAGCAGGGCGTCGCGATCTCGTTGTCGCCGCTCGCACTGGGCAAGGTGATCGTCTTTACGATTGAGGTCAGTGTGCGGTTGAAGACCTCGACCTTTCCGTCGTCGAGCCCGACCCGGAAGAACCGGCCGGTCGCGGGATCGCGAACGAAGTTCGAATAGAGCTCGCCGCCGTCGTCGCCGGCCAGGTCCTCGCGGGCCGGCACCTCCGGAGGAGTGTTGACCACCTCGACCGAAACGTTGGGCAGACCGTTGCCGTAGTTCTTGAGCGGCAACTTCTTGAAAACGAGGTACGCGGTATGCCGGTAGGGCGGCACGTTGCCGGCGCCGTGGTTGGCTTCGAGCGTTGGGTCTGGTTCCTGTGTATCGGTTCCCCTGTAGAGCTTGAAAAGCTGCTCGTTGGCCGCGCTCGTCTCGTCCGCGTCGTCACTCGCGTCGTCGCCCGCGGTCCACCAGATTTTGTTGTTCATCCAGATCCGGCGGATCCCCTCGATGGGGCCTTCGCATAGCGTCACGGCCATATCGGCGAAATAGCTGTAAGTGACCTGGGTGGTCCCTCCGCCGCCGCCGAACCCCTTCCCGCCGCCGGTGCTCTCCTCCATCCGCTCCTCGTACTTTCGGCCGTGGATCAGGTTGCCGGCGACCCGCATCGATCCCCACACCTTCGGTAGCGGTGCGCCCCGCGTAGAGGACTGCACCTGGAGGTCGCCGAGCCTGGGGCCTTCCAGGCGCTGCGTTGGCTGGTTGAGCGCCTGATAGATCGAGTAACCGACCGAGGCGAGTGTGGCCGCGGTCGTCGCAATCGTGACGGCGGTGCCGATGGCCGCCGCGGTCGACGCGCTGGCGCCCAAAGCGAGTGCTCCGGAGATCGCGAGCGTTGCCACTTAGAGATCCCGGAAGCGATACGCGCGGCCGAGAAGGCCATCTCGTTCGCTACCGCCCAGACGGGTTTCACGGCACGCGCGGCGGCGATCCGATCGGCGAGGTCGAATACCCCGGCCGCCTCGCCGCCCGGGCTGTCGATATCGAGGAAAACGCCTGCCACATCCGGGCTCGCGAGGGCTGCATAGAGACTTACCGCGATCCCCTCATAGCTCGTGAGGCCCGATTCGGCCTCGAGCCCGAGCGTGCGGCGCACGAGCGTCCCGTGGATCGGGATGACGGCGATGCCGGAGGCGGATACGGGGGCGGCCCTGGCTGGACGAACAGCCATCGGGTTTACCCGGGCTTCCGGTGTTTCCGCCCAACCGATCCGCGGTCCGAGCACGGCTAGGATCGCGTCGAGTTTCGGGCGATGGATCAGCAACGGCGCGTTGAATACCCGCGCGGCAAGGTGCGCGAGGTACGTCATGCGTCGGTTTGCCCTTGGGACTCGGGTTGAGCCGCGCCGGTCGTGGCGACCTTGCGCGGATCGGAGTCGAAGACCAGGCCGAGGCTGTCGGCCCGGGCGTTGTCGGTCGCGATCTCGCGATCGACGTCCTCGGCGTCGTAGCCGAAGGCGGACACAGCCTCGGACCGGCTCATGAGCCCCGCGCGGATGGCGAGCAAGAGCGCCTTGAACTCCTTCTCCGGGTCCACCCACTGCCAGCCCTGGGGCACCCACTTGCAGGCGGTGTAGTCACGCGGGCGACGGGCGAAGCCGGGCGCCTCGATGGCACCCGCGAGCACCGTCTGCCGGAGCCACGCCTGCCAGATCGGGCGGCAGAGCTGGTGCACCAGCACGGAGTGCTGGATCATTTCGCAGCGCCGTCGGAACTCCAGGAGCCCCGCGCGGATGCTGGAGTAGTTGACGCCGGTGAGATCGCCCGTCAGCTGCTCGTAGGTGATCCCGATGGCCGCGGCCACCGCCCGGAACTGCACACGCAGGAACTCGGAATACGATCCCCCGACATCCGCCGGATCGGAGAACTTGATGTCCTCGCCGGGCTCCAGGATTTGCAACGTGCCGGGCTCGAGGCCGGCGAGCGCGACACCCGTTTCATCGGGCTCGCCCTCGCCCACGAGCTTGTCCTCGATGTCCCCGCGCGTGATGAAGCCCGCGAACATCGCTGCGGTCTTCTTGCGCACGAGTTCGGCGTCGTCGTACTGGTCGAGCTCGTTGAGCTTGACGAGCGCCCGCGCGAGCCAGGGCTCGCCACGGATCTGCCCGGGCCGGAGCACCCGGAAAAGGTGGAGGACCTCGGAGGCATCGACGCGCACGGTCTCGATCCCGCCCACACCGGACATCGGCGCCATGGCCCCGTCGTCCGGGTGCGAGCGGTAGAGGTGGTAGGCCACCCGCCTGCCCAGGCTGTCGAATTCGATCCCGGCGTGGATCGGATTGCCGTTCGGCGCCTGGGTATTGAGCGTCACCGGCAGGTGCTCGGGCTCCAGCAGCTGGAGCTGCAAGGGGACTGTCAGCCCGTCCCCCACTCGGCGGGGCCGGAAACGCACCAGGCACTCCCCGCCTTCCAGCATGGCCCGGCAGGCGAGGGCCTGGAGGCCGTAGAAGTCGGTGAGCCCCGCCGCGTCCGCCTCCTCGGTCCAGTCCCGAAAGAGCGATTGGACTTCCGCGCGGAAGCCCTCGTCCTCTGCCATCGACTGGGGCTTGATGCCGGTGCCGACGGCATTGGCGACGAAGGCCTCGAGCGCCGCCGCGGCCCAGGCGTTGCGGCGGACGAGATCCCGCGACTTGACCCGGAGCTCATGGCCCGCGAAGAGCAGCGCCGCGACGGCCCCGGGGTTGCCCGGCATCCAGACGACCGAGCGCCGTCCGCGCCCGGCCGCATCATAGGCCGGTGGGCCGCTCACCAGTGCGCGGACCTTCGCGAGCCAGCCCACTAGAAACCCTTGTCCGTCGTCACCCGGATCTGCCGGGTCTTGGGGGCGCCCGCCTCACGAGTGAGCGCCGCCTCGACCTCGCGGATCGCGGCTTTCAGCTCCTCGACCGAGCGGTACTCGACGGTCTTGTCGGCAAAGGTCACGCGCCGCTCTCCCCGGGCCAGCGCATCGCGGAGCGCCTGGAGCTGGGCCTCGGTGTAGGCCATCAGGCCCCCGCGAGCGCCGTGAGCTCCAAGACGAGGGCGGTCTGGGCGGTCAAGCCGTTCTTGAAGGACGCCCGGACATAGCGGTCCATCGGGCGGGCTTGCATGACATGCATCGCCTGGCCGATGGCGTATTGTTGCTGGGCGAGACCGGTGTCGCCGGCGGCGTCGGGACAGACCGTCCACGCCGCCTCGTCCGGGGAGGACTGCATCTCGATCATCTCGCCGTTGCTCGCGACCCCGGTCTTGCGCGCGAGAAGAAGCGTGTGGCGCGCCTTCCCCCCGAGATCGAGCGTCGCGCTCACCGCGCTCGCGTTGATGGCGAGCGCCCCTACCGGCGTCTTGGCTGAGAGATGGACGGGTGCGGGTTCCAGCTGGATCACGTGCGCGACTACTTCACGCCGTTTGCCTACAATCCCACCGATCTCTCGCGGGCTTCGGCCAGCCTCTTCTTGACGCGCTGGATCACGCATTTCTGCGCGCCGGTGTTCGTGTTCCTCGCCGGCACCAGCGCATACCTGTACCGCCGCAACGGCGCCTGCACAGTCGCGCACTTGCAGCGCTTCTTGGTCACGCGCGGGCTGTGGCTGGTGCTGCTCGAACTGACCTGGGTCAGCTTTTGCTGGCAGTTCGGCTACAACGGAGTGATCCTGCAAACCATCTGGTCGCTGGGCTGGTCCATGGTGGCGCTGGCGGCGCTGCTGTACCTGCCGCTGCCGGTGCTGCTGACCATCGCCCTGGGAATGATCCTCAGTCACAACCTGCTCGACCGCATCCACGGCCAGGATTTCGGCGACTACCGGCTGCTGTGGGCGCTGGTGCACGAGAGCTACTTGGATCGAGTCTGGCCGCGCTTCTTCATCGCCGTGAGCTATCCACTGGTGCCGTGGATCGGCGTGATGGCGGTGGGCTATGGCTTCGGCCGCGTGTTAGAACTGGAACGCGCGTCGCGTGATCGCCTGCTCACGTGCCTGGGTTTGGCCATGATCACCGCCTTCCTCGTCCTGCGTCTAAGCAATTTTTACGGCGAGCCGACGGCGTGGGAACCCAATCCGCGCGGAATCGTTTATACCGTGCTTGGTGTCCTCAACACCAGCAAGTATCCGCCGTCGCTTCTGTACCTTCTGATGACGCTGGGACCCGCGCTGCTGCTGATGCCTTGGCTCGAACGCTGCCGCGGCGCCTGGGCCGAGCACGTCGCGGTATTCGGCCGTGTCCCGTTTTTTTTCTATATGCTCCATCTCCCGCTCATCCACCTGGCGGCGCTGGTATGGACCTATACGTCCTTCGGCGCCGTGACCCTGGGGAATTTTTCGCAGACCACTTTCCCCGCCGGCTACGCGCCCAGCCTCTTGCGGGCCTATCTCGTCTGGGCCGCCGTCATCCTCGCGCTCTACCCTCTGTGCCGCCGCTACGCGATCTGCAAGCAGGCGCACAGGGAGAAGTGGTGGTCGAGTTATCTATAGTCGGTGCGCGGGTGAACGGGCGTGGGATTGCCCGGCAGTATTCGCGTTTTTTTCACTTTGATGGCAATTTCTAATTGGGCGTGGTCGAAAGAATCGTCATGGAAGGGATTCGGTACACGGCTCGGCTCGTTCGCGCTACATTGCGGGCTGGGCCGTACGTATCCGCACACCGCCGCCGGTCTCTTCCCCTCGCAAGCCTGCGATTGGCTGGCGCTTACAGGGGATCCACGGCGCCTCCCCACAAAGTTGCACCTGATAGCGATTGCGGATCCGACCCACCTAGTCCCAGCCCAAGGCCTCGACTTCCTGAACGCGACCCTCAATAGAAAGGGCCGGGCGATGACCTGCTAAGAAGTGTTTCGCTCGCTTTCTTGCGTACTCTCACACAGCGCTCATCTTCCTGTCGCCCGATTTTGAGTGGCTTTGTCACTACGGGAGGCAATGAGCCAGCCGATTTCAAAAAGCCTGTGAGCCCTTTGACACTCTCGGGGCTGCATCTTGCGGGCAGCATGTTCTCTACATACTCCTCCAGAAATTCAGGATCGCGAGTTTTCACCATGCCGGGCAGTTTCGAATAAAAACCCGATTCGAATTCTCCACGAAGTTCAGCTTGGTTCGCTGGGAAGAACCCCTTTAAGATCGAGCGAGTTCTCGCGTGAGAGAGGCTTTGATTCCTGAGAAGGTCGTCGAGCAAAGACTTTTTCTTAGTGATATTCGGTGTCGAAGCTTCAGCTCGGAGAGCCTCTTGTGACCCCCGCTCGGAGGTGTCTTTCTTTCTCTCGGCCTCCAGTAGACCAGCGGCCGCGGGATGTCCAAACGCAGACAATTGAGCGATCACGTTCCACCGGCGATCTTGGTCGACAGTCAGTCCTTTCACACTTTCAGTTCCATTGAGTAAGCCTGCGAGTCTATCCAATTGGGCTTTGCTCTCGGTAACCGCGACCAATGTGTCGAACCAGATATATTGAAGATCGCTACCGGGGCCAGAGCTTGCGACTTTGGTCCAGAGAAGACTCTCAAGTTTCTCAATGAACTTCGAGCGCAGTTCTTTTTCAGTAGTCGTCTTCTTAGGAAAGTACGAGATTGTCTTGCCGTATTTGTAGAGAGTTCTCGTGACGGCGAGAATTCCCTTCGAGGACATTTCTTTCGGAAGATCGCGAAGGACGATGGTGCCATAGTCTTGGACTGCGAGTTTTCCATCCCGCACCATTTCATAAAGCGTCGTCCAGAACATTATACGAGTGAGATCGTCTTTGACGGCAGAGAGATCCTGCGAAACGGTCTTCAGAGTGCTCTCATCCAACCAGACCTTCACATAATCATAGTCTTCGTAGTTCGGAAAAACAGCGGCAGGGCAATCGAGTCCTACGGCGGAGGGAACCGGAGTTTTTGCCGCCGAATAAGTAACGGGAATGGCCATACGAGGCCTTAAGCCGTTTGGCGAAGTATCGTAGAGCGCAACAAGCGTTCGATGCGGGCGAAAGATCGGCGAAGTTTTCGGAGGAGTCAGCTCCAGCTCAAACTTTGTTACTTTACCGTTCTCGCACGTGAACTGTGCGCGGACGGTATCGAGTCCAGCCGTTTCAAGCCATTGTTTACCCCATGTCTTTAAATCTGCCTGAGAAGGCTCGGAGAGAGCTTGGAGGAAATCAGCGATACTGGTGTTTTGATATTGATGACGTTGAAAATACATTCGAAGTCCGTTCCGAAAGTTTTCTTCGCCCAGATAGTATGCGAGTTGCTTGATGGACGAGGCGCCTTTGGCGTAAGTGATTCCATCAAAATTGACGAAAGCAGTATTGGTGTCCTTGACGGGGCCCTCGATCGGATGAGTCGTGACTAGTTGATCTTCAAAATAAGCCCAATTCTTCGCGTCGATGAACGAGGCCCAAGCGCCGGGCACGACGCCCGTTTGTTTCGACGTTAGAGCCGCCATGTAGGTGGCGAAACTTTCGTTCAGCCAGAGTCCATTCCACCACTTCATGGTGACGAGGTCACCGAACCACATATGTGCCATCTCATGCAATACGACGTTAGCGGTGTGTTCCCAGTCTTCCTGAGTTTGTTTTCCGCGTTTAATGTAGGTTTCCGCGAAAGTGACAGCTCCCGCATTTTCCATCGCACCAAAATTAAAATCAGGAACGATGACCTGGTCGTACTTTCCGAAAGGATAGGCCACTTTGAAGTAGTCGGCGTAGAACGCGAGTCCCTTCTTCGTCACGTCGAACCAATCTGTGGCGATGATATATTTCGCCATTGATTCTCGGCTGAAGAGTCGAAGGGGAATGTCACCCGCTTTATCCTGCCAAACATGATAGGGACCCGCATGCAACGAAAACACATAGGTGCTGATTTTCGCGGTCTCAGGAAAATTCCACTCTTGGCGTTCGTTTTGTTTCACAGGAGGCTTCGACTCTTTCGCTGTCGAAATGACCTGCCAGGCGACCGGGGCAGTGACCGTGAGCTGGAACGTCGCTTTCAAATCGGGCTGATCAAAGGATGGGAACATCTGATTGGCGTCGAATGCTTCGAATTGGGTGTAGAGATAGACGCTACCCTCCAGTTGCATAAATATCCACGCGGATCGTCAGGAAAGGGCATAGAAGACAGGGCTGCAGCGAGTTGGTAGCGTGGCGCTGGACATCACCACCGGTGATATCCAGCCTTTAAGCAAAATAACTGATCTCATGATCAGAAAGACTAGGAAGCGGTCTGCACTTCGCGGTATAATGTGTTTCGCAAACAAACGCATACCCGAAGGAGACCGCTTTCCATGAAGTATAGCAAAGCCGAAGTCCACTGCAAGACCCATGGCCTGCCCGCCCTGCGCTTTGAAGACAGCCAACTGACCTCGTTCTCTGGCCTTGTCCTCCTCCAAGCGTTGTTCGCTCATCTGGGGCTCAAGGAGCGGCTGCGCCGCTGCTTCAGCCATCTCACCGTCAGCCCGATCTTCGGACACGCAACGCTGGTACTGTGTCTGGTAGTGCACCTCATGCTGGGATACCGGCGGTTGCGCGATATGCGCTACTATTCGGATGACCCCTTGGTCATGCGGACGCTCGGCCTGCGCCGTCTGCCCGATGTCGCCACGCTGTCACGG
>Ga0136632_10000410_pt1 | contig 12423 bp, 11 predicted proteins | sample AntDrymUQ6112106_2_FD_104670 | JGI IMG/M metagenome (GOLD analysis project Ga0136632, IMG submission 104670) | Polar desert sand microbial communities from Dry Valleys, Antarctica - metaG UQ611 (21.06) | ecosystem: Environmental > Terrestrial > Soil > Desert | place: Antarctica: Dry Valley...
CTCCGGGCGCCTGGCGCTCGGTCCCAGGGCCGAGGAGTTCGAGCATCGCATCGCGGAATACGCCGGGGTCCAACATGCCGTCGCGGTCAGCTCCGGGACGGCGGCGCTGCACCTCATCCTCAGGGGTCTCGGGATCGGGCCCGGGGACGAGGTCCTGGTGCCCTCGTTCACCTTTGCCGCGAGCGTCAACGCCATCCTGTATGTCGGGGCGAGCCCCGTGTTCGCCGACATCGAGCCCGAGCAGTACACCCTGGACCCCGAGGACGCGGCGCGTCGGGTGACCGGCCGAACCCGCGCCATCATGGCCGTGGATGTCTTCGGCCATCCGGTCGAATGGGACGCCCTCTCGGCCAGTGCCGAGCGCCATGGGCTCGATCTCATCGACGACTCCTGCGAGGCCCTGGGCGCCGAGTATCGCGGCAGGCGGATCGGCGGCTTCGGTGCGGCCGCGGCGTTCGCGTTCTATCCGAACAAGCAGATGACGACCGGCGAAGGCGGGGTCATCGTGACGCGCGACGGGCGGCTCGCCGGGCTCGCGCGCAGCCTGCGCAACCAGGGGCGTGCCGAAGGCAGCGCCTGGCTGGAGCACCTCCTGCTCGGCTACAACTACCGCATGGACGAGCTGTCGGCGGCGCTCGGGATCTCGCAGCTCAAGCGGATCGAGGCCTTTGTGATACGCCGCGAACGGGTCGCGGCCCGCTATTCGGCGCTTCTCAGAGGGTTCGACTGGCTCGATACCCCCATAGTCCGGCCGCACGTGCGCATGAGCTGGTTCGTGTATGTGGTGCGTCTCGCGGAGGGGGTGGACCGCGACCGGGTCGTGCTCGCCATGGAGGCACAGGGCGTCCCGGCGCGCGCTTACTTCCCGCCCATGCACCTCCAGCCCTATGTACGCGAGCGCTTCGGTACGGGCCCGGGCATGCTGCCGGTCACCGAGGCGCTAGCCCGCCGCACCTTGGCACTGCCGTTCCACAACCACCTCTCCGAGGCCGAGATCGAGCGGGTGGTCGAGTGTTTGGAACGCGCCGTGGGTTAGGGCCTGAGACCGCTGACCACGCCCGCGATGGCCAGGATCGATTGAGTCCAGTCGGGCACGATCCGCGATGCGGTCAGGAGGCCCTCTGCCCCGAAGCAATCCACGCGGCCCGTGGGGTGTAGGATCCACGCTTCCCGTGCCCCCGCGGCTAAGAACAACGCGATGCGCTCTTGCAACTCGCCATAGGTATTCGATGGCGACCGGACCTCGACACACAGGTCCGGCGCCTGTGACAGGGCCGCCGCCCAATCGTCGAGCTCCCCGCCATGCGTGCTCAAAAACGCCGGAGAGCACCATACCACGTCGGCGATCCGCACGCCCCCCGAGGTCAGGATGGCGCACTCGGTGAATGCCTCTCCGCCCAGCCGCTGGTCGAGCAGTCTGGCGAGCCGCGTGCCGATGCGCATGTGGTGCGGCGTGGCCGGGGGGGTCATTTCGAGGTGGCCCCACTTGTTGATCTCGATCCGGTAGGGAAGATCCCGCAGTGCCCGGTCGTGCAGCACGCCCTCCCAGCGTCCATAGAGCTCCGCCGGTTTGAGGCTATCGTTGAAGAGGGGGGATAGGGCGGCCATGACGACACCTGATGTGGGCCCGGCATACAAGCATCCTAGCAGCGATCAGACGACCACGCATCGAGGTGCTTAACGGCGCGGAAGATACAGATCGGTGACCGTGCCTTCGAAGACCTCGGCGGCCTGGCCGACGGTCTCAGAGAGGGTGGGGTGAGGGTGGATGGTAAGCGCGATGTCGCGGGCATCACAGCCCATCTCGATCGCGAGCGTCCCTTCGGCTATGAGGTCTCCGGCGTTCGGGCCGCACGCGGCCATGCCGAGGAGGCGGTGGTCCGACTCGTCGAAGAGCAGCTTGGTCAAGCCCTCGCTGCGGTTATAGCTGAGCGACCGCCCGTTGGCCGCCCAGGGAAACACGCCCTTGCCGTAGCGGACCCCCTGCGCGACGGCCTCGGTCTCGGTCAATCCGACCCACGCGATCTCCGGGTCGGTATAGGCGACGGAGGGCACCACTCTTCCCTCGAAGCCGCTCTTGTGCCCCGCGATCACCTCGGCGGCGACCCGACCCTCGTGCGCCGCCTTGTGGGCCAGGAGCGGGGGTCTCGCGATGTCGCCGATGGCGAAGATGTGCGGTACGTTGGTCCGCATCTGTGCGTCGATGGGGATGTAACCGGCCTCGTTGACCGAGACCCCGGCAAGCTCGGCCCCGAGACGATGGCCGTTGGGGCGCCGGCCCACGGCGCAGAGGACGGCGTCGAATCCCTGGGTGACGGGGCCGGCCTGGCCTTCGAGGCGTGCCGAAAGCTCGCCGCTATCCTTATCAGAAATGTGGGTATCAGACATGTGGGCCTCGACCGCGAGGACGCGGGTTGCGAGGTGCACCCCGGCATACCGCTCGCGCAGGCGCCGTTCGAGGGGTTTCACGATGTCCGGATCGCAGCCCGCCAAGAGCCGATCGGTGAGCTCGACGACGGTGATCTCCGAGCCCAGGGCGTCGTAGAGGCAGGCCATTTCGAGGCCGATCACCCCGCCGCCGATGACCAGGAGGCGCTTGGGGATGGAGGCCAGCCTGAGCGCAGCAGTCGAGTCCAGGATCCTGGGGTCTTCCGGTAGGCCGGGGATACTCGTCGCCTGCGAGCCCGCGGCGATGACCGCGTGCTCGAACGATACCAGGTGTTCCCCCTGGGGCTGATCACCAGGGGCCCCGGTGACGTGAAGCTCGTGCGGGGACCGGAAGGTGGCGGTGCCGTGCAGCACCGTGACCCGTCGCTGCCTCGCGAGCGTCTTGAGCCCGCCCGTCAGTCGCCGCACCACACCCTCGGTCCAGCTCCGCAACGGTTCGGTCTCGATCCTCGGCGTGCCCAGATCGATGCCGTGCTGCTTGAACGCCCGGATCTCGTCGATGAGGCGGGCGACGTGCAGGAGCGCCTTCGAAGGGATGCAGCCGACGTTCAGGCACACGCCCCCGAGGTCGGGATAACGCTCGATGAGCACGGTCTTCTTGCCGAGATCGGCGGCGCGGAAGGCGCAGGCGTAACCCCCCGGCCCCGCCCCGATCACCGCGACCTCGGTCTTCTCTACCGCGCTCACAGGAGGATGTGGCGGATGTCCGAGAGCACCTCTGCGAGGAGGCGCGTGAACCCGGCCGCGGCGACCCCGTCGATGACCCGATGGTCATAGGACAGGCACAGGGGCAGGATGAGGCGCGGGGCGAACCCCTGGCCATCGTGAACGGGCCTCATCGCGGCGCGCGAGACGCCCAGGATCGCCACCTCCGGGGGGTTGATGATAGGGGTGAAGCCGGTGCCGCCCACCCCGCCCAGGCTCGAGACCGTGAAGCACCCCCCTTGCAGCTCGCGCGGCTCGATCTTGCCCGCCCGGGCGCGGGCGGAGAGCGCCTGGACCTCCGCGGCGACCTGGTAGAGGCCCTTCTGGTCCACGTCCCGGATCACGGGGACGAAGAGGCCCAGATCGGTGTTCACCGCGATCCCGATGTGGAAATACCTCTTCAAGACCAGGCCCTCGCCGTCGCTCGTCAGCGAGGAATTGACCTCGGGGTGTCTCTTCAAGGCCACGACCGTGGCTTTGAGCAGGAAGGCCAGGAGGGTGAGCTTGATGTCCTCTTGCGCGGCCTCTTTGCGCTTGGCCTGGCGGAATGCCTCGAGCTCGGTGATGTCGGCCTCGTCGAATTGAGTGACGTGCGGGATGGTGGACCAGCTCCGGTGCAGGTGCTCTGCGGCGATGCGCTTGACCTTCGAGAGCGGACGGAGCTCGGTTTGACCGAAGCGCGAGAAGTCGATGGGCGGCACCGCGGACACCAATCCCTTTCCCGCCGGAGCGCTGATGACGGGACCCGAGAGGGCCTTGCGCGTAAACGCAGTGACGTCGTCTTTGAGGATACGGCCCTTGGGCCCGGAGCCGCTCACGAGCCCGAGGTCCACACCCAACTCGCGCGCGAAGCGCCGCACCGACGGGCTCGCGTGTGCCCGGCTCCCGCGCACGACCTCGGCCGACGGTAGCGGGGGCGGTCTCTGCTCGGCCAGGGCGGCGGGGAGTGCCGGCGTTGGCGCCGGCGGCTCGGCGGCTGAGGTGGTGGCGATGGTCGCGCGGGTTGCAGTATCCGGTACCGGCGCCGCGGACGCCCCGCCTGCGGATCTCTCCGCGAGCGTGAGGATCACGGTGCCCTCGGAGATCCTGTCCCCGACCTTGACCTGGATGGACTGGACGGTGCCGGCGTAGGGCGAGGGCACCTCCATGGTGGCCTTGTCGCTCTCGAGCGTGATGAGCGGGGTCTCGGTCTCTACGTCATCGCCGGGTTTGACGAGGACCTCGATGACTTCGACATCCTTGAAATCGCCGATGTCGGGGAGCACCACCTCGCGGACCGGGGCCATGCGCGAAGCTTAACGGATCGCCCGCCGGCTTGCGAAGCGCGTTCGACAAAGGGGCGGCGGATCCCCTATCCTCCCGCGCGCCATGGCCCGCCGACAACCCGCCGCCCGCAAGCTCCCGTCCGCCCACGACTGGCGCACCACCGACGAGCAGGAGGTCGAGCGCCGCCGCATCCGCGCCCATACGGAGCGCTTCACCATCCGGAACCTCGATCCCAGGCACCCGAATCTTCTCAAACTTCCGGGTCGGCTCTCCGAGCGGGCTCGATTACTCGGTCGAGGTCCGCGGCGTTCGCGAGCGGCAGTTCTCATGCAGTTGCGTGGATTTTCGGATCAACGGCCTCGGCACCTGCAAGCACGTCGAGGCGATACTGCTGCACCTCGAGGCGCGCTATAAGAAGCCTTTCAAGACCGCCACGGAGAACGGCAGCGAGCGCATCGACATCGTCCCCGACGGCGCCGCCGACACCGTGCGCGCCATGGGCGATCTCAGGGACCTCCCCAAACCGCTGCGAGACGCGTTCGACGCAGACGGGCTCTTGCGGGACGGCGCCGCCGAGGAGGCTATCGAACGCTTGAGGCACGCCGCGCACGCGAGGCTATGGATCTCGCAGGAGGTCGAGCCGTGGATCCTGGCGCGCTCCCCGGCAACGGAACGCAAGGCCCTGCGCAAGGACTACGAGCATCGGGTGCAGGCCGGAACCTGGCCGGCGCAGGAGACCACCGTGCCGCTCTTCCCCTACCAGCGCGAGGGCATGCTGCACCTGGCCTTCAACGAGCGCGCGTTGTTGGCCGACGAGATGGGCCTCGGCAAGACCATCCAGGCGATCGCCGCGTGCGCGCTGTTGCACCGGCTCGGCCAGGCAGAGCGCGTGCTCATCGTCACGCCCGCCTCGCTCAAGATGGAATGGGAGGAGCAGATCCGGCGGTTTACCCCCTTGGCCTACCAGATCGTTTTCGGCGGGCCGAAGGCGCGGCTCCGGGCCTATGGGGATGCGCCGTTTTTTACCATCGTCAATTACGAGCAGATGGTCAAGGACGCGCTCACCGTCAATGCCGCGCTCAAGCCCGATATCGTGGTCCTGGACGAGGCGCAACGGATCAAGAACTGGAGCACGCAGACGGCGCAGGCGATCAAACGCCTAGAGAGCCGTTATGCGTTCGTGTTGACCGGTACGCCCATCGAGAACCGCATCGACGAGATCCATTCCTTGATGGACTTTCTCGACCCCACGGTGCTCGGCCCGCTGTTCCGCTTCAATCGCGAGTTTTATCGGCTGGACGAGCGCGGCCGCCCGAGCGGTTATCAGAACCTCGCGAGCCTGAACGCCCGCATCAAACCCTACCTGCTCCGGCGCCGCAAGGCCGATGTCGAGACCGAGTTCCCGGACCGCACCGACAAGACCTTCTTCGTGCCCTTATCGGACGGGCAGAAAAAGGCCTATACCGATCACGAGGACCAGGTCATGCGGCTCGCCGCGCAGGCCCGCCGCCGCCCGCTCACCCAGAGCATGCAGGACAAGTTGCAGCGCGAGCTGGCGATGATGCGCATGATCTGCGATACCAATTACATCCTGGACCCGGACGATCGGGTCTGCCCCAAGCTCGGCGAGCTCGAAAAGATCCTCGAGGAATGCCGGGACAACGCGGACGTCAAAGTGCTCATCTTCTCGGAGTGGGAGCGCATGCTCTTGCTCGTGCGCGGCCTGTGCCAGGAGCGCGGCCTCGGCTGTGCCTGGCACACGGGCAGCGTCCCGCAGTTGCGCCGCCGCGCCGAGATCAACCTCTTCAAGACCGATCCGGAATGCCGCTTGTTCCTCACCACCGACGCCGGCAGCACCGGCTTGAACCTCCAGAACGCCAGCGTCGTCATCAATTGCGATCTGCCGTGGAACCCGGCACGGCTCGAACAGCGCATCGCGCGCGCCTGGCGCAAGCACCAGACGCGGCCCGTGACCGTCATCCATCTGGTTTCCGAAGGCACCATCGAGCATCGCATGCTCGGGACGCTCGCCAACAAGCAGGCGCTCGCCGAGGGTGTGCTGGACCTCAAGGGCGACCTCGACGCGATCGCCTTCGGCGGTGGCAAACAGGCCTTCCTGGAACGCTTGCACCAGCTCGTCGGCGCCCGCACGCCGGGGGTCCCGCCGCCCGCCGCACCCGTGCCGGCGGACCGGGCCCAGACGTTCGCCCTGCGTGCCCAGGAACGGCTGGGCGCAGTCCTGGTCCGCTGCGAGGAAGAGTACCCGCTCGAAGGCGAATGCTCCGTGGTCTTGGTCGTGGTCGAGCACGATGCGGAACGCTGGCGCCCGGAGCTCGAAGCCCTGCATCGGGAAATCGCGGGTCCCGGAAAGGGGGATCCGCTCGCGCCCCTCCGCCTGGAGGTCATGGATCGGCACATGGCCGAGACCCTCGAGCGCCTCGCCCAGGCCGGCCTCATCCAGCGCACCACGCGCGGCAGCCGTCCCTTGCTCGGTGACGGAGCGGCAACGGCATCCCGAGCGGCATTGTCGGAGGCCGAGCGAACAAAGGCCCGTGCTTGTCGCGAGCAGGCCGAGCGGCGCCTGAAGATGAGCCGGGTGCTCGGCGCCGCCGAACTGGCCGCCGAGGGCCGGCAGGCGCTCCTGGAGGCGGTCCAGGCCCTCGGCAACGCGCTGGCGGTCGAGCATCGTCTCGCCGAGCCCAAGACACCGGCCGATGTGGTGGCGCCGTCGCTCGCCTGGTGCTGGGGCGAGGGGCTGCCGCTCGTCAAGACGTTCCTGGTCGAGGACTCGGTCGAGTGCGAGCCGCTGGCGCTCGCCATCGAGCGCCTGTTGACGGCGCCTGGCCCGGCCGCCTGAGAGGACGCGCTCCCTTGGCCATCCGCTCCTTCGAGGACCGGACCCCGGTGATCGCGCCGAGCGCCTATATCGACGAGACGGCGCTCGTCGTCGGCGACGTGACCATCGGCGAGCACAGCTCACTGTGGCCCATGGTGGTGGCACGCGGGGACGTGAACCGCATCGTCATCGGGGCGTATACCAATATTCAGGACGGCTCCATCCTGCACGGCACGCACGATGGCCCGTTCTCGCCCGGCGGACACCCGCTCTACCTCGGGGATCGAGTGACCGTGGGCCACCAGGCCATCCTGCACGCCTGCAGCATCGAGGACGATTGCCTCATCGGGATGCGCGCGACCGTCATGGACGGGGCGGTCCTGAAACCAAGAGTGGTCCTGGCCGCGGGTAGTCTCGTGCCGGGCGGCAAGGTGCTGGAGGGCGGATACCTCTGGGTCGGCAGCCCGGCGCGCCGGGCGCGAGCCCTAACCGAGCGCGAGATCGCGCACCTCGAATACTCCGCCACGCATTACGCGCGTCTCAAGGAGCGGCATCGGGCGAGGCTGGAGTGAAGACCGGCGGTTGGCGAAAACCCAGGCGCAGCTCCCGTGTCCGCCGCGGCGTGCCGGTATTACCGGCGACAGCCATAAATCGTTCGTTTCCGCGATATTCCCCTCTACCTTCGAGGAGAGGCTAGAGTCAGTCAAGATTGATTCAAACAATTCAAACAGGCACGTCATTCCGGCATGGATTGCCGGAATCCAGAGCACATGGATGTAGGTGCTGTCCTGCATCCTGGACTCCGGCAATCCCTGCCGGGGTGATGAATCACTTCGATTTAACATGACTGTACTACTAGGGTGAGGAGGCCGGTGAGCCATGCGATCGCGGCGCTCTGTCGCCGACTCACCCATGGCGTGTATGTGATCGGCGTCGCTCACGGCGCCGTATACAATGCATTCACCGCGGCTTGGGTCATGCAGTGTTCCTTCGATCCGCTGCTGCTCGCCCTCGCCGTTCACCGCGAGCACGGCTCGTATCGGCTCCTGATCGAGGGCGGGGCCTTTGCGGTCAGCGTCCTGCGCGAGGATCAATTGGCGTTGGCTGCGCACTTCGGCCAGCCACAAGGTGCGGATAAGCTCGCGAACATCGCGTGGATCGTCCGTCGCACGGGCGCCCCGGTCCTCTGTGATGCGCTCGCGTATTTCGATTGCTCGCTGTACGGCCACCATCCGGCCGGCGACCATGAGTTGGTGCTCGGCCGCGTCGTCGACGGCGCGATCCTGAGCCCGGACGCCGCCCCGCTTGATTACGCGAGCACGGGAGACCTCGACGGAAGCGAGCGTCTGTTCCCCGATATCTTCGAGAGTTTGTGAAAAAACCCGTCCCGAGCGCAGGAGATTCTCACGCATCCAATGTTACACAAACCGACTTCAACCAATCTAGAAGTCCCTTCTCCCTCAGGGAGAAGGCTAGGATGAGGGGATCAAATCACACGTTCGTCGATGATTTTGATCCCCTCACCCCAACCCTCTCCCGGAGGGAGAGGGAGAAAAGGCACCGCCTGTCCCGAAGCGACAGGAACCTTGGAGATGTACCGAAATTTCAAATAGGTTTGGTTAGGTGCTTTCACAAACTCTCAGTACTCGGGCTTGGGCAGCCGGGCCGCGAGCGCGTCCCAGAGGATGGTGAGGCCGGGCAGCGCCCGGATCGGCGTCTCGCCGGCGAGCTCCTGGACGTCGGGCTTGCCGTATTCGGCGCCCACAAAGCCGGTAGACGGTGAGTACCTGATCCGTGGGATGTACGAGCCAGTACTCCTGGAGGCCGCGCCTTTCGTAGACGCGACGCTTATTTATCTGATCGTGCCCCGCGGTCGCAGGCGACAGCACCTCGACCACGAAGTCGGGCGCGCCGCGCACACCGCGCTCGCCGATCTTGCGCTCATCGCAGACCACCAGCACGTCGGGTTGTACCACGGTATCGATGTCTTCGTCGGCCTCATCGGCCTTGGGCAGGCGGACGTCCACGGGCAAGATAAACACCCGGCACGGTTTTCCCTCCAAGGCGTTCTCGATCTGCCGGAAGTTCTCCCCGGCGATGTCCTGATGGTGGACCGTCGGTGCGGGTGCCATGAGATAGGCGACGCCATCGATCAACTCATAGCGCACGTCCTCCGGCCAGCCCAGATAGTCGGCGTAGCTGTGTCGGTCGTGATCCTTGAGCGTTAGCGCCATTCGAGGTGGTCCGCAGTCGGTCCGATTATTCTTGCGCGTGGCCGGTCCCATGTCCATGCGCTGGCCCTTCGCCTGCGCACGATCCATCCATGACCTCCATCATGGGACGTATTGTATTATGGACATGCCAAGAGTCTTTTCATACCTGCGGTTCTCTGCCGACATGCAGTCTGGCGGTGACAGCATCCGCCGGCAGGGACAGCTCGCTCGCGACTACTGCGACAAGAATGGCCTGGTACTCGATGAGTCGCTCTCCTTTCGAGCCCTTGGTAGTTCAGCGTTCCGGAATGAACACGCGGTGCGCCGTGAAGGTGGGAGAAAAAATCAACGTTGGTTTAACGAAAGTGGGCTATCCACTTTAAGCAAGTACCCACAACATTATGTGTACACCATTGGCCCTCGCCCGATTCAATTAAGGAGCGTCTCCACAAGGAGTCACAGGCCTCGGGGCGTCTGTACTTATTCCGCTCAAAGTCATGGAGCTCAGGTAATTTCGTCTCCGCATCATAACAGGCTTGGAGCATTTGCTCAGGTGTGACTCGCGCGGTCGTAAGATCGGCCATGGCAAGATTCGTCATCGTTAGATCTGCTTGGGTAAGGTTGGCTCCACGAAGATCAGCACCGAGAAAGTTGGCATTGCTCAAAGTGGCCGACTCCAGATCGGCTCTTCGAAGGTCGGCCCGTACGAAAGCAGCGCCGGTTAGATCCGCACGCCGCAGATCGGCCTTTGCGAGAAAGGCGCCGGTGGCGCGCGCGTTTCTGAGGTTAGCCGCTTCCATCGTTGCAGGCTTTACCTGGCGCAGCTCACTGTCTTCTTTTTTCGGATCCCCGGTCCAAGCTGCCGGTTTAGCCGAGACGTCGGCATTCTCGAAATCAGCATTCCAGTTCGGAATTTGTCCTTGAACGGACGCATACATTACGACAAAACAAAGCAGGAATAGTAAGACCGTTATAAATACTCCATCCCAACGCATCGAGCGCAGTGTTTGCCGCACAGAACAAAAAGGAGCTTGCCGCGCCGAGGACAACGCCGAGACAGCCCGACGGTACATATAGACACTTAAGGCTACCGAACCTACGAACAAAACAATATGCTCGGTTGCCCAAATCCAGTTGTGTGCTCTGAGATAACGGACCCAGAGTAGAAATAATGTCAGAGGAACTATCCACCATGCCAGGAGGGAGGATACGACTGCTTGTATGTACGAGAGGAATGTTCGCTCCTTCAATAGAGTGAAATGAGATTGTACGAGCCCTAGAAACAGCCAAGGATCTGCCGCCTTGTCCACGTGGCGTCCATCCGGAAGGACCGCAGGGAGTGTCCCGAGCCTCTCCCAAATATTTTGCATGCAAAGGTGAAAATATACATACAAACCGAAAAGAATAAATGGCGCAACAATGTAGAAGCCCAAAATTGGAATTTGAGTTCCAATGATCGGCAGCGGGGTAGAAGAGGAATTTGCGATGAGGACAGAATCGGTGGTGGTTCCCAAGGTCAGAGCCGTGTAGACGCAGCCGACCAGCGTAGCCAAAAAAACGGTTCTAGCGTCCGTGCAAGCTTTCTCGATGGTTTCGAGCGCGTAGAAGCTTTTAATTTCGTCGGGCAGTTTCGCTCCTGGAACCGAAGCTCCGGAAAGCTGATCCCCATAAAATCCTTCCATTGTACATAAATCTGCATCCTGCAGTTCGGCGTCCCTGAAATTCGCGCCCGCTACCTTCGCGCGGGCCAATATCGCGCCGACGAGCACGGCGCCTCCGAAGTCTGCGCCTGTTAGGTTGGTTTCAGTCAGGTTTGTTTTTTTGAGTCTTGCGCCCCCCAAGTTAGCCTTCTGAAGGTCTGCGGCAAGCAGAATGCTACCGCTTAGATTAGCTCCCTGAAGATTGGTTTCAGTTAGGATGGCACTCCTGAGATCAACAATTTCATTCGGCCGACTAGCAAAATTTATTCCTGAGAGTTCAGCCTTGGTCAGATCGACCTTTTCGAGGCTGGGAATAGAGTCACCCTTGGACCTATGTTTGTTCCATTCAACGACACCAGTTGCCCCGGCTTTGAGGAGAGATAACGCTTCCTTAACATCCATTTCAGCCCTGGTCAGATCAACATTTTCGAGGCTGGGAATACAGTCGCGCTCGCGCTGTTCGATCCATTTAACGACAGCAGTTGCCCTGGCTTTGAGGAGAGATAACGCTGCCTTAACATCAATTTCAAATTAGCCCGCGAGGTCGATTTCTAGCGGGCTTCTCGAACTCGTATCGGTAACGAATTCCAACTTTCTTTTCTGGACACCCTTGGTCCCGCTCAAACTAAACTCGTGCGGTCCCGCCGGGACCATGATTACCGCCTTTGTCTTGCCTGCCACCTGTCCATCAACAACCACCTCGCGATTTTCTGGACCCGAGACAATTACGTATTCCACGAGCGCTTTCTCCTCCTAGCGGATATTGCACAAGTCTAGCCCGTTTACCCCGGCTCGGTCAACTTCAAACCCCTAACCATTCATGCCCGGTCGAGCTCGCGCGTCCGGTAGACAAGCCCGAGGTTGCCGTACTGGCTGGCCATGCCCTCCTGGCGGCCGAGCTTCTCCTCGATCGCCAGCGCCTTCTTGAGCATCTCCTCGGCTCGGTCGAGCTCGCCCCGCGCGCCGTCGCCGGACCCCCAGCCCTGCCCTTGTATGTTGCTTCATGGCTTGGAGCCAGACACGATGATGAGCGGTGGAGCTTGTGAGCAACAGGGCATGCGGGGAGACCCCCGGCCTAGCGCAGGAGGGTCAGGGTGGGGGTGACGCGCCTAAGCGGGCGGGCACCCGCCGAGTTTCCCATCGGCCCGCCGCACAGGCAATCGTGCCGCGCCAGCGCCTATGCTACAGTTCGCGCCGCCGCGGAGCCCGACCGGGGGTCCGGGTCGCGAGAGGGGAGGGGGGATGAGGATTCTGA
>Ga0136632_10000414_pt1 | contig 12394 bp, 14 predicted proteins | sample AntDrymUQ6112106_2_FD_104670 | JGI IMG/M metagenome (GOLD analysis project Ga0136632, IMG submission 104670) | Polar desert sand microbial communities from Dry Valleys, Antarctica - metaG UQ611 (21.06) | ecosystem: Environmental > Terrestrial > Soil > Desert | place: Antarctica: Dry Valley...
CTCCGTGGCGACTTCGATCATCGGTGTGATCGTGACTTGATCGAAAACATGCCAGGCGCCATAGGCAGCACCCCGTCTCCGCAAGGGAAGAATGCGGGGCTTCTGGCGCTACTATATTTCTCGTTGGCCGAACGGAACCTTGCGCTCGGCAAAACCCTCTTCAAGAGAACCTGACATGAACCGCCGAGAACGCGTGTTCTCGGGAGTCTGTTTACGAGACACTGCACGAAACCTCCGAGACGCATCGAGAACAGAGAAAGATTCGACATAACCAGGATAGCTTTCGTCGGCGCCGGCAGCGTCGTCTTCACCAAGAACCTGCTCACAGATATCTTGAAGTTCCCGGAGCTTCGCGGGGCTGCCATCGCTCTGCATTACATTGACGCCGAACGCCTCGAAACCGCCGGGATGATGGCTCGCTGGGTCTCCGATCAACTCGGTGGCGAGGCCGTCGTCGAGGAGCATCTCGATCGGAGGGCGGCGCTGGACGGGGCTGACCTCGTGGTGAACATGGTCCAGGTCGGAGCTGGGCTGAGGTGGTGCGCGACGCCCCTGGCGTCAGGCTCGCCGCCGTCGCCGACCCTGAACCAGAGTCGCGCCGAAGCGCGAGCGGAGTACCAGGATACGATACTCTGGAGCAGGCGCTCGCGGTTGTCGAGTGCGGTGTCGTGCTCGTCGCCTCGCCGCCGTGCTAGGCTGCGCACGGTCCATCGAGCGCGGCGCGTGGACGTCGCAAAGCGCCGAAAAATAGCAAGCGAAGGGAGGTTGCATGTTGGATGTGGTAATGATCTTCGCCGGATGGACGGCACGAAGCGCGGCGCCGGTCTTCGAGAACGGAGGGACATAGCATTGGCTGACACGCCGCGCGTCACGGTCTGGAACGAGTACCGGCACGAGAGAGCCGAAGAGGAGGTGGCGAAGGTCTACCCTGAAGGCATCCACGGCGCGCTCTCCTCGGCCCTGGAAGGCAGGGGATTGGAAGTTCGGACTGCCACGCTGGATGATCCGGACAACGGCCTCTCCCAAGGGGTTCTGGACTCTACGGACGTGCTCCTCTGGTGGGGCCACATCGCGCACGAGGAAGTCTCTGATAAGGTCGTCGAGCGGGTACACGAGCGTGTTCTCGGGGGCATGGGCCTGATCGTGCTCCACTCCGGCCACTTCTCGAAAATCTTCAAGAAACTCATGGGCACGACCTGCAACCTGAAGTGGCGCCACGATGATAAGGAGCGGATCTGGGTCGTCGCGTCGGGACATCCCATAGCGGAGGGTCTGGGCGAGTACATCGAACTGGAAGAGGAGATGTACGGCGAGCCCTTCGACGTGCCGGAGCCGGACGAGCTGGTGTTCGTGAGCTGGTTCGGCGGGGGAGAAGTCTTCCGCAGTGGCCTCTGCTACCGGAGGGGACGCGGCAGGGTCTTCTACTTCCGCCCCGGCCACGAGGGGAACCCCTCGTACCACAACCCCGACGTGCTGCGCGTCATATACAACGCCGTCCGCTGGGCCGCCCCGACACCGGGCGCGACGCCCGCGCACGGCAACACGGAACCGCTGCAATAGGATCAAGAAAGGGTTGCGTTTGCAGACCGAGAGAGAGCATTTCGAGCCGTTGCGCGCTGGAGTCGTTGGTCTCGGCTGGGCCGGAGAGCAGCATCTCAAGAACTACCTCAGGATGCCGAACGTCGAGGTCGTTGCGCTCGCCGGATTGGAGGGGGAGAGGCTACGAGACCTCGGGGTGCGCTATGGCGTCTCCGGGTTGCATGAGAGGTGGGAGGATCTCGTCGCCCGTGACGATCTGGACATCGTGAGCGTGGCCGTGCCGAACCACCTGCACGCCCCGGTCTCCATCGCCGCCCTCGATGGTGGCAGGCACGTCCTGTGCGAGAAACCGCTCGCGCGGACGGGGGCGGAGGCCGAGAGGATCGTGGATTCCGCGAGGAAGGCTGGGCGCGTACTGGAGATCGCCTTCACCCAGCGCGAGCGCGGGGACGTGCAGGCGCTCAAGCGTCACGTCGAGGAGGGGAACCTGGGTAGGATCTACCACGCCAAAGCGACCTGGATGCGCCGCGACGGCATCCCCGGCATGGGGAGCTGGTTCACGAGCAAGGAGATGGCTGGCGGCGGCCCGCTCATAGACCTGGGCGTACACATGATCGACATGGCCCTCTACCTCATGGACGAGCCCGAAGCCGAGAGCGTGAGCTGCGCCACCTACGCCGAACTCGGCCCCCAGGGACGCGGCAGCCGAGGCTCGGACGACGACGGTACCAAGACGATAGTCGGTGACGCCTACGAGGTCGAAGACCTGGCAACGGCATTCATCCGGCTCTCTGGCGGCGCGACGCTGAACCTGGAGGCCGGTTGGGCCGCCTACCGCGACTCCAGCGACGACTTCGGCGTCACGCTCTATGGCACCGACGGGGGAGCCGAGATGAAGGTTAGGAATTACGGGACCAGCGACACCGTGCGCATCTACACGGACGTGGCGGGCGTACCAGCCGTGGTCGCGCCGGAGATAAGACCGCGCGAAGGACACCTGGGCGTCGTGCGGCGCTTCGTCGAGACTATACGTAGCGGAGACTGGAAGGGCCACGACGGAGGGGATGGCCTGCGTCGCGCCCGCATCATAGACGCCTGCTACGCCTCCGCCCTCGAAAACCGGGAAGTCTCTCTGCGGAAGATGGCCGATGGACGAAGATAAAGTCGAGAGGTACTGGCTGGCGTACCTGGATACGCTTCCAGAGGATTCATCCGCGTGGGATGAGCACTACGAGGCGGAGCGGTTCGGCGACGACTCCGGGATGGCGGATGAGCTGGGAACCCTCGTCGCGAGCGGAACGAAGACCGCCACCTGTTCCGCGCTCTGGGAGTACGAAGCCGAAGGAGAGCGGGTCCCGGAGTCCGGTCAAAAGACCATCATCCTCGACGGAAGTGATCATCCACTGTGCATCATCGAGACGACCGAAGTGGAGGTGCGACCGTATGAAGAGGTAGATGCGCGTTTCGCCCACGAAGAAGGCGAGGGCGACCGCTCACTCGAATACTGGCGAGAGGCGCACTGGAACTTCTTCTCGCGCACGCTGCCGAAGATAGGCAGAAAACCCAGCCTCGATATGCTGCTCGTGTGCGAACGGTTCCGGGTCATCCACGAGTGATGCAGAATCCGGGTGAAGAGTTCCATCGCTCGCGGATGCGGGATCTCAGAGCATAGAAGTGTAAACTGGCGCGGCAGAGCGGCCATGAGGGGGCATGACGATGCAATTTCCTGAAGACTTTCTGTGGGGCACGGCGACGGCGTCGTACCAGGTCGAGGGCGCGGTGGAAGAGGACGGGCGGGGCGCATCCATCTGGGACACGTTCTCCCATGCGCCCGGCAAGGTCTACCGGGGCGACACCGGCGATGTCGCCTGCGACCAGTACCATCGTCTCGAAGAAGACCTCGACCTCATGGCGGAACTCGGCCTGAAAGCGTACCGCTTCTCTGTGGCGTGGCCTCGTATCCAGCCGGAGGGAAGTGGCCCGGCCAACCAGAAGGGCCTGGATTTCTACCGGCGGATGGTGGACGGACTTCGTGAGCGTTCCATCGAGCCAATGCTCACGCTCTACCACTGGGACCTGCCGCAGGCACTCGAAGACAGGGGCGGATGGACGAGCCGCGAGACGAGCGAACGCTATGCTGAGTACGCCGGAATACTGTATGAGGCTCTGTCTGACTCAGTACCCTATTGGATCACGCTGAACGAGCCCTGGGTAGCCTCGTGGATGGGTCACGCTTACGGCATTCACGCGCCGGGAAAGATGGACTCAGCGGACGCGCTGGCCGCCGCCCATCATCTCCTTCTCGGTCACGGCCTCGCCCTCGAACGGCTGCGATCCGCGGGTGCAGACAACCAGATCGGGGTCACCCTCAACCTGCATCCCGCGCATCCGGCCCGCGACCGCGAACCCGATGTGGAAGCAGCCCGGCGGGTGGACGGTCAGGCCAACCGGCTGTACCTGGACCCACTGTTCCGCGGCGAGTACCCAGAGGACATCATCTCCTACTACCGCGAGCGCGGCGTGGACGGGCCGCCAGTGGAGGATGGAGACATGGAGATCATCTCCAGTCCCGTGGACTTCCTCGGCGTCAACTATTACTTCCGCCACCATGTCAGGGACGCGCCGGATGAAGTCCTGTCGAAGACGCCCTTCTCCGACCTCGCGGCCAGGCCCATCATCCCGCATCTCGCGGAGAAGACCGCGATGGGCTGGCCCGTCGAGCCGGATGGGCTGACGGAGATGCTCGTCCGGCTCAAGGACGAGTACACTGAAATCCCCATCTACGTCACCGAAAATGGTCGCGCCGTCCACGACTACGTTGACCCCGAGGGCAACGTCAAAGACGAGGAGCGCATCTCCTATCTTGATTCGCACTTTCGGGCGGTGAATGCTGCGATGGAGCGGGGCGTGGACCTGCGCGGGTACATGGTGTGGTCGTTTCTGGACAACTTCGAGTGGGCCGAAGGGTACTCCAAGCGGTTCGGGATCGTGTACGTGGACTACCCAACGCAGCGGCGTATTCCGAAGGCGAGCGCCCGCTGGTACAAAGAAGTCATCGAGCGCAATGGACTCGAAGATTAGAGAGGAAAAGCTATGAAATACCGACAATTAGGCGAGACTGGCATGAGGGTATCGGAGATCAGCCTCGGCACCTGGGCGTTCGGGAGCGAGTGGGGCGATGTGCCGGACGAAGACTCCTACGCCACCCTGAACCGCGCCGTGGACCTCGGCGTCAACTTGCTCGATACCGCCGATGTATATGGCGACGGTCGCAGCGAGAAGCTGATCGGGCGTCTGTTAAAAGACCGTCCGGGCGACGAACTATTCGTCGCCACAAAAGCGGGCCGGCGCCTCGATCCGCATACGGCGGAAGGCTACAACCACGAGAACATCTCCGCGTTCGTGGAGCGGAGTTTGGAAAACTTGGATGTCGAGGCTCTGGATCTCCTGCAACTGCATTGTCCGCCGACGGAGGCGTATCGTCAGGACGATACTTTCGAGGCGCTGGACCGGCTCGTTCGGGATGGGAAGATCAAGCATTTCGGGGTCAGCGTGGAGAAGGTCGAGGAGGCGCGGATGGCGCTTGAGTATCCTGGCGTTGCGACCGTCCAGATCATCTTCAACCTCTTCCGCCAGAAACCAGCCGAAGATTTCTTCCCGCTAGCTGAGGAAAAGAACATAGGAATCCTCGCCCGAGTCCCGTTAGCCAGCGGTCTCCTCTCCGGCAAGATGAACGCGGGCCGCGAGTTCCCGAATAACGATCATCGCAACTTCAACCGCGAGGGGGCCGCTTTCGACAAGGGTGAGACCTTCGCTGGCGTCCCCTTCGGGCAGGGCCTCGAAGCAGCCGAAGAGTTGAAGAAACTCGTCCCCGAGGGCTACACGCTGGCGCAGTTCGCCTTGCGTTGGATCCTGATGCACCCCGCCGTCTCCTGCGCCATCCCCGGCGCCAAGCGTCCCTCCCAGGCCGAAGACAACTTGGCCGCCGACGAAATGCCCCCGCTCTCCGGCGAGAAGATGGATCGCGCACGCGAGATCTACGACTCCGCCATCCGTCCGGAAGTCCATCACAACTGGTAGGAGGGCAAAATGGCTGAAGCGAAACCGAAGGTTCTCCTGACGGGCGCGACCGGATACATAGCCGGCCAGTTGCTGCTAGCCTTCCGCGAACGCTACGACCTCCGGCTCCTCGACGTGCGCAATGAGGATGGCTCCGGGCAAAGGGTCGAGGGCGTCGAGGTGGTGGATCTCCTCTCGGATACAGACGCTGACCTCGAACCACTCTTCGATTGGGCGGACGTGGTGGTCCATTGCGGCCACCTCAAACCGGAGGGAGATGACCTCGCCTCGCACTATGAGGGCGAGCGGCGCAACCTGGACATGATGCACCGCGTCTACCGGCTCTCGATGGAGAACGGAGCGAACCGGGTAGTCGCCGCCAGCACCAACCAGGCCGCCAAATGGTACGAGCAGCCATACTACGCCGGTCTCAAGGACCGTGTCAGCCCGGAGGACTATCCGCGCCCTGACGGATTCTACGGATGGGCGAAGGCCGCCTGGGAGCCGCTCGGGTTCCTGTACGCCTGCGGGTCGTTGGGCCGCAAGCTGGAGGTCGTCCAAATCCGGATAGTCGTCCCGCGTCAGATAGATGCCGACGATTTCGTGGACGAGCCGCCCGAACGCTACGTCCGCGAGTTGGCCGGCTACATCAGCGAGCGAGACATGCAACAGCTATTTTGCAAATCCGTGGAGACGCCGGACATCGAGGACGAGCATGGCGTCCCGTTCCACATCTTCTACGGCGTCTCGGACAACGCACGCAAATTCTGGAGCATCACCAATGCGCGGAAGGTTATCGGCTACGCGCCCCAGGACGACTCCGAAGCTATCTTCGCAGAAGATATAGTTCGGCTTCTTCATCGCCGGAAAAATTCTGATTGACGGCGGTCTTCGTGAAGGCGTTCTATCGCGCCGGATAGAGGAGGCAGTTTCATGACCGGCATCATCCGTACCCGGCCTGTCGCGGTGGATACCGCCAGGAGTACCAAAGCCCGCCGGCGGCCCTTGCCGCTCGACGCCGCGCACCTCTCGGCTGATTTCTGGGAGACAGCCGCATATGGTGGCGAGCATATCTTGCTGCATTCGGGCATACTAACGTTCGGGTAGGCGGGACTAGGCATGGCAATGGGGGAAGGAACGATTTGGCAAAGATCAAGGTAGACCTCGAACGTGAGATCGGCACGCTTGACCGTCGGGTCTTCGGCGGCTTTATCGAACACCTCGGGCGGTGCATCTACGGTGGTATCTTCGATGAGGGCTCTGGTCTTAGCGACGAGCATGGCTACCGCCAGGACGTGCTGGATGCCCTGCGTCCGCTCCGTATGCCGGTCTTGCGCTGGCCCGGTGGCAACTTCGTCTCCGGCTATCACTGGACCGATGGGATCGGGCCTCGCGACGAGCGTCCGGGGAGGAACAACCTGGCTTGGCGCTCCGAGGAGTCCAACCGCTTCGGGACGGATGAGTTCATCGAATACTGCCGGACGCTCGGCACGGAGCCGTACATCTGCGTGAATATGGGGACCGGCACGATGGACGAGGCCGCCGCGTGGGTCGAGTACTGCAACGGCACAGGCGACACTACTCCTCGCTCGCCTACCTGCGGCGCTTCCCTTAGACTTTCTGAAGGTGGATCGCTCCTTCGTCAACGGGTTGGGCGCGGATGACTCGGGCGCCATTGTGGAGACCATGATCTCACTCTCCCGCGCCCTGGGACTTAGGGTGGTCGCCGAGGGCATCGAGACCTGCGAACAACTCGACTACCTCAAGTACCTGGACTGCGACCTCGGCCAGGGCTTTTTCCTCAGCCACCCGCTGCGCGCCGCGGACGCCGCCGGGATCCTGGCGTCCGCCCACGCGAAAGCGTAGCCACCGTTCACCGCCGGAGCCATCGCGGAGGGGACGATTTGCTCCACGATGACGGATACGAGCCGTCGAGCCGTCGCGCTGGCTCAGTGCCCACCCCCGAGTCCCTGACCACGGGCCGCGACGCGCGGGATCACTATGAACACGTTATCCTCGGGGCCGGGTGCGCTGGTCTCAGCCTTTGCTACTACCTGCTGGAGTGCGGCGTCAGGGACTCTATTCTGATCGTGGACCGCAGGAATAGTTTCGAGGATGACCGTACCTGGTGCTTCTGGGACGTGGAGGAGACACCTTTCTCGGGACTTGGGATCCAAAGCTGGAACTCCTGGCGGTTCCGGGCCGGAGATCACGAAATCGTCCAGACCTCCGCAGAATATCCATACCTGTGCCTGACCGGCGCTGATTTTTACGAAAACGTCCTCGAACGTATCGCCGCCCACGATAACGTGACACTCCGGCTCGGGGAAGAGATCAACGGCTACCAGGAGTCACCGGATGCAACGCAAGTCGAGACCTCTGGGGGATCTTATTTCTGCCGCTACCTGTTCGACGCCCGCGGGTTGCCGCCCGGATCATCGGCGGCGTTGGAGGCCCGGCGGCGGTCTACATGGGTGCCGCAGAAGTTCCTCGGCCTCCGGTTGCGTACCCGCGAGCCGGTCTTCGATCCCGGCTCGTGTACCCTGATGGACTTCTCGGTGAGCCAGGCGCGGGGGCTGCGCTTCGCCTACGTGCTGCCGTTCGGGGCGAAGGAGGCGCTCGTCGAGAACGTTTATCTCTCGGAGGCGGAGGTCTCGACGGAAGAGCACCGGACGGAGATCTCTAACTACCTGCGTGACCAGTATGGGCTCTCCGCCGCCGACTACGTGGTTGACGGCGAGGAGCGCGGCTACGTCCCGATGACAGACCATCCGTTCCCGAGGCGGATCGGAGAGAGGACCTATGCGGTCGGGATGCTTGGAGGCGAGACCCGCCCCTCGACCGGATATACGTTCCTTCGCATCCAACGCTACTGCCGGTCCCTGGCGCGGAGCATTTTCAACGGGCGTGAGGCTCCAACCCGGACTTCCCCCCGCCGCCTCGACTTGCTCGACGGCATCTTCCTACGCTTCATGCGCGAACGCCCCGAGCAATGTCCCGAGGTATACCGTCGCATGTTCTCCAGCGTCGCGCCCGCCACGCTCGTTCGCTTCCTGACCGAGAAGAGCACCCCGCTGGACGAACTGCGCCTCATAACGGCCCTCCCGAAGACGCCGTTCATATGGATCTCCGCTCGCATGTTCCTCGATGCCCGCCCGAAGCGCGGAAAGTAAGGTGCGCGGCAAGACGGATGATGGACTTCGGGTCTCGCCCGGCGCCCGACAAACGCTTCGGCGAATCGCCATCCTGCCTTCCTGGCTAGCGACCGCCGCCCTGCTTCTGTTCTTCGCCACCGGGTTCGATGTGCCGGAAGCGTGGCAGTATCTGCCGTTCGCCGTGAGTCTCGTCTTCCTCGGGCTGCCGCACGGGGCGGTGGACCATCTGGTTCCGGCGAGGCTCTCTGGCCGCGGTGCCTCACTCCGATCCATGCTCGGAGTGGTCGCGTTGTATGCGATCCTCGTATCCGGCGGCCTCGCGTTGTGGTTCGCCGCTCCGGCGGTGGCCTTCGTTCTCTTCATCGCCGTCACTTGGTTCCACTGGGGACAGGGGGATCTCTACTCCCTCCGCGCCCTCCTCGGCGCCCGTCATCTGAACCACCAGTTCTCCCGCGCTCTCGCCGTCTTCGTCCGGGGCGGCCTCCCGATGCTGGTCCCGCTAATCGCATTTCCCGAGGTATATGAAAGCGTCGCCCAGAACGCCGCCGGGCTGTTCGAGGACTCCGCAGACAGGTCGTTCCTCTTCGGACCAGCGTTCGGGATATCCGCTGGCGCGGTGTTCGCCGCCGCTACGTTGCTCTCGCTGGCTATGGGATACCGGCGCTCTGGCTTTGACCGTGGCCCGTGGTTCGTGGATGCGGGCGAGACTTTGCTTCTGATGGCGTACTTCGCCGTCGTGCCACCCATCTTGGCAGTGGGCGCGTACTTCTGCCTGTGGCACGCGCCCCGTCACATAGCGCGTCTGATGTTGCTTGACGAGCCCTCGTCCTCCGCTCTGGAACGCGGATATGCGGTGTTCGCCGTCCGGGCTTTCGTTCGGGACTCGGCCCCGCTCACGCTCGCCGCGCTCTGCCTGCTCGTTGGGTTGTATTTTCTGCTGCCGGAACCGGCGCGAGGACCGGGCGCTTTGCTGGGCGTTTATCTCGTCCTGATCTCCGTTCTCACCCCGCCGCACGTCGCCATCGTCTCCCTGATGGACCGCCGACAGGGACTCTGGCGATAAGCCGAGCCGGGTTTAGCGTACTTCCGGCGAGGGTAAACAGTCCCTTCGAGCTTACGCAAGGAAATCCGATCCAGGAGGAACAGATGCCGCAGCGCGTGGAAGGAAGCATAGAGGTAGAGGCTTCGGTCCAGGAGGTCTACGACTACTGGAAATCGCTTGAGAACCTGCCGCGGTTCATGACCAACATCGAGGAGGTGCGCTCGACGGGCCCGGACATGACTCATTGGACGGTCAAAGGTCCTCTCGGCGCGAAGCTAGAGTTCGATGCTCGCACGACGCAGAACGACCCGAATGACGCCATAGCCTGGAACACCGAGAACGGGGACGTGGAGACCTCGGGGCAGGTGCGTTTCAAGGAAGCTGGTTCGGGGCGCACACGGGTCGAGGTGCAGATGAACTATTGGGACCCGCCGGGCGGGAAGACCGGTGAGATCGCCTCTCGCGTCGTCTCCAATCCGCAGGTGATGATGCAGCAGGATCTCCAGAATTTCAAAGACATCATGGAAGGCACCGCGACGGAAGAGGAGATCCAGGACCGCCCCGCCGTCGCCACCGCCCAGAGCAGCGTCGTCGCCTTCCTTACCTCCGGCGCCGGACTACTCCTCCTCGGCGGCGGCCTCCTCCTCTGGCTGCTCCTCCGCCGCAGCGGAAACTCCAGGAAGAAGTCCCGCATCATCTTCGAGTTCTAGCGACCGCGACAGAGCAAACACAGCGAAACGGGATGCTCCGGCGTCCCGTTTCCTGTATCTAAACCAGTTCATCCACCTTCGCCGCGAAGACGAAATCGCTCTCGGTGAGGCCGTCTATCTTGTGGGTGAAGACCGTGACCTCCGCCTTCCCCCAGCCGAAAGATATGTCGGGGTGATGGCTCTGCTCCTCGGCTATCTCGCCCACCCGGTTCACGAATTCCAGCGTCTCCCGGAAGTTGCGGAACCGGAACTCCTTCCTCAAATGATGCTCTCGGACAACCTCCCATTCCGGGATCTGACCGGAAAGCCCTTCCAGTTCCGCGCCCTTCAAGGGTGGTGTGTATCCCCGGCACGGAACACAGGTCTTGCTTGCTAGTTCGGTCATGCCTCCGCTCCTTTCTACCTGGCCGCGACGTACTGCTTCTGGTATAGCTCCATCGCGCGCCGGACGGTATCTATGGCTTCTTCAGGGCCGGACATGCCGCCGACGTTCACTTCTTTATCCTCCAGTTTCTTGTAGTCCTGGAAGAAGCGTTGCAGTTCGTTGACACGATGGTCGGGCAGTTCGCCGTGGTGCTCGAAGGCCATGTATTCGGGGTCATCGAGGTTGATGCAGATGATCTTCTCGTCGTTCTCGCCGTCGTCCACCATCGCCATCATCCCGATGGGACGCGCCCGCAGCAGGCTCAAGGGCTGGACCGGCTCCTGCATCAAAACCAGCACGTCCAGCGGGTCCTCATCGTCACCTAAAGTTTGCGGGATGAAGCCGTAATTGGCGGGGTAGATGACGGACGAGTACAGGATGCGGTCTACCTTCAGGAGGCCGGTCTCCTTGTCCAGTTCGTACTTCACTTTGGAACCTTTGGAGATCTCGACCACCACGCTGAACTCCTCGGGGGCCGCCTCTCCAGGGGATACGTCGTGCCAGGGATGGGTCATCGAGGCTCTTCTCCGATCTTTGATTTTCGTTGACCGGGCCTATCATCGCCCATAAGATGGTCCCCCGTCCGGGTAGCCGGGAAACGTGGACTTCGATGAAAGGCACGAGCATGGAGGATGCGTCCGCCTTCATAGGCGTGGATATCGGGACGACGAGCGTGAAGGTCGTCGCCTTCGACCGGAGCGGGGAGGTGCTTGCGGCGAAGGACAGAGAATATCCTCTGCGTTCTCCGCGCAGTGGATGGGCCGAGCAAGACCCGGAGGAGATACTAAACGCTCTCCTCGATTCTCTGGCCGACGTGACGCATACGTTGAAGGAGCGTGGCGTCCAGATTAAATGCGTCTCCTTTAGCGCGGCGATGCACAGCCTGATGGCCCTCGATGGCGAGGGCCGTCCCATCACGCCGTCCATCATTTGGGCTGACAACCGTGCCTCGGGGCAGGCGCGAAGAATCCGGGATGAGATGGACGGCCTCGCCATTCATCGCCGCACGGGAACCCCCATCCACCCGATGTCGCCCCTGCCGAAGCTCCTGTGGTTCCGGGAGGAGGACCCTGATACTTTCCGATCCGCGGCCCGCTGGGTCTCGGTCAAGGAGTACGTGTTCCTTCGGCTGTTTGGGGAGTACGTGGTGGATCATTCCATAGCCAGCGCGACCGGGCTATTTGGTCTGGAGAGCGGCGAGTGGGACGAAGGCGCGCTCCACATCGCCGGTGTCCCGCCGGAGAAGCTGTCCCGTCCGGTCCCGACTACTCATGCGATGGATGGACTGCGTTCTGAATACGCTGAGAGGCTTGGGTTGGGCTCCGAAACGCCATTCGTGGTGGGGGCGAATGATGGCGCTCTGGCGAATCTGGGGGTGGGTGCCGTGGACCCTGGGGTGGTCGCGGTCTCCATCGGGACCAGTGGGGCGGTGCGCTCCGTGGTCCAGCGGCCCGAGGTCGAGGAG
>Ga0136632_10000415_pt1 | contig 12392 bp, 13 predicted proteins | sample AntDrymUQ6112106_2_FD_104670 | JGI IMG/M metagenome (GOLD analysis project Ga0136632, IMG submission 104670) | Polar desert sand microbial communities from Dry Valleys, Antarctica - metaG UQ611 (21.06) | ecosystem: Environmental > Terrestrial > Soil > Desert | place: Antarctica: Dry Valley...
TATGTCAATTCGGCCATCCGCGACGAGATAACGCTGAGCGAGTTTGGCTGGCACATGACACAGGATCCGAACGACTTCGACCGCAAGGACTGGCGGCCCGCGGATTCGGCGCGGCGGTTTGAATGCGGCAGCCCGAACCTGCTTGGAGTGCATGCTTTGTCGGCCAGCTTGTCATTGCTGCACGAGATCGGCATGGCCGCTATCTCTAGAATAGTGTTGAATAATGCGAGTTATCTAACTGATAAAATCATACAACATCCTGATTTAGAGCTGCGCTCCCCGGCACATCCGGCGCACCAGTCTGGTATCGTGAGCTTCCGTCACCGCCGTCATCTGAGCGAAACCCTCTGCCGAAAGCTTCGCGCGGAGGGTGTCGTTTGCGCGATTCGCGGCGGCGCAATTCGGTTTTCACCTCACTTTTATACTCCGCGCAATCAACTTGACCGCGCCCTTGAATTGGCCACGGATCGCTAACGAGCGGCGCTTGCTTTTCAGCGAGCTAGACTAAACTTCGTGCTGTGGAACTAACGCAGCGCCACAACGACCTAGTAATGAGGGCACCATTGCTACTACCATTGAGATAAACGCGTAGACGAACCGGGTACTCAATTTAAGGCACGCGCTTTTCAGATTGTTCGGAGAACATATGATCACGGATCCGCAAGGACAATTTCTCGAATCGCTGACGGCTTTCACACAAGAGCACCGGGCGAAACATTGGGAAGGCGATTTCAGAGAGTTTCTACAGGACATTCTACCGCAACAGCCTGAGCGCTTTACGCGCAATAGTCACCAGTACCTTTGGAGTATGCTGCGCCGTACCGGGATCAAGGAACGGGAGAACGGCAACGATGCGCGGCCCCACGGTCTATTCACGGATGAGCTTTTCGGCATTACGGATGCGCTCGAACGCATCGCCGATTACTTCAAAGCCGCGAGTGCAGGCTCGGAGGTCGGGCGCCGTTTGTTACTGCTCTTAGGACCGCCGTCGGGTGGCAAGTCCACGATGGTGATCCTGTTGAAACGCGGCCTGGAAGAATATGGTCATACCGATGCCGGAGCGCTCTACGCCATCAAGGGATGTCCGGTCAATCAGAGCCCTCTTCATCTTATCCCGCACACGCTTCGAGGCAACTTCCGGGAGACCTATGGGGTAGAGATCACGGGGGAGCTCTGTCCGTTCTGCCGGGTTCGCCTCGCGGACGAGTTTGCCGGCGATTTCATGCGTTTCCCGGTCCAGCGTATCTTCATCTCGGAAGCCGGCCGAACCGGGATCGGGACCTATGCGCCCCATGATCCCACGACCGCGGATATCGCCGATTTGGTGGGCTCCGTCGACCTATCGAAGGTCAGTAGATTCGGCGACGAAGGTGATCCGCGCGCCTGGTCCTGGTCGGGCGCCGTCTATGCCGCCAGCCGCGGGATCTTGGAGATGATTGAGATTCTTAAAGTAAAGCGGGAATTTCTCTATCTGCTACTGACACTGACGCAAGAGAAGAACGTCAAGGTGTCCCGTTTCCCGTTGATTTACCTTGATGAAACCATTGTGGCGCACACCAACCTCGCGGAGTTTCAAAAATTCCTGCAGGAACGGGAAAATGAAGCCTTGTTGGATCGCATGGTCATCATCAAGGTGCCGTATACCGTGTCGTACCAAGATGAAAGCCGAATCTATACGAAGCTAATCTCTTCGACGCCCACCTTCCGGGAGGTGCATCTCGACCCCCATGCCCTTGATAGTGCCGCTATTTTTGCGGTCCTGACGCGTTTGCATAAATCCGAGCGCGAGGGTTTGGATCTCAGCAAGAAAGCGCGCCTCTACACCGGAGAACAGGTGGAAGGGGTGAGCCTGGCCGAAGTGGGCCGCATCCGCGCAGAGACGCCGGAAGAAGGCATGTCGGGCGTCAGTCCACGATTCGTGATCAACGCCCTCTCGAAAGCGATCACGAAAAGCGAGGCGCGCAGCCTGACCAGCATGGAAGTCCTGCTCGCATTGAAAGACGCGATCGAATCCGATGCCCGCATGGACGCCAAGCAGAAACGTCAGTGGTTGGATTTTTTGGTGGCTGCGCGCAAGGATTTTTACAACCGCTGGGTCAAGGAAGACGTGCACAAAGCGTTGTTTGCCTCCTTCGAACAAGAAGCGCAATCCTTGCTGGAGAAGTACCTCGATGAGGTGGAGGCGACGCTCGATCACCGTGAAATCACCGATCCGATCACGGGTGAAGGCAGATCGCCCGATGAACGGTTCCAGCGTGCCGTGGAAGAGAAGATTAATATCTCGGAATCCGGCAAGCTGTCCTTTCGTCAGGAGGTGGTGCGTAAGGCGATGGTCGCATATAAGCAAGGCGAAAAATTCACGCTCGACAGTCACGCGCGGCTTCACGAAGCGATCGAGCAGTATCTATTCGAGGAACGCCGCGACGTGCTCCGGCTTGTCACCTCGACCACCCGTCCGGACGAAGGTGCGAAGCAAAAGATATCGGCCGTACAACAACGCTTAGTTGACGAATACGGCTATGATGAGCACAGCGCTAAAGAAGCGTTGAATTACGTAACCACCTTGTTGTCTCAGGAATGAATGCGGAATAACGGCAAAGATTACACTACCAATGAACCAGACCGAGCACCGCGATCGAATCCCGCAATCCTCCAAGGACACGGAGTGGTACGATTTGTTTTCACGCGGTGCCCGCGACTGGCTGCGGCACAACGAAAAGATCCGCGACAGCGTCAAGCAACGCCTGCCCGAGCTGATTGCCGGTACCGATGTGATCTCCCGTCCCGATAACCGTACGCTACGAGTGCCCGTAAAGCTTTTAGAGCATTACCGCTTCCGCCTGAAGGACTCGGATCAAAGAAACGGCGTTGGGCAAGGGCAGCCGGGTAAAGTGAAGGCCGGAGACATCTTGCGGCCTGCGCGTGGACTCTTCGACAGCGCCGACAGGCAAGCGGGGAACGAACCGGGCGGCGTACAGTTGCTGCTCGAATTCAAGGTTGACGATATCGTCGATTGGCTCTGGGAGGAGCTTGAACTTCCGAACCTTGAGCCGCGGCCTGGGGAAACGCTGGTCGATGAGCAACTCGTACGCGAAGGCTGGGATCGGCGCGGCGCCCGCTCTCGTCTGGATAGGCGGCGCACCTTGAAAGAAGCGATAAAACGCCGCTCGGTCCAAGATGATGCGCCCGATTTCACCAATGAGGATCTGCGTTTTCGGCAACTCGCGAAACGCCAGAGGCCGGCAATGAATGCCGTTATCTTTTTTCTATTGGACGCCTCCTCAAGTATGGAGGAGGCTGACCGCAAGCTCGCCAAGGCTTTCTTCTTCTGGGTTCTGCAGGGTCTGAGGCGCCAATATTTGAATATAAGTACAGTATTTATCGCCCACACCGCGACCGCATGGGAGTTCTCCGAGGAGGAGTTCTTCAAAGTCACCGCCCAGGGCGGGACCCAGGCCTCGAGCGGTTTCGCTTTAGCGCTGGAAATACTGGAGAAGCGATTCCACCCGAGCCGTTATAACACGTATCTGTTCTACGCCTCTGACGGCGATAATTTTATCGAGGATCGCGAGCCATCGGAGGCGGCATTGGAGAAAGTAGCCGCGGCCGGAAATTTCGTCGGCTATGTCGAGATCGCGCAAACCTTGTCGGACGCCCTCGACACTCAGATGAGCGCCCTATTTCAGAATTTGCTAAACCGGGGGCTACGCGTCGGGAGCTATGTGGTTGGGGGGCAGGAAGATATCTGGCCCGGCATAAAAAAATTCTTCAACCACCAAGCGCAGCACGGCGCTCCCTAGCAACATGAAGCGCAATCCCTACTGCGGTCCATTGGAGCAACTCGCGCACGATCAGGGGCTTGATTTTTATCCCGTTGAGTTTGAGGTAGTACCCCCGAGCTTCATGATGGAGGTCGCTGTCTATGGATTTCCCGTGCGCATGCCGCACTGGTCCTTCGGGGTGCGGTACATCTATCAGTTGGTTCAGCATCGCATGGGACATTCAAAGATTTTCGAGGTGGTCTTCCCGGGAAATCCGGGACGCGCCTACCTCGCGAACACCAATACCATTCAGGAAAATGCCTTGGTGATCGCGCACGTGCTGGGACACGCGGATTTTTCAAAAAACAATCTTCTGTTTCAGCGTGCGCAAGAGCAAGCCGGGTATCATGTGGTCGAGCAAGCCGCAGCTCACGCGCTCCATATCGAGAACGCTGCTTCGGCCCATGGCCAAAAGCGGGTGGAAACGGTGCTCGATGCGGCGCTCGCACTGGAACAGCATATCGACGACAATCAAACCTTGTCGCGGCCGCCGTATCCGGTGCATGCCGCCGTCGAGGATCCGCCTCCCGCCGAGGGATTTCGAAAGCGATTCGCCTCGCTACCGGGCGAGGCCCTACGGAAGGTCAGCGGCCACGAGCATGTACACGCTCCCGTTCCCCCTTATCCCGAGTATGACCTACTGTGGTTTATCGCGCACTATGCCCCGGAGATGGAGGACTGGGAACGTGATATTTTTCTCGCCGTGCGCGAGGAATCGTTCTATTTCTATCCGGTATTTTCCTGTCAGATCATGAACGAAGGATGGGCGTCCTATTGGCATGCGCGTCTGCTCAGGGAAGCGCGTTTTCTGCCGAACGACCATTACATAGACGCGCTCCGGGCCCATTCCGACGTCGTTCGTCCCTTCGCCGGAGAACACGAGATCGCACTGCAGATCAATCCCTATCATCTCGGGTTCGTTCTGTGGGATCGCCTCGTCGAGGACCGCGGGTTGGATAAAGCCCGCAGGATTATGCGGGAAGAAGATGACTCTAGCTTCGTGCATAATTATCTTGACGAGGAGCTGGCAGCGGAGCTAGGACTGTTCAGTTATAGCGCTAAACGCTGCGGCGAGATCAAAGTCAATGATGCGGATATCAACGCCATCCGCGAACAAATCTTGTCCCCGCGGTATCATTTCGGAGCGCCGCGGATCGGAGTGGCGCAGTTACGGACCGACGGCACCTTGGATCTCAAGCACGACGCCATCGCGGACGGACGCGGACTCGATACCGAATACGCCCGCAAGGTGCTCGAATACGTCCACTGTGTTTGGCGCCGGCCCGTCGAGATGCACACGCTCGATGAGCGTAACAGGGAAACCGTCATTAAGGTTGGAATAAAAAGTCACTAAACAGATACCCCGTAGTCTTGCCGCGGGGACCATCGGCCCCTCCTCAAGTGCGAGCGGGGCTAACATGCAAAATGCGACCGGGAAATTTCCGCACCACGCTCTTGGTGGGCACACAAAAGGGTTTGTTTTGTATGCGCTCCGATCATCGCCGGGAACAGTGGGAAATGGATGGGCCCCACATCGTCGGCTACGAGATCACGCATGCCTGGCTGCATCCGAGAGCCCCGCGCCTCGGGTACGCGGCGGCAAACCATCCCGTCTGGGGCGCCCATGTATATCGCAGTACGGACGACGGTCGCAGTTGGCGCCCGTTGCCGGCTGTTCCTTGCCATAGCCCGGGTGAATACCGTTCAAGCCTCGATGCGGTTTGGTTTGTCGCAGCCGCTGATCGAGAAGATCCCGGGCGCCTGTATGCCGGGATCGATCCACCCGGTTTATTTTCAAGCGCCGATGGCGGTGAAAGCTGGGCCCCTCTAATGGGGCTCAACCGGCACCCGACGCGTCACACCTGGGAACCGGCCCGCGGCGGCTTCGCGGTCCACTCGATTTATAGCGATCCGAGTGACTCGAATTGCGTCTATGCCGCGGTCTCGGCCGGCGGCGCGTTTCGATCCGATGACAAGGGGATCACATGGATCCCGATCAACCGCGGCGTACGCGCGGAGAACATCCCACGCCCGCATCCGGAGACCGGCCATAACATTCACCGTTTGGTCGTGCACCCTACCCTACCCGGCCGCCTCTACCGCCAATGCTATAATGGCACTTATCGGAGCGATGATCGCGGCGCCAGCTGGATCGAGATCACCGCGGGTCTACCGAGCGATTTTGGCTATGCCATCGCGACCGCCCCGGAACATCCCGACGTGGTCTATGTGATCCCCGAGGACAATCACCATGTCCGCACCACGGCCGGCGCCAATCTGCGCGTCTATCGCAGCCGCGATGCCGGCGCCAGTTGGCAGGCCATGACACACGGCTTACCCCAGGAACATGTTTATGTCACCGTGCTGCGAGAAGCTTTGGCCACCGATGGTCTCGATCCCGGTGGGGTTTATTTCGGGACCTCCAGCGGACATCTGTTCGCGAGCCGCGATGCGGGCGATCACTGGACCCTGATTACGAGCTATTTGCCACGCGTCCTCTCCGTCCAGGTAAGCATCCATGCATAGATCGACGGGCGTTCGTATCTCGCTGGTCGATGCCCTCGCCATTCAAGGCGGCATCGTTTGTTTTGTGGGGGCCGGCGGAAAAAAAAGCACGCTCTACCGGCTTGCGGCGGTGTGTCCGGGCCGTGTCGCCGTGACCGCCACCGTGCACATCCCGCCGTTTCCAGAGGCTTTGAACGCCCATAGGATGGTCGCCGAATACAGCACGCTCCTCGAGGCGGTGAGACATACGCGCATGCATCGCACCGTCGCGCTCGCGCAACCCTCCATCAAACCCGGGCGTCTACGCGGGCTGGCGCCGAGTGAGGTGCCGCACATTCATGAAGCGGGTGCCTTCGACGTGACCCTGGTTAAGGCCGACGGCGCGCGTTCCAGGTTGATCAAAGCCCCGGCGTCCGATGAGCCGCAACTTCCCGAGCACGCCTCCATGGTGGTGCCGATAGTTTCCGCCCGCGCCATCGGTGAACGGCTTAGCGACTCGATCGCGCATCGCGCCGATCGCATCAGTGCGGTGACCGGAGTCGAACCCGGTGAGACCATCACCCCGGAGCATGTGGCACGCCTCCTCACCGATGAGCAAGGCGCGCTTAAAGGGATCGGCAAGGCCACGGTCGTCCCCCTCATCAATATGGTTGACGAGCCCGAGCAAGAAGCGCTCGCCCGTCAGGTCGCCAAATGGGCCCTGGCGCTGACGCGGCGCTTTGATCGGGTCGTGCTTGCATCCATGCTTCGAGACGCTCCGATCGTCGCTGTGATCACACGCTAATCCGATTCCGTGGCCCGCGGGAGAGGTTTCGGGGCGAGGCCCTGGTCCGCATCGGGCGGCATTGTAGCGCGCTCAAGCGATCTACCAGCCGTCATTACGGCGGCGGCGTTTCGCCAAGTGCGGAACCAGCAATCCCAAGACGATACCCGCAGCAAGCACCAATGCGCCGATCTGAAACCATTTGGTCTGATTTTGTTGGTCCTTGCCGGCCAGTTCGTTTTGGAGCCGCATGACCTTGCTGCTCCGTAACTTGGCCTCGTGGTCGAGGGTTTGATTCTGGTGTTTCAATGCCACAATTCCGACTGATCAGCCGCGAGTTTCGATGCGGAGCCCTTGAATTGTTCCTTGAGTTGTTCCAGCTCCCGTTCCACACTCGCCAAACGCTCGCGCCGGCTGATTTCGGTGCTGACGAAACGTTTTTCCACCCAGCCCGATTTTCCCTCCCCATCCACGATCTTTACGTAGCCCGTCATCTCGTTCCGATCGACCAAGGTCACGCGCGACCCGGCGGGCACGGTCCCAACCAATTTAAACTGGTTAGTGGGCCCAAGGTGCAGAAAGACACCGACATCGTCGCTGATATAGGCGATCTGCGCCCCCGCAGCGTTCCCGCTCAAAAGTATACAAGCGAAGCCTAAGAGTGCTTTGTACACAAGGATTCCCCCTCAATTCTGGCGAGTAGCAGGTCTACTGGATAACGCCACAGGCTATGCGCGCACCTCCGCCGCCGCCCTTCTCCGGTTGATCGGAATAGGTGTCCGATCCCGCGTGGATAATCACGGCCCGCCCCTTGAGATCGCTCATCCTCAGCCGCGGGGCGGTGAGCGCGCCGATTGCCCGCCCCGCCTCGTCCACGTTGAGGATCGGTAAGTCGCCTAAATGACCCGTGCCTTGCGGACCCTCATGACGGCCGCTCTTGGCCGGGTCGTAATGGTGTCCGGCCGACCACCCGGGCTGGGCTGCGCCGTATTTCTCGCCCGGATCACAGCTCGGATTTTCATGCAGATGAAAGCCATGGGCCCCGGGAGGCAACCCGCCAAGCTCGTGTTGTATCAGGAGCCCGCCCAATCGCTCCGAAAACGTCAGGTACCCGACGACGGTCCCCACACCGCGGTCGTCGATGTTGTGTAGGTCGACAATCAGCACCTCCGCCCGAAGAAGTTGGCTCGCCAAGAGAGTAAGAAAGCCAAGATAGCTGCGCATTTTCATCGTTTCCCTCCTTATTTTGTGATCAGATTCCGAATCGGCCTAGTCATAAGCAGGTAATAGGCGGGCGCGTTGCGTGGACCAGTCGTGTTCACGTTTTAGCACTGGGCGGCGCGCCGATCAGAGCATAGCGCCCCTCATGCTTCGATCTCTCCCTCGCCTCGAAGCCACCCCCATCTCTTTACGCTTCCCACGATATAGGCGCAACCGGTGGCGAAGGAGACGAGGGAATAGAAGAGGACGCGAAACGGGAGTGCGTCAGGATCTCGCAGAAGTTGCAGCGCCTGTTCGATGGCGCTTAACCCGCGGAATGCATACATACCGCCGATCGCAAATAGGGCAACAGCGGCAGCACTTGCACCAGTTGCTCTCAATCACCCGCCGACTCGCGACATCTCGACCTTGGGTAAACCGATGCCGGCGCCGCGGCGGATCTCGGAATAGCGATCGCTGCGTCCCCGCCACACGGAGGAGATAAACGCGCCTATCTCGCCGTCGCTCTTGCCCTGGCGCAATAGTTGACGGAGATCGTGCCCGCGTGTGGCGAATAAGCACGTGTAGAACGTTCCGTCGGCCGTGATCCGGCTGCGCGTGCATCCCCGGCAGAAGGGCTGGGTTACCGAAGCGATTATCCCGATCTCCCCTCCCCCGTCACGATACCGATAGCGGGTAGCCACTTCGCCCGGGTAGTTCCGCTCGAGGGGTTCGAGGGGCCACTCCTTTTCAATGGCGCCGATGATCTCGCGCGCCGGGACCACGTCCTGCATGCGCCAGCCATTGCTATCGCCGACATCCATGTATTCGATAAACCGCAGGATATGGCCCGTATGGCGGAAGTGCCCGGCCATAGCGCCGATGCACTGGTCATTCATCCCGCGTTTGACCACCATGTTGACCTTGATCGGATGCAAACCGGCCGCGGTCGCGGCGTCGATTCCGTCCAGTACCCGGGCCGCCGCGACGTTGACATCGGTCATCGCCCGAAAGACGGCTTCATCGATGGCGTCTAGGCTCACGGTCAATCGCTGCAACCCCGACTGCTTCAAGTCCTCCGCCATGCGCGACAGCAACGCGCCGTTGGTCGTGAGTGTCAGGTCGTGGGCACCCTCGATACGCGCAATCCTCGCGATGAGCTTCGGCAGATCGCGGCGTAATAAGGGCTCGCCTCCCGTGATCCGGATCTTCTCGACTCCAAGGGTAACAAAAACCCGCGCAAGGCGGACGATTTCTTCAAAGCTCAAAAGCTCCGCGCGCGGTAGGAACGCCCAATCCCGCCCAAACACCTCCTTGGGCATGCAGTACGGGCAACGGAAGTTGCAACGGTCGGTGACCGAGATCCGCAGGTCCCGCAACGGCCGATGCAAGGCATCCGTGACCGTATCGCCGTCATGCGTTCCGCCGACGGATTGGAGGATGGTAGACATCGTTGACAGTATACTCAACTTTGTCGCCACTCGAGCGTGCTGGTAGTCTCGGAAGAAGGGTCAGTCCGACGCTCACCCCAGAAGTTGGGAGGTAAGGAGACTCGGGTCCGGACTGTCAAACACCGTATTATGCCGGTCCGTGAGCGGCCCGCCGCCCGGGATCACAAAACCGTTACTGTCATATCCAATGGCCTTGAACTTCCATACGCCCTGGATTTTTTTCAAGTTGCCTACATGCTGTCCGGCATCCGAGATCACGCGGAATATCATGTCGTTTACCGCTACGAGCACTAACGCTTTCACCGTAACCTCTCCGATGCCACCGAGTTTTCTTCGCTGCCTCGCGTTGCTATTATGTACCGGCATTTCAGGTGTATGTCCAAGGAACACGAGGGACCGGAAATCGGCATGCAAAACGATACGGGTGACAACATCTAATCCAAACGATGTCGGTCCCAAGCACGTCACCGTCCGCAAGAGGCTTTCGCATGCCCGCGGAATGGGCACCCCACCAAGCCACTTGGCTATCGTGGCCCCATAAGTGTGAGAGCTGGCCGGGGAAATTCGCTGCCATCGAGCCCATCATCGTCACGATGGTGAAGGCGCTCGTGCGCGGCGAGACGGTGCGCATCAACGTGCTTGATGAATCCCACGAACGGCACGTGCGCTCACTGTGCGCGGGGATCTCAGGCGCCATCGAATTTCATCGCTTCCCTACCAACGATGCCTGGTGCCGCGACCACGGCGCGGTGTTCGTGACCCGTCCTCAAGGGGATAAGCTTGCCGCGATTGACTTCGAATACAATGCCTGGGGAGAAAAATATCCGCCTTACGATCTGGACAACGCCATCCCGGCGCGGATGGCCGAGGCACTCGCCGTCCCCTGCTACAAAGCCGATTTTATCCTGGAGGGAGGCTCGATCGACGTGAACGGCGCGGGACTGGCGCTGACCACCGAGCAATGCCTGCTTAACCCCAATCGCAATCCGCATCTAGACCGCGCCGAGATCGAGTGGCGACTGCGCGCGTTTCTGGGCATCGAAAAGGTGCTGTGGTTGGGCGAGGGGATCCAAGGCGATGATACCGATGGTCATGTGGATGATCTCACACGCTTCGTATCCGCCGATACGGTCGTCACGGTCGTCGAAGAAGATCCCGATGACGATAACTTCGCTCCGCTCGAGGACAATCTGTTGCGGCTGAGATCGATGAGGGGCCTCGACGGCCGGCCGCTGACCATCAAGACCTTACCGATGCCTGCCCCGGTTTATTATGACGACAAGCGATTGCCGGCCAGCTATGCGAACTTTTACATCGCCAACCGGGTGGTGTTAGTGCCGTTTTTTAACGATCCGATGGATGCCGCGGCGACTGACATCATTCAATCCTGCTTCCCCCGGCGTGAGATTTTAGGCATCGATTGCACCGATCTCGTTTGGGGAATGGGCGCTTTTCACTGCCTTACGCAACAAGTGCCTGCGGTGTGACCGATCGATCTGGATATTAGCGCCTATGCCCGATTCTAATGTGACGGAAACTCATCCTCGGACCTTGGTCTTAGCATCGTCGTCGCCTTACCGGAAGGCCTTGCTGCAGCGCCTCGGCTTGCCCTTTTCCATCCGCGTCCCCGACGTGGATGAATCCCCCGTTCCGGGCGAGGATCCGAGCGATCTGGCGTTACGGCTTGCGCGCTTAAAGGCGGAGGCGGTCCTAGCGCATTATCCCAAGGCACTGACCATCGGGTCCGATCAGGTCGCCGTCTGCGGCGGCCGATTGCTAGGGAAACCGGACCACATTGCGGCAGCGTGCGAGCAGCTTAGAACCATGAGCGGACGCTGTGTGCGTTTCTTGACGGGATTGGCTTTATTGAACACCGAAACCCGGCGTATGCAAGTCGCCTGCATCCCCTTTGAGGTGCATTTCCGCATCTTTGGCGAGGATCAGATACGTCGCTATCTCGCGGCCGATCAACCCTTCGGGTGCACCGGCAGTTTCAAATCCGAGGGGCTCGGCATCGCGTTGGTAGAAAAGATGGAAGGTGAGGACCCGACCGCGCTCATCGGCCTGCCGCTTATTCATCTGGTCGGCATGCTGCGCAACGAGGGAATCGATGTCCTCGCGCCCGAGGGTGGTTAAGGGCTATTGCGTCCCTACCGCAGCGCCTGAATCGGGTTCATGAATACCTTCGCCGCCGTCGCGCCCAATTGCTTAGCCCAACGGTCAAAGTAATGCTCGCGATGAGTAAAATCGACGATATTCTCAACTCCGATGACCTCGCGCGCTACGAACCCGCTACTGCCCAAGGCGTCAATGAGCCCCAGATTGAGGCTCTGCTCACCGCTCCACACGAGTCCCGTGAACAGCGCGGGATCAGATTTCAAACGGTCGCCGCGGCCTTTTTTCACGATATCGATAAACTGCTGGTGGACCCGATCCAATACTACCTGGAGATGTTTGGAATCCTCCGGGTTAGCGGGTGAGAATGGATCGAGAAATCCTTTGTGCGTGCCGGCCGTATGTAAACGGCGCTCGATGCCGAGACGCTCTAAGGTACCGACGAACCCAAAACCGTCCATCGCTACCCCGATCGATCCGACCAAGCTCGCCTTGTCGGCATAAATTTTATTCGCCGCCACGGCAATGTAATAGCCA
>Ga0136632_10000417_pt1 | contig 12363 bp, 12 predicted proteins | sample AntDrymUQ6112106_2_FD_104670 | JGI IMG/M metagenome (GOLD analysis project Ga0136632, IMG submission 104670) | Polar desert sand microbial communities from Dry Valleys, Antarctica - metaG UQ611 (21.06) | ecosystem: Environmental > Terrestrial > Soil > Desert | place: Antarctica: Dry Valley...
GCGCCCCTCCCTGTCCGAGGAGGTCGTCAGCGACCACCGTTCGCGGTTCGCCATCGAGCCCCTCGAGCCAGGCTTCGGCTACACGCTCGGAAACTCGCTGCGACGGACGCTGCTGTCGTCCATTCCCGGCGCGTCCATCACCTCGATCAAGGTCGAGAACGTCCTGCACGAGTTCTCCACCATCGAGGGGGTCAAGGAGGACGTCACCGAGCTCATCTTGAACCTCAAGGCTCTGGTGGTCTCGTCCGAGGAGGACGAGCCGGTCCTGATGTACCTGCGCAAGCAGGGCCCAGGCGACGTGACCGCGGCCGACATCACCCCGCCGGCGGGAGTGGAGATCCACAACCCCGACCTGCACATCGCCACCCTGAACGACAGCGGTCGCATCGAGATGGAGATGGTCGTCGAGCGCGGCCGCGGATACGTGTCGGCGGTGCAGAACAACCCGGGTGACGGCGAGATCGGGCGCCTGCCCATCGACTCGATCTACTCGCCGGTGCTCACGGTCACGTACAAGGTCGAGGCGACGCGGGTCGAGCAGCGCACCGACTTCGACCGCTTGGTCATCGACGTCGAGACCAAGCCCAGCATGCGACCGCGGGACGCGATCGCCAGCGCCGGCAAGACGCTTGTCGAGCTGTTCGGGCTCGCCCGCGAGCTCAACGTCGACGCGGAGGGCATCGACATCGGCCCATCGCCCGTCGACGAGCAGCTGGCCGCTGACCTTGCGCTGCCGGTGGAGGACCTCAACCTCACCGTTCGCTCGTACAACTGCCTCAAGCGCGAGGGCATCCACACGGTCGGCGAGCTGATCTCGCGAAGCGAGCAGGACCTGCTCGACATTCGCAACTTCGGCGCCAAGTCGATCGACGAGGTGAAGGCCAAGCTGGTCGAGATGGGGCTCTCGCTCAAGGACAGCGCACCCGGCTTCGACCCGCAGGCGGCGATCGAGGCGTACGGCGACGACGACCAGTCGTTCGTGGAAGACGAGCAGTACTAGCATGCCCGTCCCCACCAAGGGTCCACGGTTGGGCGGCAGTCCCGCGCACCAGAAGATGATGCTGGCCAACCTCGCGACGAGCCTGTTCGAGCACGGCAAGATCACGACCACCGAGGCCAAGGCGCGCCGGCTGCGCCCGTTCGCCGAGCGGCTGATCAGCAAGGCGAAGCGGGACGACCTGCACCACCGCCGCCAGGTGCTGCGCGTCATCCGCGACAAGGGCGTGGTGCACGCCCTGTTCAGCGAGATCGGCCCGAGCTATGCCACCCGACCGGGTGGCTACACGCGAATCACCAAGCTCGGACCACGCAAGGGTGACAACGCGCCCATGGCGGTGATCGAGCTGGTCGAGGCCCGCGAGTTCGCGATCCGGGCGTCCGGCCGAGACTCAGCCGCGAAACCCGCGACCGCCCCGACAACGCCGGCCGAGAGCGAGCCCGCCCAGAGCGAGCCGGCCGACGCCGGAGCCGATGCTCACGACGAGGGCCCCGACGCCGTGGCAGCCGAGGACGACGCCGAGGACGACGCCGACGACAAGCGCTGACGGTGCGCATCCGGCTCGACCTCGCCTACGACGGTTCAGGTTTTGCCGGGTGGGCCCGTCAGCCCGAGCAGCGCACCGTCCAGGGCTGCCTCGAGGAGTTGTTGGCCCGGGTGCTGGCGGTTCCTGCGGTTTCGGTGACCTGCGCCGGTCGGACAGACGCCGGGGTGCACGCATCCGGTCAGGTTGTACACGTCGACGTCTCGACGGGCGGCCCCGACCCGTCGTCGCTCGCCCGCAGGCTCAACGGCGTGCTGCCTGACGACCTCCGGGTCCACCGGTGCGTCGAGGCGGCCGCCGGGTTCGACGCGCGCTTCGCGGCGCTTTGGCGGCGCTACCGCTACCAGGTCTGCGACCAGGGTGCTGTCGACCCGCTGCGTCGCGGGCAGGTGCTCCGGTGGCGCCGGCCGGTCGACGTGGACGCCATGAACGAGGCGGCCAGCCAGCTCGTGGGCATGCACGACTTCGCCGCGTACTGCCGACCACGTCCTGGGGCGACCACGCTGCGGCAGCTGCACGAGCTCGACTGGCGGCGCGACGAAGCAGGGCTCGCAGTCCTGACCGTACGTGCCGATGCGTTCTGCCACCACATGGTGCGCAGTCTCACCGGTGCGCTGCTCGTCGTGGGCGAGGGCCGTCGGCCGGTCGGCTGGCCGGCCGAGGTGCTGCGGGCGGCTCGTCGCGACAGCGCGGTGCCGGTGGTCCCGGCACATGGGCTGACGCTGACCGAGGTCGGGTACCCGCCGGACGCGGAGCTCGCCCAGCGGGCCGAGCAGACCCGACGTCGGCGGGTGCGAACGTGACCGACCACTACTTCAGCCCAGATCCGCGCTCGACCGAGCGGCGTACCGTCTTCGAGGCGGACCTGTGGGGCCACCGGGTGACGTTGCAGTCGGCGTCCGGGGTGTTCTCCCACGGGAGACTCGACACCGGCACCCAGGTGCTCGTCCGAGCGACCCACCCGGGCCAGCACTCTCGTACGGTGCTCGACCTCGGGTGCGGTACCGGCGCGCTGGCCGTCGGCCTGGCCCTGACCGTGGCGGAGGCGACCGTGTGGGCCGTCGATGTCAACGAGCGCGCACTCGCGCTGACCCGCGCCAACGCCGAGGCGAACGGGGTGGCGGATCGGCTGCACGTCGCCGGCCCCGACGAGGTACACGGGGGGGTGCGGTTCGACGAGATCTGGTGCAACCCCCCGATCCGGATCGGCAAGGCGGCCGTGCGGGCGCTGCTGCTGGTCTGGCTCGCGCGGCTGGCCGACTCCGGCCGGGCCGTCCTGGTCGTCGGCCGCAACCTCGGTGCCGACTCCTACCAGCGCTGGCTGCGCGAGCAGGGCTTCGGGTGCGAGCGGCTGGCCAGCGCCAAGGGCTTCCGGGTGCTGCAGGTCACCCCCCGGGTCGCTGCAACTCGCTGACGACCGCCGCAGCTGGCTCAGTGCAGGTGCGGCGGCACGAGTGCCAAGGCCGCGGCGAGGACGACATGGCTGGCGCAGAAGTCGTCCAGCTGGTCCAGCTGGACGAACCGGCTGGTGACAACCTCGTCCGGCGGGTGCACGAACGGTCCGTCGCTGACCGTGTCGTACAGCACACCGACCTCCCGGCTGCCGGCCCCGTCCCAGCGGTAGTCGCCCAGCAGACGCAGCGGCGTGCCGATCCCGGCCTCCTCGGCCAGCTCGCGTTGCGCCGTGCGCCGGAACGGCTCACCCACCTCGCAGGCGCCGCCGAAGCCGAGGTCCCACGAGCCCGGCCCAAGCGCCTTGGTCAGAGCGCGCTGGTGGGCGAGCACGGCGCCGCTGCTGGACCGCACGACGACGTACGCGGTGCGGTGCCAGAGGTTCTCAGCCCAGACCTGGGACCGGGGCGCGACGCCGACGATGTTCCCAGCGTCGTCCAGGACTTCCAGTTCCTCGTCCACGCCGTCGATTCTGCCCGCGCGTCAAAGCGGTGACGAGACGTGCGAAACATCACCTAGGCTCGGGATGTGAAGCGTGTGCTTACCGCTCGACGTCATTGTCGAACGCCTCGCCACCCGTACCAATAACTCCTACGGCAAGCGGCCAGAAGAACTGAGCCGGGTCCACGACGATGCAGCGACCGGGGAACCACTGCTGCGGAGCGGCGCGACCCACGAGGTGAGAACCACGATTGCACTCCCCGCTGTGGTCGCGGAGGTGCTGCGGCTGGTTGACGCATGACATCCAGTCTCGTGGCTCGGTCCGCGCGACAACCTGGTTGACCGGTCCGGCAGACTCGACGGTCGTGGGACATGTGGACTGCGCCGGAGTCCGGTTCGAGCTGCCCGACGGCCGGGTGTTGCTCGACGACGTGTCGTTCCGGGTGGGGGACGGCGCCAAGGTGGCCCTGGTCGGCGCGAACGGGGCCGGCAAGACGACGCTGCTGCGCTTGATCACCGACGAGCTCGCGCCGCACGCGGGCACGATCGTCCGCACCGGTGGCCTCGGCGTGATGCGGCAGCTGGTGGTCCCGACCGACGGCACGGCCGACGCCTGGACGGTGCGCGACCTGTTGCTCTCGGTAGCGCCTTCCGCGGTGCGGCGGGCGGCCGCACTGGTGGACGAGCTCGAGCTGGCACTGATGGAACGGGAGGACGAGCCGCTGCAGCTCCGGTACGCGGCCGCGCTGGCTGACTACGCCGATGCCGGCGGCTACGCCGCCGAGGTGCTGTGGGACGTCTGCTGCACCGAGGCGCTCGGCCTCCCGTATGAACGCGCAAGGCACCGCGACCTGACCACGCTGTCCGGCGGGGAGCAGAAGCGGCTGGTCCTGGAGGCGCTGCTGCGCGGACCGGACGAGGTGTTGCTGCTCGACGAGCCGGACAACTTCCTCGACGTTCCGGGCAAGTGGTGGCTGGAGGACTGGCTGGCACGGTCGGCCAAAACGGTCCTGTACGTCAGCCACGACCGCGAGCTGCTGGCGCGGACCGCGACCCGCGTCGTCACGATCGAGCTGCGCGGCGGCGGGAACGGCGTGTGGACGCACCCGGGTGGGTTCGCGTTCTACCACGACGCGCGCCGGGACCGGTTCGAGCGGCTGGAGGAGCTGCGCCGACGCTGGGACGAGGACCACGCCAAGCTGCGCGCGCTGATGCTCATGTACAAGCAGAAGGCGGCCTACAACTCCGACATGGCCTCGCGGTACCAGTCGGCGACCACCAGGCTGCGGAGGTTCGAGGAGGCCGGACCGCCGGAGACGGTGCCGCGCGAGCAGCAGGTCCGGATGCGGCTCCGCGGCGGCCGTACTGGCAAGCGCGCCGTGATGTGCGAGTCCCTCGAGCTGACTGGGCTGATGAGCAGCTTTGACCTCGAGGTCTGGTACGGCGAGCGGGTCGCCGTGCTGGGGTCGAACGGCTCGGGCAAGAGCCACTTCCTGCGGTTGCTCGCCGCCGGCGGGTCCGACCCGGACGTCGAGCACCGGCCCGTCGGCGACGTCGCGATCGCTGCGGTGTCGCACACCGGGCGGGCCAGGCTCGGCGCCCGGGTGCGCCCGGGCTGGTTCGTCCAGACCCACACCCACCCGGAGCTGGTCGGTCGCACGCTGCTCGAGATCCTGCACCGAGGTGACGAGCATCGCGACGGGATGCCTCGCGAGCCGGCCGCCCGCTCCTTGGACCGCTACGAGCTCGCGTACGCCGCCGAGCAACAGTTCGAGTCGCTGTCCGGCGGGCAGCAGGCCCGCTTCCAGATCCTGCTGCTGGAGCTGTCCGGCGCGACGCTGCTGCTGCTCGACGAGGCGACCGACAACCTCGACGTCCAGTCCGCCGAGGCTTTGGAGGAGGGACTGGAGCGGTACGAGGGGACCGTGCTGGCGGTCACCCACGACCGCTGGTTCGCGCGCGGCTTCGACCGGTTCCTCGTGTTCGGCGCCGACGGCTCGGTCTACGAGTCCCCCGAGGCGGTCTGGGACGAGACCCGGGTCCAGCGCACCCGCTGAACCTGTCCCACCCGCCGGTCAGGCCCAGCGCTTCTCCCGCGGGGTGAAGTCCAGACCGCGCTCACCGGTGTAGATCTGCTTGGGCCGGGCGATCTTCTGGTCCTCGTCGTCGACCAGCTCGCGCCACTGCGCCAGCCAGCCAGCCGTGCGCGGGATCGCGAACAGGACGGTGAACATCTCCGGCGGGAAGCTCAGCGCCTCGTAGATCAGCCCCGAGTAGAAGTCGACGTTGGGGTACAGCTTGCGCTCGACGAAGTACTCGTCCTCGAGCGCGATCTTCTCCAGCTCGACCGCTATCTCGAGCAGCGGGTTAACCCCGGTCACCTCGAACACGTCGTCACAGGCCTGCTTGATGATCGTCGCCCGCGGGTCGTAGTTCTTGTATACGCGGTGGCCGAAGCCCATCAGCCGCTCGTCACCCTCCTTCACCCCCTTGATGAAGTCGGGGACGTTCTCGACCGAGCCGACCCGCCGCAGCATCCGCAGCACCGCCTCGTTTGCGCCGCCGTGCAGAGGACCGTAGAGCGCCGCGATGCCGGCGGTCACCGCTGAGTACGGGTCCACCTGGCTGGACCCGACCGAACGGACTGCGTTCGTGGAGCAGTTCTGCTCGTGGTCGGCGTGCAGGATGAACAGGATCTCCAGCGCTCTGGTGAGCCGCTCGTCGGCATGGAAGTCCTGCTCGCTCATCCGGAACAGCATCGAGAGGAAGTTTTCGGCGTACGACAGGTCGTTGTCCGGGTAGACGTACGGCTTGCCCTGCGCGTGCCGGAACGCCCACGCGCCGAGGGTGGGCATCTTCGCGATCAGCCGCACCATCTGCATGTGCCGGTTCGCCGGGTCGGTGATCGACCGCGACTCTGGGTAGAACGTCGACAGCGCGCCCACCGATGCGAGCAGCATCCCCATCGGGTGCGCGTCGTAGCGGAAGCCCTGCATGAAGCTCTTCACGTTCTCGTGGACGAACGTGTGGTAGGTGATCTCGTGCACCCAGGTCTCGTACTGCTGCTTGTCCGGCAGCTCGCCATGGATGAGCAGGTAGGCCACCTCGAGGAAGGTGGAGTCTTCGGCCAGCTGGTCGATCGGGTAGCCGCGGTACTCCAGCACCCCCTTTGCGCCGTCGATGTAGGTGATCGAGCTACGACACGACGCCGTGTTGGTGAAGCCGGGGTCGTAGACCGCCACCCCCGGGGCGTCGTCGTCGGTACGGATGGCTTCCAGGTCTGCCGCGCGGACGGTGCCGTCGGTCAGGGGCAGCTCGTAGTCGCGCCCGGTCCGGTTGTCCCGGACGGTGAGGGAGTCTGTCACGCGGGTCAACCTACGGCGCAGTAGCCGCAGCGTCGAGTGGGGGGCTGGGCCTGCTGCGGTCCCCGCTCCGCCTGCTTTGACCCCCCTCGCGGTGCGCCGGTACCCTGGGCGGTCGTGCACGGGCGTGCTTCCCGCGCTGCCCGGGTCCACCACCGGTCCCTAGCGACCACCACGCGAGAACGAGGGTCAGCACCGTGCGTACGTACAGCCCGAAGCCGGATGACGTGCAGCGTCAGTGGCACGTCATCGACGCGGCCGACGTCGTGCTCGGACGGCTCGCCGTCCAGGCGGCGACGCTGCTTCGCGGCAAACACAAGCCGACCTTCGCTCCGCACATCGATTCAGGCGACTTCGTGGTGATCGTCAACGCATCCAAGGTCGCGATCAGAGGGGACAAGCGCGACGGCAAGCTGGCCTACCGGCACTCCGGCTACCCCGGCGGGCTCAAGTCGATCACGATCGGCGAGCTGATCGAGCGGGACCCGCGGGCCGCGGTGGAGAAGGCGGTGCGCGGCATGCTGCCCAAGAACCGGATCGCCCGGCGCCAGCTCCGCAAGCTCAAGGTCTACGCCGGTCCCGAACACCCGCACGTCGCGCAGCAGCCGCAGCCGTACGAGATCACCCAGATCGCTCAGTGAGGAACTCGCAGTGAGCAGCACCAACAGCACCGAGAGCACCGAGCGCACCGCCAACGAGAACGCGGTCGAACCTGCGCAGCCCGAACCGGCGCAGCCCGAACCGGCGCAGCCCGAACCGCGACCCGACGACGGGGTCGCCTATAGCTCGGAGAGCGCGACCGAGTCGCAGGCACCGCCCCGTCCGGCGACGATCGCGCCGGCCGATGCGAGCGGCCGGCGCAAGGAGGCGGTGGCGCGGGTCCGGCTGGTTCCTGGTTCCGGGCAGTGGACCATCAACGACAGCAGCCTCGACGAGTACTTTCCCAACAAGCTGCACCAGCAGACCGTGTCGGAGCCGTTCGTCGTCACCGATCTGGTCGACCGTTTCGATGTCGTCGCCCGGATCCATGGTGGCGGCATGACCGGCCAGGCCGGTGCGCTCCGGCTCGGTGTGGCGCGGGCGCTCAACGAGGTCGACGCCGAAGCGAACCGGGCGTCGCTCAAGAAGGCCGGCATGCTCACCCGTGACGCCCGGGTCAAGGAACGGAAGAAGGCTGGCCTCAAGAAGGCCCGCAAGGCGCCGCAGTACTCCAAGCGCTGACTGACTCGTGTCCCGCCTCTTCGGGACCGATGGCGTCCGTGGGGTCGCCAACGTCGACCTGACCGCGGAGCTCGCCCTCGACCTGTCGGTGGCCGCGGCGCATGTGCTGGCGGAGACTGGCGTGTTCCGGCCGTCGGACCACGCCGAAGGCCGTCCGCTCGCGGTGGTGGGGCGGGACCCGCGCGCCTCCGGGGAGTTTCTCGAGGCTGCGGTGGTCGCCGGGCTCGCCAGCGCTGGCGTCGATGTGCTCCAGGTCGGTGTGCTACCCACCCCTGGCATCGCCTTCCTCACGGCCGACACCGGTGCCGACCTGGGTGTCGTCCTGTCCGCCAGCCACAACCCGATGCCGGACAACGGGCTGAAGTTCCTCGCCCGTGGCGGTGTCAAGCTCGACGACGCCGCCGAACTGGCCGTCGAGGAGCGGCTGCGGGAGGACTGGCAGCGGCCGACCGGCGCCGCGGTGGGCCGGGTGCGCCCCTACCCGGGCGGGCTGGGCCGCTACGTCGACCACCTGGTTGGCACCATGCCCGACGACGCGGACCTGTCCTGGCTCGGCCGGCTGCGGGTCGTCGTCGACTGCGCCAACGGCGCCGCGTACCAGGCTGCGCCGAAGGCTCTGTCCCGGCTCGGTGTCGACGTCGTCGCGATCCACGCGTCGCCGGACGGGCTGAACATCAACCAGGACTGCGGATCGACCTACTTGGACGACCTGCGCGCCGCGGTGCGCGAGGTGGATGCCGATCTCGGGTTCGCCCACGACGGTGACGCGGACCGCTGCCTGGCCGTCGACGCGAGCGGGGAGGTCGTCGACGGCGACCATCTGCTGGCGATTCTCGGTGTCGCCCTGCGCGATGCCGGGCGGCTGCGCGGGGACACCGTCGTCGCGACCGTGATGAGCAACCTCGGGTTCCTGCAGGCGATGGCTCGCGAGCAGATCACCGTCGAGCAGACCCCGGTCGGCGACCGCTACGTGTTGGCTGCGATGAACCGGGGCGACCGGTCGCTCGGAGGGGAGCAGTCCGGGCACGTGATCCTGCGGGACCACGCCACCACCGGCGACGGCGTCCTGACCGCGGTGCAGGTCCTGGGCCGGATGGCTGGGACCGGCGCCTCGCTGGCCGACCTCGCCGGTGTCATGACGGCACTGCCGCAGGTCCTGGTCAACGTCTCGGGCGTCGACCGGGGTGGCACCGACCACCCGGACGTGGTGGACGCCCTGGACAAGGCGGTTGCCGAGCTCGGCTCGGCGGGGCGGGTCCTGCTGCGTCCGTCCGGGACCGAGCCGGTCGTCCGGGTCATGGTCGAGGCCGCGACCGAGGAGCAGGCGCGCCAGGTTGCCGACCAGCTGGCCGGCGTGGTCCGCGACAGCCTCCGGCTGGCATAACCGGTCGACCGTGCCGGTCGCCCACCTCTAGCGTTCGGCGGGTGCCGAACCAACCTGTCGAGGTGGCGCCGCTCGACCCGAAGGACGACGCCCAGTGGGCCGGCTACCACCGAGTCACCGTCGACGCCCAGCTGCACGAGCGTCCGTACGGCGATGTCCCTACCGCGGATGCGTTCCGGGTTTCCTTCGTCCGTGCGAGCCAGAGTTCGCGCACGCTCGGCTGGACGGCGCGGTTGGACGGCGCGGTCGTCGGCGCCGCGATGGCCGTGTTCCCGATGGCGGACAACACGCACCTCGCGTTCACCGAGGTCAACGTGACCCCGTCCGCGCGGCGCCAAGGAGTCGGCAGGGCGCTGCTGGCGGGTCTCGACGACGGGTTGCGCGCTGCCGGACGGCATACCGACCTGGCGGAGGTCCCCCGCCCGTACGCGGCCGACGTTGCCGGTAGGCCCGTGGCCGCCGGGGTCGGCTTCGCCCGCGCCAGCGGGTACGAGCTCGCCCAGACCGAGGTGCACTTCGTGCTGCAGAGCCCACTGGACCTCGACCTGCTTGACAGCCTGCAGGCGGAGGTCGACGCCCAGATCGGTGACTACCGCATCGTGTCGTGGCAGGACCGCTGTCCGGACGAGTGGGTGGAGCAGGCGTGCGCACTGGAGGAGGCGTTCATCGCGCAGGCCCCGATGGGGGACATGGATCTCGAACCGGAGCGGTGGTCAGAGCACCGGCTTCGGGAGAAGGAGGAGGTCCGACTGTCGCGCGGGCAGCACGGCCTCACCAGCGTCGCCGTCGCCCCCGACGGCTCGTTGGCAGGCAACACCGAGCTGGTGCTGTCCGACGCGACCATGCGGGGCGGGGTCTTTCAGAGCGGGACGCTGGTGCTCCCGTCGCACCGAGGTCACCGGTTGGGCCTGGCGCTGAAGCTCGCCAACCACCGGCAGCTGCAGGCGGTGGAACCGGCGCCGCGGCTGGTGCACACGTACTCCGCCGAGGAGAACACCCCGATGATCGCGGTCAACACTCGGCTCGGTTTCCGGCCGGTCGAGCTCAGCGACGAGTGGCAGCGCCGGACCGCTTCCGGCTGACCCCGTACCCCGCCACTCGGGGTCTCTGCCGGCGGCGGCGGGGGAGGATCTTGTTCCACACGGCCCGCTGCACCATCAACGTGAGCGTGCCCGCCACGATGATGCCCGCGAGGTTGACGCCGAGCTGGAGCGCCGCATCGCCCACCTCGCCCCACACCCCGACCGCGAGCGACAGCGAGAACGTGCCGATCGCCGGGATCGTCGTGACCGAGATGAAGACGCCGACCAGCACGCCGGACTTCGACGCGGTCATCGACAGCACCCCGGCGACTCCGGCAAGGACGGCCACCACGAACGACCACACGTCGGGCTGCACGATAAACTGGGTGTCCGAGCCGGTGGTCGCCTGTTCTGCGTCGATCCACCCGGCGAGGTAGGCGAGGAACCACAGCAAGGTGGAAAAGGTCGCCGCGAAGCCGATCCCGACCGCGAGTGTCGTGGCGGCCGGGCGCAGCAGGTACCAGTTCCGGGTGGCCAGGCCGAAGCAGAGCGCCGCCACCGGGGCGAACTCCGGACCCACGACCATCGCGCCCACGATCAGGATGGGCTGGTCGAGGTAGCGGCCCACGCCGGCCAGCAACGCGGCCAGCAGCAGGAAGACCACGAACGACCAGGACAGCCTCGAGTCGTCGTCGACTCGCTGCTCGATCGACTGCCAGATGACCCCGTCGGAGGGCCGTCCCGGCGCGGCCCGCTCCGCTCGTACGGCCGCGGCGGATATCACCGTCTCCGCCTCGTCCAACGTGATCGCGCCGTCGCGCTCCAGGCCCATCTCCCGCAGGTCGTCGAGCACCGGGTTGGCGTTCTCACGGGCAAGGTCGAACAGGACGAGGTCCCCGCCCTCGGGGCCGCACTGGCGAGCGACGTCGGGCATAACCACCAGGTTGGCGACGGTGTCGTCCGACTCGAGCCTGCCTATGAGCCGCGCGGAGCGGTCCTTGGGAGTGACGACTCGCACGTGCAGCACGACACCGATACTCCCATCCCATCTCGCTACGCTGACGGATGTGTGCGGCATCGTTGGCTACGTCGGCGCGCAGGACGCCACGGACGTGGTTGTCAGCGGCCTGCGCCGGCTCGAGTACCGGGGCTACGACTCCGCCGGTGTCGCCTTGCTGACCGGGGACACGCTGCACGTCGCCAAGCGGGCAGGCAAGCTCGCCAACCTCGACAAGGTCCTCGCGGAGCAGCCGCCGGCTCCCGCGACGGTGGGCATCGGACACACCCGATGGGCGACGCACGGGCCGCCGAACGACACCAACGCGCACCCGCACACGGACTGCCACCAGCGGGTGGGGGTGATCCACAACGGGATCATCGAGAACTTCGCCGAGCTGCGCGACGAGCTCGAGCGCGGCGGGCACGAGCTGGTGTCGGAGACCGACACCGAGACGGTGGCGCACCTGCTCGAGCAGGCGTTGCCCGACAACGGCGAGGACCTCGGCTCGGCGATGCGTGCCGTGTGCCGGCGGCTGCAGGGCGCGTTCACGTTGGTGGCGGTCGACGTACGAACGCCGGGCGTGTTGGTGGCGGCGCGGCGCAACTCGCCGCTGGTCGTCGGGCGGGGTGACGGCGAGAACTTCGTGGCATCCGACGTGGCGGCGTTCATCGCGCATACCCGAGAGGCGGTCGAGCTCGGGCAGGACCAGGTGGTCGTCGTGACCTCGGAAGGCATCGAGATCACCGACTTCGCGGGCAACCCGGTGGAGGGCACCGGGTACCACGTCGACTGGGACGCCGCCGCCGCTGAGAAGGGTGGCTACGACTGGTTCATGCTCAAGGAGATCGACGAGCAGCCGCAGGCCGTGGCCGACACGCTGCTCGGCCGGCTCAGCCCGACCGGCACCCTCCAGCTCGACGAGATGCGGCTGTCCGAGGAC
>Ga0136632_10000420_pt1 | contig 12331 bp, 10 predicted proteins | sample AntDrymUQ6112106_2_FD_104670 | JGI IMG/M metagenome (GOLD analysis project Ga0136632, IMG submission 104670) | Polar desert sand microbial communities from Dry Valleys, Antarctica - metaG UQ611 (21.06) | ecosystem: Environmental > Terrestrial > Soil > Desert | place: Antarctica: Dry Valley...
CACGCGCGGATCCTCGACGAGCCCGCTGACCTGCTCGTGCGTGCGCTCGATGAAGCGCAGCTCCGCGCGCAGGCGATCGAAGCTCGAGGCCTTGATCGCGAGGAACGCGATGCCGAGCACGCAGGCGCCGATCGCAGCCAGCCGCCAGCGCTCGCGGGTGCGTCCAGGCGGGAGGGTCGTGAAGCCCATCACGGTGTAGCCGGCCATCAGGCACAGGGCGACAGCCGGCACCGTCAGGTAGCGCGGCAGGATAGACAGGCCCGCGATGCCGGTTGCGAGGAACGTAAGCGCACCGCCGATGAGCAGCGCGAGCGGCACGACCATCGGCCGCACGCCGTAGCGGCGCACGGCGAGCACGATCCCGATGACGCCCGCCAGCGCAACCGGCGGCCGGGCGACGTCGGCCAGGAAGCGCACGAACGCGGACGGGACGTTCGCGATGCCGCGCTCGCGTTCGAGCGCCTCGGACAGCGCGCTCGTGGAGTGCAGGCTGAAGAGCGGGTCGCCCGTGACGGCGAGGTCGACGAGCGCCCAGCAGACCGGTGCAACGATCGCGAGCATCCCGAGGAGGATGCGCGAACGCTGCGGGCGGCCGGGCAGGCACCACAGCCAGTACAGGCCGCCGAGGACCCACGCCTCGGGGCGCAGCAGCCCGGCGACAGCGAGCAGGGCCAGCGGCGCGATCCCGCGGCGCGGACGCGCGGCCTCGAGCGCCGCCGCCCACACGACGAGCGCCAGGAACGGGACGTCGACGAACGCGCGCACGGCATACAGCAGGAACGCGAAGCTCGACCCGACGAACAGCGCGCCCGCCACCGCCGGCCCGCGGCCGAACAGCGAGCGGCCGAGCGCGTAGGTGCCCGCCGTCAGCGCGACGAGGCTCAGCACCGTCATGAGCACGAGCAGGCGGTCGGCGTGCGGGCCGGCGAGCGACAGCAGCGCGGCGAGCGCGAGGTAGAGCGGGTGCTGGGTCGGCGCGGCGAAGCCCTCGAAGCCCGGTCGCACGCCGTCGAGCAGGTCGCGGCCCCAGACGAGGTGGTGGTATGCGTCGTAGTCGGGGTAGGTCGGCACGAGCGCCCAGCCGGCGAGCGCGACCAGCGTCAGCAACGCGAGCGCGAGCCGCTCAGCCGTGCGCAGATCGATGCGCCTCACGGCCCGGCGGGCTCGAGCTCGGCGTCGCGTGCCGCCTCGGCGCGACGTCGCGCGCGTTGCTCGGCGCTCTCCGTACCCTCCCCGGCGCCGCGGGCGGCAAGCGCGGCGCCGGCCGCCAGCAGCGCCCAGGCCAGCGGATCCTCGAGGAACGCCGCGTACAGCAGGGTGTGCACGACGAGCGCGACGAACGCCGCCGCGAGCGCGGCGCGGGCGGCGTCGTGGCGCGCGCCGCGCAGCAGGCCCGCCAGCGCGACCGCGAGCAGCGCGAGGTAGAGCCCGAGGCCGACGATCCCCTGCTCGGCCGCGACGGTGATCGCGATCGTGTGCGAGGCGGCCGACGCGCGCTCGCTTGATGCCTTCTCGCTCTCGCGGTACTCGCGCCTGAACGCGCCCGAGCCGTGACCCGTCAGCGGCCGGTCAGCGAAGAGCTCGACGCCGCCGCGGATCAGCTCCGAGCGCCCGCTCGTGTTCTTGTCCAGCGACTGGTCCAGCCCGACCGCGCCGGGCGCGGCAAGCACGACGATCAGCGCCGCAAGCGCAAAGCCCCCCGCGACCGCCATCGCCCGGCCCTTGCCCCAGCGCAGCGCGCCGAGCACGGCCAGGCCTGCGAGCAGCGCGGTGAACGAGGACTGCGAGAGCGTCAGCACGAGCCCGGCGAGCAGCAACCCGAGCGCCGCCGCGCAGGCCGCGGCGACATCGTTGCGCCGGCTCCACAGCGCCACCGCCGCCAGCCCCAGCATCACCGTCGCGAGAAAGCGCCCGTAGATGTTGGGATCGAAGAACAGCGAGTTGACGCGGAAGTACGTCTCGAACTGGTTGGAGCTGATCACCTTCGGGTTGAGCAGCAGCTCGCGCTTGGCGTACTCGACGAAGCCGACGCCGACGAACACGACAGCCAGCGTGAGCAGCACGAGCAGGCAGCGACCGACCAGCCGCGGCGTCCACTCGATCCGCACGAGCAGCGCGAACAGCAACGCGAACGGGACGTAGAAGAAGATCTCCTGCGACAACGCGTGGTCGAAGTCGCTCGAGTACGTCGCCTGCAGCGCGTACAACACGAGCGACCCCGCCAGCAGCCACTCGAGCAGCCCGGCCTCGCGCTCGGGCTCGGGCTCCTCTTCCCTCCAGCCGACCCCGCGCAGCCGCACGAACGCATAGGACAGACCGCCGGCCGCGATCACGAGGTACAGCGGGAGGAGCAGGTTGGCGGTGTCGCCGCCGGACTCGATCGGCACCCGGAACGGCAGCGCCGCCGCCGCGCACAGCACGAACAGCTCCGGCCTGCGGTGAAATACGAACGCGCCGATCCCGAGCGTCACGAGCGCCGCGACAGCCGCGCCCAGCGCCAGTGCCGGGCGCTCCCGCAACGGCTCGAACTGCGGCGTCGACCAGATGTTCGCGACGAGCAGCACCGGCGTCAGCACGAGCGCGGCGAGCATCGCGAAGGCACGGACGCGCGGCGAGCGCGCGAGCAGTACGAGCGCGGCGAACAGCGCGGCGGCGATCACGCCGACCGCCTGGGAGGCATCGCCGAACGTCGACAGCCCGACGGTCAGCCCAGTGCCAGCTGCGTCCACGCGCCCTCCATGAAGCGGCTGATCTCACCGGGGCTGCGCAGTCGCAGCGAGAAGTCCGGCAGTCCGGGGCGGATGACGATGCCCTTGCCCAGCCGCGTCGCGACGATCACACGCCGGCGCCCATCCTCGGCCGCGGCGGCGGCCACGATCCGCCCACCGGCCACGCTTTGGGTCTCCTCGAAGGTCGTGATCCCCGGGAACTGGCCCTCGGTTCCCGCGAACAGGCCGATCTCGTCGACGGTGTTGACGAGCGTCAGCGGCTCGCGCTGCACCGCCAGCAGGCGCGATCCGAACAGGTCGCGCGTCGTCGGCAGCGTCGGCTCGCTCGCGCGCCCGTCCGGCGTGATCTTCACGTTGCGCCGCAGTGAGTTGGTGCCAACGGAGAGCACGCGCCCGCCACCGCGCACGTAGCGCCGCAGCGCACGCGCGACGCCGGAGTCCAGCCAGTGCGTGTCGCCGGCGAGGATCACGCCGCGATGGCCCGCCAGTCGCGGCCCCTTGCCGAGCGCCAGGGAGACGTCGGTCGTCAAGTCGTAGCGGTGCCCGCGGCGGTCGAGATAGTTGAGCAGCAGCGCCTCGCCACGGCGCAGCTGTGACGGTAGCCCGTCGCCGCTGTACGGGCGCGCGGTCCGGACAGCCGGCCCGGCGCGCAGCGTGTCGGGGCGCCCGTCGCCGTCATCGTCAACGCGGTTGTCGCCCTGCCAGGTCGTCGCCGGCAGCACGACGAGCACCGGCCGCGGGGCCTGCGCCTGCACGAGCAGCGGCGCGGCTGCGCGGCGCGTGCGCGTGCGGACCTCGAACAGGTAGAGGCCGGACTTCCCGCCCGGCGCGCGGAAGCGCACGACGCGCGACTTCGTCCCGCGCCCCTCGTCGCGCGGCCGCGCCGATCCGACGCGGCGCACCTGCCAGCGGTAGTCCTTGCCGATCGAGTCGACCGCGACGCCGGTGCGGCTGCCGGCCACGACCGGGCCCTCGGGCGCCTGCACGGTGAGATAGCGCACGGTGATGCCGCCGCGGCCGGGGAACCCGGCGCGCTGGTTCGGGCGCGGCGGGATCGTCGTCGAGGAGCCGACGTTGCCGGCGGCGTCGCGCGAGCGCACGACCACGGTGTAGGTGCCCGCGGCGACGCGGCGGGTGCCGTCCGACGTGCCGTCCCAGGTCCACGTCGTCGCGTCGTCGGCGAGGCGGATCGGCTCGTCGAAGACGGCCTTCGCCGGGCGTGAGTCGGTGCGATAGACGAGCACCTCGGTGCGCGTGCCGGGCGCGCTGAAGCGCACTTGGGCGGGCTGGCCGTCGAGCCGCGGCAGCAACTCGGGTCCCGCGCCCTCCTGCGGGCGGATGTCACGCACGCGCGGGCGCGGCGGACGCGTGTCCTTGTCGATGTTGCGCGGCAGCGTGACGACGCGACCCTGGAGGCGCAGGTTGACGCGGATCAGGTAGACGCCATCGGGCACCTCGCGTCCGCGATCGTCGCGCCCGTCCCACTTCACGCGCTGGCGCTGGCCCGGCGCGGCCGAGCGATCGTCGATCAGCGTGCGCACCTCGTCGCCGTCACGCTCGACGACCTTCACCGTGATGTCGTCACGGCGCTCGATCGAGAACGACGCGAAGACGCGGTCAAAGCGCCCGTCGCCGTTGGGCGACAGCGTCGGCGAAACGCTGACGTCCTGCACGCGCGGCGGCTTGCTCTTGAGCTCCTGCGTGACGAAGAACGCCGCGAACGTCGCGCACACGAGCGCGGCGAAGACGATCTTCACCAGCGGCGTCACGGCGCCAACCCGGCCGTCGCGGCGAGCCGGTAGAGCGCACAGTTGCCGACGAAGTCATCGTCGGTGCGATGAGCGCCGGGCACGGCGCGGATCGCGCCGCCGTGACAGACGACGACCGCCGGCAGCGCACCCGCCGCGCGCACGTCCGCCAATCCTGCGGCGACGCGCGCTGCCTGCTCGGCGACCGACTCCCCACCGGGAAACCGAAACGTCCGGCTGGCGCTGCGCCAGGCCGCGAACTCCTCGGGCACGTGTGCGATGACCTCGGCGTACTCAAGGCCGGTCCACTCACCGGTGTCGGCCTCCATGAAGCGCTCGTCGAGGATCGGCTCGAGGCCGAGTTGCGCGCCGACGATCTCGGCGGTCTCCCACGCGCGGGACAGCGGGCTGCAGTACAGCGCGCGCAGGCCCTCATCGGCGAGCCTGCTCGCGAGCGCGCGTGACTGCTCGCGACCGCGCTCGTTGAGGTGCGTGTCGAGCCGGCCCTGAAAGCGGTCGGCCGCGTTCTCATCGGTTTCTCCATGGCGCACGAGCAGGATCTCGTTCGAGCCGGCCATGGCAAGCTCCTTTCAGTCGCGGCCTGATCGTGCGCTACTCGATCAGGTCGGCGCCGACCGTGACCACCACGGGCGCACCGGAGCCGGACAGCTCGACGTTGCGATCGGCCGGCTGCACGGCGCTTGAGTTGACGCCGATGACCTTGGCGACATCTTTGGCCTCACGCTCGTTGCCCTCGCTGTAGTAGACGACGGTCTCTGCCAGTGTCTGGTCGACATTGTCGGCGACGTCGCCCTTCTTGAAGCCCGCCTTCTCGAGCTTCGCGGCGACGGTGCTCGCGAGGCCTGCCTGCGTCGTGCCGTTGAGCACGGTGGCCTCCGTGTCGGCGCGGCGCACCGGGTCCGACCCCGTCGTGGTGCTCGGGTCGTTCTGCTCGGGCTCCGCGGCCGGGACCGTTCCAAGCGTGCTCGGCGTGCTCGGCGCCGGGTCGCCGCCGCTGAGCACCATGACGATCAGGCCCACCACCAGCACGAGCCCGAGCACGCCGCCGATGATCGCGAGGATCCGGCCGGGAGAGATCCCCTCGTCGTCGTCCGGCGGCGGGGGTGTGGCCGACCGTGCCGCGGGCGATGGCGGGGATGGGAGCGGGCGAGCGGCCGCCGATTCGCGCGTCTCCTGCCCGCCACCGTTGGCGGACGGCGGCGGCTGAGCGACGACGCGTGGCTTGGCCGGGGCGGCGGGCGGCGAGGACGCCGTTGCGGTCGGGTTGTGCGTCGAGAGCGGCGCAGCGGGCGTCGGCGTGGCGGAGGCCGGCGCGGGCGCAGCCGGCTTGGCCGGCGCGGGCGCAGCCGGCTTGGCCGGCTGCGGGGAGGCAGGTGACGGGGCGCCGGGGCCGCCGAGGCCGGGCGTCGTGCTGGGAGCGGGCGGCAGGTTCGGCTTCGGGACCGCACCCGGTGCGGGGGGCAGGGCTGCGCCGGCCTGGGCAGCCGGCGTTGGGCTGCCCGGCGAAACGATCGGCGGGAGGTTCGGCGGGAGGTTCGGGCGTGCGAGCTGGCCGGGGGGTCCGACCGGGTTTGGCGGCACGTGCGACGCCCGCGCCGCGACGATCGCGGCGGCGGCCGCGTGGGTCGCCGCCTCGCCGATCAGCCCAGCCGTCGGCAGCTGCGCCGGCGGCGCCGCCCCGGCCGGGGTCGCGGCGACCTGTCCGGCTGGTGTCTGCGGCTGCGCGATGACGCGCCGCTGAGCATCGGCCTGCACGCGCTGCTCGACCTCCGCAGCCCGCTCGGGCGCCCGTCCGGCCCACTCGCGCAGGCGCTTGACCTCGCGAGCCTGGGCGAAATAGAGCAGCGCGAGGACGCCCAGCCCGATCATCGAAGCCAGTCCCCCGTATGCGCCAATCTGCTCAACGGTGTTACCGAGCTTGCTGGCGACGATCAAAGCAGCGCTCACGACCGCAGGATCCTATTGGTGTCGGCGACCACATTACGTCCCGGTGTGGCGAGGTGAGACAGCTCTGACACCTTCGCCGCCAGCCCGGCGGCGTCACCCTCGAGCACGAACAAGCCGATCTGGTCGAACATGTCGTCGACGGCCTCGGGCTCGCGGCGCTCGCGCTCGGCGCGCAGGATCTTGTCCGCCGGTGTCGGCTGCGGGCGCTCATAGGTGTTGAAGAGCTCCTCATGAAGCTTCTCTCCAGCGCGCCGGCCGACGACCTCGATCGCGATGTCGCGCTCTGGATCGAGGCCCGACAGCTCGATCATCGTGCGTGCGAGATCGAGGATCCGCACCGGCTCGCCCATCTCGAGCACGTAGATGTCGGCCCCGCCCGCAGCCTCATCGGGCTCGGTTGATCCACGCGACAGCCCGCCCGAGCGGATGATCAGCTGGACGGCCTCCGGGATCGTCATGAAATAGCGCGTCATCCGCTCGTCGGTGACGGTGACCGGCCCGCCGAGCGCGATCTGGCGGCGGAAGATCGGCACGACCGAGCCCGACGAGCCGAGCACGTTGCCGAAGCGAACGGCGCAGAAGCGCGTCGTCGGAAAGCGCGCCTGCTCGGCCTCGAGCGCGAACTCCGCGAGCGCCTTGGAGGCGCCCATGACGGTGGCCGGCGCGACCGCCTTGTCGGTCGACACGAGCACGAACGCCTTGACGCGGTGCTGACCGGCGATCCGCGCCATCACGCGCGTCGCGATCGCGTTGTTGCGGACCGCCTCGACGGGGTTGGTCTCCATCAGCCCGACGTGCTTGTAGGCGGCAGCGTGAAAGACGACGGTCGGGCGGTAGGCCGCGAAGACCTCCCGCATCCGCTCCTCCTCCTTGCAGTCCGCGAGCACCGCCGCGAGCGTCGACGGGTGGACATGACGGTCGTCCTCAAGCTCGCGCTGGATCGAGAAGAGGTTGTCCTCGGCGTGGTCGAGCAGCACGAGGTGACGCGGGGCTACGCGGGCGATCTGGCGCGACAGCTCCTTGCCGATCGAGCCGCCCGCGCCCGTGACGAGCACGACCTCGCCGTTGAGGTAGGCGCCGACGCGGTCAAGCTCCATCCGCACCGGCTCGCGGCCGAGGATGTCCTCGACCTGCACCTCGCGCACCTGGCGCACGAAGTTGCCGCCCGTCTGCAGCAACTCGAAGACGGTCGGCAGCGTGCGCACCGGGATCCCGCGCTCGCGGCAGGCGCGCACGACGTTCGCGCGCAGCACACCCGGCGCCGACGGGATCGCGATCGTGACCTCGTCGGGTTCGGCCTCGTCGAGGACCCGCGCGAGGTCGCTCGTCGTGCCGAGCACCCTGACGCCGTCGACGCGCAGCGAGCGCTTCGTCGGATCGTCGTCGACGAAACCGACCGGCTTGAGGCCGAGCTGCGGGTTGCGCAGGATCTCGCGCAGCACGAGGCGACCGCCGTCGCCGGCGCCGACGATCAGCAGGCCGCGCGCGTCCTTGCGGGCCCGAAAGCCACGCAACGGACGCTCGTAGATCGAACGGGCGACGTATCGTGTCCCGCCGATGAAGGCAAGCATCAGCAACAGAAACAGCGTGATGACGCCGGTCGGCGCGGTGACGCTCGTGACGGGCGCGGGATCAACACCGATCGTGACCGGCTTGGCCAGCGCGATGTAGCCCGGCAGCAGCAGCGCGGCGATCACGACCGCCTGCAGGATCTTCATGTAGTCGCGCTGCGTGACGTAGCGCCACCACTTCGCGTACAGCCCGATGACGACGAAGGCGATCAGCGAGCCGGCGACAACCGGCAGCAGGGTCGCCGCGAAGAGGTCCTCGTAGCGCGCGGGTACACCGCGCTCGCCGTCAAAGCGAAGCTGATAGGCAAGCCAGTACGCGAGTGCGACCAAGACCCCGTCGACCGCGAGCTGGGGCAGCGAGTGGCGGTGGAGGGGGAAGGCCGCGGAACGGATCCGTCGGCGCATCGCTCAGGATTGTACGTGCGCGCGTGACATTGGGAGTTGGCACCATTCGACAGGTGTCATCCGTACTTCGCGCCGGCCTGCTCGCAGTCCTGCTCGGAGCGGCGCTGGGCTTCGTCGCACAGTCCTCCGACGACCTCGTCGCGCAGCTCGCCCGCGCAACCTCGCTGGGTGTCCCGTGACTCGTCGACCCCCCCCCCAGACGCAAGATGAGGGTCGGCCCCTCATGCGCCTGGACTTCAAGGAGTAGACAGTGACACGCACCGCCCAACCGGCCTCAGGAGGCTCCTCACATGTCGCGCTTCTTTTCCGATCGCAGTACCGGTCTCGCCCTGAGCGCAATCGCGCTGGTGATTGTGGGGCTGGCGCTGACGCCGACGCCAGCCCCAGCGTCGTTTCCGGGCGCCAACGGCAAGCTCGCCTTCACGAGCGAGCGCGACGGCGACAACGAGGTGTTCGTGATGAACCCGGACGGGTCCGAGCCGACCAACCTGACCAACAACGCCGTGTTCGACGACGATCCGGCCTACTCGCCGGACGGCTCGAAGATCACCTTTGTGAGCGTTCGCGACGGCAACTTCGAGATCTACGTGATGAATGCCGACGGAAGCGCTCCGAGACGACTGACCAACAACGCCGCGTCCGATACCGACCCAGCGTTCTCAGCGGACGGCTCGAAGATCACCTTCTCAAGTGATCGCGACGGCAACTACCTGCAGGTCTACGTGATGAACGCCGCCGACGGCACCGGACAGACCAACCTGACCGGCAACGCCAAGTTGATTTTGACCCGACGTTCTCACCGGACGGCTCGAAGATCGCCTTCACGAGCCAGCGCGATGGCAACTTCGAGGTGTACGTGATGAACGCCAACGGCACGAGCCAGACCAGACTGACCGACAGCCCCGAACCCGACTTCGACCCGGTGTTCTCACCGGATGGCTCGAAGATCGCCTTCGCGGGCTATCCCGGCGGCAACTTCGAGGTGACCGTGATGAGAGCAGAAGGCTCGGGGCCGATCAACCTGACCGGCAACGCCGCCAGGGACGAGGCTCCGGATTGGGCGCCGATCATCTCCAGTGGCCCGGGTGTCCCGCCGCCGGGTGCCGACACGCCGACGCTCTGCCCGCAGGGCACGTCTCCGTCGGTGCGCTGCGTGCGTGACAATCTCGGGCGCCTGGCGATGATCGGCGCCGAGCTCAGCGAGACCTTCGTCGGCACCAGCGGCCGCGATCGCATCTCGCCGTTCGGCGGCAACGACCTCGTCAACGCGCTGGCGGGCCACGACCTGATCTCCGGCGGCACGGGCCGCGACACGCTCAACGGCGGCAAGGGCAACGACCGCATCAACGGCAACGCCGGCAACGACAAGCTCTCCGGCGGCAGGGGCAAGGACAGCATCTCCGGCCTGGCCGGCAACGACCGCCTCGACGGCGGATCGGGCAACGACAGGTTGAGCGGCGGCAGCGGGCGCGACAGTCTCAACGGCGGATCGGGCAAAGACAGCCTCAAATGCGGTATGGGCCGCGACCGCGCGGTGCGTACCGGCGGTGACCGCGTCTCGCGCACCTGCGAGCGGCGTTGACGCAGCTGTTCCGCCGTACGAACGGCTGAGCTGGCGGAACAGTCGTTCGGCGGCGTAACCCGGCTGTCTCATGGCGGTCCGAGGCCGCGCTCGCGCTCGGGCCTGTGGCGACCGCGCTGCACTGACCCCCGGTCGCGAGCGCGGTCAACCCCCAGGCGAAAGATGAGGGGTCGTCCCTCATGCGCTTGAGCTGCGACCGGACGAGAGTGCGTGCCATGCCGGAAACGTGCCGCAGGATCAGCCTGGAGATCGATGAGAAGCAGCCGCCGTTGCACGGCCGCGTGGCCGAGGCAAATGGCACCAGCCACGAGTTCGAAGGCTGGCTCGGGCTGCTCACCGTCCTCGGGTCTCTGCTCGACGACCCGGTCCGAGGCGACGAACCATCGTCGCCAACCATGAACGCTCAATGAGCACACGAAGCCGAAGATGACACGGCGCGCGCGGACCGAGGGTCAATGCGCGGCCCTGGGCCGCCCCAACAGTTCGACGAGCAGCGCGGGGTCACGACGCACGCGCTCCTCGCGCTGCACTCCAGGCGGTCGCTTGACGAGCTGCACGTCTCCGGCACGCTCGAGCAGCCGCAAGCGCCCCTCCGCGATCAGCCGCTCGTCGACCGCGCCCAGGCGCCCCTGGAACGTCGTCCAGACCGGTGTTCTGAGCGCCACCGCCTCGCGGTTCATCGTGCCGCCGGCCGACACGACGAGGTCGGCGTAGGCGATCAGCGACTGCGCGTCGACCGCCCGCTCGGGGACGACGAAGCCGTCGCGCAGCTCGGCGCGCTGCTGGGGCGTGCGCGGCAGCACGACCGTCTGGCAACCGCGCAGGCGCTCGAGCACCTCGCCGAAGACGTCGTTCTCGAAGCGGTGATAGAGCGAGACCTCGGGCGGGGTGCGCACGACCGCGATGGGTTGGGCTGCGTCGAGCCCCAGCTCGCTGAGGACGGCAGGGTCGGGCTCGAAGTCGGCGAGGTAGTACTCCTCCTTAAGCCCCGGGTATGCCGCGATCTTGCCGGCGGCGCCGTAGCGCTCCAGGCGCTCGGGCGGGATCACGTCCGGCACGACGACCGTCTGGGCGAGGCGGCAGTTGACGGTGTGCTGAACCGTCGCCCACTCGTAGTCGAACATCGTCGAGCAGGGAATGCGCAGTAGGCGCGCGGCGACGCTGACGTCGTTTGAGCCGTGGCCCAGCGCGAGGTCGAAGCGCCGACCGCGGGCCCAGCGCACGAGCGCTCCGGAGCGCTGCGCCAGCCCGAGCCCCTTTGCGGCCAGCCTTTCGCCGCGGTGGTGGCCGACGACCGTGTGGTCGATCTCGAAGCGCTCCAGGAGCCCGAGCGTCTGGGCGAAGTCGCGCGCCGTGATCTGCACCTCGTGGCCCCGCGCACGCAACAGCGCCACGATCGGGCGCAGAACGAGCACGTGAGGGCTGTTCGTGAGGTCGACCCAGACGCGCATCGGGCCAACCTAGGGCGCTCGTCGGCGGCTCGCTTGCCGACCAGCGCCCGCTACCCTTCCCCGCGCGTGTTCGTCCTCGCCTCATTGACGGACCCGATCGTCGAGTTTGCGACGAGCGTCGTCGCCGACCTGGGCCTCCCCGGTGTCTTCGTGCTGATGGCGCTCGAGAGCGCGTGCATCCCGATCCCCAGCGAGGCCACGATGCTGTTCGCCGGCTTCAACGTCAGCGAGGGCGAGTACAGCCTGATCGCGGTGACGCTCGTCGGCTCCTTCGCCAACCTCGTCGGCTCGTGGATCGCCTACGCCGTCGGCTACTACGGCCGGGTCGACATCCTCGAGAAGCACGGCAAGAAGCTGCACATCAAGCCCTCGCACCTGCACGCGGCCGACCGCTGGTTCGAGAAGCACGGCGACGCGACCGTCTTCTTCACGCGCATGCTGCCGATCATCCGGACGTTCATCTCGCTGCCCGCGGGCGTGGCGCGGATGCCGTTCTGGCGCTTCACCGTGCTGACCTTCCTCGGCTGCCTGCCGTGGGTCTTCGCGCTGACGTACATCGGCCAGCAGGTCGGCGAGAACTGGGAGCAGTGGAAGGACTCGCTGCATTACGTCGACTACGCCGTGGCAGCGCTGATCGTGCTCGGCATCGCCTATCTGATCGTCAGGCGCCGGCGCGGCGGCGGCGGAGATGCTGCGGTGGGACCGGCGGAGCCGGCCGCCGATGCACCGCGCGGCTAGGCGGACCAACACGGAGCTTCGCCTCCGCGACGCGATCGCGCTGGGTCTGCTGCACGGTCCGGCCGAGCTGCTGCCCGTCTCGTCGTCGGGCCACGTCGCACTCGTGCCCTGGCTGCTGGACTGGCCCTACCAGCGCCTC